>Ga0335085_10009562_pt1 | contig 14612 bp, 9 predicted proteins | sample Lox_Sample_45_FD_206712 | JGI IMG/M metagenome (GOLD analysis project Ga0335085, IMG submission 206712) | Soil microbial communities from Loxahatchee National Wildlife Refuge, Florida, United States - Lox_Sample_4.5 | ecosystem: Environmental > Terrestrial > Soil > Wetlands | place: USA: Florida...
GGCTGAAGAGGGTAACCCAAAACGTTCGCGACCTTAAAATAGGAGGCGCTCAGCATGAACCGGAGGCCGTCGTCCTGGCCGGCATCTTTCGACAGGTTTTCCAGGAAGCGGAGCGTTGTCACGACGATCTGGCGCCGGGCCTCTGTGGCGCCAGGAAGTTTTTCGATCGCCGTATGCACGTCGAAAAGCAAGCTGTTGGCCAATTGCAGCATCTCGGCAAGACGGCGTTGGGAGCGGTCCTGCTCGGTTCTGGCAACTTGTGCCTCGGTTTCTGCCCGAACTCGTTCGCGCTCGGCCAATCGCCGCTGCCCTTCGGCACCGGCGCGCTCGCGCTCGGCGGCTTGCGTCTGGGTTTCCGCGAAGTGGAGCGCCCGCTCGGCTCGACGCGCCTGTCTTTCCGCCAGAACCATCCCCCCCAGCAGGCTGAGCAAGATCAGGAAGGCCGCGGCCAGACTATTGCGACGCACAAACTTGCGACCGCGATAGACGGCCGAATCCTGCCGGGCGAGGACCGGCCGGCCCTCCAGGTAGCGCCCAATATCCTCGGAAAGCCGATTCACCGATCCGTAGCGGCGTTCGGGGTCCTTGCGCATCGCCATGAGAACGATATTGTCGAGATCGCTGTCCAGCCGGTGCGGCGCGCCGGCGGCCCGGGCAGTGACACTGGGGCGTGGGGTATCGGTTTGGCATACCACGCGCTCAATTTCCAAGGGGGTATGGGTAGAAATTTGCTGGGCCCGGCTTCCCGTCAGCAGCTCAAAGAGAATAGTCCCCAAGGCATAAACGTCCGCCGCCGTGGTGATCGGCAAGCTGCGGATTTGCTCGGGGCTGGCGTACTCCGGGGTGAGGGGGCCCATCGCGGAAGCTGAGGTAGTTAGTCCGGGATCCGTGGCGGGATCCAATAGCTTGGCTACCCCGAAATCGAGGAGCTTGGGGATTCCCTCGGTGGTAACAAAAATATTGCCGGGCTTGAGGTCGCGATGGATGACCAGCGAGCGGTGGGCATACGAGACGGCCTCGCAAACTCGCAAAAACAACCGTAGACGAAGTTCCAGATTGAGACCGTGCTCGCGGCAGTAGGCATCGATCGGCTGCCCTTCTACATACTCCATCACAAAGAACGGGCGGCCGTCAGGAGTAGTGCCCCCGTCGATAAGCCGGGCGATGTAAGGATGCTCGAGGCCCGCCAGGATCTGGCGCTCATGGCGAAAACGCGCCAGGACTTCCTTACTATCCATGCCGCGCTTGACCACCTTGACGGCCACCAACTTGCGGTAGAGTTCGTCGTCGCGCTCACCCAGGTATACCGCTCCCATGCCGCCACGCCCGATTTCCTTCAACAGACGGTACGGTCCCATGCGCGTGCCGGCCAGCGGCGTTTCATCGTCGAGCAGCGCGCTGACTTCCGACTCGATGGCTGCGGCGATGTCGGAGCCGCCGGCGACGTCAGCCCGAAGCAGGGACTCCACTTCGGAGCGTAACCCGGCATCCCCATCGCAGACGCGCGCCAGGAACGCATCGCGCTCGGAGACAGCCATTTCGGCAGCCTCCAAGAAAATCTCCTGGATTTGGTCCCAGTTGTTGCCCGACACAGTCTCTCCTTCGAGTCGATGAGTACCACCCTAATAAGGCGAAAGAGTTGAGAAAAATTTGCAACCCGCGTCAGGTTTTGTCGTCAGGGACGGCTTTCTGATCCAACTCACACCGCAACCATGCCTGACCCACGCGGAGATGACGCCGCACCTCGATGACGGGAAGTTTCAAAACCTCGGCAGATTCCTCGGCGGTCATTCCTCCGAAAAACCGCATCTCGATCAACCGCGCCTTCACGGAGTCGTTCCGCGCCAATTGCTCCAGGGCCTCGTCAATGGCGATGATCATGGAAGGCTGAGCGGCCGGCACACCCGCAGCCATTTCCAGGGATAGATTCGCCGCTCCACCCCCGCGTTTCTCCGCATTGCGAGTACGCGCATGGTCAATCAGGATTTGGCGCATTACCTGCGCCGCTACGCTCATGAAGTGTGCACGGCTGCGATAATCGGGTTGCTCTTGCTTCGCCAGCCGGGCATAGGCTTCGTGGACTAAAGCGGTTGGTTGCAGAGTATGGCCAGGGCGCTCGTTGCGCATGTAGCCCCGCGCAAGCCTTCGCAGTTCGGGATAGATCAGAGGTACCAGACGGTCGAGTGCGCTCTTGTCCCCTAGGGCGAACTCATGCAGCAGAGCTGTGATGGGCTGCTCCTGCGGCAATCGCGGCATACTATCAGGGGTTTTCATGGTTCACATCCCGCCATCACAAAAGGTACTCCTGACCGCCACCCAATGCAACTGTGAGGCGAGTTGCTCTGCACGGTGCTCACGCGTGCCACCGAAGGGCCATTCATGCTCGTCGCGAGAACTCCAAAGGTCAGGGCAAAGACACCAATATCCTCGCGCACCCGGAATGTAAGCTTCGACTTGAGCAGGTCCCTTTAGTCGCACTTCGCATTCCTAAAGACTCGACTGGAAATTCCCGCTAAAATAGCCTGGGCACGTTGGATAGGGCTGCGAGGACAACCCTACGCCTGACAATCGCCCCGGGAGGAACTGTGCAAGTCTTCGATCATATCGACCCCCGACAGATCGAGCGGCGCGACGCGGAGCTGTGGATAATCGCTATCGTCATGATCGGCATCTTAACCGGGGGGATGGCCTTGCTGATGTACTTCTCTTCCCACTGGAGTCCTGTGCTCCCCAGAGGAGTATCGCTGCGAGAAATCATCTTCAGTTTTTGTGTTCTGTCTCTGCTTCTCGTCGCATACCTCGTCGAAAGGCAGTTGACGGTGCGTCACCTGCGCAGGCAACTCCGGGAAGAACGAACGCGGACGGCAACGCTGCTCGGTCAGGCGAGCGCCGACCTGCTCGAAACCCTGCCAGACTTCGAGCAGTTTCGAACCCGATTGCAGACCGAGTTTTCCAGTGCGACGACCTTCCAGCAGCCGCTATCACTGGTGCTGACTGTTATCATCCCTTCCCAGCAGGTGCTTGAGTCCGGCGAGACTTCGAGGGTCATTGCGGACGCGGTCAAGGGTACGGTCCGAATGCTTCGTGGCGAGGACAGGGTGTATTTGCTCGCTCGGGGAGTGTTCGGGATTCTATTGCCCGGAATCCTCGAGGAAGACGCCGACCGTGTGGCGGAGCGTTTGCGCGAACGATTGCTTGATGCTTCTGGCGCCAACAACCGCTTTGCGTATAAAGTGCATGTGATTAACTATCCTCGGCATGTTGCCTCCATCAGCGAAATCGATGACTTCATCGAGTCCTGCCGCGCCGAGGCCGGCCCCGAAAAGTACCCAGGCTAAATCGCTGGCGCTGCCGAAATGACGCTGCCGAAGCACGGGGAGGTAATATTTCAGGTAAGTACGCCGCAAGCATCGCCGCGCAACTCTGGCGGACTTACCCCGCCTCCTCCCCGCTCACAATAGTCCCCACGGTCTACGATATTCTTTGGTCAACAGTTTGTTTGCCTCCGCGTCCTCGGGAAACTGCTCGCGTTCGGCGTCCCAAGTCAGCTTGCGTCCGAGCTTATACGAGATGACTCCCAGCAGGCCCACGCTCGTCGAGCGCTGCATGGTTGCCACGTCGGAATGCGTTTTCTGCCGCGAGCGCACACAATCGAGGAAGTTGAGGACGTGGGGATAGTGTTGCGGGGAACCTTCACCTTTAATGACGGTGGGATTGGGGAGACGGTCCACTCCCACACGGATCGGTTCGGGCCATAAGAGGTAGCCGTCGCGATCCACAAAGAGGGTGCCATCGGTGCCGTAAAACTGGATCCCGTAGCCGTGCCCGTCGGGCCCGTGTCCATTGGTAACGCGGTTGGCGAACCGAACGACGAAATTCTTCCCGCTGAGGGGGGAAGCGGGATATTCGTACACCACTTCCAAAGTGTCGGGAGTTTCGCGGCAATCCTCCAGCACGAATTTCCCGCCCGTGGAGTTGATGGTGCGCGGAGCCTCCACCCCCATGGCCCAGTTCACAATGTCCAGCAGGTGCGTTCCCCAATCAGTGAGGATACCTCCGGAATAATCCCAAAACCAACGGAAGGTGTTGAGGGTGCGCACGCGGTTGTAAGGCCGCGCCGGCGCCGGCCCCAGCCAAAAGTCGTAATCAAACCAGGGCGGAGCCTGCGTGTCTGGCGGGCACTCCAAACCCTCGGGATATTGGTTGCCGTGAATCCAGGTCTCCGCCAGCGTCACCTTGCCGATCCTGCCGCTGCGTACCAATTCCACCGCTTTCATGAAATGCTCGCCGGAGCGCTGTTGCGTGCCCACTTGCACCACGCGGTTGTAACGTGCCGCGGCTTCCACCATATGGCGGCCCTCCACCAAGGTGTGCGAAAGGGGCTTCTCCACGTAAACGTCTTTGCCCGCCTGGCAGGCCATCATCATAGGAATGGCGTGCCAGTGGTCGGGAGTGGCGATAATCACCGCTTCGATGTCTTTGCGATCGAGAATCTGGCGAAAATCCTTGTAGCCCTTGGCCGCTCCGTTGGTCATCATGATGCCCGTATCGCGGTTCGGTTCGTAGGGATCGGCGACCGCGAGGCAATTCACCTGGCCCGTGCGCAGGAAATCGCGCAGGTCTGCCTGGCCCATTCCACCCGAGCCGATCAGTCCCACGCTGATGCGATCGTTCGCCCCCATCACATTGCGCACCATCGGCCCGGCCGACATTGCCAGGCTGGCAACGCCCAGCGCCGCCGATTTGTTGAAGTCGCGCCGGGTGATTTTAGGACTTTCCATAAGGACCTCCTGCCATGAAGGCTGTGAAGTTGAGTGGGCCGCCAAGCAGGAACGTTGGGCGAGGGAAAACGTGCAACCAATGCGCCGAGCGGGCGGCTTGCGGCACCATGGACTTGCGCGCGCACTATACCATAAATGGGGCTTTACTCCCCCGCGCCAAAAGGCCAAAATGGGAAATCTAGGTTCACGACGGATATCCGCAAGGGATCGTAATAATTCCTCGGCCTCCGAGGGGGGAAATCTCAGCGGTACGCACCTCCGCTGGCGCCTTCGCACCACAGGCGCTCTCGCGTTGCGAGGCTACGAGGAATCTTGGTCCCAGACCGCGCAATGCCATCGAGAACTGCTTCATGAAATACTGGCTTGATTTCCTTCCCTCCCTCAGTCCAACCGCGCGCCGCCTTCTGGCGGGAATCGCGGCAGCGGCACTATTCTGCACCTATGCGGTGGAGGTCACGCGCGCTTCTCGCGACCTCTCCGTAACTTGGGACGAGCCCTGTCACATCCTGGCCGGTTATCGCTACTGGCAGGCGGGTGATTACGGCCTGAATCCCGAGCATCCGCCGCTGGCAAAACTGGTGGGGGCGTTTCCGCTTCTGTTCATGCATCTAAAAGTCCCTTCGATCAGACGCGACGATTCCAAACCCACCGTCACTATCCAAGGCCGCGCGCTGGTATACGGGAATAGCGCTGACGCTATCCTGCTGCTTGCGCGTCTGGCGGAAGCCGTGGTGGGATTGCTCCTCGTGCTGCTCCTGTATGAGGCCGGTTATCGGATGTTCGGCGCAGGGGTGGCCTGGATTGCTGCCGTGCTCGCGATTTTCGAGCCGAATCTGCTGGCTCATTCCACGCTGGTCACCACGGACTTTGCCTTCACGTGCTTTTCTTTCGCAGCCGTTTACGCCCTTTGGCGAATGGTGGAGCAGCCCACCCTCCTTCACCTGGCCGGATGTGGTGTAATGAGCGGATTGGCGCTGGCCTCCAAGCATTCCGCCATCCTCTTACCTCCCACCTTGGCGCTGCTGGCTGCCGTGGAAATCGCTTGCCGGGTCAAAAGCCCGGGGCACGTCGGGTCCGCGCAACCGCGGGTCCTCAGGCAGGAAATTGCCATCTGGGCCGGCAGGCTGGTCGTCATCTATGGGATTGCCCTGCTGGTATTGTGGGCCTTCTACGGGTTTCGCTATCAAGCTCGCCCCGAGGGCTTGCCGCTTTGGGAAAGCCTTTCCACTTTCACCCAGGTATTGAAGGGACACCTCGAACCCTGGTTGGTGAACACCGCCGCGCGTCACAAACTGCTGCCGGAATCCTATCTGTTCGGCCTCACCGATGTCCTCTGGATCACGGGGGGGCCGCGGCTATCCTTTCTTCTGGGCCGTCTTTACCCGCACGCTCTCTGGTATTACTTTCCCGTCGCTTTCGTCATCAAATCCACCCTGGGATTCCTGGCGCTTTTGATTCTGGGAATAGCCGCGGTCAAAAGCTGGTCCGGAGAATCCCACCGTAAGGCCGCGTACATCTTGATTCCACCGGTGTTCTTCATGGCCGTAGCCTTGACCGCAGGGACAAACATGGGCATCCGGCACGTCCTGCCGATTTACCCTTTTCTCATCCTCGCCGCCGCCGCGGGAGCGTGGGAGTTGGCCCGGCGGCGCGCAGCCTGGGCAATCGTCGTTACGGCGCTGCTGGTATTCCACCTCGCTTCGTCTCTCCATACGCTTCCTGACTATCTCGCTTACTCCAACGAATTGTTCGGTGGAACGTCGCAGACGTATCTCAAACTTTCTGATTCCAATGCCGATTGGGGACAGGGGTTGCGCGAGGCCGGACAGTATCTCGAGCGCCGCAACATCAAGGATTGCTGGCTCGCCTACTTCGGCACCGCTGATCCCGCCTACTACCATCTGCCCTGTAAGCCGCTGCCCGATCCTTTTCTGAGGTGGTGGGACGATCCCATACAAGTCCCGCCGGCAAATTACCACGGAGTCGTCCTGATCGGCGGGACGGAAATCGCCGCTCCGTACTGGGGCGCGGACCCGCTAAACCCTTACAGCCAATTTCTTCACGAGAAGCCGGCAGCCAATATCGGCGGCTCGATTCTGGTGTACGAAGGAGATGTGGATCTGCGCCGGGCGTCGGCAATCGGCCACATGTACAAAGCCTGGGATTTTATTGCCGCCAAAAGCCAGGAGGCGGCCATCCAGGAAGCACTGAAGGCCGGCGAACTTGCGCCGGACCACCCCGGACCACCCTTCATCATCGGGTATATTCTGGCGCAGGCCCGACGAACGGAAGCAGCCCGGATCCAGTTCGAAGAATCGCTCAAGCTTGCCGAGGCCGCGCACCCCGAGTTTCAACAACTTTGGGTGATGGCGGCGAAGACCCAGCTTGCAATTTTGCCCTAGTGGCGCTCCCACTTGATGGCGCCATCCATAATCCGCCGCGGCGGGAAAACTTATTGGGGAGATTGTGTGGCCGCTGGATCACTTCGCAGTGACACGGCGCGGCTCAGGCTGACATCCCGTCATCGTCAAAGTCGGGTTCACAGGTGAATTGACCACTCAAACCTCATTCTGCCCTCGTCCCATGGGGAATGAGGGCGCCAATCGCTTCTGCGTAGCAGCAAGTTAACTCGCCTTGGCGGCGTAAAGCCGCTGCCACGCTCGTGCCGACCGGAAGGTCGTCGCTCCACAAAAAAACGGCCGGCCGAGAAGATTTCTCCCGGCCGGCCAATTCTATCCAGCGTTGAGATCCTCGAGCGAGCGAATGTACTCGATAACGGCTTCACTCCAGCCGTCGATGTGCACCCACTTGCCGTAGCCCACGCCGTTCTTGTAGCTGCCCACGTTGATCACGTATCCGCGACCAAGGGGAGCAGGAACCTTGTCGTGAGCCTGCTCGTCGGTGATGACGATGAGGCGGTCGTACTTCTCTTGCAAAGCCGCCAGCGCCGTGCCCAGATACGTGCCGTTGTGCGACTGGCTGCGGTCGATCGCGTCGCGCAGCGCAAAGCCGTGCCGCGCAGGAACCAGCTCCAGCTTGTCGGAAAAGCTGTAGATGCTGGCCCGCTCGGCGATCTCGCGCAGCAGGATCGCCAAGCCGTAGGCGGCGTCGGTCCGCAACATCTCGGACCGGTGCGAGAGGGGCGCCGTCATGCTGCCGGATACGTCCAGCAGCAGCACGGTCTTCCCCTTCAGCTTGAGGCGCTCGCGGAGGCTCTTGATCATGGCCTCTTCCAGCACCTCTTCCCACTGCGGAGCGTACCGCGCGGCGGCGATGAAGCGGAAGGGCAGAACGCGGTCCGTCCGCATGGAGCGGATCGCCCCCACCACCAATTCGTCGTCCACGCCGGCTGCCTTCATATTGCGCAAGTTGCGCAGAACCGCCAGCGCGCCCAGCTTGCGCTCCTGGATCAGGCGCTCCCACGCCTGGCGCTTGTCGGCGCCGGCGGAAAGGGCTACTTCCCAGGTATCAGGCGATGCCAGCTTCCCTACCACCAGGCGCTTCCACACATCCGCCTGCGACTCATCGCGAGGCTTGGCGTGCGAAAGGAAGAGCACGTCGCGTAGGCGCACCGGTCCCGGGCGGTCGTACTTGGCGAGCTGATAGGCATCGAACTTGCCAAAGGCCGCAGCCAGCCCCTTCTTCACCTGCCCGGAAAGCGGCACGCGGCCGTCCTTCCAGTAGATGGCCAGGAACTCGGTGAGCTCGTCGGCACGCTGAATAACCCGCGTCAGCGTCTCACCCACCAACGCGCGATGCGTCGCATGCCGAGCCATCTCCCGGATCAGCAACAGAGGCACGTGACGCAGCATCATGCTCTCTCTCGCCTCGATGGCCATGTCCGCCACCTTCCCTGCCTCCACCTTGGGCACCAGCTCGGCGATGCGGCCGGCAATTTCCACACCGTCCTCGTAGAACTGGTCTTCCCAGAGCAGACAGGCCATCACCGAGCGCCGCAGTTGGAGTTCCGGTGTAATGGTTTTGGCCGGGCCACCTTCGTGCATCGGGTGAGCAAGCCACGACCGCCAATTCTTCAGATTCAATCGAGCCATGATGCACGACCTCCTTTCAGAAAAACCCGTAGCGGGTCAGTAGAGGCGGCTTTACGCCGCCATCTGGCGAGGTAAACTCGCCGCTACAACTGTGAATTGACCCACTACCGCAAAACCGGACGGAGAACAAACGACTGGGTAGATGCTCTACCACTGAGCTACATGGGCGAATTGTGCCCATGGCAGGATTCGAACCTGCGACCTTCCGCTTAAGAGGCGAAGTAACCCATGTCTTCACCACCGTCCGAACTTATGTTTCGCCGCTGAGACACGGAGGTGCTGAGGTTTGAAAACAAGGTATCTTTTCTTTGCGTCTCAGTGCCTCCGTGGTGAAACTGATCAAAACAATTGCCGGGGAACTTCTGGCAAGGGGCCAACTCAAGGCATCACCCACCGGAACCTTATGGGTCGGAGCGACGCTCCCGTCCCAGCTAGCTCAAGCCCTGGCAGAGGCGCCCGCCTCTGCGCGTTGTTAATGGGAGGCGAAGTATCCCTCGCGATCACCACCGGCGAAAAAAGCGGGTCAGGGAACAAATGGGTACGGACCCGGGGTTTCGAACCCCGTCCTTTTCAGGGCCTACCACGAAGTAATCGTACCGAACACCACTGACCCAAACCTGACTGGGGGAACAAGTGACGGCGGAGCGTTGTCAAGGCGATATAGCCGCCATCGACGCCACCCAGTCAACATTAATAAGGAAAAGCGCAGGTCAGGACCGTCGAAGACTAACGGAGGGGCTTCAACGACGCCCAAGCGCAGTCTTTGCCGACGTTTGGCAGGAACCAACCGCGCTGCGAATTGGAGTTCGTATCAGTCATAAAGGGCGTTCTCCTACGCAATTATGCATCTGGGCATGGGCAAAAGCCCGAAGTCAAGAGAAATTGGGTGCTGCCCTAATTTGGTGCCCAATGCGACGAGCGTTCACACGTTTGTAAATTTGAAATACCGAAGAGCCGCGGAGGAACGGAAAAAATGCGTACCGCCGCGCTCCCGCTCTTATATGTGCGCCCCGAAGGTTGTCGCAAGTTAACAGACGGGGTCGCAGGCCTGCAAACCAATGTCTGCGCCACCCGCGGAAATTCGAGCACGTGATCCGAGCGAAATAAGTTGAGTGTGGGCCTTCGTGCGTAGCCATGCTCCGGGTAACGTTCCGGTATGCAGTCGTGGAGGAACCCGCAGGCGAACGTGGGAACCCACATCCACGGGTTGGCGACTACGTCCAAGTGACGGGGAATCGGTAAACCCTGCGCCGTTGACCGCGAGTAATCACTGCGAACCGGCTACAGTGGGAAGTTCATTCTGCGCAAGAAGTCTTGAAAGCGCGGATCCGACCGCACGCAGTCGAATTCCGGAGCGCTCTTCACGATCATATCGAGATCGTCTTTCTTATCGTGGAAGGATCGGTTCAGCCATTTCAGCACTTTCTCTTTGTCGTGAAGGATCCCGTATGCATAGGCGATCTCGAGAGGTGGGCGATAAACACCGTAGCTTTTCTCCCTGAGTTGTGCCGACTTCAATTCTGCGGCGCGACGGCCCGCATGGGCGTAAACCTGAGCGATCTCATCCACCAGGCGCAATTGCCCTGTATGCCGGGCTAAGGTCGCCTCTTTCCGCTCTTCTGCCAATGCTTCCGGGACTCTCCCTTCGAGCCAGTAGATTCGGGCAAGTTCCTCATGAGGAGCGGGAGATTGTGGGTTCATTCCAGCGGTTGCTTCGCCTTGCTCGAACGCCCGGTCATACTGACGCAGGCCCGTCAGGATGAATCCCCGCACCAGATTCACCGGCAAGGAGAAGGGGTCCAGTTGCAGTGCGCGGTCGTTTTCCGCCAGTGCTTCTTCCAGCCGCCCCACAGACAACAGGTCAATGGCGTAGAAGTGGTGGGCGGGTGAATAGTTCGTGTTCAACTGGATCGCTCGTTTCAACTCCTGTTCGGCGGCAGGGAATTTGAGCTCGAATTCCTCGGCCATTCCGAGCGAGGCGTGTCCTTCGGCCAAGTCCGGCTCGAGTGAGAGCGCTTGGTGAGCGTACTTTTCCGCCAAGGCCGGGTCCCCTTTTGTCCACCAGCCCACGGAGTAGCAGTCGGCGAGGCCGGAATAGGCGAGGGCAAATTGGGGATCTGCCCGCAGAGCCTGCTCAAAGTATCCGACCGCTTCCGTAACACGCTCCGCAGTCCTTTGGTTCCAAAAGCACCGGCCGCGGAAGTAAGCGTCGTAGGCGCGCGGATTAGTCGTGCCGTGCTCCGCTAGGCGGGTCTCTTGCGCCGGCGTCAGCCGATCACTGATTTCGTGGGCAATCGCCAGCGCCATGCGTTTCTCCAAGCGTATAACGTCATCGAAATCGCGTTCGTAGCTTTCCGCCCATAGATGGCGGTCGGTCCGCGCCTGTAGCAATTGTGCCGTGACCCGAATGCGGCCACCGGAGCGCAGCACCGTGCCTTCCACCACGGCGTCCACATTCAATTCCCGGGCAATCTGCGGTAGCGGTTTCCTGCCGCTTTTGTACTGCATCACCGAGGTGCGGGAGATGACACGCAGGGAGGCAATCTTGCCCAGGTCGGTGATCAGCGCATCGGTCAGGCCATCGGCAAAGTATTCTTGTTCCTTGTCGCCGGAAACATTCTCCAGCGGCAACACCGCGATAGATTCGATGTTGGGCAGGGGCGCGGCAGGGCGCGCCCTGACGAGAGACATCATTCGGTCGCGCAGGCCAGCCACATTGAGCGCGATCGCGGTTGCGGCAAAGACTGCGGCCACAACGCCTGCGATTATCCGTCGCCTAAGTCGCGACTCTGAATGCTGTCGCGGTGATGTCCGCGTCTCCGCCCAGGCGCGACCAACCGCCGCTACGGTCGTCGCTCGGGCGTCCGGTACGGTGGATTCCACCGCGGCAATAAAACGGTAGCCGTGACGCGGCAGAGTCTCAATAAACTGCGGCTTCCCAGCGGAGTCCCCCAGCGCATCGCGGAGCTTCTTCACGGCCACATTAATGCCGTGCTCGAAGTCAACAAAGGTGTTGCCGGGCCACAGTTTTTCCCGCAGTTCTTCCCGGGTTACCACTTCTCCCGGTACCTCCAGCAGGATGGCAAGTATCTGAAACGGTTTTTCCTGGAGTTTGATCTTGCCGTCGATTGTGCGCAGTTCACCCGTTTGCAGGTCAACCTGGAAAGGCCCGAAGCGAGCGTGCGTACGAACCTTGGCGGGCGATGCCATGGCGGGGCTCCCCACCTGTCTTTTGGAAAAAAATTACCGCCAACTAATCAGACTGTCAAGGCGAAAGCAGCCGCATGGTGCGGCGCACGCCAATTTGTCACCTTGACGGCAGTTTATCTAGAGTTGACCGACGATTTACCCACAGTGAATTGACACCTGCCCGCGGCTGCCGCAGAGTGCGCCCAATGGAAGCAGGTCAACCGAGGTCGCTGCCTACGTCCGATACTTGGCGGGGCTCGCAAGCAGGTTGTCCCAAGGCCTCGCTTGACCCATCGGAAAAAGGAGCGTGTCATTCCTATGAACTGCGCGGTTTGCCGTCTACGGCTCTCGACACTCTTGGCGCTTGCGGCCGGCGGGCTACTCTTGGCTTCCCAACCCGCAATCTCGCAAGTGCAAGGACAAGATTGTTCCTACCTGGTTGCTGACCGCTCTTACAGCCAGGCGTTTGGCGGTTTTCTCAACGTGCCCATGTACTTCGGTTCCTTCGGTGTTCCTTCTCCTCCTGGTGTAGGCCTTGTACCTAATGGCGGCGCGGGGTTCATTACCTTTCTTCGCGACGGCACGGTCAAAGGCCGAATCACGTTGGCACTTGGCGGGTTGGGGCTCGATCAGGATCTTACGTTCACAGATGTGGGTCAATATGTCCTGACTTGGGACATCACGAAGAAGCCCATAGTCTGTTCAGGGCCATTGAGCTTTGGGATTCCTGGCGTTGCACAGTTCGACTTCCAATTGCTCGTGACGCGTGAGGGCCGGCAGATCGAAATGATTCACACGGACGCCGGGCTGATCGTGAGCGTGACGGGCTACCCTGTCGAAACCCAAGGATGTGGCAACCAGACCATCGAAGGGAGGTTTTCCGAAGACATGAGGGGCTGGGCGCTAAGCTCGCAGAAAGGTCCACTGGGTTTTCCGCCGGAACAACTTCTGGGAGGGTATTTTCCGTTTGCCGCCAGCGGCGCCGTGGAGTTCCGCCCGCGCGTACTCCCTCCTTCGCCAAGTTCCCCGGGTCTCCCGGCGGGTAGCCGCTCAGTGGTGGCTTGGGACTCGACGAGCCTCAATGGGGCAATCTCTCAGCGGGTGATGACAGGCTGGTACAAAGTGAATCCGGACTGCTCGGGGGCGATGGCGTGGCGCGAACGCCAGGGTAATGCGGATTCTCACTTCGAGATGTTTGTGGGCGAAAGCGGTGGGGCTCTGTATCTGGTGAATACGGACACCGTTACGGTCCCGGGTCTGCCCGGTCCTATACCGGCGTATGTGATTGGCACGACTCTGACTCGAACGCTCGAAAAACGCGATTGACGCGCCTCTTCGCCTCGCGCAGATGACTTGTTTTAGCGCAGTCAGCGGTTAGACCAAAACCTGGCCATGCCGAGTTGAGGAAACGATGCGGCGCGGCCAGATCCGAACGCTGAGGGCATGCGTGTCGCGGCCTGAACCTTCTTCCCATATTTACGATAAGGAGGTAGTCATGAAACTCAAAAGTCTTGTAGTCGCAGTTACTTTGATGGGCGTAGCCCTTTCGCTTGTGGCGTTTGCTCCCACCGGGCTAACCGGGCAGTCGAGCTCGGGCGCAGTGACGTCGCTGGCAGCAGTATCTCGGTGCAACCTGGTCGGTGGAGTGTTGATGACGAATATCGGCGCCATTCCCTTCGGGCCCAACGGCGCGACCAATCTGGGCCCCGTGTTCGGGGACCTGGCAGGCTCGGTGGCGGCATCGCCGCTGGCGCCGCCCGCGATCGGATACCACCACTACTGGATCACGGCGGCAGGCGACACGATCAACTTTAAAGACGCCTTGCTGAATGCCGACCCGACCGATTTCCTGGAGAACGGCACAGTGGTAGCCGTGCGCTGGGGACACTACCGCTCCGTCATCAGTGGTGGAACGGGGAAGTTCCAAGGCGTGACGGGCTACTTGGATTACTTCGGCCTCGCCGATTTTAACGCCACGGACCCTGGGACCAATCAAAGTGGGTTGACGCTGGTACTACGTTATCGCGGTGAAGTGTGCTACGCAAGGTGAGCGCGCTTCGCGGCAATCCCGGCAGAGCTCTGCGAGTGGCAGCCGCCTGAGGATTCCTCTTCGGGCAGCTGCGTCATCTACAACGCCAAGATCAAGCTGTCTAGCCGATGGCGTAAAGTAACGTCGCCTCGAACTCTGCTTCCTCAAAACTTACCAGGCGGCAATTTCGATAGGTGAGGGACTCAGCGTCAACATTGTTAACACGGAGCACCGGCGTGCATTGCGGCTCCGATCTGATGTAGGCGAACGACGACCCATCTGAAGGACTAATCGCGGATTACTCTACGCTGGTCGCCTAGGGTTTAGTAATCGTCGGGGGTCCCGCCACGCCGGGCACGTTGACGAGAAACCGCCTAACCGGACTTATGGCTCGTCGTCGCTAAACTCCGGGTCACAAGAGCGGTTTGGCGACATGAACGAACCCGCTGGCGCGGGGGACGCTTGTCGCGTGCGCACGGTTTAAAACCTCCCGTACAACCTAAGGAGTAGTGTGAGGTCATAAGGAGGTCCTTATGACCCAACTACGTCGAATTATGCTGG
>Ga0335085_10009563_pt1 | contig 14611 bp, 10 predicted proteins | sample Lox_Sample_45_FD_206712 | JGI IMG/M metagenome (GOLD analysis project Ga0335085, IMG submission 206712) | Soil microbial communities from Loxahatchee National Wildlife Refuge, Florida, United States - Lox_Sample_4.5 | ecosystem: Environmental > Terrestrial > Soil > Wetlands | place: USA...
GAAGGTGCCGGGCTCGCCGAAGCCGGGCTGGCCGCGGCCGCGGCCGAACTGGCCGGCGCGGGAGCCGGCGCCGGGACCGGGACCGCGCAGGCCGGGGCGGGGCAGGCCGGGGCGGGGCGGGCCGGGGCCGGGCGGGCCGGGCCGGGGCGGGGTGGGACTGGGCAGGCCGGAGCGGGACGCGCCGGGGCGGGGCGGCCCGGGGCCGGCCGGGCCGGGAGCCGCGTGAACGGGACCGGGGCCGGGGCCGGTCTAGCCGACGAGGGCGAGTGCACGGACGAGGTGCGCGCCGCCAGCGCGGCAGGCCAGTCCGAAACGGAGAGCGCCGCGGTCGGCGCGGACCCGGTGCCCGGGTCCGCCGGGGTGAGCCAGAGCGGTGACGGGACGCTGCTGCCGTTCTACCTGGACCCGATGACCAAGCTGTTCCTGGTCGCGCTGATCTGGTGCCGGCCGTGGCTGGACGACCCGAGCGCGACCAGGCCGCTGCCGCGCACGCCGGAGATCGCCAGGGGCGCCCTCGAGGTCACCGGCGCTTACCACGAGCTTGAGCGGTTCGACGCCGACCAGGACTACCGCGACCTGCTCTCGGCCCGGGTGGCCGAGCACATCAAGGTGCTCAGGCGCAAGATCGCCGACCGCGGTCTGGCCGCCGCCGATGTCCGGCTGTCCGACGAGGTGGCGGTCCGGATCCTGATCGAGCACGGCATCATCACCTCGGCTGACCTCAGCCGGCTCGGCGACCCGGCCTGGCGTTCCCGCCAGGAAGACCTCTGGTGGACCCAGAGCTGACGAGACAGAGCTGACCGGGCCAGGCAGCGTCAGCCGGCCGAGTCAGCCGCCTGGGGGCCTCCGTTGAGGGGCGCCCCCGGCGGGATCACCATGAACACGGTGTGGGCAGCGGTCCCCCCGGATCCGGTCACGCTGACCGTGACCAGCCCGAGCGGGAACGGGCCGTGGTGGAGTTGCGTGACCGGCACCTGGAACATCCCGTCCGAGCCGGTTACCGGCTTATCCGCTGATGTCTGGCTGAACAACGGGTTGTTGCCCGGGTCGATCTCGGAGATCTTGACCGTCAGCGTAGTCCCCGGCGCGAACCCGCGGCCCTCCACGACGAACGCGGTATCGGGATAGCCCTGGCTCTTGTTCATGCACACCTCCGGCCCGCCGACCGCGGCCGAAGCTGCGCACACGGTCTTCGGCGGCGTCGGCGGCCGGGCCCCATCCTGGCTGCTCGAGCTGGTCAGCGAGGCGCCCAGGATGACGCCGGCCACGATCAGGGCCGCCCCCACCGAAGCCCAGCCCACCCAGGCCAGGTGCGTCTTGACCCAGCCGAGCCGCCCGGTCCCCGGCTTGGCGCCGTTCGGCGCCCGGCGGGGCGGTGGCGTGTAGGCAGCGGGCAGGCCCGCGGGCAGCTCGCTGTAGGAGGCGGAGGTGGAGTCTTCCTCGCCGGGCGCGTCGTGCGCGATGAAGTGCGGGCTGCGCTGGTACTCGGTGATCAGCGCCATCGCCGCCTCGGGCAGGTACGGGTGGTCCTCGTCCGGGCCGGACTGGGCCACCGTGAAGTCCCCCAGCGCGACCAGCATCGCGGTCGACGTCGGCCGGTTCCGCGGCGCCCGGTCCAGGCACGCGCCGACCAGCTCGGACAGCTCGCCCGGCAGCCCGGACAGGTCAGGACCTTCCGACGCCAGCCGGGCCAGCACGTCCATCACCGACGCGCCCGCGTACGGCGGGTGCCCGGTCGCCGCGAACAGCAGCGTCGCCCCCAGCGAGTACACGTCGCTGGCCACCGACGCCTCCCGGGAGTCACGGGCCTGCTCCGGCGCCATGTACGCCGGCGTCCCCACCGCCCCCCGCGACGTCGTCCGGCCCATCCGCTCGGCCGCCCGGGCCACCCCGAAGTCGATCACCCGCGGCCCGTCCGGCGCCACCAGCACGTTCGACGGCTTCAGGTCCCGGTGCACCAGGCCCGCCCCGTGAATCGAGGCCAGCGCCTCCGCGCAGCCCGCCGCCAGCCACCGCACCGAGCTCACCGGCAGCGGCCCGCCCGCCAGCACCAGCCGCGCCAGCGACGGCGCCGGCACGTACGCGGTCGCCAGCCAGGGCAGGTCCGCCTCCGGGTCGGCGTCCACCACCGCGGCGGTGTACACCCCGCTCACCTTCCGCGCCGCCGCTACCTCCTGGCCGAACCGGGTCCGGAAGCCGGCCTCCTCGGCCAGCTCCGGCCGGATCGTCTTGACCGCCACCAGCCGGCCGGCCGCCGAACGCCCCAGGAACACCTGGCCCATCGACCCGGACCCCAGCCGACCCAGCACCGCGTACGGCCCGATCCGCTCCGGATCCCACCGGCGCAGCGGAACAGACTGCGCTCCCATCTGGCCCCTCCCTCACCAGCGTTCGCGCAGGACAATATCCAGCGGCCATCGGAACACCGGCAAGCTTCCATAATGCCGAATCGTTCCGCCAATGTGCAGCGCCTTCTCAGCGTTTGTGTCAGTTGAGGAACCAGGGGAACAAAGCCTCGTTCGGTATAATTTTTCGGTTTTAGCCGGCAGGCTGGGAACCGAGCATCGCGACTGGTACCACCGCATCGCTCATGGCCCGGGCGGTGGCAAATCCCGGTTTGATCACGGTGTTGATGAGGCGCAGCCGCTCGTCGAAGCCGGCGAACGCGCTTTTCATCGCGTTGACCGTCAGCCACTCGATATCGGACCAGCCGTAGCCGAACTCCTCGGTCAGCCGGTGGAATTCCGAGCTGAGCGTGACCTGACTCATCAGCCGGTTGTCGGTGTTCACCGTGACCCGGAACTGGAGCTGGCGGAGCAGCCGGATCGGGTGCTGCGCGATCGACGGCGCCGCGCCGGTCTGCACGTTCGAGGTGGGGCACATCTCCAGCGGGATCCGGCGGTCGCGGATGTAGGCGGCCAGCCGCCCGAGCCGCACGCTGCCCTGCGGGCTGATCTGGATGTCATCGGTGATGCGGACGCCGTGGCCGAGCCGCTCGGTGCCGCAGTACTGCACCGCCTCCCAGATCGAGGGCAGCCCGAACGCCTCGCCCGCGTGGATCGTGAAGTGGAAGTTCTCCCGCTTCAGGAACTGGAACGCGTCCAGGTGCCTGCTCGGCGGCCAGCCCGCCTCGGCGCCCGCGATGTCGAAGCCGACCACGCCCTCGTCCCGGTGCCGGACCGCGAGCTCGGCGATCTCCATCGACCTCGACGCCATCCGCATCGCGGTGAGCAGGGCGTACACCGTGATGGGGCGGCCTTCGGCGGCGGCGTTGGCCGACCCGACGCGGAAGCCGTCGAGCACCGCGGCGACCACCTCGTCCAGGCTGAGCCCGCGCTCGGTGTGCAGCTCGGGCGCGAACCTGACCTCGGCATACACCACCCCGTCGGCGGCCAGGTCCTCGGCGCACTCGGCGGCGACCCGGCGCAGCGCGTCGGTCGTCTGCATGACCCCGACCGTGTGCCTGAACGCGTCCAGGTAGATCTCCAGGTGACCGCGGTGCGCGCCCTCGGTGAGGCGCTTGGTCAGCTCGTCGGCGTTGTCGCCGGGCAGGTCGGCGTACCCGGTGTCCCTGGCCAGGTCGAGCACGGTCTGCGGGCGCAGGCCGCCGTCCAGGTGATCGTGCAGCAGGACCTTCGGCACGGCCCTGATCTCGGCAAGTGTCGGCATCCCCTCATTGTGCTACGCCGCGTCGTGCTGGGCCGCCAGGGTCAGCGTGGCGTCACTACCTCGATGACCGGGGAGGCCGGCGCGGGCGGCTCGCCGGCGACCACGGCCGCGCCGGCCAGGGCGTCGAGCGCGGCGGCGAAGCGCCCGGGGTCGTCGGCGCGGAGCTCGAGCAGGGGCTGCCCGGCCTCGACCTGGTCGCCCGGCTTGGCCAGGCAGATGACGCCGGCCGCGGCGCTGACGTCGTCCTCCTTGCGGGCCCGGCCGGCCCCGAGCCGCCAGGCCGCGGTTCCCACCGCCAGCGCGTCGAGGCCGGTGAGCCAGCCGGTGCCCGGTGACGGCCAGAGCTGGGTGTGGGCCGCCCGCGGCAGCGGCGCGTCCGGGTCGCCGCCCTGGGCGCGGACCATCGCCTCCCAGGCGGCCAGCGCCCGGCCGTCCGCGATGGCCGCGGCGGGGTCGGTCCTCGGGTCGGCGCCGTCATGCGGCAGGCCGGCCAGCGCGAGCATCTCCCTGGCCAGCGCCAGGGTGACCGCCATCAGGTCGGCGGGACCGTTCCCGTGCAGCGCCTGGACGGATTCCTCCACCTCCACGGCGTTGCCGACGGCCCGCCCGAGCGGGACATCCATCCTGGTCAGCAGGGCCCGGGTGCGCACGCCGTGCTCCTCGCCGAGGGCGACCATCGTCTCGGCCAGCTCGCGCGCCCGGTCGTAGCTGGTCATGAACGCGCCGGTGCCGACCTTGACGTCGAGGACCAGCGCGCTGGTCCCCTCGGCGATCTTCTTGGACATGATCGAGCTGGCGATGAGCGGGATGGACTCGACCGTGCCGGTGACGTCGCGCAGCGCGTACAGCCTGCGGTCGGCCGGGGCCAGCCCCGAGCCGGCCGCGCAGATCACGCACCCGGCGCTGGCCAGCACGGCCAGCGTCTCGTCGGGGGTGAGCCCGGCCCGGAAGCCGGGGATCGCCTCGAGCTTGTCCAGGGTGCCGCCGGTGTGCCCGAGGCCCCGCCCGGACAGCTGCGGGACGGCCGCGCCGCACGCCGCGACCAGGGGCGCCAGGATCAGGCTGACCTTGTCGCCGACCCCGCCGGTCGAGTGCTTGTCCACGGTGGGCCGGGCGATGGAGCCGAGGTCGAGCCGGTTCCCGGAGTCGATCATGGCCGCGGTCCAGGTCCGCAGCTCGGCGCCGTCCAGGCCGTTGAAGTAGATCGCCATCAGCAGCGCGGACATCTGCTCGTCGGCGACCTCGTGCCGGGCGTAGGCGCCGAACAGCCACCTGATGTCGTCGTCGGCCAGGCGCTGCCCGTCCCGCTTGGCCCTGATGACGGAGACGGCGTCGGTCACCGCTAGCCCTCTCGCCGGGCGGCCAGGTAGGTCCGGCTGAAGGCGGCCGGGAGCAGTGCGCTGAGCTCCACCGGGCCGTCCGCGGTGTCCACCAGCAGGCTCCCGCCGCCGGCCTCGAGCAGCAGCTGCCGGCAGCGGCCGCAGGGCAGCAGCGGCTCGCCGTCGCCCGCGACGACCGCGACGGCCCGCAGGGCCCCGCCGCCGGCCGCGTGCAGGGCGGACACCAGGCCGCACTCGGCGCACAGGGTCAGGCCGAACGAGGCGTTCTCCACGTTGCAGCCGGACACGACCTGCCCGGACGTGGCCAGGCCGGCCGCGCCGACCAGGAGCCCGGAGTAAGGAGCGTAGGCGTGTCCGGCCGCGGCGACGGCGGCGGCGCGGAGTCCTGGCCAGTCGATGATCACGTGACGACTCTAAGCCGGAGAAGGAGTCCGGCGAGAAGGCGGGGTCCGTGCGGGGCCGCCTGGGGACTGCCTGGGGACTGCCCGGAAAAGAAGGGGGGCCGCCCGGAAAAGGCTGCAGGGTTGCCTTATCCGAGCGGCCCCTCTCATGTCCACGCGCCCCGCGGCAGGAGGTGCGGTTCGCGTCTCGCTGAGGAACTCTGCTACAAATCATGCCCAACCACTGGCAAGGACCCACATCGGAAGGGGTTCAGATGTGGTTAAGATCTGCGCCGGGTTGGGAGCATGCGGGTTTCGTGCTTAACGTGGAGGCCGTGAACGCACGTCTTGGCCGGGTCCTCGTGGTCGAAGATGACCCTGGCATCGCTACTCAGATGGTTCGCGGACTGACCCGGGCGGGCTACGAGACCGGCAGTGTCACCACCGGCAAGGCGGCGCTCGACTGGCCCACGCCCGACGTGGTCCTGCTCGACCTGGGGCTGCCCGATATCGACGGCGTGGAGGTCTGCCGGCGGCTGCGGCAGAGCTGCGACGCGGCCATCATCATCGTGTCCGCGCGGGGCGAGGAATCGGACCGCGTGCTGGCCCTGGACGAGGGGGCCGATGACTACCTGATCAAGCCGTTCGGCCTGCAGGAGCTGCTGGCCAGGATCAGGGCGGTGCTCCGCCGCAGCCGCCAGCCGGCCGGCCACAGCCAGGTGCTCCAGCACGGCCCGCTCACCGTGGACCTGCGGACGCACAAGGTCAGCGTGCACGGGAACCAGATCTCCGTCACCCCCAAGGAGTTCGCCATCCTGGAGTGCCTGGCCAGCGACCCGGGCCGGGTGGTCAGCCGCCAGGAGATGCTCGAACGGGCCTGGGACGAGCACTGGTACGGCCCGACCAAGGTCCTCGACGTGCACATGGCGGCGCTGCGGAAGAAGCTCGGCGACCCGCACCTGATCGAGACGGTCTACGGGCACGGCTTCCGGCTGGCCGACCAGGACGGCACCGCATGACCAGGCGGATCCTGCTGGTGCTGCTGGCCTTCACGGCCACGGTGCTGGTGGCTGCCGTGGTGCCGCTGACGCTCGACGCGGCCAACCACGACCGCGCGTCCTTCGTCCAGGCCACGGCGGGCATGGTGACCACCGACGCCGCGATCGCCCAGACCCGCCTGGACGCCATCTACCAGAACCTGAACAAGAACGACGCCCCCCTGGTCCCCCTGCTCAGCCAGGTCCAGCAGGCGGGCGACGGGCTGGTGGTCTACGCGGTCATCAAGCCGAAGCCGGGTCCTGAGGCATTCGCCAGCGGGAAGCCGCAGGAAAGGGTGCTGACCGCCAAGACGATGCCGCCCGGCGACTGGGCCAAGCTGGCCGCCCGGGCGAACGCCCAGGGCGACCTCGACCGCACGTCGGGCCGGCCGATCGAGCCGGTGACCCAGGTAGAGGGCGACCGGGTAAACGCGGCCATGCCCGTCTACCTGCGCGGCAGCAGCCACAGCCCGCTGGTGGGCACGGTAGTCCTGGCCCGGTCGACCAAGTCCCTCAACGGCGACATCGTCGCGCTGTGGGTCATCTTCGGCACGATCGCGCTGGTGGCCATGCTGGTCGCGGCGCTGCTCGGGTTCGGCCTGGCCCGCTGGGTCAGCCGGCCGGTGCGGGCGCTCGACAGCACGGCGGGCCGGCTGGCCGAAGGCGACCTGGCCAGCCGGGCGGTGGTCGGATCCGGGCCGCCTGAGCTGCGGCGGCTGGCCACGACGTTCAACACCATGGCCGGCCGCCTCGAGGCGCTGGTACACGGGAACCGGGCCGTGATCGCGGACGTGTCGCACCAGCTGCGCACGCCGCTGGCCGCGCTGCGGCTGCGGCTGGACCTGCTCACCGCGGACACCGCCCAGTCGGACCCGGACACCGCGCAGGAGCTGGCCGGCGCGCTCGACGAGCTAGCCCGGCTGTCCCGGCTGGTGGACGGCCTGCTCGCGGTGGCACGGGCGGAGAACGTGGTGCCGGTACCCACCGTGATAGACGTGACCGAGGTGGCCAGCGAGCGGGTCGTGGCCTGGCACCCGGTGGCCGACGACCGCGGCATCACGCTGGAGATACTGCCGCCGGAGCCGGCCGCGGTGCCGGCCTGGATCGGCGAGGGCCACCTGGAGCAGGTGCTCGACAACCTGATCGCGAACGCGCTCGAGGCGCTCGACGCCGGCCGCCACGTAACGGTGACCACGACCGCCACCGCGTCCGGCGCGCAGGTTATCGTGGCCGACGACGGCCCGGGCATGAGCCCCGAGGACCGGGAGCGGGCCTTCCTGCGGTTCACCACCTCGAACCCGAACGGGACCGGTCTCGGCCTGGCCATCGTGCACCGCCTGGTCACCTCTAACGGCGGCACGGCCCGGCTGAGCGAGACACCGGGCGGCGGGCTCACCGCCGTCCTGGATTTCCCCGGTGTGCCGGCGAACGGCTCCTCGACGCTCCCGATGAATGCCGTGGCCCAGGAGCCCTCACCGCAGGACTACATCAGCCTTTAGCGATTCCGGCAGCGATTCCGGCCTTGTATGAGCGATTCCGGCCTTGTATGAAGGCACCAATGACCCCGGGGCCCGGACCCGGATATATGTCTGCCAGGCCAGGAATGCCCGCATGATCGGGTTCCGATTCGGCAACGAGCAGGCCAGATAGCCGCGTGTCCCCTTCCCAGGGAAGACCACCGGGCATAGCCTGCGGGACAACCCAGGACGAATGCGAGGCCAGGCGCAGTAAGCGCGCTGGCCCAGTGGAGGTAAGCGTGAAACACAGCGCATGGGCCACGGCAGCGCTGGCCGTGTCCGCGACGGTGGTGCTCGCGGCGTGCGGCAGCAGCCATAGCTCGGCCTCGTCGCCCAGTGGCAGCGGGGCGAGCTCGAGCGCCCCGGCCGGCTCGGGCAGCGCAGCCGCGGGGTCCGGCACCAAGACCCTCGGCTGCATGGTCACCGACACCGGCGGCATCGACGACCGGTCGTTCAACGCCTCGTCGTGGTCGGGCATGCAGGCCGCCGCCCAGGCCAACCCGAACATCAGCGTCAAGTACCTGCAGTCGACGACGCAGGCCGACTACGTGCCGAACATCAACACCTTCATCAGCCAGAAGTGCAACGTCGTCGTCACCGTCGGCTTCCTGATGGGTGACGACACGCAGACCGCGGCCAAGGCGCACCCGGACCAGAAGTTCGCGATCGTGGACTTCAGCTACAACCCGGCGCTGCCGAACGTGGACGCACTGCTGTTCAACACGGCCCAGGACGGCTTCCTCGGCGGCTACCTGGCCGCGGGCATGAGCAAGACGGGCAAGGTCGCGACGTTCGGCGGGCAGAAGCTGCCGACCGTGACCATCTACATGGACGGCTTCTACGACGGCGTCCAGTACTACAACAAGAAGCACAACAAGAACGTCCAGGTGCTCGGCTGGAACGAGACCACCCAGAACGGCTCGTTCACCGGTGACTTCACCAACCAGACCAAGGGTCAATCGGTGACCCAGACGTTCATCAGCGAGGGCGCGGACATCATCTTCCCGGTCGCGGGCAACGTGGGCCTCGGCGCGGCCAAGGCGGTCCAGGACGCGGACAACGCGGCCGGCAGCCAGAAGGTCAACATGATGTGGGTTGACACCGACGGGTGCGTCAGCGCCGCGCAGTACTGCAAGTACTTCATCACCAGCGTGCAGAAGGGCATCGTGACCGCGGTGAAGAACGCGGTGACGAGTACGGCCGACGGCTCGTTCAAGGGCGGCAACTACATCGGCACCCTGCAGAACGGCGGCGTCGCGCTGGCTCCGTTCCACGACTTCGACAGCAAGGTCCCGGCCTCGCTGAAGAGCGAGCTCCAGACGGTGACCCAGGGCATCGAGAACGGCTCGATCTCGATCGCGACCAAGAGCCCGGTTTCCGGGTAAGAGGTAAGCAGGAGTGACCGTATGGCAGCGGTGCGGCGTGATGCCGCACCGCTGCCATATCAGGGTCGGGACCAACTGACTTAAGGGCCGACGTGGAACTTGAGCTCCAGGGCATCACCAAGCGGTTCGGCTCGCTGGTGGCCAACGACCGGATCGATCTGTCGGTATCCCCGGGTCAGGTGCACGCGCTGCTCGGTGAGAACGGCGCCGGCAAGTCGACCCTGATGAACGTGCTGTACGGGCTGCTCCAGCCGGACGAGGGCGAGATCCTCATCGACGGCCGGAAGGCCCAGTTCAACTCGCCCAAGGACGCCATCGCGGCCGGCATCGGGATGGTGCACCAGCACTTCATGCTGGTACCGGTGTTCACGGTGGCCGAGAACGTCACCCTGGGCATGGAGGAGACCCGCCCATCCGGGCTGCTCGACCGGCGGAAGGCCCGGCGCGACGTGCGCGAGCTGTCCAAGCGCTACGGGCTCGCGGTCGACCCTGACGCCCTGGTGGAGAATCTGCCGGTCGGCATCCAGCAGCGGGTCGAGATCATCAAGGCGCTGGTCAGGAACGCCTCCGTGCTCATCCTCGACGAGCCGACCGCGGTGCTCACCCCGGCCGAGGCCGAAGACCTGTTCCGCATCATCAGGCAGCTCAAGGACGGCGGCACCTCCGTCGTCTTCATCTCGCACAAGCTCAAGGAAGTCCAGGAGATCGCGGACACGATCACCGTGCTGCGCCGCGGCGCCGTGGTCGGCCAGAAGTCGCCGTCGGCCAGCGAGGACGAGCTCGCCGCGATGATGGTCGGCCGGAGCGTCCAGCTCAAGGTGACCAAGGACGCGGCCAAGCCGGGCGCGGCGGTGCTCGGGGTGGAGAACCTGACCGTGGCCGACGAGACCGGCCGGGTCTGGGTGAACGGGATGTCCTTCCAGGTCCGCGCGGGCGAGATCCTCGGCCTGGCGGGCGTGCAGGGCAACGGGCAGACCGAGCTGTGCGAGGCGCTGATCGGGCTGCGCCCGGTCTCGAACGGCCACATACGGCTGGGCGACCGCGACCTGACCCACGCCACGCCCCGCCAGCGGCTGCACGCCGGGCTGGCCTACGTCCCCGAGGACCGGCAGGAAGACGGCTTGGTCCCCGGCTTCTCGGTGGCCGACAACATGGTCCTCGACACCTACAACCAGCTGCCGTACGCCAAGGGCATCAACCTGAACCTGCCCGCCATCGCCAGCAACGCGGCCGCGCGGGTGAAGGAGTTCGACGTCCGCACCACCTCCACCGACACCCCGGTGGGCACGCTGTCCGGCGGTAACCAGCAGAAGGTCATCCTGGCCCGCGAACTCGGCCGGGAGCACAAGGTGCTGGTGGCCAGCCAGCCGACCCGGGGCCTCGACGTCGGCTCGATCGAGTTCGTGCACAAGCGCATCGTGGCGGCCCGCGACAGCGGCGTGGCCGTGCTCATCGTCTCCTCCGAACTCGACGAGATCTACGCGCTGGCCGACCGGATCGCGGTCATGTACGAGGGGCGGATCACCGGCTTCCGGCCGCCCACCGTGCCGGTCGAGGAACTCGGCCTGCTGATGGCCGGGGCCGCGGATTCGTCGGCTGACGGACCGCCCGCCGAGACGTCACCCCCAGCCGATCAGGCCGGAGCCGAGCAAGCAGGAGCGGAGCAATGAGCGAGCAGGCGCCGCCAGGCCCGGTCGCGACCACTGAGGCGGCCAAGAAGGGCGGGGAACGTCCCCCGTTCATCCGGATGGTCCGTGATGCCATCGCAGAGGGCAACTCGGTCACGGTGACCATCTTGGCCATCATCACCGCCATGATCATCGGCGGCCTGCTGAACGCGTTCACCAATACGAAGGTGCTGAGCGCCTGGGGGAACCTGTTCTCCGACCCGGGCCACGCCTTCGTCACGGCCTGGGACACGGCCATCGGCGCCTACGTGGCGCTGTTCGAGGGCGCGATCTTCAACCCGCACACCGTGGCGGAACTGTTCCAGCAGGCGTCGATCTCCGCCGCCATCCACGACGGCTTCCTCGGCGCGGTGTTCAACCCGATCTCGGAGACCTGCGTCCAGGCCACGCCGCTGCTGCTGGCCGGGCTGGCGGTCGCCCTGCCCTACCAGGCCGGCATGTTCAACATCGGCGCGCAGGGCCAGTTCATCGGCGGCGCGATCCTGGCCACCTACCTCGGCTACGGGGTCAGCCTGCCCCCGGTCATCCACGTGATCGTCTGCGTGATCGGCGGCTTCGTCGGCGGCGGGGTCGTCGGCTGGGTGGTCGGCGAGCTCAAGGCCAGGACCGGCGCGCACGAGGTGATCACCACGATCATGCTCAACTACGTCATGGCCTTCCTGCTCGCGTACCTGCTCGGCAACGTCATGCAGCGGCCCGGCCGGACCGACCTGATCAGCCCGTTCATCGACGCGAACGCCCACCTGTGGCGCCTGTTCGGCGGGACGCTGCGGATCAACGCGGGCTTCATCTTGGCGCTGGCCTGCGCGTTCGGCGTCTCGTGGCTGCTGTACCGGTCCACGACCGGGTTCGAGTTCCGCGCCATCGGCAAGAACCCGAGCGCCGCCCGGGTGGCCGGGATGAACGTGGAGCGTTCCTGGGTGATGGTCATGCTGATCGCCGGGGGCCTGTCCGGGCTGGCCGGGGCGGCGGTCATCCAGGGCACCGACTTCAGCGTCAACTTCCAGAGCTACGGGACCTACGGCATCGACGCGATCACGGTGGCACTGCTCGGCCTGGGCCGCCCGCGCGGGGTGGTGCTGGCCGCGCTGCTGTTCGGCGCGCTGCACGCGGGCGCGCCGCTGATGCAGGCCCAGACCTCCACCCCGGTGGACATCGTCGAGGTCCTGCAGGCGCTGATCGTCATGTTCGTGGCGGCACCGCCGCTCGTCAGAGCCATATACCGGCTGCGTGCGACCCGGGCTTCGGGCGTCGAGGGCCTGACCGGAAGGGGCTTGGCATGAGCGAGCCGGAGGGGCGCGGCGCTGTCTGGACTGAGGAGCGCAGCGACGAGGGAAGACAGCGCCGCAGGGCGCCCCGGAGGCGAGCGGGGGCTACAGCATAATGACGATCACGGAGCACACGCCGGTGGTGGTGGCGGAGGCCGCGCCGATCAGCCCCTTCCGCCGCTGGCTGGCGCCGGTCGGGTTCGCCCTGTTCGGGCTGATTGACATCTTCGTGTTCGGCCTGTTCGCCCACTCGGGCGACGCGACCTTCGCCTTCTCCCAGCCGTTCGCCAAGGTCTCGGTACCGAACCTGAGCCTGCCCGCCGCCGCCACCTGCTTCGCTTGCGGCGCGGTGTCGCTGGTGCTGGCCGGGGTGCGCGCATTCGTGCCGATGTCGACCCTGTGGCGGCGGGTAAGCATCGCGGTGGTGGTGTTCGCCTTCATCTTGTCCCTGCTGTGCTGGGCGGACGCCGGCCAGAGCAACCCGTTCAACGTGGTGAACCTGCTCCAGGGCACGCTCAACCAGTCGATCCCGATCATGCTGGGCGCGCTCACCGGCGTGATCTGCTCGCGGTCCGGCGTGGTCAACATCGGCATCGAGGGCCAGTTGCTGCTCGGCGCGTTCGTCGCCGCCATGGTGGCCAGCGCCTCCGGATCCGTGTGGCTGGGCCTGATCGCCGGGGCCGCGGCCGGATGCGTGGTGGGCGGGCTGCTCGCGGTGTTCGCCATCGGCTACACCGTGGACCAGATCATCCTCGGCGTGGTGCTGAATACCCTCATCATCGGCCTGACCGGGTACCTGTACGACGACCTCATGGTGCCCTACGCCAACACGCTGAACTCCCCGCCCACCTTCAGCACGGTCAAGATCCCGGTGCTGGCCGACATCCCGATCATCGGCCCGGTGTTCTTCAACGCCACGATCTTCCTGTACCTGACGTACCTGGCCCTGGCGCTGGTCCAGGTGGGCCTGTTCGCCACCCGGTGGGGCCTGCGCACCCGCGCGGTCGGCGAGCACCCGGTCGCGGCGGACACCGTCGGCATCCGGGTGTACGCCACCCGGTACCGCAACGTGATCATCTCCGGGGTGATGGCCGGCATCGGCGGCGCGTACCTGACGGTCGGCTCGGTCGGCAGCTTCGCCAAGGGCATGTCCTCCGGCGAGGGGTACATCGCGCTGGCGGCGATGATCTTCGGCCGGTACACGCCGTTCGGCGCGATCGGGGCGGGGCTGCTGTTCGGCTTCTCCACCCAGCTCCAGTCCATCCTGTCCACGATGAACGTCCCGATCCAGTCCAACCTGCTGCTGATGACCCCGTACGTGGTGACGATCATCGTGGTGGCCGGCCTGGTCGGCAAGGTCCGCCCGCCGAAGGCCGAAGGCATCCCCTACATCAAGCCTTAAAAGATCTTTCATGCCGAACGGGGCGGCGTTCCCGTGGCCTCATCCCCGGCACGCCCCGGACTCACGGGGCGTCCGGGACGGCGCTTGCGGTCGGGATGGCGTTCGCGGTCGGGATGGCGCTTGCGGCTGGGGCGGCGCTTGCGGCTGGACGGCTGTGATGCTTGGTGCGGCCGGGACTCCTGCTCGCGGCTATGCCGTCCAGCGAACCATTAACGCGGTGGATTCGGGTTATGGGGTTGATTGGGGGGCCTATAGTGCACCGGATCAACCGCATAACCCCTATCGACCGCGTTATCTGGTGGGCCGGGGGACTCTGGAGGCCGGAGCGTCCTGTGTGATGCATGTGACTCGCGTCCGGCCGTCGGTCCGCGCATTTACGGGGAGGATTCGGGCTATCGGGTGGATTAGGGGGCCTATAGGGCACCAAAGTCTCCCCCGAGCCCCCGATCCTCCCCGTTAGTTGGTTACGGGTGAGGACAGATTGAGGTGAGTGAGGGCAGTGATGGGTGAGGGTGAGCTGCGCGGGGCGGTCGAGGCGTGGATCGCGGACGACCCGGACGACGGCGATCGCGCCGAGTTGCGGGAACTGCTCGATGAAGCCGATGGCGGGGTGGCTGGGGCGGTGGCGGAGTTGCGGGACCGGTTCGCAGACCGGCTGCACTTCGGGACGGCCGGGCTGCGCGGGGTGGTGGCGGCTGGGCCGAACCGGATGAACCGGGCCGTGGTCCGGGCGGCGACCGCGGCCGTGGCCGGCTGGCTGCTCGCGCCGGGTGAGGCGGCGGGTGCTGCTGGGACTGCAGGGGGCGGGCGGGTTGAGGTGGTGGTGGGGTGTGATGCGCGGCATCGGTCGGCGGAGTTTATGGACGAGGTGGCGGGGGTGCTGGCGGGAGCGGGCATCGCGGTGCATATGCTGCCGCGGCCTTGC
>Ga0335085_10009564_pt1 | contig 14611 bp, 13 predicted proteins | sample Lox_Sample_45_FD_206712 | JGI IMG/M metagenome (GOLD analysis project Ga0335085, IMG submission 206712) | Soil microbial communities from Loxahatchee National Wildlife Refuge, Florida, United States - Lox_Sample_4.5 | ecosystem: Environmental > Terrestrial > Soil > Wetlands | place: USA...
CCCGATCCCGGACGGCGGCGTGCCCTGCTCACGTTCGTCATCGTCGGCGGCGGACCGACCGGCGTCGAAATGGCTGGCGCGCTCTCCGAGTTGTCGCGGCTCGTGCTCGCCAAGGACTATCCCCGGGTACACGTCGACGAAGTCACCATCGTGCTCCTCGAAGCCGGGGACCGCCTGCTCGGCATGATCCCGGCACGCCTCCAAGCGGCAGCGCTGCGCACGCTGCAGCGAAAACACGTCGACGTGCAATTGTCCTCGACCGTGGAAGACTATGAGCCGGGGACCGTTCGCCTGCGAGGCGGCCGGGTCATTGCCGCGGACACGCTGATCTGGGCGGCCGGCGTGCAGGCGGCCGGCGTGACGGCGACGCTCGGATTGCCGACGGCGCGCCAGCGACGCATTCCCGTCGAACCCACGCTCCAGGTTCCCGATCACCCCAATCTCTATGTGATCGGTGATGCCGCATATCTCGAGGTCGACGGTCAACCCCTTCCGATGCTCGCCCCGGTCGCCATTCAGATGGCGCGGGCCGCGGCGCGGAATATTGCGCGGCAGCTACGGGGCGAGTCGCCCCGGGCGTTTCACTACCGCGACCCGGGGAGGCTTGCCACCATCGGGCGCAATGCCGCGGTCGCCTACATCCACGGCGTCGCGTTCCAGGGATTCGTCGCGTGGCTGGTCTGGCTGTTCGTGCACATCATCCAGCTCATCGGGTTCCGCAACAAGCTGGTGGTGCTGCTCGACTGGGCATGGGATTACTTCCTGTACGAGCGGGCCGCGCGGCTGATCACCGCCGAATGATCAGGACGTCCCGCTCTTGGATTGCGAGCGGGGGGCTCCAGCGCGGGGGGGCGTGGTCGCGGGGCGCACGCGCCGGGTCACGCCGTTCCAGCCGCAATCGAGGCACCAGCGCCGCTGTAACAGCGGCAGGATGCGATCGAGGGCAATATTGCGGATGGGCATCATCTCCAGGCCGCAGCGCGGGCACGTCACCCCGCGCGGCACGAGCAGATACGCGACGCCGAGAATGATCGCGAAACGCAGCAGCACCGTAAACAGGAGTACGACAACGATGAGCAATTCGGACTTTGTCATGGCATTACCCTCCCGCGTTTCCCCGCCCCACACCGGACTGCGACGCTGATCGCTCTGTCGCCTCCACCACGAACGCCACTACCCGCGCTTCCAGCTGTCCCAGCTCCACGGGTTTGACGAGCACCCGTTCGCGTGGCACCGGTGTGCTCCCCGGTATCGCGAGCTGGGACACGTCCCCCGATAAGAACAGGATACGCTGCGCCAGCGCCGGTCGTTTCGCCTCGAGTGCCGCGAACAATTCCGTGCCGCTCATTCTTGGCATCCGCAGGTCGGCGATGATTACGTCGGCATCGCTGCCCTCGAGCTGGGCCAGCGCCTCCGCGCCATCGCTTGCTTCCCTGACCTCTGCTCCCCGGCGCTTCAAGAATCTCGCCATCGGCCTTCGGACCGGCTCTTCATCGTCCACGATGAGAATCCGAATTCCCTGAAGCCGTTCCGACCGTGCGTTGCTCGTTGTTGGTGCAGGCGACGACGCGGACGAGCGCGGCGCTGCCTGTGCGGGCTTGGCGACCGGCGCGCCCGCAGGGAGTCTCATCACAAACCGTGCCCCGCCTCCCGATCCGGGTGCTGGAACAAGAGCTAAGTCTCCCCCTGCTTCGCGGGCGATCTGACGGGAAATGTAGAGTCCCAGTCCCGTTCCGCGGCGGCCCTTGGTGGTCGCGAATGGACGGAACAGACGGCCCTGTACGTCCGGCGCGATCCCGGGGCCGTTATCCGCGACGGCGACGCACACCGCGCCGTCCTCGACCCAGGAATCTACGGTGAGCCGGCGCGGCGGCTTGACCAGACGCAGCGAGTCGATCGCGTTCGACATCAGATTGACGAGCACCTGCTCGAGCCGTATCACGTCACCCGCCACGACGGGAAGCTCGGGGTCGAGCTTTCCGCCCACAGTGACCTCATCGACGCCAAACCGGTAGGAAACCAGGTCGAGCGCGCCCCGCACGACGTCGTTGAGATTGACGCTCGAGATCCGGGGCTCGGTCGAGTGCACGAACCGCAGCAGGCCGCGCAGCAGTTTCGTGGCCCGCTGCGCCTGCCGCAGCACCTGCTGCATCTCCTCGCGTTGCTCGTTCGTGAGTCCGGGCTCGGACAGGCGGTTTTCGGCATGCGCCGCGATCGCCATCAGCGGGTTGTTGACCTCGTGCGCGATCCCGGCGAGCAGCTCCCCCGCGGCGGCGAACCGACCCTGCTCCTCCGCACGGTTTCGCAGCACGGCGGTCATCTGATTGAAATGCGACGCGAGCCGCCCGGCTTCGTCCATCCGCGCGACCGGGAGCTGCGTATTCAGGTCACCCTCCGCTACACGTGCGAGGCCGAGCTCCAGGGCGCCGAGCGGCTTGGAGAACCTCCGGCGCAGGGCGAACAATCCGAGACAGGTCAGGAGCACGCCCACGGCCAGCCAGAGCATGAGGTCTCGCCGCATCTCGCGCACCGCGCCCTCCCTGGCCGCCTGCAGGGTCTGCAGCACTTCACGACCCCGAGACACCACGAGCAGTGATTGCTGCGCGGCGTCCCGAGTCAGGGAATCGGCAACGGAGAGTCCGGCGGCCACGCGGTCCCGTTGGCCGCGCGTGAGGCCAGTGCGGATATCCCGGAGCGTCGCCGCGATCTCGAGAAACTGGGAGTCCACATGAGCGAGCGTGCCGCTGAATTCCGGATCCCCTTCGAAGCCCGGGATGGGCGGCGCACCGACCTCGGCCGCGAGCAGCTCCAGTGAATCGGTGAGGCGAGGGACGACGAACCGCTCGGATCGCGCGCGCTCGGCGATTTGGCGAGCCTGATAGGTCGCGTTAACGCGCCGCGTCAAATCCTCGATGGCCGGGACGATGCGTTCCGTACCGTGCGCCAGCGCGGATGCCGCCGCTCCGCTGCGGAACAACACATAGAACGGGGCAGCAGCGGCGTATACCGCGGCGAAGAAAAACAGCAGCAGTAACAGGGTGCGCAGCGTCAGCCAGCGCTGCAGCGAAGCGGACAGACGGCGCGTCGCGAGCATGCGGATGGAAACAAGAATGTCGCGTCTCGGGCCCAGAGGCGCAAACGGGGCGAAGCGGATAACTTCGGCTCCGCCCATGCGCCTGCTCCAAACGCCAGTGCTGCTCGTGGTCTGCTCCGCGGCCGCCCCGGTCCAACCTCTGATGGCGCAACGCCGGATGCAGGCCGCCTCCGAGCGGCAGCTCCTCGCCATTCCCGACACGGCCAGTGTCCGTGCGATGACCCGGGACCTGAGCGCGCGCCCTCACATGGCGGGAACGCCGGCCGACGCCGAGGCGCGCGACTACACCCTCGCCAAGCTCGCGTCCTACGGCCTGACCACCTGGATGAAACAGTACGTCGTGTACATCCCGCAGCCCGACACCATCGCCGCCTGGGTGATTCCGCCCGCGGGGCGGCCACCGCAGCGCCTCGATCTCACCGAGCCGCCGCTCGGGCCCGGCGCCGCGAACCGCGTCATCGTGCCCGTGCCGCCATTCAACGCGTACAGCGGCTCGGGCGACGTCACGGGCGACGTTGTCTACGTCAACTACGGCCTGATTCGAGATTACCAGACTCTCGATTCGCTCGGCGTGAGCGTACGCGGCAGGATCGCGCTGGCGCGCTACGGCAGATCGTTCCGTGGCATCAAGGAACGCGAAGCAGAGCGCCGTGGCGCGCTCGGTCTGATCCTCTATTCCGACCCGCAGGACGATGGCTATGTCCGTGGCGACGTCTACCCGGACGGCCCGATGCGCCCGCCCGAGGGGATTCAGCGAGGCAGTGTCCTCATCTCCAACGGCGATCCGACCACGCCCTCGTGGTCATCCACGCCCGGGGCGAAGCGAGTACCGGAAGAGTCGCTTTCGGTCCCTCGAATTCCGGTCATCCCGATGGGTTACGGCAACGCGCGGCGCCTGCTTGCCGACCTGGACGGGGCCTCCGTCCCCGAGCCGTGGCAGGGAGGACTGCCGTTTCACTATCATACCGGCCCCGGGCCGACCCGAGTCCGGCTCAAAGTCACGACGGAGCGCGGAGCGCAGGCATTGCACCCGATCTGGGACACGTTCGGGATGTTGCGCGGCGCGCGCTACCCCGACGAGTGGGTGGTGGTGGGCGCGCATCGCGACGCCTGGTCCCCCGGAGCGGCCGACAACGTCAGCGGAGTCGTCACCGTGCTCGAAACGGCTCGCGCATTCGGCGAGCTGGCGCGTCGCGGACTCGCGCCGGCCCGCACCATCATCTTCGCGACCTGGGACGCCGAAGAGTGGGGCCTGATCGGTTCGACCGAATGGGTCGAGGAGCTGGAGGACACGGTGGCCGCCCGGGTCGTGGCGTACGTGAACGAAGACGACATCACCACGGGCCCGCATTTCACCGCGGCGGCCGCGCCGTCGCTCAAACCGTTCATTCGTGACCTGACGCGCGCGGTTCCCAATCCGCTGGGACCGGGGAGCGTCTACGATGCCTGGCAAACGGTGGTCGCGGGCGACACGTCGGTGCTCCAATTCGACGACCTCGGTGGCGGCTCCGATTTCGCCGGCTTCAGCCACCACCTGGGAATCGCTTCGCTGGCGCTGGGATTCGAGGGCCTGGGCGGTACGTATCACTCGATGTACGACTCCTATGATTGGATGAACCGCTTCGGCGATCCGCGATTCGTCACGCATCGGGCCGCGGCACAGCTCGTCTCCCTTGCGACGCTTCGTCTCGCCAACGCCCCGATCCTCCCGTTCGACTATGCCGCGTTTGCGACGGAGCTGATCGCGCTCGAATCACGCATCGACACTGGGATCGCGCAGCGCCACTGGGGGAACTCCACAGCGCCGCTCAGGGCGGCGCTCGCCAACCTCGGAGCGGCGGCGCGCGTGTTCGCGTCCGTGCGGGACAGCGCGACGGCTGCCGGCCTCGATTCGTCCCGATTGGGCACGACCAATCACTGGTTGATGCAGGTGGAGCGGAGACTGACCCGTGCGGAGGGTCTCGGATCCCGACCCTGGTACCGGAGCCTCGAATTCGCCTCGGACATGGACAACGGGTATTCCACGATGGTATTCCCGTCGGTGAACGAGGCGCTCCGGTATGGGGATCCGGCGACTGTCGACCGAGAGCTGCGCGACCTGGTCGCGCACATCGACGCCGCTCGAGAGGCGCTCGAACGAGCCACACAAGCATTGCGGTGAGCCGCGTATATTGCATGCGGACGTCCGCGTGTCGGGTGGGGGGAAGCGGGAGGGGAGGGACGGTGTGTGGTTGGGAATCTGGTAGTCGCGGAACGGCGTGAGCTGAGCCGGCGTGCCGCGGACTGGCTCACGCAGGAAATCGGCAAGGCCATCGGTGCGCGTGGCCGGTGCGCCATTGCCCTGGCCGGCGGCGAAACTCCACGTCCGGTGTATCGAGAGCTGACCGTCTCACCACGCAGTGATCAGGTGCAATGGAATCGGGTGCACGTGTACTTCGGCGACGAACGCGCGGTGTCTCCCGATGATCCCGCCAGCAATTACCGCACGGCCCGCGAAACGCTGCTCGGGCGTGTGGCGATCCCCGCTCCGCAGATCCATCGCATGGAGGCCGAGCGTCCGGACTTGAATGCCGCGGCCGCCGAATACGAACGGCTCCTGCCCGATGCGCTCGATGTTCTGCTGCTCGGCATGGGCACGGACGGGCATACGGCGTCACTCTTCCCCGGGTCGCCGGCGCTGGCCGAACGGAGCCATCGCGTGGTGCGCACCCGGAGCCCCAAACCACCCGTCGACCGGCTCACGATCACCCCTCCGGTTATCGCGGCGGCGCGGGCGATCGCGGTCCTCGTGACGGGCGCCGACAAGGCGCCGCAGGTGGCCCGTGTGCTGCGTGGTCCCGTGGATCCCGACCGGTTGCCGGCCCAGCTCGCGCGGCACGGCACCTGGTTCGTCGATAGCGATGCCGCCGCCTTCCTCGGACCGCCATTCTCGGAGCAATAGCCCGCCGATGAACCAGCTTGCAGGCAATCTCACGGAGACGGTGGCACACCGGCTCGCGCATTTCGAGGAAGGGCACGTCACCCGACGAATCTGGGAACGCGATCCCACCGTCTGGAAGCCCGATCCACGCACGCCGGAGCTCCGCGACCGGCTTGGGTGGCTCGATGCGGCGCGCGCGACTCGCGGGCAGCTCGCGGGCTGGCGCGCGTTCGTCGCCGAGGCGCGCACGGCGTTCGACCGGGTGATTCTCTGCGGCATGGGCGGATCGAGCCTCGCGCCTCTCGTCCTTGCGGACACGTTCGGAGCGGCCAGCGGTTATCCCAGGCTCACGGTGCTCGACAGTACCGACCCGCGCGCCGTGGCCAGCGTGACGCCGGCGACGCAATCGGAGCTGGCGCGCACGCTGTTCATCATCTCCAGTAAGTCCGGCACGACGCTCGAACCTGACTGCTTCTACCGCTACTTCTGGGAACGCACGGATGGAAATGGTGCGCAATTTGCCGCGATCACCGATCCGGGGACACCGCTCGCGCGACTGGCCCAGGAGCGCCGGTTCCGGTCGGTCGTTCTCGCGCCGGCGGACGTGGGGGGCCGCTACTCGGCGCTGACCCCGTTTGGGATGGTTCCGGCTTCGCTCCTGGGACTCGAGGTTACGCGACTCCTCGACGCCGCTGAGCAAGCCGCGCGTGACTGCGGGCCGGATGTGCCGGCCAGCCGGAACCCGGGGGCCCAACTCGGCGCGATCCTGGGAGAAGCGGCACGGGCGGGACGAAACAAGCTCACGTTCGTCCTCTCCCCACGCTTCGAGACGCTGGGGCTGTGGCTCGAGCAGTTGATCGCCGAGAGTACCGGGAAAGAGGGAACCGGCGTCCTGCCGGTTGCCGGCGAGGTGCTCGGGGGTCCCGAGGTGTACGGCGGCGATCGCCTCTTCGCCGCGATTACCCTCGCGGGCGAGGACGACAGGGGATTGGCGCAGCGGCTCGACGCCCTGGAGCGCGCGGGACATCCGGTGCTGCGCTCGAGTCTCGCGGATCCCTACGCGCTGGGCGGCGAGTTTTTCCGCTGGGAATTCGCCACCGCGGTCGCGGGAGCGGTGCTCGGCATCAATCCCTTCGACCAGCCGAATGTCGCCGAGAGCAAGGCAAACACCGACCGGGTGCTGGCGGAAAAAACCGCCGCCCCATCCGCCGCTGGCGCTCACGAGCTCGCGGCGTTCTGGGACGGTATCCAGCCGGGGGACTATCTCGCCCTGATGGCGTATCTCCCACCCAACCAGGAGAACGATCGGACGCTCGCGGGCATTCAACAGCGGCTGCGGGATCGGTTCCGCGTGGCCACCACGCTCGGGTACGGCCCGCGGTTCCTCCATTCCACGGGACAGCTGCACAAGGGCGGCCCTGCCACCGGCCACTTCCTCCAGATCACCGAGCGTCCGGCGCGTGATCTCGCGATTCCCGGGAAGCCCTTCACCTTCGGGCAACTCGAACTGGCGCAGGCCGAAGGCGATCTTCAGGCGTTGCGCAAACGGGGACGACCCGCCGTGCGGGTCAATGGACTTGGGCTGCTCGGGTCGTGACCATCACGCACATTTTTTTCGACATCGGCGGAGTTTTGGGGTCGAATGGCTGGGATGCCGACATGCGTGCGTCCGCGGCGGCGCAGTTCGGACTCGACCCGGGCGACTTTGCGGAGCGGCATGAGGAGGCGGTCGGCTCGTTCGAGCAGGGACGGATGTCGCTCGACGAGTATCTCGACGCCACGGTGTTCTACAAGCCGCGACCGTTCTCGCGGGACGCGTTTCGTGCATTCATGCTTGCGCAGAGCGTGCCCGATCCCGAAGCCATCGCGTTCGCGCACACCCTGGCGCGCAGCGGGCGGTATCGACTCATGACCCTCAACAACGAGTCGCAGGAGCTGAACGTCCATCGCGTGCGGGAATTCGGCTTGGCGGAAATCTTCGTGACGTTCTTCTCATCGTGCTGGGTCGGGGTGCTCAAGCCGTCCCGCCGCATCTACGAGCTGGCGCTCGCGATGTCGCAGGCCGAACCGGAACGATCGGTGCTGATCGATGACCGCGAGCGGAACCTCGAGCCAGCTCGCGCCCTGGGAATGCACGGCATTCTGTTCAGCGACGCCCGGCAGCTTGCCACGGATCTTGCGGCACTCGGCGTCAGGCCCTAGAGCGGGAGAGAGAGGCGGCAATGCAACTCGGAATGATCGGTCTCGGCCGAATGGGCGGCAACATGGTGCGGCGCCTGCTGCAGGGTGGTCACGAAGTCGTGGTCTACGATCGGTCGCCGCAGTCCGTCGAAAGCCACGTCGCCATCGGCGCGCAGGGGGCCAAGGATCTCGCGAATCTGTGCGCGCGACTCAAAGCCCCCAGGGTGGTCTGGATCATGGTGCCCTCCGGGGACGCCGTGGAGCAAACCTTGAGCGAGCTGCGCCGCCACCTGACGCGCGGCGACATGATCATCGACGGCGGTAACTCGAACTTCCGCGATACCATGCGGCGTGCCGGCGAACTCGCGAAAGACGGCCTCGAGTTCATCGATGCCGGCACGAGCGGCGGGATCTGGGGGCTGGAAGTCGGCTACTGCCTGATGGTGGGAGGGGCCAAGGGCGCCGTGCAGCGCTGCGAGCCCATCTTTCGCACCCTCGCGCCCCAGGATGGCTACGCCCACGTGGGGCCCACGGGGTCGGGGCATTTCGTCAAAATGATCCACAACGGCATTGAATACGGGATGCTGCAGGCCTACGCCGAAGGCTATGAGATCCTCGAGCACTCCGATGACTTCGAGCTCGATCTCCACCAGATCGCGGCCGTCTGGAATCACGGCAGCGTAGTGCGCTCCTGGTTGAACGAACTGGCGGAGCGCGCCTTCGCGCGCGATCCCGCGCTCTCCTCGATCCGGGGGTACGTCGAGGATTCAGGGGAGGGTCGCTGGACCGTGGCCGAGGCGATCCGGCTCGACGTCCCGGCGCCCGTGATCACGCTGTCGCTGCTCGCGCGGTTCCGCTCGCGCCAGGAAGACTCGTTTTCGGCCAAGGTCATCGCGGCGCTGCGCAATGAATTCGGCGGGCACGCCGTGCGAACGACGTGACCCTGCCGCTCTCGGTTCCTGCCCGCCTTTCGGAGGCGGTCACGACGCCGGTTCACGCCCTGCACGGCGCGGAAGGGTGTACGATGGTGATTTTCGGGGCGGGGGGCGATCTCACGCGCCGCAAGCTGATCCCGTCGCTGTTCCATCTCATGATCGATGGCCTGCTCCCGAGCAATTTCTCGATCCTTGGCGTCGATCATCACGCCATCGGTGAGGACGAATTCCGCCAGCGGATGCGGATGAACCTCCAGGAGTTCGGGTTCGACGGTGGCAAGCCCGTGGCCCCCGAAGACTGGGAACGATTCGCCCAACGATTGGGCTACCTCACCGGCGAGCTCGGTGACCGGGAGACCTACGTCAGACTGCGGCGTCATCTTACCACGATTGATGAACGCGACCCCTCGACCTGCGGTCGGCTGTTCTACCTCGCGATCCCGCCGAGCCTCTATCCCACCGTCATCACGCAGCTCTCACAGAGCGGCGCGGCGCCGCGCGTGCACGAGGCGCAGGAGCGTCCCTGGACGCGGATCGTGATCGAGAAGCCGTTTGGGCGTGACCTGGACAGCGCCCGCGAGCTGAACGCGCTGGTGCGCCGGTCGTTCGCGGAGCACCAGATCTACCGCATCGATCATTACCTGGGCAAAGAGACGGTCCAGAATCTCCTCGTGTTCCGGTTCGCGAACTCGATTTTCGAGCCCGTCTGGAATCGCCTCCACGTCCATCACGTCCAGATCACGGCGGCCGAGCAGGTCGGGGTAGAGCATCGCGGGCGCTACTACGAAGAGGCGGGCGTGGTGCGCGACATGTTCCAGAATCACCTGCTGCAGCTCGTCGCGCTCACCGCCATGGAGCCGCCCATCACGTTCTCCGCCGACGCCGTGCGTGATGAGAAACTCAAGGTGCTGAAGGCAATCCGCCCGATCACGCCGGAGGAAATGCACGACTACTCGGTGCGGGGCCAATACGGGCCGGGCGTGGTGAACGGCACGGCCGTTCCGGGCTATCGCGACGAACCCAACGTGGCGCGCGATTCGGGAGTGCCGACGTATGCCGCCGTGCGGTTCATGATCGACAACTGGCGCTGGCATGACGTGCCCTTCTACCTGCGCTCGGGCAAGCGTCTCCCGCACCGGGCCACGGAAATCGCGATTCAATTTCGCAAGCCCCCGCACCTCATGTTTCCGCTCCGCGAGGGTGAGGCACTCGAGCCCAACGTGCTCGCGATCCGTATTCAGCCCAATGAAGGCATCTCGTTGCGCTTCGAAGTGAAAATCCCGGGCGTGGACGTGCACATGGTGCCGGTCGAGATGAACTTCGACTACAACGAGGTGTTCGGAGGGGCGAACCACGAGGCGTACGAGACCCTGCTGCTCGACTGCATGCAGGGGGAGGCGACGCTGTTCACGCGGTCGGACGAAGTCGAGGCCGCCTGGGCCATTGTGGACCCGATGATGCACTTCTGGGAAGGGAAACGCCCCGAGCACTTCCCCAATTACGCCGCAGGAACCTGGGGGCCGACGGTCGCGGACGAGTTTATCGAGCGCATGGGCGCGCGCTGGCGCAAACCCTAGAGCTTCGGGAGCGTGATCCCCGTCTGCGCCTGGTATTTCCCCTTCTTGTCCGCATAGCTCCGCTCACACACATCGTCGGGATCCGCGCCGAGAAATAGCACCTGCGCGATGCCCTCGTCGGCATAGATCCTGGCCGGCAGGGGAGTCGTGTTGGAGATCTCGAGGGTGACGTACCCTTCCCACTCCGGCTCGAGCGGGGTCACGTTGGTGATGATCCCGCAGCGGGCATACGTGCTCTTCCCGACGCAGACGGTCAGGACGTCCCTGGGAATCCGGAAATACTCGACGGAGCGCGCCAGCGCGAACGAGTTCGGGGGAACGATGCAGATCGGGCCCGAGAACTCGACGAACGATTTCTGGTCGAAGTGCTTGGGATCCACGACCGCCGAGAGGGCGTTGGTGAAGATCTTGAACTCCGAGGCCACCCGCATGTCGTAGCCGTACGACGAGACGCCGTAGGAGATGACGCCTTTGCGCACCTGCTCGTCGGCGAACGGCTCGATCATCCGGTGCTCCCGCACCATGCGGCGGATCCAGCGGTCGGACTTGATCGACATGGGCGCGCAATATATCGGCAGCACCGAGACTTACGCCACTCTCGTTGGTTGACAAGCTTTCCCACGAGCAATACGTTCCCGCTCCCTGACATGGATCAAGCGTATATCGCGTTTCTCCTGCTCCTCGTGTTCGTGGCCGCGAACGCCGTCCTGCTGATCGGTCTTTCGCATCTCGCGGCCCCCAGCAAACCGACCGCCGCGAAGCTCGCTCCCTACGAGAGCGGCATGCCGCCATTGGGCGACGCGCGCGAACGCTTCTCCGTGAAGTTCTACCTCACCGCCATGCTGTTCATCGTGTTCGACATCGAAACGGTCTTCCTCATTCCCTGGGGGGCGATCTATTTCGCGGGCGGCACGACGGCGGCCGCGGCGGGGCCGGGCATGGGGTTCCTCCTCGCCGAGATGCTCGTGTTTCTCGCGATTCTGTTCGTGGGGTACATCTACGTCTGGAAGCGTGGGGCCTTCCAGTGGAATTGAAGAGCGGGTCCACCGTGGAACATGCGCACCGCCCGCGGCGCTCTTCAAACTAAGGAAGGAACCTCGTAGTGAAGCACGTTCTCCAGACCACGGAAGTCGCGGGCCAGAGCCCGAACTGGCTGCTCGCCAAGCTCGACGATCTCGTCAACTGGGCGCGCGCCAACTCGCTTTGGCCGATGCCGTTTGGAACGGCCTGTTGCGCCATCGAGTTCATGGCGACGGCGGCGAGCCGCTTCGATTTCGCGCGCTTCGGCATGGAGCGCCAGGCCTTCAGCCCGCGGCAGGCCGATGTCCTGATTTGCGCCGGGCGCGTGCCGTTCAAGCTCGCGCCGGTGCTCCGGACGATCTACGACCAGATGCCGCAGCCCAAGTGGGTGATTTCGATGGGAGCGTGCGCGTCGACGGGCGGCATTTTCGACAACTATTCGATGGTGCAGGGCATCGACACGGTGCTCCCGGTCGACGTTTACGTTCCCGGATGCCCGCCCCGGCCTGAAGGACTGCTGTACGGCGTGCTGCTCCTGCACAAGAAGATCAAGGGGGAGTCGCTCACCGACCCCGAGCTGCGCAGCGAGCAGCCGCTCGACGAACGCGGGCTCAGGCTCGAGCCGGAGAAAATCGACGAGCTGTCCGAGCCGTTCGGCAACTCGATCCAGCAATACCGGTCCTCGTGAACCCATCGGTAGACGCACTCCGAGCGACCTGGGGTAGCGCGATCGGCCGCTCGGGCTTGGCGCGCGACGGAGAGACCATTGTCTACGTCGCCCGTGACGGGCTGCGGGACGTCATGCGGTGGCTGCACGATACGCCCGGGCAGGACTATGACTATCTGGTCGACATCACGGCCGTGGAGTACCGCGATCGCGAACGGCCGCTCGAGGTCGTCTATTTCGTGCGCTCGCTCTCCCGACGGGCGGACCTGCGCGTGAAGGTCGAGCTCGATCCCAAGGGTGAGCTGGCCGTCGATTCCGTGGTGCCGATCTGGGCCGGGGCGAACTGGCTCGAGCGTGAGGTCTACGACATGTTCGGCGTCGTCTTCCGGGGCCATCCGGATCTCCGGCGCATCCTGATGTGGGAGACGTACGCGGAAGGGTATCCGCTGCGGAAGGACTTCCCGTTGCGCGGGCGGTTCAGCCGCGCCGAGCAGGTGCGCCAGGCGCTCGCGGCGAACCCCGAAGCCCACTACTCCATGGAAGAATTGTCCATCGCCGAGGCGCACGAAGACCTGCCGGCCGATATGCAGGAGCGGCTTCGCAAGGGCGAGCGCGGCAAGATTCCATTCTCCGAATGAGCAAGCGCACCGTCGAGCTCGAGCTCGCCACCCCCGGCGTCGACGCGAACGGCGCCCCGACCCGCGTGCCGCTCACCCCGCGCGAGCGGCACGGCGCGGAGTCGGCACCGGGCGACATCGATGAGCACATGCTCATCAACATCGGCCCCCAGCATCCGGCCACGCACGGCGTGCTGCGCCTCGTCGTGGAGCTCGATGGCGAGACCGTGGTACGCGTGATCCCGCACGTCGGCTACCTCCACTCGGGGTTCGAGAAGCTCGGCGAATACCGGCATTACAACCAGATCATCCCGCTCACCGACCGAACCGACTATCTGTCGCCGATGTCGAACAACGTGGGACTGGCCCTCGCCGCGGAGCGGCTGATGGGGATCGAGATCACCCCGCGCTGCACGGTGCTGCGGGTGATCGCGTGCGAGTTGAGCCGGATCATCTCCCATATGGTGTGGCTCGGGACGACCTCGATCGATCTCGGGGCGTTCACGCCGTTCCTGTGGGCGTTCCAGCAGCGCGAGAAAGTCTACAACCTCCAGGAGATGTGGACGGGGGCGAGACTCACGACGAGCCTCACCCGCGTGGGCGGCCTCATGGCGGACATTCCCAGCGGGTTCGTCGAGACCGCGCGCGAGTTCGTGCGCACGTTCCCCGATACGCTGGGCGAAATCGACCGCGTCCTGACGCGCAACGCGGTGTGGGCGGGCCGGACGCAGGGACTCGGCGTCATGACGAAAGACGAGGCGATCAATCACTCGCTTTCGGGGCCGATGCTGCGCGCCAGCGGGGTCGCCTATGACGTGCGCAAGGACAAACCCTACCTCGACTACGAGAGCTACGAGTTCGATATCCCGATCGGCGAGCACGGCGACGTCTACGACCGCTATCTGGTCCGTCTCGAGGAATGCCATCAGTCGAACCGCATCCTCGCCCAGGCGCTGGATCGCCTGCCCGACGGGCCGATCAACGTCGAAGACCCGCGCCTCATTCTGCCGCCCAAGTCCCGCGCGATGACCGACATGGAGGCGATGATCTATCACTTCAAGCAGGTCATGGAAGGCGTGAAGGCGCCCGTCGGTGAAGCGTCCGTGTCGATCGAAAATCCCAAGGGGGAGCTGAGCTACTACTTCGTCTCGGACGGCACGGCCAAACCGGTGCGCTGGCGGATCCGCTCGCCGGCGTTCGTCAATCTCTCCGCGATCTCGAAGATGGCCGAGGGCCACTTGCTGTCGGATCTCATCGCCATCAACGCGTCCATCGACATCGTCATGGGGGAGATCGACCGGTGAGCAGCGTGACGCCGCTGCCGAGCGGTGCGGCATACGAGCCGGTCTTCACGGGTCGCGCGCTCGAGCAGCTGCAGCAGATCCTGCCGCGCTATCCCGTCAAAGCCGGCGCGCTCCTGCCGGCGCTCTGGCTGGTGCAGCAGGCACGCGGGTTCATCTCGGACCAGAACATGGTGGAGGTGGCGGAGCTGCTCGGGCTCACGCCGGCCTACGTGCGTGGTGTGGTCACGTTCTACACCATGTACCACCTGCATCCGGTCGGGCGGAACTTCGTTCAGGTCTGCACGACTTCGCCGTGC
>Ga0335085_10009565_pt1 | contig 14611 bp, 16 predicted proteins | sample Lox_Sample_45_FD_206712 | JGI IMG/M metagenome (GOLD analysis project Ga0335085, IMG submission 206712) | Soil microbial communities from Loxahatchee National Wildlife Refuge, Florida, United States - Lox_Sample_4.5 | ecosystem: Environmental > Terrestrial > Soil > Wetlands | place: USA...
GGAACACGGCCGGAAACTGGACTCCGAGCGCCGTGCCGGGCACGACTGACAGCGTGGCGATCCCGTCCGGCGCCACGCGGCAGCCGACCCTTCACACCGGAGCCTACACCGTGGGCGGGATGTCGATCCAGAGCGGCGCGACCGTCACGATGGATACCGCCGTGCTCAACGTCCTGGGAGATTTTGGGAACGCGGGCGCGATCGCCGATCCATTTGCGGCGTCAGATATCACACTGGCAGGAACGGGCCGGCGGACCAGCGGATCCCTCCAGGCGACGAGCGTGAGCGTCGCGGGGACCTATACGCTCTCCGGCACCGCGCTGGCGACCAACATGGTCGTCTCCGGTTCCCTCACATTCAACGGCCACCGGGCAACGGTGGCGTCCTCGTTCGAGACCGCCGGGGCTGGCGTGATTGTGATGACCGCCGCGGCCGACACGCTGCAAGTGCTCGGGAGCGTGCTCTTCGAAGGGGGTAACACGTCGGGTGACCTGACCGCCGGAACCCTCCTGGTCGGCGGTTCAGTGTTCGTGCAGACCGGAACCAAGAGTTTCATCGCGGGACCGGGACACACGACGGTTTTCAATGGAACGGTCGCGCAAACGATCGCTTTTACCGATTCGGTGACGAGCGCGTTCGGCAGCGTGACGTTCAGCAACACGACGTCCGTGTCGTTCGCGAGCATCGCGCAAGTCCAAGGCAACGTCGTCTTGACCGCGAACGCGAATGTGACGGCTATCGACACCACGTTCACCGGCTGGGGAATGAGCGTTGTGGGGAACGTCACCACGGCTGCCGGGAGCGTGCTGCGCTTGGGCCGCCTGTACCTGTCCGGCGTGCTCAACGTAGGCGGAACGTACGCAACCACGGCGATCATCTTCACGGGGGCCGGTCAAACGATTCCGGCCGGGTTGCCCTATCACTTCGTGTATGTGGGCGGCGGGACCGTCACGTTTGCCGCCGGCGCGCAGACGATCGCCAACCAGCTTGCCGTGCAGGGCGGGACCCTGACACTGAGCGCCAATTTGACGGTCTCCGGCAACACATTCACGCAGTATGGCGGTACGCTCATCCTGAACGGGCACGTGTTGACCACGGTGAATTTCACCGCCAACAACGGCGGCTTCCTCAAGATGACGAACCCGTCGGACACGCTGACCGTCGCCGGCAACCTGTCGATGGGCGGCGGCAATTCGAACGGGCTGCTCACGGCCGGGGGCATCCTGCTCCTTGGGAACTTGACGCAGTCAGGTGATCCACAGGCCTTCGCGCCGTCAGGAACCAGCGGGCTGGCGCTGATCGGCTCCGGCACCCAGACGGTGACGTTCGCGAACCCCGGCGCCAGCGGGCTATCGCACTTCAACAACCTCCTGGTCATCAACACGGCCGGGGCGGTCACGCTGGGGTCCGCCGTGTGGATCCTGGGCCAGCAAGCGATCGCGTCGGGCGTCGCCCGCATCATCCACGGCTCGGGTCAGGCGCTGCATCTGGCCAACATGATGATTAGCAATTTCACCTTTGACAATGTCGCGCTCGCGTATGATGCGTCGCTCGGCGGCGGCAACCTCGTCAGCCTGGACTCGATCACCTTCACGAACTACAACGTGAACAGCGCGACCCCGCTGATCACGATCGTGAGCCCAGGCAACGCGGCGGGTGGGGCGTTCCTGTTCACCGGGTTGAATTTCGGCACCGTCATCGGGAGCGGATCCGGCGTCTACATCAGCGCGACGGACAGCAACACGAGCGACGGGAATGTGCTCGCCATCCAGGTGACGAGCACGCTCTCGGTGGCGGAGGGCAACGCCCATACGACCAAGGCCGGCGGGGCCACCGTGACATGGCAGTAGCGCGATGATCGCCGGGGTCGCGGCGCTTGCGCCCACAGTCGTACTGTCGGAGCGCCGCGGCTGGCGCGCTACTGACCGCCTCGGCGGATGATTCGGACCGTCTTCGACTCCGCGTCGAAGTCGAGGTCGATTTCGCTGCCGGGAGCAAGCGCCCGAAGGGCGCCGCTCTCGATGAAGTAATGGACGTGCGGGTTGTCCGCGCCGCGACATGTGCAACGTCGCGTTCCGATGGACGCCGGCGTCGTCCGGCCGGCGATCTCGATGGTCAGATCCGCCTCGAGGGGCACGAGCGTCCCGGCGGCTCGCTTCGTGATTTCAAGGCGGCCGTCGCCCGATGTTTTTCGCGAAACCGTTCGGCGCTCCAGAATCATCGACGTGGGGAATGGGGCCGGCGCGCTTCCTCGCGCCTCGGACATCGAACGGCGGGTCAGTTGCGCCGCATCGACCATTAAGGTATCGCGCGACGAGGCTGGCGTTGACGATCCGCCCGTGGGCCACCCATCTTAGGCGCAATACGCTGGCGTTCCTCGCGCCGCGGTCCCGCTGTTTCTGCCGCCACCGTTTGGAGGTCCCGTGCGCCACCGATCATCCGTCCTGTTGCTCGTGCTCTCGCTCGCTGCCGCGTCGCCGCTCAGCGCGCAGAAGGGACTCATCGATCTCACGACCGACCTGCTGAATCGGTTTCTCAACGGCGCGTCGACCGAGAAGGTCGCACTCACGAAAGTGGACTCCCAGGTCGCGGTGATCGACGCCAAGATCAAGTCCTTCAACGACTGCAAGAGCGCATTCGAGACGGCCGCCGGCATGACGTCGAGCCAGACGCTGGGACTCACCGCGCGCATCGCGATGAAGGCGAAGTGCGGAGCGACGAGTGACGACGACTTGCTCAAGGAGAAGCAGAAGATCCTGGACGGTCCGGCGAATGACGCCGCGCAGGCGGCGAAGATGAAGCTCGCCGACTACCTCAATCTCAAGAACAAGATCACGGGCTACCTGAGCGGTGACCGCTCAGCGTTCACGCCCTCGGGCCTCGATCTCCTGGCGTCGCGAGCGAGCGATCTTTCGAGCACGCTCGGCGTGAGCGTCGCGCAAGCGGCGCCCAGCGGAGGAGGAGGAGGCATGGGCGGCGCGCCGGGTATGGCGATGCCGGGCATGTGGTCCGTCGACTTCGCGTGGGCGTATATCGGCCAGCTATTCGCGCTGGAGTATGCCTCGGGGGCGACGATGTTTGAAAAGCCGTACGAGCCCGGTCAGTGGACGCGGTGGCAGATCACGGCGTCGGACAAGGACGCCGGCAACGAGACCATCGAGCGCGCATTCCTCGGCAAAACAGCGGACGGCGGCGAGTGGTGGCGCACGAAGACGATCTTCACCACAAAGCAGGATGGCAAAGACGTCGTCGACACCGTCGTCCTCGAAGCCCTCTACAAGCCGGTGAGCGACCAGGTCAAGCAAATCGTGCGCATGCGCGGGAAGTTGCCAGGCAGCAAGGATCCGCAGGAACTCATGGTGCCGGCCGGCCTGGGGATGATCAATACCGCCGGGATGTTTCCCATGAAGCCCACGCCAGAGAGCATCGACGGGGCGACCGTGGGCACCGAGACGATCACCAGCCCCGCCGGGACGTTCAGCGCACGACACGTCCGATTCGGCGCGGGCACCGGGAGTATCGACTGGTGGCTGGCGGACAACGTGCCGGGCGGCTGGGTCAAGTTCACCGGAAGCGGGGCCGACAAGAAGGATTCCTACGTGATGGAGTTGATCGGCCAGGGCACCGGGGCCACGAGCGAGTTGGGAATCAAGATGTAGCACGCGGCGCCAAGCGCATCCTTTGACATGAGAGTACGATGACGATTGCCGCTACCCTGCTGCCCGAATTCGATCAGGAGATGAAGACGACCCGCCGGCTGCTCGAACGCGTGCCGACGGACAAGGGGCCCTGGAGGCCGCACGAGAAGTCGTTCCCCCTGGGCCATCTCGCCCAGCTGGTCGCCTGGTTGCCAAGCTGGGTCACCAACACGGTCCGCGAAACAGAGCTGAACCTCGCGGGCCAGACCCGCTGGCAGTACTCGTTCGAGACGACCGACACGCTCCTGGCGATGTTCGACACGAACGTGGCGGAGGCGCGCGACGCGATCGCCGCAAGCCAGGACCCGGACTACGCGGTGAACTGGAGCTTGAAGTTCGGCGATCGCGTCGTGTTCACGCAGCCGCGCGGCGTCGTGGTGCGGACGCACATCAACCACCTGATCCACCATCGCGGTCAACTCACGGTCTATCTGCGGATGGTCGACGTCCCGCTGCCGTCGATTTACGGGCCGACCGCGGACGAGCGCGACGCGAACTTCGATCCGCGCGCCAACGACTGAGCGAACCCGCCCGGGGAGACGGTGGCTCGGTCAGTCGCTCCGGAGGGCCACCAGGGGATCCATACGCGTGGCCCGCGTCGCCGGAATGAGCCGGCGAGGCCGTTCGCGGTCATCCACGTGCCGTCAAATCGCTCTGCTTTCTCGGTTCCGCTCACGTTCACGGTCCCCGAATACGAGGCGGCGAGATCTTGAAAGGTGTGTTGCTGCGCTCTGTAATCGACGTAATCCGCGATTGTCACTGACCGCGTATCCTGCGGATTGTCGAGGCTGGTCCCCCGGGACGGCCATGATGCGATCGCCGTGGTCGAACGGCAGCCCTTTCATGAGCGCGCCGTACATGATGCTGAACATCGTGGTCGTCAGACCGATGCCCAAGGACAGGGCCGTCACGGCCACGAAGGTCAGCCCGGGGCTCTTGCGAAGTGAGCGGAATCCGTAACGGATGTCGCGACCAATCGTGTCCATGGAATCACGGGCGAAATGACGCGCGCGCCACCAGGAGTGGGTGGCCCTCGATCCCCGCCGTATGCGCCCGCCGCCGGCGCAGTTTCACTTCTCATTTCGCAACGGCGCCGATCACGTCCCAGGTCTTGGGATCTTCCAACCCCAACACCCAGACCGAATAGCCGCGCAGGTGGTATTGCGACACCAGCGCGAGTTTGGCCTGGAACGCTCTCGCGTCCTCGACCCACAAATACTCCATGACGCCCGATTCGTCCCACATCGCCCACGGAGCCTTCTGCGTGTCGTCCCACGTGGCCTGGATCCGCTTGGCGCGGAGGAGGCTGTCAGCCTGTCGGAAGGAGATGTCGCGTCCGGTCGCGTGCTCACCCTTCTTCGCGTCGTAGGTCGGATACCAATAGTCCGAATACGTCGCGAGCCCGAGCGAGATCTTGGACGCCGGAACCCCGAGCGAGAGAATGAACTTGAGGTCGTCCTCGACCCACGGGTACCCCGCGACGGGACCCGGCGTCGTCCCGCCGGTGTGCTCCGCGTAGGTCATGTACGAGATGAAATCCATGGCGTCGGCCAGGGCCTTGTAATCGTAGGCACCGCGCCAGTTGGCGAACATCCATTTGTGAAACGCGTCGGATCCGGGCTCGTCGCTGGCTCGCGGCACGACCGCGGCCGACAGCGTGCACCCGACCTGATGGAGCGCGTCGGCCGACGCGCGAACGAACGTCGTAAGGCCGGCTTTGTCCGCGACGGCGACGTTCTCGATGTCGTACTGGATCCCGTCGAAATGATTGTCGCGGCACAACGCGGCAACGTTGCGCACCGCGCGCTGCCGGACCTCGGGTACGCTCACGATGTGATGCACCATCTCCTGGTTGAACCCCGGATTCATCACGAGGGGAATGAGTTTCACTTTCTGGACCCGCGCGGTCGCCACCATTCGCGGATCGATCCGCCCCCTGATCGCTCCCGTGCTGTCGAATGTGAAGACCTGCGGTGAAACGATCGAGATCTTGTCGGCGTGCGCGAGGAACGCCTGCGTGCTGGCATCCCGGCCGGTCGCGTACCACAGGGCCTCCGGGGCTTGCGCGGCCGCGTGCCCGGCGAGGAGGGCAACGGCGGCAACTGAACGAGCGAAGCGATAGCGCATCGGACTCCGGCCTCATCGGCGGTAAGAGCAGAACCGAACGTTAGCGGAGCATGGTACCGCATCGGTACGGGCCAGCGCGACCGCCGCGGACGGGCGGACTTCACTTGTGCGTTGAGCGCGAGTAGAGTCCGACATGCCGTGTCTCCTGGTGTTCCTTGCGCTGTTCGCGCCGCGTCTGGTCATCGTGCTGACGTGGCTGCTGTCGCGGTGGTTCAACGGGTTGTTTTCCAGCGCCTTGTTGCCCGTGCTGGGGTTCGTGTTCGCGCCGACGACCTTCCTCTGGTATACCGCGGTCTTGCACTGGTGGGCGGGACAGTGGACGTTGTGGCCGATCGTCGGCTTGGTGCTCGCGCTCATGGTCGACGGCATCGTGCCGGCGAGCAGGGGTCGCCGCCGTCGGCGATCCACCGCCGGATAATGGTCGCTCTGGCGGAATCCGATTTCGGTTCGTTGCGTGGATTCCCGCTCCGCTCCCGGTTTATCGAGCGCGGCCGGGACGACATTCGCCCGGAAGTCGCATGCCGGATCCGCCCGATCGTGGCGTCGAAAGCCGGCGCGCTGGCGTCGATCGCGTGCGCGCGCGCCGCGGACGTCGGTTCCGGGGCCCTGACATTCCGGAGCAATGACGATCCCGTCCTCGTGGCGGGCCGGCTCCGCGAACTGCCCCCGGCGCCCGAGACTCCCGTCGTGGTCTCGTGGAACTCGACCACGGCCGCCCTCACCGATTGGTCGTTGTTCACCGACCGGTGGGATCAATTCTGCCACGCGGCGGCCGACGACCTGACCGTCTGGCCTATGGGCGGCGCGTGGACCCTCTGCTACCGCCGATACGAGGTCTTTCAGTTCCGCAGCTGCTCGCACGTGTGCTGATGCGTCGCTCTTCGTCCGATTTCGATTCACCGCGTCGGGTGACGACATGATCCAGCTCGAACTGCTGCCGATCGTCCCGATCCTGCTGTTCCCGTTCATCCTGGTCTTCTTCGTCGTCGTCTTCCCGTTCTGGCTCATCGGCATCGGCATCCTGGGCCTCTTGCTCGTGTTGGCGCGCGTCGCGGAGCATGGGCTGCGCCTGGTCCGACCGGCGACGGGAACTGGATTGTCTTCCCATATCAACCGCGCATTCCGATGGGTGCTGACGTTCGGCGGCCTCGCCACGCATCAGGAGGATGACCCCGAATAACCCTCGACGTCGCGTATACTATTAAAGTACGGCGGGCTGAACCGCCGCCGCGCGGGAACACACACCTGACATGGGGAGACGATGGATCATCGGCTCATCACGACCGGCCTCGAGCTGCCTGGCTACCGAGTGACCCAGACACTGGGGGTGGTGCGGGGGATCACCGTTCGCTCACGCTCTGTGATCGGCGTGTTCGGCGCCAAACTGCAGACGATCTTCGGCGGCGATATTTCCCTCTTTACCGAACTCTGCGAGAAGGCCCGGAGCGACGCGTTCGAGATCATGGTGTCGCACGCCAACCAGATTGGCGCGACCGGAATCATCGGCGTGCGTTACGACGCCACCGAGGTCATGCCCGGAGTCAGCGAAGTCCTCTGCTATGGGACGGCCGTGCAAGCGGTTCACCAGTAGCCGACGGACGCCAATGACGTCCGACGTCCGGATGACGGCCCTTTGCGGCATGCTGCGGCGGGCGGCGCTGCTCGGCGCGGCGTGCCTCGCCGCGTCTTCGCGTCCGGCGGCGGCACAATCCGACTCGCTGCGCGCAACGGTGGAAATCACCGCGGTGCGCTACCTCCTCAAGCAGATCGGCACTGCGAAAGGCGTGACGATCGATCCGGCGTACGCGCGCGCGACCGACGCGACGGGTAAGCCCACCGCCGTGCGACGGAGCCCGGCGCGCACCGATAGCGTCGCCCTGGCCGTGAACGGCACCGCCTCGTCCACCGGGACGGCTCACGGCGTCCACGTCATTTTGTCCTCGCCCGTGATTCGCCATGACTCGGCGTCGATCTCGGTCATCGGAACGTATTCCGTCGCATCCTCGAACCCGGCGCGGCGGGTCGAGAGCTTGGCGCTGTCGCTTGTGCTGGACCACGGCGCGTGGGTCGTGGCCAAGGCGACCCCGCTCGGAAAGTGAATCGGGATGAGCAAACTCCTGGCCTTCCTCGGCGCTACCGTCGGGAGCTCGCTCGGATGGGCGTTCGCCGGGGTCATCGGATTCGGTCTGATGGGAGAGTTCATGTTGAGCATTGTTGGAACGGCGGCCGGCGTATACGTCGGTCGTCGCCTCGCGAACCACTACGACCTGTAAGATCCGGATGACGACACGGCCGAAACGTGCGACCGCCAGGCGGTCGACCAGGAGGCGCTGATGGAACCGCGAGCGGTCGTCGCCCGCTATTTCGAGGAACTCTGGGAGCGCCGCAACTTCGCCGCCGCCGCGCTCCTGATCGCCGAGGATTGCGTCACACACCAGTTGCGATCGGCCGACGGGCCGGTCCCCAACACTCCGCGGGGGCCGACGGCGATGCGCGAGCACATCATGGTGTGGACCCGCGGATTCCCGGACCTCACGGTGACCGTAGAGGCCTCCGTGGCTGATCGGGACCGGGTGGTGAGCTGGCTCGTGTTCCGGGGCACGCACAAAGGACCGTGGATGGGCATCACCGCGACCGGTCGCTCCATCGTGGTTCGGTCCGTCGTCATGCATCGGATAGCGGACGGCCGAATCGTCGAGGACTGGGTGCTCACCGATGGGCTCGGGGTCTACCAACAGCTCGGACTCGTCGACTCGACGCCGACGTTGATCGCGCGGGGAAGTGGAAAGGGGCGAACGCCGGCTTAAGCGGAGTCGGGGGGCTGTGCGTTTACCATGGAGATGGTACCGTGTTGCCCGGCCGTCCGGACCCGGGACGTCCTGGTCGTTCATTCCTCAGGAGAAACTCCATGCGGCTCGTCGTCTCGTCGTTGTGCGCGGCCATTCTGGCGCTGCCCGCGCACTCCCTGCACGCGCAAACCGCGCCGCAACCAGGCGCCCAGGCGACCGGATCTGCTCCCAACGCGCAGGCAACGGTCATGCCGGTGGACTTCCATCCACACGAGTCCACGGCGCTCCCGGAGGACGCGCGCTTCGAGATCATTCAATCGTCCATCGCCGCCAAGCTGACGTTGCGCCTGGATCGGTTCAGTGGAGAGGTGGATCAGATGGTCTCCCGACCGGACAGCAGCATCGGCTGGCAGGCCGTGCCGCGCGAAGTGAATCCGGTTCGCGATCAGGAAATCGTCGGCAGGGCGAACTACCAGATTTTTTCCTCCGGCATCACGATCCGCTTTACCTTCCTCATCAACTCCAACACCGGCGCGACGTGGCAGTTGTATGAGGATCCGAATCACGGCTGGTTCTGGCTCCCCATTTATTGATGCGCCCGCCCAGAATCCGGGTGGGCGCGCCGGAATAACCGGGGCCGAGTGAGGAATGCCGTGGATGGCAAGACCGTCACACTACAGGACAGCGTGAGAGTGGCCACGGAGTCGTCGAACGTGGGCTCCGTCTCGACGACGGGGCGTGTGCTCGACGTCGTCGGGATCGTCCTGCTCCTAGGCGGCGCCGGCTGCTACGCCTGGGCGTATTTCGGCCTGGAGCGCCTGCGACAGCATCAGCCGACACTGCCCCACGTGCTGTGGGTCGCGCTCGCGGAGTACGAACATTACGCCCGGCTCTCGACGATCGGAGTCGTGTGTGCGGGAGCAGGGATCGCGGTGTCGATCACGGCAGCCGTCGTGTCGCACCGGACGGTGCGGGCTCGCGCGAACGCGACCGTCCCATGACGACGCGCGCGTTCGGGATCGCGATGTCGGGTGGACTCGCGTTTGCCGTGGCAGCCTCGCTGGTTGCCTGCGGCGGCGGGACGCCGCCTCCTCAGAGCGGCGCGTCTCCGCTGCCCTCAGCCGCCTCGATCGAGTCGACGACATTTGCACCCGAACTCCAGATCGATCTTGGCCAGTCGACCCGGACCAAGTCGGGGGCCTACTACCGGGACCTCGTCAAAGGAACGGGAGCGGTCGCGGGCCTCGGCGATCACCTCAGGGTGCGCTACGAGGCGCGGTTGCCGGACGGACGACTTGTGAACGGCGGCCCGACATCAGCCCCGGTCGATATCACGCTCGGCTCCAGCGTCGTCCGCGGCTGGGTCGAAACGATCCCGGGCATGCGCGTCGGAGGTATCCGCCGGGCAATCGTGCCGCCCGAGCTCGGGTACGGTTCGCGCGGAAGCCCCGACGCGAACATCCCGCCCAATGCGATCGTCATATTCGACATCGAGCTGCTCAAGGTGGAGACGCATTGAACCCACCCCGTGGCCGCGGCCTCCCGCGTCCGAGACAGGGTCAATCTGCTGGAGTTTGAAGCGGGAGTTCGAGTTGCTCAGCCGGGTCAGTCGCCTCAGCCGGGTGGTCGTCCCCCTGGCGGTGTCCGTATGCGATTCCGTAGCGCACGCAGAGACGCCGCATGGCGGCGGACAGCCCCTCGCGATAGCGGTCCGTCGCGTTGCTGCTCGAGGCGTAGGTGGATCGATACCGGGCTGTCAGTTCCGGGAATTCGTCCTCGATAAATGGCAGGTAGCGCTTTCGAGCGGTCGTCTGGAGTCGAAGCGCGCCGGCGGCAATGCTCGTTGCGCCCGCGTCCGCGACGGCGGCCACCAGCGCCTCGAGTTCGGCGGCCGCGTCGGTGATCCCGGGGAGCACGGGCATCACAAAGACGCCGGCCTCGATGCCGTGCTCGCGAAGCCGCCGAATGGCTCGAAGCCTCGACTCGGGGGTCGGTGCCCGGGGCTCGATCCGCCGCGCGAGATCGCGATCGACCGTGATCAACGACACGTTGACGTGCACCGAGGAATGCCGCCGAATCCTCGTGAGCACATCGATATCGCGTGTGACGAGCGGACTCTTCGTGGTGATGCCGATCCGGAGCCCGGGATGGTCGGCCAGCGCCTCCAGAATGCCGCGGGTCAGCCGGTAGCGACGCTCGGCGGGCTGATAGGGATCGGTCGCCGTGCCGATCGCGATGGAGTCACCTGCCGCCAGCGCCGCATAGCGATCCGACCCGGAACGCAGTGTGCGCCGCAGAAGGGCGGGAGCGTTCTCTTTCACCAGGATCCGTCGCTCGAACGCCAGCCACGGGGGACTGTTTTCCAGGTCGGTGGCTAAGCCGGCATGCTCCGGGTGCGCGGCACCCGCCCGTTCGAACGCATACCCATGCGCGTACCGAGCGTAGCAGTAGGCGCAGCCAAACGCGCAACCGATATACGGGTTGATGGACCAGAATCCCATCCCCGTCTGCTCGGGCGAATTCAAGATGCTGGCCGCCCGAACGCCGTAGTACCGGATGTCTTTCTGCTCCCCGAGCACCGGAAGCGCCCGGTGGCCCGTCGCTGCGTCGTCGAACAGCTGTTCTTGACGGCCGAGCGATCGCGTGGAGGGCATCAATTGATATACCGAAGATATGCCGAAGTAACAAGGGCGTTCTTCGGCGGGTTACACTACTGACGATGCGACCAACACTCGGGGACGACGAGATCGCGAGCGCATTGAGCCGCCTGCCTGGGTGGGCGCGAGAGGGCAGCGCGATCATCAAGACATTCCAGTTCAAACGTTTTGCCGACGGCATTGCGTTTGTCGATCGCGTGGCGGTGTCCGCCGACGCCATGGACCACCATCCAGACATCGATATCCGATACGTGCGGATACGGGTGGCCCTCTCCACCCACGACGCCGGCGGCATCACCGCGGCGGACGTGAAGCTGGCCGGGGAGATCGAGCGCGCGGCGGCATCCTAGCAAGACTTCCGGCTCTTCGATCCATCGAACCCACGTCGCCGCCGGGGCACTGGTCGATTTCGGGCTGAGCCTCGACGAACGCTCCCGCGTCGGACGCTTCTTGATTCCCGCGGCGACCGAGTTGCCGGATTCTCGCCCGCCGTTTGGCGCTGTCGCGGTCTTCGCGGACGCCGACGATGAGCTGCGATTTGTCAGTCGGCAGGACGATGGTCGCCGGGCTGGGTCGCACGAAAGCGGAGCGAAGGGGTATCAAGGCATCGGCGACGTCCGATATCTTCCGGGTGCTCGGACCGATGGCGTCCCCCGGGCACAGCTCCGCGCCGCGTGAGCGAGCGGAGGCGGACCCGTCCACCGCTGGAGAGGAAAGGCCGATCGCGTCGTGAAGCTCATCAACAGGTACGTCCTCAAGGAGCACCTCGGGCCGTTCACGTTCGCTCTGTCCGCGCTGACCTCGCTGATGCTGCTGCAGTACATCGCCAAGCGGTTCAGCGATTTGGTGGGCAAAGGGCTCCCCTGGCGGGTCATCGCCGAGTTCTTCGTGTTGTCGCTGCCGTTTACGGTGGCTATGACCCTGCCGATGGCGATCCTGGTGGCCGTCCTGTACGCCTTCAGCCGACTGGGATCGGAGAACGAAATCACGGCGCTCAAAGCCGGCGGGGTATCCACGCGCTCCTTGATGACGCCTGTGCTCATCGCGGCGACCTGCCTGGCGATTGCGATGCTCTGGTTCAACGACCAGGTGTTGCCGGAAGCGAACCACTCGCTCGAGACCTTGCAGAACGACATCCTGCGAACCAAGCCGACGTTCGCGCTCCGGGAGCAGGTCATCAACGCGATTCAGGAGGGGCACCTCTACCTCCGCGCGAACCAGATCGACGAAGCCACGCAGCAGATGACCGGAGTCGACATCTGGGACGTGTCGGACCCGCAACGCCGACGGACCATCATCGGAGCGCAGGGCGTTATCGCGTTGGCACAGAACCAAAAGGATCTCGATGTCACACTCCACGATGGCATGATCCTCTCCGTCCCGAGCGGCCATCCGGAGCAACTCGACCGTCTCTACTACCGCGAGAATCGCATGCGGGTCCGCGACGTGGCAAACGAGTTCCAACAGACCGCGGCGGATTCCATGGCGAAGGGCGACCGCGAAATGTCCATCTGCGAAATGCAGGTCCACTATGCGCGCGCGGCCGCCGAGGTGGATCGAACCCGATCGAACCTCGATGAAGACATCTGGATCGCGGGTGGTCGACGGGGACCAGCTCCCCCGCCCTACCGGATCGTGCCCGCGCGCGGCATCGGCGCTTATTATTGCACGCTCATAACCACACTACGCCACGCGCTGGACCGCGCGGGTGTCAGGGACGCGGGAGCGGAAGAACCGACGAGAGTCGCCGCACCCCGGGTCGCACCGACGGGCGACGGCACGGCGCAGGTTCCGGCGGGCGCGCCCGGGGCCGTGGGTCGACCGAACGTCCAGCTCGCCACCGAGATCGAACAATGGAAAGCCATGAAGGCCGGCGAGGCGCGCTTTGCGATCGAGATCGAGAAGAAGTTCTCGCTCGCGGCAGCCTGCATCGTGCTCGCCCTCGTCGGCGCGCCAATCGCGCTCCGATTCCCGCGAGGCGGGGTCGGGCTCGTGATCGGCGTGAGCTTCTCGATCTTCGCGCTGTACTACGTCTGCCTCATCGGCGGCGAGTCGCTGGCCAACAATCTCATCATCACTCCGTTCTGGGCCATGTGGGCGGCCAACATTATTTTCGGCGTCGTCGGCCTTGTCTTGTTCGCGCGCATGGGGCATGAATCGACGACGGGCCGCGGCGGCGAGGCGGCCGAAGTGGTGCGCCGCGTGCGTGACTGGCTGGCGCATCGCCTGCGCGGCGGGCCAGCCCCGTCGGATGGGGTGTCCTAGTGATCAAACGCTTCGTATGGCCACTCGACCGGTACGTCTTCTCGGAGTTCACGAAGATCTTCGCGGGGACCGCGCTCGGCTTTCCGATCCTGACCATCGTCATCGACCTGACGGACCACCTGCAGACCTACATCGACCGCAAGATTCCCGGGCGGCACATCGCCCTCGCGTACGTCTATTACCTCCCCGAGTCGGCGTTCATGGTATTGCCTGCGGCCGTGCTCTTCGCCACGGTGTTCGCGATCGGTGGGCTCACCCGACACGCCGAGATCACGGCGGCCAAAGCGTCCGGCATCAGCTTTCATCGACTGATCCTACCCATTCTGCTTGGGGCGGTGTTCGCGACGGGCCTTGACCTGGCGTTGGGCGAGATCATGCCGGTCACGACGCATTTGCGGAACGAGTTGCTTGGCGAGGAGTTGGCGCGCGTGGGAACGTTCCGCTTCAACTTCGCGTTCGCGGGCGAGTACGGACGGGTCTATAAGGCCACGGAGCTCCACACCGATTCGGGCACGATCCGTGCCCTCCAGATCGAGCGCGAGGGCAACACGCGTACCTACCCCACGTATATCATCGCCGCGGACTCCGCCCGCTACGATAGGCGGCGCAACCGGTGGACCCTCGAGAACGGTGAGATGGACGTGATTCCGGACACCGGAGTGAATTTCGCGCTGTCCTTCCAGTACGCCCGCGACAAACACTTCACCGAGATGCCGGCCGCGCTCATGGCCAATCCGCCCGCGCCGGACGAAATGCGCTATAGTGAGTTGTCGCGCTTCATCGAGGCGCGCGAACGCTCCGGCGGCGATGAGAACGAGCTTCGAGTCGAACGCGCGCTCAAGATCGCGATTCCGTGCACGTGTCTCATCATCGCGCTCTTCGGCGCACCGCTGGCCACGAGCACCCAGCGGGGCGGCGCGGCGTACGGCGTCGCCGTGAGTCTCGCCACGACCGTCATCTTTCTGTTGATGATTCAGCTGACCAAGGCCGTCGGCGGGACCGCGCTGCTCCCGCCCGACTTCGCCGCGTGGATTCCGGGCGCGTTCTTCGGCGTGATCGGACTGGTGCTGCTGGC
>Ga0335085_10009566_pt1 | contig 14610 bp, 13 predicted proteins | sample Lox_Sample_45_FD_206712 | JGI IMG/M metagenome (GOLD analysis project Ga0335085, IMG submission 206712) | Soil microbial communities from Loxahatchee National Wildlife Refuge, Florida, United States - Lox_Sample_4.5 | ecosystem: Environmental > Terrestrial > Soil > Wetlands | place: USA...
CAGCGCGGTGGCCGAGGCGCCGGTCTCGCGGATCGCCCAGAGCCTGTCGACGAGGTTCTTCTCCTGGAAGATCTTCCCTCCCAGGGACGCGCGCAGGAATTCCGCCCGATGCAGGGCCTCGTCCTGCCTGTCGGCGCCGAACTCGCACATCAGCCAGGCGTTGCCCTCGGGCAGCAGCGCGATGTCCTCGAGCTTGAGATTGCGCTCGCGCAGGCCGCCGACGATGCCGGTGTCCAGCCCCTCGCAGGCGATCGGGCCCGCGGCGAGCACCTGCGGCACCGCGTCGCCCGCCGCGGTGATGTCCGCGAAGCCGGACACCAGCAGCACGCGCTCGCGCGGGCTGCGCACCAGGCGCACCAGCGCCTTCAGCGTGAGCGCGCAGGTGCCTTCCGACCCGACCAGCGCGCGCGCGACGTTGAAGCCGTTCTCGGGCAGCAGCTGGTCCAGGTTGTAGCCCGAGACGCGGCGGCGGATCTTCGGGAAGCCGGCGCGGATGAGGTCCGCGTAGCGGTCGCGCAGGCTGCGCAGCTTGCCGTAGATCTCGCCCTGGCGCCCGCCGCGGCGCACGATGGCGTCGAGCTCGGTTTCGGTGGTCGGTCCGCACCAGAAGCGCGCGCCGTCGTAGGTGAGCACCTCGAGCGCCTCCACGTTCTCCACCGTCTTGCCTGCCATCACCGAGTGCGCGCCGCAGGAGTTGTTGCCGATCATGCCGCCGAGCGTGCAGCGCGAATGGGTGGCCGGGTCGGGCCCGAAGGTGAGGCCGTAGCGCTCGGCGGAGGAGCGCAGCGCGTCGCAGACGACGCCGGGCTCGACCAGCGCGGTGCGCGACGCGGCATCGAGCTCGAGGATGCGATCCAGGTGCTTCGAGCCGTCGATCACCACCGCGACGTTGACCGCCTGGCCGCACAACGAAGTGCCGCCGCCGCGCGCGAGCACGGGCGCGCCCTGGTCGCGGCATGCGGCGACGGCGGCCGCCACGTCTGCGTCGCTGCGCGGCAGCACCACGCCGATCGGCACCTGCCGGTAGTTGGATGCGTCCGAGGCGTACACCGCGCGCGCGCCGGCATCGAAGCGCACCTCGGCGCGCGAGTCCTCGCGCGCGACCTCGTCCAGCGCCGCGCGCAGCGCCTGCTCCAGCGATTCGCGGCTCACGCGGCCAGCGTCGCGGGATCGACCGCCTCGAGCAGCGGCGGCAGCGGGCAGTCGAGAACCGCGCCGACCAGGCGCATGATCTCGGCCTCGATCACGCGGATCGTGCCGTCGGCGGTCACGGTCGCGAACAGCCCCTTCATGAGCAGCGCCTTCTGCAGCGGCGCGAGGTCCTTGAGCTGCTGCAGCGCCTCGTCCGCGGTCTCCAGCGTGAGCGCGCTCACCGGCGCGGCTTCGGGCAGGCCCAGCTCCTTCAGGCCCGCGCGCAACGCAGCGCCGACCGCCTCGCCGCGCGCGCCGGTCGCGTCCTGGCGCGTGCCCGCGTGCGCCACGAGCGAGAGCAGGATCAGCGCCGGGCCCTGCAGCTCGGCCAGCTTGCGGCTGCCCACGGCGCCGGGCTTGCCGCGCGGCGCGAGCTGGCTGCGCAGCAGCGTGAGCACGACGAACTCGTGCAGCGAGACGCGCCGGTCGGCGTGGATCACCGCTTCAATTGCGCCGAGAAGCTCGTTTCTCTCATTTTCAGGAATGGATTTCAAAGCGGGCAAGGCGAGATCCACGATCGGCAGATGGAACGCCGCCCCGAGCCGGCGGGTGAGCGTTTCGGCGCGGCGCGCCTGCTCGGCGAGCGCGCCGAGGCCTTTCGCCTCCACCGCGGCGAGCTGCTGCGCGCGCACGTCGTCCTTGGGCGCGAGCAGCAGCGCGAGCATCGCCGCGCGCGCGCCGCCGGCGTCGCGCACCAGCTCGCGCAGCTCGGGCGGCAGCGCGCCGAGGAGCTTGGCCGCATAGTCCACCTTGGCGCCGTCCAGCGAGCCCACCAGGCCCGCGCTCTCGCCCGCGGAGCGCCCCCAGGCGGCGCCGAGGTCCGCGCCGCGCCGGCCGGTCGCCCCGGCCGCTGCGAGTGCTCCAAGCGCGGCCGTCTTTCTTGTCTTGTCTTCCTGATTCGATTTTTCTTGATCTTCAGAAGCAACGGCGACGGAGGCCCTCGACCTGCGGTAGCTCGTGCGGTCGAAGCGGCCATTGACGCGAGCGATGCGCTCGTCGATCGGCGGATGGGTGTCGAACAGGCCGGACAGATGCACCGTGATGCCCTGGCAGAAGTACATGTGCGAGAAGTCCTCGGCGCGGCGACCGGCGATCAGCGCGCCCGAGGGCGCGACGGCGATCTGGTCCAGGGCGCCGGCGATGCCGTCGGGATTGCGCGTGAACTGCACGCTCGAGGCGTCGGCGAGGAACTCGCGCTGCCGCGAGGCGGCGGCCTTGATCAGACGCGCGAAGAACAGGCCGATGTAGCCGATCAGCAGCAGCGCGAGGCCGCCGAGGAAGATCGGCAGCGCGCCCTTGTTGTCGCTGCTGCTGCCGCGCTGGCTGCGCATGATGAAATGGCCCACCGAGCCGATGAAGACGATGCCCGCGAGCACGCCGATCATGCGGATGTTGAGGCGCATGTCGCCGTTGAGGATGTGGCTGAACTCGTGCCCGATCACGCCCTGCAGCTCGTCGCGGTTGAGCGTCTCCAGGGTGCCGCGCGTCACCGCGATCACCGCGTCGGACGCGTCGTAGCCCGCGGCGAAGGCGTTGATGCCCGGCTCCTCGTCCATCACGTAGATCGCCGGCACGCGCACGCCCGAGGCGATCGCCATCTCCTCGATGACGTTGGCCAGGCGCCGCTCGAGCGGGTCGCGGGTATCGGAGGTGACGCGGCGTCCGCCCGCCATCTCGGCGACCACCTTGCCGCCGCTGGACAGCTGCACGATGTTCCAGCCGCTCACCGCGAGTATCACGACCGTGGTTCCGATCGCGCCCAGCACGTACACCCGGGCGGGAACCGCGAGCATCATCGAGACGAGACCGGGCGTCTGCCCGCGCGGCGCGTGGACGCCCGCAGCGCTGTAGAGGTAGCCCGCCGCGAGCACGAGGTCGACGCCGAGGATGACGCCGGCCACGGCAAGCAGGTACAGCAGCACCAGGATGCGAGTATTGCGCCTCGCTAGGTGCTGATTTTCAAAGAAGGAAGCCAATTACTTGAAGGAAACCTTGGGCGCCTTGCGCTCTTCGGCCGACTCGGTCGCCTCCAGCAGCGCGGCGGCCTGGAAGCCGAACATGCCCGCGAAAATCGTGTCCGGGAACGACTCCCGCTTGGTGTTGTACTCCATCACCGAGTCGTTGTAGGCCTGGCGCGCGAAGGCCACTTTGTTTTCCGTGCTGGTCAGCTCTTCCTGCACCTGCAGGATGTTCTGGTTCGCCTTCAGGTCCGGGTAGGCCTCGAAAACCGCCATCAGCCGCCCGAGCGCGCCGCCGAGCTGGCCCTCGGCCTGCGCGAGGCCCTGCATCGCGGCCGCGTCGCCCGGCGCCGCGGCCGCCTTCTGCGCAGCGCCCATCGCCGAGTTGCGCGCGGCGATCACCTTCTCGAGCGTCTCGCGCTCGTGCGCCATGTAGCCCTTGGCCGACTCGACGAGGTTGGGGATGAGGTCGTAGCGGCGCTTCAGCTGCACGTCGATCTGCGCGAACGCGTTCTTGAAGCGGTTGCGCAGCTGCACCAGGCCGTTGTAGATCGCGACCGCCCAGACCGCGAGCGCGACGACGATTGCGAGTGCGATCCAGCCGCCCATGTTGCCTCCCCGGAAAGTGTGAAAAAGCGCTCGGCTACTATAGCGCATGCCCGCGTCCCTGGGCCGCTTGCTGCGCGCCGAGCCCCACGAGCTGCCCGCGCTCGGCTGGGCCTTCGCCTACTTCTTCCTGCTGCTCGCCGCGTACTACGTGTTGCGCCCGGTGCGCGACGCGCTCGCGGTGCAGGCGGGCACGGGTGAGCTGCAGTGGCTGTTCAGCGCCACGTTCGCGGCGATGCTCGCGCTCGTGCCCGCCTACGGCTGGCTGTGCGCGCGCCTGCCGCGCGCGCGCTTCCTGCCTGCTGTTTACTTGTTTTTTGTTTTCAATTTGATCCTCTTTTGGACTGCATTCGAGATCGAAATTCCAAGCAAAGCGGTGGCTGCAACATTCTTCGTCTGGCTGAACGTCTTCAACCTGTTCGCGGTCTCGGTGTTCTGGAGCCTGATGGCGGACCTGTTTTCGCCGGAGCAGGCGAGCCGCCTGTTCGGCGCCGTGGCGGCGGGCGGCAGCTGCGGCGCGATCGCCGGCCCCACGCTCACCGCGGCGGCGGCGACCTCGCTCGGCACGCAGAGCCTGCTGCTCCTCTCGGCGGCGCTGCTCGCTGCGGCGCTCGGCGCGATGACGCGCCTCATCGCCTGGGGCCGCCGCTATCCGCGCGTGGGCGAGACTTCGGCCGAGCAGCCGCTCGGCGGCTCGCTGCTCGCCGGCGCGCGCGACGCGCTCGCCTCGCCCTACCTGCTCGGCATCTGCGCCTATCTCTTCTGCTACACGGTGCTCTCCACCTCGCTCTACTTCCAGCAGGTCGACATCGTCGGCGCCGCGATCCCGGAGACCGGCGAGCGCACGCGCTTCTTCGCCACGGTGGACCTCGCCGTGAACGCGATCGCGCTCGTGCTGCAGCTCGCGGTCACGGCGCGCCTCGCCGAGCGCATCGGCACCGGCTGGATGCTCGCGCTGATGCCGCTCGCCTCGATCGCCGGCTTCGCCGCGCTGGGCGCCTCGCCCACGCTCGCGGTGCTGCTCGTCGTCGGCATCACGCGCCGCGCGGGCGAGTTCGCCATCTCCAAGCCCGTGCGCGAGACGCTCTACACCGTCGTGCCGCGCGAGGATCGCTACAAGGCGAAGGGATTCACCGACACGGTGGTGTACCGGGGCGGCGACGCGTTGTCGGGCTGGCTGTTCGGCGCGCTGCGCGCGGCCGGGCTCGGCGCGGGCGCCATCGCGTGGGCCGCGCTGCCCGTGGCGGGAGCCTGGCTCGCGCTCGCCTTCCGGCTGGGCCGGGGCTACGGCGAGGCCGTCACCGCGAAGGTGCCGCCGGCGACCCCCGCCTCGAGCTAGCCCGTCCGAGCGCGAGCGAGAGCGCGAGCCAGGCGGCCGCGGCCGGGATCGCCGCGAGCGAGATCGCGGGCAGCGCGAGTCCGAGCGCGCGCAGGCCCGCGAACAGCCAGCCGCCGAGCGCGTCGGCGCCGCGGAACACCACGACGTCGATCACGTTCTTCGCCTTGTACTTCTCCTCGCGCGCGAGCACGGTGAACAGGACCTCGCGCGCGGGATTCGACACCGCGAAGTTCGCGGTGCGCTGCAGCGCCTGGAACGCGATCACGACCGCGAGCGCCGGCATCCAGGCGAGCGCCGCGAAGCCGAGCGCGAACACGAGCGGCAGGAAGGCCGCCGCCGCGCCCACGCCGAAACGCTCGATCAGGCGGCCGGTGGCGAAGAACTGCACCGCGATCGTGGCGAGCCCCACGGCGAGGTCGATGCTCGCGAACATGCGCGTGCGCACGGCCGGGTCGTCGGAAGCGGCCGCGACGATGCTCGCCTGCTGGAAATAGACGAAGGTCCCGGCGATGGACAGCAGCGCGACCCACAGCGCGATGCCCGCGAGATAGGGCGAGCGCAGGATCAGCGCGATGCCCGCCAGCCAGCCGCCGCCAAGATTTTGAGATCGAGGTTCGGTCTTTCGCTCCGCGAATTCCAACCTGTGGGAACAGAAAACGGCCAACTCGAGGAAAAGCATTGCCACGATCAGCAGGTTCGCCGTGCCCAGCAGCTCTACCAGCGCCACGGTGAGCGCCGGCCCCAGCAGCGCGCCGGCCGAGCCGCCCGCGGCGATGAAGCCGAACAGGCGCTTGCCCTGCTCGGTGCTGAACAGGTCGGCCATGAACGACCAGAACACCGAGACCGCGAACAGGTTGAACACGCTGATCCAGACGAAGAACACGCGCGCAACGATCGTCTTTTCCATGTCCAAAAGAAGAAGACACCAGAAAATCGCGAGGTTCAGGACGAAGAAGTGGTAGACGATCGGGATGAACAGGCGCCGCGGCAGCCGCGCCACCAGCGCGCCGTAGAGCGGCACCGCGGCGAGCATGACGAGGAACGTCGCCGTGAACAGCCACTGCAGGTTGCGCACGCCGCCCGCCACGCCCATCTCGTCGCGCAGCGGCCGCAGCACGTAGTAGCCCGCGAGCAGGCAGAAGAAGTACGCGAACGACCAGCCCGTCGCCCGGATTTCCTCCGGGCGCGCGCCGGTCAGGCGTGACAGGGCGCCGCGCGCGTCCATGGCGGCATGGACTTTACTAGAATGCTCCCTTCCAGCGGCGGCGGTTCGCCGCCAGGGAGGCCCGATGAAGAAGAAGCGTGCGCCGCAGGAGAAGAAAGAACGTGCCGGAAGCCTGCCCAAGCCGGAGGACAAGCGCCGCGACTCCGACGACATCGAGCGCGCCGTATACGACGGCATGCAGGACCTAAGAGCCAACCGGAAGAAATGAAGCGGCGGGCGTTCGTCGCGCGCGCGCTCGGCCTGGGCGCGCTTCTGGCCCTGCGCCCGGTTCTTGGACAGAATGAAAAGATCATGACGCGAAAGATTCCCTCAACCGGCGAAGAATTGCCCGCCATCGGCCTCGGCACCTGGCAGGTGTTCGACGTGGGCGCGAGCGCGGCCGCGCGCACGCCGCTGCGCGAGGTGATCGCCGATTTCCACAAGGCGGGCGGCAAGCTCATCGACTCCTCGCCCATGTACGGCTCGGCGGAGTCGGTGGCGGGCGACCTCGTTGCCGAGCTCGGCCTGCGAGAGAAGCTCTTCGTCGCTACCAAGGTCTGGACGCGCGGCCGAGAGGAAGGCATCCGCGAGATGGAGACCTCGTTCAAGCGGCTGAGGGTGTCGCAGATGGACCTCATGCAGGTTCACAACTTGCTGGACGTCGACGTTCACACCAAGACCCTTCTAGATTGGAAAGCAAAGAACAAGACCAGATATCTTGGAATAACCCACTACACCGCTTCCGCGCACGCTGAGGTCGAGCGGCAGCTGAAGAAGCAGAAGTACGACTTCCTGCAGATCAACTATTCGCTCGCCGAGCGCGACGCGGAGAAGCGACTGCTGCCCTGGTGCGCACAGAACGGCGTCGCGGTGATCGCCAATCGCCCCTTTGCCGAGGGCGCGATGTTCAGGCGCGTGCGCGGCAAGCCGCTGCCGTCCTGGGCCGCGGAGTTCGGCGCGGCGAGCTGGGCGCAGTTCTTCCTCAAGTGGATCGTCGGCCATCCCGCGGTCACCTGCGCGATTCCCGGCACCGGCAAGCCCGAGCACATCGCCGACAACGTCGCCGCCGGCTTCGGCGCGCTGCCCGACGAGGGCCAGCGCCGGAAGATGGCGGCGGTTTTCGACTCGCTGTGAGCAGCAAGGACTTCTACGCCGGGCTGCCGGCGCTCGCCAGCTTCGACGCCGTCACCGATGTCGCCAATTTCCTGCCGCTGCCGCTCGACTGGCACGTGGCGACCTGCGACGTGCGCAATTCTACGCAGGCGGTGCAGTCGGGCAACTACAAGAACGTCAACACCGTAGGCGCCTCGGCGGTCACGGCGATGCTCAACGCGGCGGGCAGCCTCGAGATCCCGTTCATCTTCGAGGGCGACGGCAGCGCGTTCTGCGTGCCGCCCGAACTGCTCGAGGACGCCAAGGCGGCGCTCGTGAAGACGCAGGAGATGGCGCGCGGCTCCTTCGGCCTGGAACTGCGCGTGGCGACCGTGCCCGTGTCGGCGGTGCGCGAGGCGGGCCACGACATCCTCGTCGCGCGCGTGCGCGTGTCGGAGAACTATGTCCAGGCCGCGTTCGCGGGCGGCGGCATGGCCTACGCCGACCGGTACATGAAGGATCCGAAGACGGCGCCGCTGTGCGAGGTCAAGCGAGGCAGCGTCGCGCCGCGCGGCAGCCTGGAGGGCCTGGAGTGCCGCTGGCAGGACATCCCGAGCCCGCACGGCGAGACCGTGAGCCTGATGGTGCGCGCGCTCGCGGGCGACACCTGGGAGGCGACCGCGCTCTACCGCGAGGTGATCGCCAAGGTACACGAGATCTACGGCAGCGACGAGGCCTCGCACCCGGTGACCCTCCCGGCGCTCGTGCCCGCGCTCGACGCGCGCCAGCTCGGCAACGAGGTCGGCGTGCGCGCGGCCGACCGCGACCGCTTCGGCAAGTGGCTGTGGCTCGCGCGCGCGCGCTGGTTCACGCTGCTGGGCTGGTTCCTCATGAAGTTCGGTATCAAGACCGCGCTCACCGACTGGAGCCGCTACAAGCCGACGCTGGTGCAGAACTCCGACGTGCGCAAGTTCAACGACATCTACCGCCAGATCCTCGCCGGCAAGCCGGCGCAGCGCGAGGCGCTCGAGGCCTGGCTCGCCGAGCGCTACGCGAGGAAGGAGCTCGTCTACGGCCTGCACGTCGCCGACCGCGCGCTCATGACCTGCCTCGTGTTCAACTACCAGGCCAGGCACCTGCACTTCATCGACGGCGCCGACGGCGGCCTCTTCCTCGCGGCGAAACAATTCAAGGAGCGCGCGGCGAAGCTGATTTAAGATTCGCGCAGAAGGAGGTTCCCGATGGGCCATTCCGAGCTTTCCAAGCTGGTCGAGCCGGACCGCGTGCGCAAGGAGGTCTACACCGACCCGGCGATCTTCGAGCAGGAGATGGCGCGCATCCACGAAAGCGTGTGGATCTACTGCGGCCACGAGACGCAGGTGCCCAAGGCCGGCGACTACTACACCGTGCAGATCGGCCGCCAGCCGATGATCCTGGTGCGCGGCAAGGACGGCAAGGTGCACGTGCTCTACAACCGCTGCCCGCACCGCGGCAACATGATCTGCGGCGACAGGAAGGGCAACACGGGCGATCAGTTCCGCTGCTCGTACCACGCCTGGACCTTCCACCACGACGGGCGCCTGAAGAACATCCCGATGATGGAGTCGGGCTACGCGGGCACGCGCTTCAACAAGGACAGCCCGGAGCTTTGCGTGAAGCGCGCCGCGCGCGTCGAGAGCTACCGCGGCTTCGTGTTCGCGAGCCTCGCCAAGGACGGCCCCACGCTGAAGGAATTCCTCGGGCCCTCGATCGTCGCTTTCGACGACATGTGCGACCGCGCGCCGGAAGGCGAAGTCGAGGTCGTGCCGAACTGCTTCCGCGTCATCCAGCACTCGAACTGGAAGATCTTCCTCGAGAACCAGCTCGACGCGCTGCACCCTTCGGTCACGCACCAGTCCACGGGGCGCGCGGCGCACGAGGTGGAGAAGATGATCGCGAAGAAGGCGAAGAAGGGCGAGGCGCCGCTCTCGTACCACATGCTCTCGGCCTTCGCGACCGTGACCATCGACAAGTGGGACAACTTCCAGACCATCAACTACCCGCACGGCCACTGCATCCTCACCGGCTACATGGGCCTGCGGCCGCAGGACCCGGACACGCTCGCCTACGACAAGGTCATGATCAAGGCGTACGGCCGAAAGCGCTTCGAGGAGATCGTCGGCGTCAACATCCACCACGTGCTCCTCTACCCGGGCCTGTCGGTGCAATCGCCGCTGCAGCAACTGCGCGCGGTGCGGCCGCTCGGCGTCGACAAGACGCTTACCGAGATCTGGCACTTCCGCCTCAAGGGCGCGCCCGAGCCGATCTACCGCCGCTCGCTCGCCTACTACAACCTCGTCAACTCTCCCGCGACGCTGGTGAACGCGGACGACCTGGAGAACTTCTGGAAGTGCCACACCGGCCTCTCCTCCGACGGCGGCGACTGGGTGAGCTTCGCGCGCCATTACGGCCGCGACCTGGAGAGCGCGAGCGGCGTGGTCGAGTCCGCGCCCAGCATGGGCACGTCGGAGGCGCCAATGCGCAACCAGATGAAGGCCTGGGCCAGGTACATGGGGGCGCGATGAAGGAGCAGCACGCGGTCGAGCAGTTCCTCTACCGGCAGGCGGAGCTGCTCGACGCCAAGCAGTGGCAGGCCTGGATCGACCTGTTCGCCGCCGACGGCATCTACTGGATGCCGCCCGACGCCTCCTACGAGACCTGGGACGGCCAGCCGGCGATCTTCGCCGAGGACAGGAACCTCATGACCGTGCGCATGCTGCGCGTTCAGCACCCGGACGCCTGGTCGCAGCGGCCGCTGTGGGAGACGAACCACGTCGTTGCCAACGTGACGATCCGGAAAAATGCGAAGAACGGCGACCTCGTGGTGACCTCGCGCTTCCACATGATGGAGCTCAGGCGCGACGACGTGCGCCATTTCGCGGGCAAGTACACGCACCACCTGAAGAAGACGAAGAAGGGCTACGCCATCCGGCTGCAGCGCGTGGACATGACCAACGCGCAGGCCGCCTACGACTACGTCCTGCAGGTCTGGGTCTGAGGCGCCGCCCGGACTAGCGGCGCAGCGCGGGCGACTGCAGCACGGCCGGGTTGACCACGTTCGCGGGCTGCCCCGCGGCGTAGGCGACGATCTGGTCGAAGATGTCGCTGAACTGGATCTCGTATTCGTCGCGCGAGACGTAGCCGATGTGCGGCGTGCAGACCGCGTTCGGCATCTTGAGCAGCGGATCGTCGACGTCGGTGAGCGGCTCCTTCTCGTAGACGTCAACCGCCGCCATGCCCGGCCGCCCCGCCTGCAGCGCGCGCACGAGCGCGCCGGGCTCGATGAGCGGCGCGCGGCTCGTGTTGACCAGCAGCGCCGTGGGCTTCATGCGCTTCAGGTCCGATTCCTTGACGATGCCGCGCGTCGCGTCGACGAGGCGCATGTGCAGCGAGATCACGTCGCAGGCCTCGAAGAACGCCTCCTTGCTCGCCGCGACCGCGTAGCCGTCGGCGCGCGCCTTCTCGCGCGTCGCTTCGCGCGCCCAGACCAGCACGTTCATGCCGAACGCGCGCCCGTAGCCCGCCACGACGGCGCCGATGCGGCCGTAGCCGTAGATGCCGAGCGTCTTGCCGCGCAGCGTCCAGCCGATGCCCATCTGCCACTTGCCCGCCTGCATCGAGGCCGTCTGCTGCGGGATCTGCCGCATCGCGGCGATCACCAGGCCCCACGTGAACTCGGCGGTCGCGTACGAGGGCGTACCCGCGTGCATGTTGGAGCTCACGACGATGCCGAGGCGCGTGCAGGCCTCGATGTCGATGTGCGGGTAGACGGACCTCTGGCTGATCAGGCGCAGCCCGGGCAGCTTCTCGAGCAGCGGCGCGCGCACCTGCGTGCGCTCGCGGATCAGCACCAGCGCCTCGGTCGCGGCGAGCCGCTCGGCCAGGCGGCCGACGTCCTGCACGTGGTCGTTCCAGACCTTGACCTCGTGGCCCGCGAGCTTGGCGAAGCAGGCGAGCGAAGGCGTGGTGTTGAAATAGTCGTCGAGGATCGAGATCTTCACGGGGGCGTGCCTCCGGTGAGTCGCTTCACGTAGAAGTGCCGGCTCGCGCCGCGCGGCGAGCCCTGCATGCCGCCGAAGCGGCTGAAGCCGAGCTTCTCGTAGAAGCCGGGCGCCTGGAAGGAATACGTGTTCAGGTGCAGCAGCACGCTGCCGCGCCGGCGCGCGCGGCGCTCGGCCTCCGCGACCAGCCGGCGCCCCAGGCCCATCCGGCGCGCGCGCGCCGACAGCCAGAGCAGCTCCACGTAGCTCTCCCTCCAGTAAGACTGCAGGATCAGCCCGCCCAGCACGCGACCGCCAGCATCGCGCGCGGTGAGCACGTGGCGCGAATAATGGAACGGCCCCGCCTTCTTGCGGTTGTAGCGGATGAGCCCGTCCCAGAGCTTGCGCGACATCGCGCGGGCGTTCGTCCTTTCGGCGGCGATCCGTATCGGCGAGCTCATCCGACCCGCATGGTAGCAACGGCCTCGGATGGTATGCTCGCCGCGTGACCGCAAGACTGCTTCTTCTGCTCGGCGCCGCCTTGCTCTCGATCCCGGCGGCCGCGCAGCAATTCCCGGCGCGCCCCGTGAAGCTCGTCGTCGGGTTCACGCCGGGCGGCGGCGTGGACATCGCCGCGCGCACGCTCGCGCCCAAGCTCTCGGAGCTCATCGGCCAGCCGGTGATCGTAGAGAACAAGCCGGGCGCCGGCACCAACATCGCCAACGAGTTCGTCGCCAAGGCGGCACCCGACGGCACGACATTGCTGGTGAACACGCCGGCGGTGGCAATCAACATGTCGCTCTACCGAAACCTGCCCTTCGACACGCTGCGCGACTTCGCGCCGGTGTCGATGTTCTCGGAGAGCCCGAACATCCTGGTGGTGAACGCGAAGCTCGCGGCGGCGAGCCTGAAGGACTTTCTCGCCTACGCGCGCGCCAATCCCGGCAAGCTGAACTACTCGTCGGCCGGCGCCGGCACCACGCAACACCTGTCCGCGGAGCTGCTCAAGCTGCGCACGGGGATCTCGATGGTGCACGTGCCCTACAAGGGCACGGCGCCCTCGCTCACCGCGCTGCTCGCGGGGGAAGTGGACGCGAGCTTCGCCAACATTCCGGCCGTCCTGCAGCACGTGAAGAGCGGCCGCCTGCGCCCGCTCGCCTCCACGGGCGCGAAGCGCGCCGCGCAGATGCCCGAGGTGCCGACGATGAAGGAGGCCGGCGTCGAGGGCGTCGAGGTGACGGTGTGGTACGGCGTGCTCGCGCCCGCAGCGACGCCGAAGGAGATGGTGGCGGGCCTGTCCGGCGCCGTGGCCAAAGCCGCGCACGATCCGGAAATGAAGAAGCGCCTCGCCGAGCAGGGCGCCGAGCCGGTCGGCAACTCGGCCGAGGAATTCGCGAAGATCCTCGAGGACGAGGTCGCGACCTGGGCCGAGGTGGTGAAGGTTTCCGGAGCTAGGGTCGACTAGCGAAGGTCTTCTCGAGGAAGGCATCGACGACCTTCACGAGCTCGTCCTCCCGGTCCTCGTAGAAGTGCTTCGCGCGCGGGATCATGACCTGGTACGAGCCGGGATGATCCTTCAGGAGCGCGGCGCGCTCGGGCGCGCCGTAGACGTTGGTCGACCAGTCGTCGCTCGCGAAAACGTCGAGCACGGGAATCCTGATGCGGTACATCTCCTGCATGCCCTGCAGGATGCTGATCGACACCCAGGCGCGCACGCTCGTGTCGTCGGTGCGGATCAGGTATTGGTTCGCCATGGTCGCGCCCAGGCTGTGCGAGACGATGGCGATGTTCCTGTATCCCCTGGCCTTCAGGAAGTCCACCGCGAGCTGGAAGCGCTCGCGCGCATCCGGGTAAAGCGGCACGTACAGCCCGAGGATCGCCGTGCTCGGCAGCACCGGCATCTGGATCGACAGCGTGGTCCAGCCGGCGTCGGCGAGCCGCGTGCGCAGCGTGCCGTAGAGCTCGAAGTCCGGGCTCCAGCCGCGGCCGTGCGCGATGATCAGGGCGCCCTTGGACTTCTCCTTCTCGTCGATGAACAGGCCGAGGAACTTGTGGCCGTTCTTCTGCTGCAACCAGACCGCATCGCCGACCATGAGTGCCGGCACGATGTCGTCGGCCCAGCGTTTCTCCCTCTCGTAGTCCTGCGCGAAGGATGGCAATGACGCGACGCAGAGGACGGCAAAAACAAAAAGCCCGCCGAAGCGGGCTTCTTGTCGTCGCGGGCGCGTGCTACGCAAGGCTGAGCGGCATCGTGCGCAAGCGCTTGCCGGTGAGCGCGAAAAGCGCGTTCGCGAGCGCCGGCGAGAACAGCGCCATGCCGGGCTCGCCGATGCCGCCCGGCTTCTCGGTGCTCTTGACGATGTGCATTTCGATCTTCGGCGTCTCGGGCATGCGCGGCAGCTTGTAGGTATTGAAGTTCTGCTGCTCCACGCGGCCGTCCTTCAGCGTGATGTTGCCGTACAGCGCCGCCTGCAGGCCGAAGACGATGTTGCTCTCCAGCTGCTGCTGCACGATGTTCGGGTTCACCATGCGCCCGAGGTCCACGGCCACCACCACGCGATGCACCTTGATCTGCCCGCCTTCGGCCGAGGCCTCGACCACTTGCGCCATATAGGTCTCATAGCCTTCCATCACCGCGATGCCGCGCGCGCGGCCCTTCGGCAACGGCTTGCCCCAGCCCGCCTTCTGCGCCGCGAGCTTGAGCACACCGGCGTGGCGCGGCGACTTGCCGAGCATCGACATGCGGTACTCGTACGGGTCCTTCCCCGCCGCCGCCGCTAGCTCGTCGATGAACGACTCGTTGGCGAAGACGTTGAGCGCGTGCGACACCGAGCGCAGGTAGCCGACCCTGAGCCCCGGCTCGTGGATCACCGTTACCACCGATTGGTTGGCGATGTCGTAGGGCACGACGATGGCTTCGGCCATGAACGGGTCCACCCCGTCCTTGACCACAGGCGGGAACAGCCGTGACGTAACCGACGGCGAACTCATCTTGAGCGAAATTGCCGTTGGCTTCCCGCCCGCGTCGAGCCCGGCCGACAGCTTGTGCAGGCTCGCGGGACGGTAGAAGTCGTGCGTCATGTCGTCCTCGCGCGTCCACAGCAGCTTGACCGGCCCGCCGATCGCCATCGAAACCTCGACCGCCTGCATCATGTAGTCGAGGTCGATGCGCCGGCCGAAGCCGCCGCCGAGGAAGGTGGT
>Ga0335085_10009567_pt1 | contig 14608 bp, 9 predicted proteins | sample Lox_Sample_45_FD_206712 | JGI IMG/M metagenome (GOLD analysis project Ga0335085, IMG submission 206712) | Soil microbial communities from Loxahatchee National Wildlife Refuge, Florida, United States - Lox_Sample_4.5 | ecosystem: Environmental > Terrestrial > Soil > Wetlands | place: USA: Florida...
GCTTGACCGCGTCGCCGCCCAGCCTGATCACGTCACCATGGGTTACAACCCGGCGGCCGTCATGCCGGCGCTGTAACGACTTGCTGCGGCGCGCGAGCCGCGGCCGTGGCGGGAAAACCACAGCGCAGGATAATCGTCCTCGCGGCGGGCTTTTTAACCATTCCTTAACCATATTCCACGGAATCGCCTTTGTTCTTCAACGTCGGCGCCCTAATCCGCAGCGACCGTCTGATTGGGACGATTCGCAGGACCAAAGATCATGACAGAGCTGAGCGGCACGCCCGGTTTCGCGCCGCCGAGAATGGAGCAGACGCTATCGCGGCGCCGCCGGATGGCGCTCGAACTGATCGCCACCGGCGCGCTCACCGTATCGCTCATCGTTGCCGCCACTGCCGTGTCGATGGGGGACAGATCGTTCGCCCGCGGGCACTCCGTCGAGCGGCCGCCGGCGCAGACATCGCTGCCGCGGCAATGACTTGACGCCGCCGCTGCGGCGCCCGCGACACCGGGCCCTGCAAGCCGATAGGATCGCAAGCGAACCGAACGGTCGCGTCGCGCATTCAGACATGGCGCGACCGCGCCTGCCGCTGCGACGCCATGAATGAGCAGATCACATCGACCTCGATCGACGCCGTCCGAAACGCGCAAGCGGTGACGGTCCGTCTGCTCGTGTTCTTCGCGCTGGTCTATCTCGTCGAAGGCGTCGGTCAGGTCGGCGGGCTGATCGCGCAGCCGCTCAGCTATTATCTGAAGGAGGTGCACGGCTGGACGCCGCTGCAAGTCACGGCATATCTCGCCATTTTCAATTTTCCCTGGATCATCAAACCGATCTACGGCGCCTTTTCCGACTTTCTGCCGCTGTTCGGCTACCGCCGCAAAAGCTATCTGATCGCCGCCAACATCGCCGCGATCGGCGGCTTTCTCTGGGCCGCGCAGATCAACGCGCCCGGCCAATTGGTGTGGGCGCTGCAATTGACCGCCTATGCCATGGCGATATCGAGCACCGTGTGCGGCGCGGTGCTAGTGGAAAACGGACAAAGGCTCGGGGCGAGCGGCAGGTTCGTCAACCAACAATGGCTGTGGTTCAACTTCGCCGCCATGGCCGCCGCCATTCTCGGCGGCCAACTGGCGCAGCGCCTGGCGCCGGCCTCGGCGCTGCACCTGGCCGCCACCGTCATTGCCGTGGCGCCGCTCGCAGTGCTGTTTGGCGCTGTATTTTTGATCTCGGAGAAGAAGACGCGCATCGACGTTCGGATGCTGCGCGGCACGCTTGACGGTCTTGCCGCCGCATTCAGGAAACGCGAGCTCTGGATCGTCGCCGTGTTTCTGTTTCTCTACTACTTCAGCCCCGGACTGAGCACGCCGCTCTATTACGTCATGACCGACAGCCTCAAATTTTCACAAGGATACATCGGCATTCTGGCCTCGATCGCGTCGGCCGGCTGGGTGGTCGGCGCCCTCCTTTATCGGCCGCTGTTCAGCGGCATGTCTTCCAAACGTCTCCTGCAACTGAGCATCGCGCTTGGCACCGTGACGACGGCGGCATACCTGCTGCTCTTCAACGAAGAATCGGCTGCGATCTTGAGTTTCTGCAGCGGCTTTTCCGCCATGCTCGCCACCGTGGCCACGGTCACGCTCGCCGCGGATTATTGTCCGCCGCGCTCGGCAGGCTTCAGCTTTGCGGTGATGATGTCGATCATCAACCTTGCCACCTCATCGGCGGACATCGTCGGATCGTTTTTGTTCCAGCATCTGTTCAACGGCAAGCTTGCACCGCTCATTCTCGTGTCGGCGGCGTTCACCGCCTTCGCGTTCGCCCTCCTCCCGCTGCTGCGTCTCGGCGACAAACCGCAGGGACAGGCGGTCCACGCGGTGCCCGCCGGCGGCCCGGTGCCGGGTCACATCGTCCGCGGCATGATCGAAGAGTGAACGCGCGGTCACGGACCTGATCGAGCCAGCGCGCTGTCGGCGCTGCGTCGCGAGCCGGCTCTTGATCGAGATCAAGGTGCAACCGATCGACAGCGCCATGATGCATCGTGCTCGCGGCAGGTTTGGCATCGATGCTTGCCGCTGCGGGTAGCGGCGCGGATACGGGGTACCGCGCCGCTTTTTCATTGTGTCTTGCCGGTCGCAGCGCCGCGCAAAGCCGATTGACGGTCGGGAAATTGCGTGGAGATTGCTACCGTCGCGGCAAAAAAGCCGTCCCATACGCTTATCAGCATGTCCATTCTCGTCGGGCTCCACCACGCCACGCGCTACGATTATGACCGGCCGGTCAGTCTCGGCCCGCAGATCGTGCGCCTGCGCCCCGCGCCGCACTGCCGTACGCGCATCGCGAGCTATTCGCTCGCCGTGAAGCCGGCCCGGCACTTCGTGAACTGGCAGCAGGATCCGCATGGCAACTGGCTCGCCCGCTTCGTCTTTCCGGAGAAGACCCGGGCATTCTCCGTCACCGTCGATCTCATTGCCGATATCGAGGCGATCAACCCGTTCGACTTCTTCGTCGAGCCTTACGCGGAGAGATGGCCATTCGCATTTCCGCCCGACCTGCACGAAGACCTGGCGGCATTCGTCGCGCCGGAGCCGGCGGGACCGCGGCTCAAGGACTTGCTGCAGTCGATTTCGCGTCACCAGCGCAGCACCGTCGCGTTTCTGGTCGAACTCAATCAGCGAGTGCAGCGGATGATCCGTTATGTCGTTCGCACCGAGCCCGGCGTCCAGACGCCGGAAGAAACGCTGGGTTCCGCCGCCGGCTCCTGTCGCGACACCGCCTGGCTGCTGGTGCAGATCCTGCGTCAGGTCGGACTGCCGGCGCGCTTCGTCTCCGGCTACCTCATCCAGTTGCGGCCCGACGTCAAACCGCTCGACGACGCCGCCGGCCCCGCGCACGATGTCGCCGACTTGCATGCCTGGACCGAGGTCTATCTGCCGGGAGCGGGTTGGATCGGACTTGACCCGACCTCGGGACTGCTCTGCGGCGAAGGCCATCTCCCGGTCGCGGCGACGCCGCATTATCACTCCGCGGCGCCGATCAGCGGATCGGTCGAGCCGAGCGAGGTCCGCTTCGCGTTCGACATCAATGTCAAGCGTATCGCGGAACGGCCGCGGGTAACCGCGCCGTTTTCCGAAGAGGCCTGGACAACCATCGATACGCCCGGCAAAAAATAGACGCCGACCTTGTGGCGCACGACGTGCGGCTGACCATGGGTGGAGCGCCGACGAACTGGTACGGCGGGTGACACTATCGCAATGCTCGGAGAACAAGATGCGTGCCTATCAGTTGCCGAAGAGCGGCGCCGGCATCGACGCCCTCGCCGTGATCGAGCGGCCGATGCCAAAGCCGCAATACCGACAGGTGCTGGTTAAGATCGCCGCCTGTTCGCTCAATTACCGCGATCTTGGCATTGTCCGCGGCACCTACCGCTTGCCGGTGCGCGACAACCTCGTTCCGCTTTCCGACGGCGCCGGCGAGGTGATCGAGATCGGCGCGGGCGTCACCCGGGTCAAGGTCGGCGACAAAGTGGCCGGAAGTTTTTTCCAGCGCTGGCCGGGCGGTGAAATGAATCCGCAGGAGACGGCCGCGTCGGCATTAGGTGGCTCGATCGACGGCATGCTTGCCGAATACGTCGTGTTGGAGGAGCAGGGCGTCGTCAAAATTCCCGGGCACTTGTCGCTCGAGGAAGGGGCGACGTTGCCGTGCGCCGCCGTCACGGCGTGGAGCGCCATCGTCCACCATGCCAAATTGATCGCCGGCAATACGGTGCTGCTGCAGGGCACCGGCGGCGTTTCGGTTTTTGGGCTGCAATTCGCCCACATGATGGGCATCACGCCGATCATCACCTCGTCCAGCGACGAGAAGCTCGCCCGTGCCAAGAAACTCGGTGCCGCCTGCGGCATCAACTACAAGACCACGCCGGAATGGGACAAGGAGGCCATCGCCTTCAACGGCGGCCGCGGTGTCGACCACGTGCTCGAAGTCGGCGGCGCCGCAACGCTGAACCGTTCGTTCGGCGCCATCCGCGTCGGCGGCAAGATCAGCATTATCGGCAGTGTGAGCGGCGGCGCGACCGAGCTCAATCCGGGCTTGATCTTCTCCAGGCGCGCCAATGTGCAAGGCGTTTATGTCGGCTCGACGGAGATGTTCGAGGCAATGAATGCCGCGATCGCGGCAAACAAGATCAGGCCGGCGGTCGATCGTGTGTTCGGCTTTGACGAGGTCAAGGCCGCTCTCAATCACATGGCCGCCGGTGCGCATTTCGGCAAAATCGTCGTTCGCGTGCAGTGAACGACGGGGGCATGCGGCCGCCGGCGTCGCCGCCAGCAGGCCGGCGGCGCGTTACAATGACTTCAACTGATGTTCGTCGCGGTGGCCGCGCTTATTGCGCGGCCACGCGCGTCGGCGGAAATGTCACCTCGACCAGCGTGCCGGCATTGGGCGCGCTCTTGATGGAAAAACGCGCGCGATTCGCCTCGGCCAAGGCCTTGGTCAGCGGCAGGCCGAGGCCGGTTCCGCCCGATCCCCAGCTCCCCGAGGTCGCGGTCTGCCGGAACGGTTCCAGCGCCGCTTCGATATCCTTCTCGCTCATGCCAATGCCAGTGTCGCGCACGCGCAGCACCGCTTCGCCGGAATCGGCGAACGCCGTCGATACGATCACCTGGCCGCCCGGACCGGTGAACTTGATCGAGTTGGACAGGAGATTGAGCACGATCTGCCGCAGCGACCGCTCATCGGCGACCACCTGCGGCAACGCTGGCGCCAGCGCGGTGCGGATGATGATCCGCGCGCGGCTTGCCTGCGGCTGCATGATGCCGACACATTGCTGGGTAAGCTCGTTGAGGCTGACATTGGCGAAGTTCAGCCCAAGCTGGCCGGTCTCGATCTTGGACAGGTCGAGCAGGTCGTTGAGCAGCGCGACGAGATGCATGCCGGCGGCGTGCACGTCCTTGAGATACTCGCGGTAGCGCTCGTTGCCGATCGGGCCGAAACGCTCCGCCATCATCACCTCGGTGAAACCGGTGATGGCGTTGAGCGGGGTGCGAATTTCGTGACTGACCTTGCCGACGAATTCCGCCTTGGCGGCCGCCGCTCTTTGCGCTTCGCGGGCGACGCCACGCAGCTCCTCCTCGCTCTTCCTCGCCGCTTCGAGCCTGGCCGCAAGCTCGCGGATTTCGTTTTCGGCGGCGCCGAGCGACAAGGCGGTCGCACGCCGCTGCTTCGCAGCTTCGCCGTTGGTGAGGATCAGCGCCAGCGCCGAACCTTCGCCCCACGGCACCGCGAACAAGCGGCCTTCGACCTCGGAGCGCTCGCCGCCGCCGGTCACGAGTGACAGCACTTGCACGCTGCCGCCTTGCGCAAGCGCGCTGATCGCAGGTTCGACCACGAGCTTGTTCAATCCGCCGGCCGCCGTCAGCGCGTCGAGCACGGTATAACCGGTCAGTTCGAGGAAATGACGGTTGGCGTAAAGAAGCCTATCGCCTTGGTAGATCAGCACGCCGACCGGGATGCGATCGAGGAGCGGCGCCTCGGCGGGCGCAGCCTCGACGAGGGGTACCGTCGGTTCAGCCAGCGGCACGACCGCGACCGCCGGCGTCGCCGCAGCACCCGCCGCAGTTTGTTCGACACCAGCAACCGCGCCGCCACATCTCTCCTCCGCGACGGCTAGGGGCGGCGTCGCTTCGGCCGGCGGCGCTGCGACCGTGGCCGCAGTTTCAGCTTCGGCGGCTTGCTCCGCGCGCGGCGGCGGGCTCGCTCCGCCGCCCCCGCTGCCTGGCGCCTCGCGCACGGCCCCCAGGCGTGCCGTCAGCTCTTCCGCCAATTCGCGAAAGGCGTTGCGCTCGATCGGGCTGAGGCTTGGCGCTTTCGGCTCGGTCGTTCCCGAGCGAAACAACACGACATTGTCGGTCGCGGGCCCGCCATCCACCGCCGGCTGTTCGGCCGGTGGCGCCTCGACGACGCTCTCCATAGCCGGACGCTCGGCTACGATGTCCATCGCGGGCTGCTCGGCTGCGGCCGCGGCAACGGGCGGCGGAGCCGTTAGCTCGGCTTCGGCCAAAGCCGCCGCCGTAGCCGCCTCCATTACGGGCCGCTGCGGCGCCGTTGCGGCTTCTTCGCTTTGCGGCGGCGACTCGGGCCGGGCGATAAACCCGATCGGGCGTTCGCGGCGCGCGTGGGTCAATTGATTGATGCGGGTGATGTCGCGGCAAACCCCGAACCCGCGATAGCCGCGAAATTGCCGCTCGCGATCGAACACCGGCAGGCCCGACAACTCGACCGGGAGGCGCTCGCCGCCCTCGTCCACCGGCCACAACACGGTAATCCCGCTCCAGGTCTCGCGCGTTGCCACCGCGTGCGCGACCCGCTGCTCGGGATCGAGCTTCAGCTCGGCGGCGACCTCGGTCCACAATCGACCGAACGCAGCAGTGGTCTGCGGTCCCATCAGCTCGGTGAACTCATCGGAGCCGACGACGAAACGGCCATCGGCGTTCATCTGCCAGACGAAACGCAAAGGGTGTCGCCGCTCGGCGACGGGCTCGCCATGGACCGCGCTGCGCGGAGGCGGTGGGCTTGGCCGCGACGCAACCTCCGGCGGAGCACCTTGTCCGCTTGGCGGGGCGGTGACCGCCGGAGCGGTCTCGGCAAGCGGCTTCAATGCCGGCACGGACATCGGCACTTCGACGGCGGCGGATGGGGCACTCGAGGCTGCGGGCTCGGGTCCCTCATTGGCGGCGGCTTGACCGGCAGCGACCGCCGCCGGACCCGGTTCGGGGCCGAAGGTCACCGCCAGCGCGGCCGATACCGCGCGGCCGAGCCGCTCCACCGTGATCGAGCCGTGCTCGCTCGCACCGCTGGCGCTGCCGGCCGAGAGCGCCTCTGCCGCACTGCCGGCAACGCCCAGCCGGGACCAGGTCGGCGTCCCGGCGAAGCGGTCTTGTGCCGCCTTGGTGGCGGCGAGGAAAGTGCCGTCGGGCGCAAAGACGACGAGCGCTTCGGCGCGGCCAGAAATCAGACGGCTCACGCGCTCGCGGAGCGTCAGTGGAGGTCCCGCCTGCTCCGTTGAGACAACCAGCACCGCCGCTGCGCCATCGAACAGCGCGAAACGCGTGCACACGCAGGTCAGGGTCCGGCCGAAGCTCGCGCCGAAGCCGCGCAGGCGCTCGAGGCGGGGCGGTCCCGAAGAGGGCAGCGTTGCCGCGAGCCGCGCGATTTCCGCCACCGCCTGATGCCCCGGATCGAAGCGCCGCGTCGTGCACTCGCTCGTCGTCGCGGCGCCGAAGATCGCGGCGCCGACCGCATTCGCCCACAGAATGCGCGACCCGTCGGCGCTCCAGAGCCAGGCGGGCACTGCGCTGGTGGCGTGATCGGCAAGCTGGGCTGCGAGTCGCGGATCGCGCGACAGGGCGAACTCTGACTCCACGATCGGCATGCGACGAAACTCGTTGCCTTAAGGAATTCTTAATAGTCCGCGCCGCCTGCGCCGTCCATGCCGACCTCTCGACTCGGGCCGGTCGAGGGAGGATAACGTTAATCGCGCCAGGGGCTTGACCGGCGCAAAGATTCGGACTGCCGGCCGGAACTGAATTACCCTAGGATGGCTGGCGGTTGTCAGGGGGCACGAGGAGTTGACGATGGCCAAGGAACCGTTCGAGCAATTTGCAATGCCCAATGAGGTTCGCGCTTTCGTCGAGCAAAGCGTGGCGCAGGCGCGGACCGCTTTTGACGGCATCGTTCAGGCGGCCAACCAGGCCGTCTCACAATGGCGCGGCCAAGCCGAAGCGGCGCGCGCCGGCGCCAGCGAAATTGCGCACAAATCGATGGGTTACGTCGAGCAGAACATGGCGTCGACGTTCGAGTTCGCCCAGAAGTTGATGAACGCCAAGGATCCGACCGAAGTGGTGCGGCTGCAATCGGAATATCTCGCCCAACAAATGAAGGCGCTTTCGACGCAGGCCCAGGACCTCGGACAAAGTGCTGCCAAAATAGTCATGGATGCTGCCAAGCCTAAGAAGCCATGATGCTCCGAGCATCCGGTGACAAAAAATATAATATAATCAATTAGATGATTATATTTGTGCAATGCAATAAATTTCTATTGCAATGCATCAAAGTTGTGCTATATTTTTGATCGGAGACCCGAGCTGGAATGTGCTGCGTGCGGTTTCGGGGTCGATGGAAATGCGATGCCTCGCGCGATGGGCGGTGGGGCAAGTGGACAACCCCGTGTCAAACAGCCCCAGATCACCACAGAGAGCCAGGATGAGTGTCATGCCGGAAGCTACAAGTGCAGCCCCAAAACCCAAGACGACCAAGCCGGCTGCGGCCGCGTTCGAAATGCCGAAGTTCGAAATTCCGAAATTCGACATCCCCAAGGTAGAGATGCCCGCCGCTTTCCGCGAGTTCGCGGAGCGTGGCGTCGCCCAGGCCAAGGACACCTACGAGAAGATGAAGGTCGCCGCCGAAGAGGCAACGGACGTGCTCGAGACCACCTACTCGACCGCGACCAAGGGCGCCTCCGATTACGGCCTGAAAATGATCGAAGTGGCCCGCGCCAACACCAATGCGGCGTTCGACTTCGCCGGCGAGGTCATGGCGGCGAAGACGCTGTCGGAAGTCGTCGAGCTGACCAGCGCCCATGCGCGCAAGCAGTTTGAGGCCCTGACCCAGCAGAGCAAGGACCTCGGCGCGCTCGCGCAGAAGCTTGCGGCCGACACCGCCGAGCCGATCAAGACCGGCATGAACAAGGTATTCAAGGCCGGCTGAGCGGCGCGTTTCGCTGTCCGCGTTGCCTGCTGCCCCATTCCGCATGGGGCAAAGCCCGGGTGTGTTGGCCCGGGCTTTTCTTTTTGCGGCAGCGATGATGCGGGGGGAACGGAGGCGCCGGGAAACCTTGCCGGGACCGACGTGCCGCCTTGCCAAACTTTGGCGTTCCTCCTAGCTTCCGCGCACCTGCCGCCCGCGCCGGCCGTGCAGCTGTAGCTCAGTTGGTTAGAGCGCCTGACTGTGGATCAGGAGGTCGGTGGTTCGAGTCCACCCAGCTGTACCAAATTCAACCTTCAGGCATCCGACGGCGCCGTCGCGTACGCGATTTCCGCCGCGCCCTTTGCGGGCGCTGCACAGGATGCCAATTCACGCCTGCTTTACCTTAACGGCAACGCCGCCGCCGAGTAGCGAGGCAACCTTAGCCTTTCTCGCCTATCACGCGCACATGCAGCGCCAGCCATTGGCCTCTATGCCGTGACCCGGACGACGACATCGACGGCGCCGTCGCATGCGCCCTCGCCGGCAGCAGGCCCGAAGATGTTTGCGCAGCGCGTCGAGCGTTGGCGCGACGGCGCGCCGCGGCTCGGCCTTCGCATCTACACCGAGCTCGCCGCGATCGAGCCGGAATGGCGCCGGTTCGAACTCATTGCCGATTGCACCGCTTTCCAGACTTACGATTGGCTCGCCGCGTGGCAGCGGCATGTCGGCTGCCGCTCCGGCGCCCAGCCTGCGATCGTCGTCGGCCGCTTCGGCGGCGGAGACACCGCGTTCGTTCTGCCGTTATGCGTGATGCCGAAGCTGATCGCTCGCCGGCTTTGCTGGCTCGGCCAGAACCTGTGCGACTATAACGCGCCGCTGCTCGCCCCCGACTTCGCGCAACGCGTCGCCCCCAATCGCTTCCTCGCCGCATGGGAGGAGCTGACACAGCAGATGCAGCGTGATCCGCTGCTGCGCCACGACTGGATTGAATTTGAGAAAATGCCGCAGACGGTCGGCACGCAGGTCAATCCCTTCACCGCCCTGCCGTTGACGCCCAACGCCAGCAGCGCGCATTTGACCCACCTGGGCGCCGACTGGGAAAACTTCTACACCACCAAGCGTTCCTCGGCGACGCGCCGCCGCGACCGCGCCAAGCGCCGGCACCTGTCCGCTTACGGCGACATCCGCTTCGTAACCGCAGCCAGTCCCGACGACGCCCGGCGGACGCTCGAAATCCTGATGGAACAAAAAAGCCGATCGCTCGCGCGCCGCGGCATCGCCGACATCTTTGCTCGGCCCGGGCACCGGGAGTTTTTTCTCGACCTTGCCACGAACCCGCGGACGCGGCATCTCGTTCACATCAGCCGCGTCGAGATCGGCGACAGTTGTGCGGCGGCCAATCTCGGGATCGTGTTCGGCGATTGCTACTATCACGTACTCGCCAGTTACACCGACGGCGCCGCGTCCCGGTACGGTCCGGGCGCGCTGCACCTGCGCGAGCTGATGGCTTACGCCATCGGGCTCGGCCTGCAGCGTTTCGATTTCACTATCGGCGACGAGCAGTACAAGCTGGAATGGTCCGACAGCGATCTCAAACTCTACGACTTCGCGGCGGCAACGACGTGGCGCGGCCTGCCGGCGCGCGCTCTTTCCAAGATGCGCAGAAGGACGAAGCGCTTCATCAAGCAGACGCCGTCGCTATGGCAGCTGGTGTCGTCGGCGAGGTCTGCCGTCGGCCTGTTGTCGCACGTGCACTTGTCGCATCCGCGGGCACGCCATACCGCTGCGTCCACCGTGTTGCTCGCGCCGACGGCACTCGCCTGCGCGATGGGCGATATGGATCTGTTGCGGCCGCTGGTATTGGCCGGCATTCCCTCCGCGGTCGTGACGCGACCCGGCGTGCCCTCGTTCTACTCCCGCTACGCAAAAACTCGACTGGCCTGGAATGACTGCGCCGAGAATACCGACACCCCGCTCGACGCGTTGATCGGTTTCGGCAAGGCCCAGGCCGAGCCCCCGGTTCTGTTCTACGAAGAGGACGAACAGGTTCTGCTCGTGTCGCGGTTCCGTGCGCGCCTCGCGGAAGCATTTCGTTTCGTCGTCGCCGATGCGCCGCTGGTCGAGGATCTGCTCGACAAGGGACGCTTCCAGAAGCTTGCCGATCGTCTTGGCTTGCCGGTGCCGGCGGGCCGGCATTTCGACCCGGCCGCGCTCGCGCCAGATGATCTCGGCGTTGGCTTCCCCGTCATCCTCAAGCCGCTGACGCGGCTCGATCGCTGGAACCGGGCCTTTGGCTTGAGCAAGGCGCTGGGCGCCGAGAGCATGGAGGCGTTGCACAGCCTCTGGCCGCAATTGTGCGCCGTCGGCGTCGAGCTGATGGCCCAGGAATTCATCGCCGGCGCGGAAGCGCGCATGGAAACCTATCATTGCTATATCGACGCCGGCGGCGGCATTGCCGGCGAGTTCACCGGCCGGAAGATCCGCACCTATCCGCGCTGCTACGGCTACACGACTGCGCTCGAAATCACCGATGCCGACGACGTGCGCCGGTGCGGGCGCGCTGTCGTCGAACGGCTTGGCTTGACCGGCGTCGCCAAGCTCGATTTCAAGCGCGACCCCGAGGGCAACCTGCGCTTGCTCGAAGTCAACCCACGCTTCAACCTGTGGCATCACCCGGGCGCCATCGCCGGGGTCAACATTCCGGCGCTGGTCTACGCCGACTTGACCGGACGGCGGCGGCCGCCGGTCGGGCGCATTCGGGCCGGGGTCCGCTGGTGCCGGCCGTGGCAGGATTTGCAGGCCGCCCGGGCCGACGGCTTGCCGCTCACGACGTGGCTGCAATGGGCGCTCGGCTGCGAGGCGAAGTCAGCGCTGGCATGGGACGACCCGCTGCCCGTGCTGCGCGCGACGTTTCACCGCCTGGCCGGCCGGCGTCTGCATCGCGGACCGGCGCCGGCACGCGGGCGCCGTCGGAGTTGACGGTCCCCAGGTTTGGCGCGGCCCCGTCGCGCCTTCCCGACCCGCCGCGCGCCGCGCTAAAAAGCCGATGGCGCGCTGCTCGGCTCGGCAAACTCGCGCCGCTGAGCCGCGGAAATCGCACATGAGCGGGACATCGCCTTGGCCCGACCTGCCGCTGTCGGCGTGGGCCGACACCTGCGAGACGCTGCATCGCTGGACGCAAATCGTCGGCAAGGTCCGGCTCGCCTCGACGCCGCTCGTCAATCATTGGTGGAACGTGACGTTGCATCTGGATTCGCGCGGCCTTGTCGCGCCGGCCAACGTGCACCGCGGACGCACCTTCGATGTCGTTTTCGACTTCCTCGAGCATCGGCTGCGTATCGCCACGAGCGACGGGCGCACCGACGCCGTGGCCCTCGCGCCCATGGCGGTCGCCGATTTCTATGCCGAATTCATGGAACGGCTGCGCCGCCTTGATATCAACGTACCGATATGGACGATGCCGGTGGAGATCGAGAATGCGGCGCCCTTCGATCGGGATCGCACGCATGCGGCGTACGACGCGCAGTACGCCTGGCGCTTTCACCAGGCTCTCGTTCAAAGCGCCCGCGTCATGACCGAATTCCGCGCCCGCTTCATCGGCAAGGTCAGTCCCGTGCATTTCTTCTGGGGAAGTTTCGATCTCGCGGTGACGCGCTTTTCCGGCCGCACGGCGCCGCCGCCCAAGGGAGCGACGCCCAATGTCGCGCCCTGGGTGATGGCGGAAGCCTATTCCCACGAGGTGTCGAGTTGCGGCTTTTGGCCCGGCAACGGCGGTTACGGCCGCGCCGCCTTCTACGTGTATGCCTATCCCGAACCCGCCGGTTACGGCGACACGCGGTTGCGCACCGCCGAAGCCTTCTACGATCAAGGCCTCGGACAGTTCATCCTGCCCTACGACGCGGTTCGCCAGGCCCGCGACCCCGACGGGGTCCTCCTCGGTTTCTTGCAGGAGACCTATGAGGCCGCAGCGGATCAGGCTAAGTGGGATCGCGGCAGTCTCGAGCGCGCAGGCCCGCGCTCATAAGCCAGGCCGACGAGACGATCGTTCATGCGCATTGGCATTCGGCTTGCGATTTCCGGCCTGGTGCTTGCGTCGATCATCGCCAGCGCCGTCGGCGTGCACCTGTTGTGGTGGCGGACGGCGGAAGCGAACAGCCACAAGCTTGCCGAGACCATCGACGAGCAGATCGTCTCGGCGGTGGAGAAGGAACTCGCCACCATCACCACCGAGGCGCGTGCGGCTCATACCGCGGTGCGCACCTTGTTCGTGCAGAATGTGCTCGGAACGCGCGAGGCGGACAAACGCGAGTTCGTCTTTCTGTCGCAATTGCAATCGCAGCAGAACATTTCCTGGGTCGCGTTCGGCTGGCCAAACGGCGACTTTTTTGCCGCACACAAGCTCGGAGATCTCGGGCTGGAGATGACGGAGATTGCCAAGATCGACGGCGTCGTCAAACGGCGCGTCGATACCTACAAGGTGGTCGTCGGCGACATCCAGTTCGAGAAGCGCCAATTCTTGGGCACCGATTACGTGGTCACCGACCAGGAGTGGTATCGCGAAGGGATCAAAAACGACGACCCAAGCTGGTTCGAGGTCACCAACCACCCGGTCGGCTTCCGCCCGTCGATCGCCTATGCCGGACCGGTCGACGTCTATCAAAAACGCCAGGGCGTGCTCGCCGTCATCATCGAAAACACCCGGCTCGCCCAGTTTCTGTCGCAGCTCTCCGTCGGCAAGACCGGCGCTGCCTTCATTCTCGGCCGCAACGGCAGCGTCGTCGCCGCCCCGGACCCGGATGCCGATGAACTCAACATGCAGCGGGCGGATCAGCCCTTGCTGCCGATCGCCAAAGGCGCGTTGAAGGAAGCCGGCCGCGCTGACGACCCCGGCAGGAAAGCGGCGGTCCGGATGCGGTATTTCGTCGGCGGGAAAGCGTACGCGGTCAGCATGACGTCGCTTGATTTTCCCGGCTGGACCCTGGCGACGGTGATCCCGGAAGCGGAGTTTCTCGGTCCGATCGAAGCGACCATCCGCTATCTGGTGGTCGGCCTCGTCGTCCTCATTCTTGCCGCCGGGCTGCTTTCGGCGTGGCTCGCGCGACGCATCATCGCCGGTCCGCTGATCACCGTGGTCGACGAACTCAAGCACATCGAGCGGTTCGAGCTCGACCAGGTGCGCCGGCACCCCTCGCGTCTTGCCGAGCTGGAAAATCTGTCGAACGCGATCGCCGACATGGCCGGCGGACTTGCCGCATTTCGCAAATACATCCCCGCCGATCTGGTGAAGATGCTGGTCCGCGAGGGCGTCGAACCGCGGCCCGGCGGCTCGGTGCGCATGCTCACCGTGCTGTTCGCCGATATTGCCGGCTTCACCGGTTTGTCGGAGCGGCTGGGCGACCGGATCATTCCGCTCCTCTCCACTTATCTCGATATCATGTCGCGGGAGGTGAGCGCCCACGGCGGCACCATCGACAAATTCATCGGCGACGCAGTGATGGCGTTCTGGGGAGCGCCGGCGGTCGACGACGACCACGCCGTCGACGCCTGCCGCGCCGCGCTGGCCTGCCAGCGCAGCCTGTGCGCCTCGGGACTGACCGACGACAGCGGCCGGCCGCTGAAGGTGCGCATCGGCATCAATTCCGGCGACATGCTGGTAGGCAATATCGGATCCGAGTTCAGGCTCAACTATACGGTCATCGGCGACGCCGTGAACATCGCGAGCCGTCTCGAAGGCGCCAACAAGGAGTACGGCACCGAAATCATCATCGGCGAGGCAACGCGCCGCCTGGCCGGTGACCGCATCCTGGTGCGCGAGCTTGACCGGCTGATGGTTTATGGCCGCGTCGGCGGCCTCACGATCTACGAATTGCT
>Ga0335085_10009568_pt1 | contig 14607 bp, 18 predicted proteins | sample Lox_Sample_45_FD_206712 | JGI IMG/M metagenome (GOLD analysis project Ga0335085, IMG submission 206712) | Soil microbial communities from Loxahatchee National Wildlife Refuge, Florida, United States - Lox_Sample_4.5 | ecosystem: Environmental > Terrestrial > Soil > Wetlands | place: USA...
TCGCGCTGGTTGGGCGGCGTGGCCGTGCGCGGCCTGAAATCGCGGCACCAGTTCCCGGTCCACGAGTTTCGTGCTCTCCGACCTGCGGTGGCTGAACGCAGCCACCAGGTCAGCCCCGATGCCGTAACCTATGCCGTCAGTCCGGGGGACCAGTCCAGCCCGAACCGGCGCGTCAGCGCAGCCTCCGCATGGACCGAGGCGATCTGGCTGACCGCCCGCGTGCTCGTAGTAGGCCGTCGAATCTGGCGCGCGTCACTTCCCGTCGTGCCGGTTGAACGCGACGTGTGCGATCTGGTTGTGGTGGTGCAGCTGCATGCCCCCGTCACGCGAGGTGTGCTGATACCACGACGCGGCGATCAGATCAGCCACGCGGAACTGTCCCGACTCCTGGCCGCCCGCCCGCGTGACATGACTGCCGGTGCGCTCATAGCCGACTTCGCGCTGGAGATACGCGAGCGCCGCGTCATTTAAGCCAGGAGACATCCTCGTCATGGGGATCCTCGATCCGGGCGTCCGCCCAGTACTGTTGCGCGGCCGGCGGGTCTGGGCCGGTGTCTGTCAGCTCCGCCAACTCAGCCGCGCCGCCGGGGCAGGACCCGAACTGGCGAGATGCTGGCTCGGCCTTCTCGCGCGCGCAGCCGGGCCAGTTCCGCCCGCTCGTCTTCATCCAGCGCACCCGTACGTCGGCGCGGCGGCGCTTGTCAGCATTGACCCAGTTCCCCATGACGCCCGGCGTTGATGCCTAGGTCCCGGGCCACCTCCGCGGCGGGCAAACCGGTCTCACGGGCCAGCCGGACCGCGTCTTCCTGGAAATCGTGATCGAACTTCCTGCGTGTCTCAGCCATCGCCTTCCCATAGGGCGATGTGTCCGCGCTGTGAGGGAGAGCCCGGCTTTCACCTCATTAGGGGAATGGTCGTGGGTCCCGCGCGCGGGACAGTAGCGACAGGTAAGGATGACCGGCCCGTGGCCCGCGTCACGACTGCCGGGAGATGCCTGGCCGGGATGAGTAGACGCGGTCGGTGGGCTCGCTGAGCGAGACGGCGGTGCTGTCAGCTCGCCGGCTCGGCAGCGGTGTCGCTCGACGGCACGGTGCCGAGCCAGAACCAGCGCTCGGAGGCGGCCGCGGCGGCGCGGCGGGTGGCTGGCGTGACCGTCGTGCACAATCTCCTGGATGTCGTGCTGCCGTCTCGTGACTATGGCGATGACGCTGCCCGGGCGCAGCTGGTGAACGCTGCGCTCGCGGCGAATCGTGCTGTGCCCGATGGTGTCCGGGCGACCGCTCGTGAGGGCGATGTCTTCCTGACCGGCGCGGTGAACTTATAGCGCTCAGCGGGCGGCGGCCGAAGACACCGTGGCCGGGGTGCCCAGAGTCACCAATCAGATCGAGGTGCACGGCGGCGCGTAAGGGGCCGAAGTCACGTCAGTCAGCTGGCGGGCAGCCTATAAAGCCGAGCAGCACATAAGCAAAGGAGCGGTGTGGCAATACAGCCTTACAAGATCACGTTCAAGGTGGCTCGGCTCAGACCCTGCCCAGGGTCTGGAGGCACTACCGGGGTGGCCCCTTCCTGGTGTTTCAGGACGAGGACACCGAAGTCTTGCGCGTCCCGGCGGCCGATGTCAGGAGTGTCGTCCAGATGGGCATGCCAGACGACGAATGCACCTGAAGCACGTTACGAGGTTCCGTTTCCACCCTGGCCCAGGAGGACGAGGGTGTCGCCTGGTTGGGGGTCTGGGGAGTTGGTTGCTGTGACCGGGATCAGGGTGCCTTCGGGGTTGATCAGGAACAGCAGGTCGGTGGCCGGGGGGATCCCACCATCGGACGCCTGGGTGGTGATGCGGGCGCCGTCGGCGTAGCGCGCGGTCAGGGCCGGGCGGGTGAGGGCGGGGGCGAACAGGACGTCGCCGGGGATGTAGGGGGCCGCGGCGCCGGGGCTGGGTGGTAGCCGGTAGACCAGGGTTTCGGAGTTGCCGGCGAAGGTGACGGCGGCCAGGGCGTTGTAGGGGTCTTCGCCGGTGAGCAGGAGGATGGCGGTGACGCCTTCGATGTCGGTGCCCTGGGCGATGGCCGCGGCGAGTTGGTCGCCGGGGGCTAGTTCGAGGCCTGCCTAGGTGATCGAATGATGTGGGAGATCCCGGCAGCTTCGCGACAGGGATCTGCGGGCCATCACCTCTTTCCCCACATTCGGGCGAACCCAGCCCAGGCCGTGCGAGTTGGGATCGATGGTGGAGATGAGCAGGACGGACTCAAGCCTCCGCCAATCCCGCAAGTGCAAGGCCCACGATGACTTCGGTGACAACCTGGCAGCAGTACCAAGTCAACCACCCTCGCCCTCGACCACATTCGGTGACGGAACCCGCCGCGCCAGAGCGGACGCCGTGGAACGGCTCGTGGAACGAGCACAGGCCGCAACCGCGTGCATTGCGTGCATTCCGGGCAGGTTCCCGAGACGTTGCGCTGGTGACGCAGGTGACTGGTCATCTGGCCGTCGCGGGCCGGCCTAGATCGCCTCGATGGTGACGTTTGATGCGTGCCGGGCCAGAGCCCGCAGGTCTGCCAGATCGCCGGTAAGAACGGTCCCGCCCGGCTCGGCAGCTGCCGCGACAAGTGCGTCGACTGCGGAGCCTGCCCGAGCTCTGGCTCGCAGCCAGGCGGCCCGGCGGGCGAGCGGAGCAGGAACGCTGTCAGCGACATCACACGTGCGCAGGAAGCGGTTGTACGCCGCGTCGCGTGATCCCTCCCCGGTGAGGCATTCGATCAACACCATTGAGGGAACCATGGGCGGCCACAAGCCCTCGGCGCGCAGCGCCGCTATCAGCGCAGCGGCACGGGCCGAGCGTTCGGCCAGGCGCGTGACCGCGCCGGAATCCAGGACCAGCATTCAGTGCTGCTTTGCGTCAGCTGGCCCGGGAGCTACGCCCGGAGGCGAGCCGCCGCGCGATGGCCTGAGCGCGGGCCTGCTCCTGCTGTGAGGGCTGGCCGACCTCGTCGAGCAGATCGGCCAGGTAGGCGTCGGTCTCGCCGAGCAGATCCTGACGGCGCACCTCGGCACGCACCGCTTCCTGCAGAAGTTCCGACGCCGGCAGATGCCGCGTCTTCACCTGCTCATAAAGATCGTCGGGGAGATACACCTGCATCCGTGGCATACGTCTAACTATACACACTCGCAGTGTCGCCGCGGCGCGTGAGCGATGCGGCGTTGCTAGAGCGTGCCGACTTGCGGGAGAGCATCGAGCAGATGCGCCGGGGCGACGGCCCTCTCGCTTCCGGTGGTGACGTTCCGTAAGCCGAGCAGGATGCGGTGACGGAGGAGCGCGAACCCGGCTCGCCCGTACATTTGCCGCTTGATCATCTTCGTCTTTGTGTTGGGGGCGAGTACACGTCTGAGGCATACACGGTGGTCGGCGCACCGTGGCCGCCTCCGCGCACGGCGAGCTGCCCTTGGCTCGGTGCATTCTGGGTTGATTGCCGCACAGCGCCGATGAGGAAGCCGACGAAGACGGGGCCAGATAGCCGTTAGGAGGCGGTGGTCTGGATGGGGATGCGGCGGCCGGCCCTGTCCTCGGCTTCGTCATGGAGCCCGATGCTGACTTGGAGGATTCCCCAGTGACAGGTCGCCTTGATGTCGTTGGCGTCCGCGGTGATGGGCAAGGCGATGTGACGGATGAACGTCCCGTAGCGGAACTCGCTGCGGTGCTGGCCCTGCATTTCCTCATGCCGCTCGGCGCGGATGGTCAAGATGCCCTTGGCCACCGAGACCTCCATGTCCTTGGCCGGGTCCACCCCGGGCAGCTCCGCCCGGACCACGTACCGCCCGCCGGCCACGTGCTCTTCCATCGGCATCGCCTGCGCCGCCACCGGGCGCGGTGACACGAACGGCCCCTCCAGCCAGGCGAAGATGTCAGGGGCGAAGCCTGCGTTCTGCCTGTGTGCCAGACCGGTCATTGGCCACACACCTTCTTCCGGGTCCGGTTCCCCTGCAGCCAGCACACCGCCAGACGGTAGGGCCTGTCAGGGCCAGAGGGCCCGGGTCGCAGGGACCATTCGCCGCAGGGGGGAGCCGTTGGTCTCTGCCGCGGCGACAATGCGGTGGCCAGGATCGGGAGCCATGAGACAGGATGGGCGGCTGGAACCCGATCCCCTGGTCTGTCACCGGGTCCTCGCCGCCTGGCTCCGGTTCACGCAGGCAAACGCGGGCCCCACGCCCGGCGGGCGGCACCCCACCGCCTACCTGTGCCAGCATGAGGGCACCCGGTATGCGGTCGTCACCAGCGCCGGCGGTGGCGTGCTCGCCGTGTACGGCATTCGCCCGGACGGGGTACTGGTCCGCCTCGGTCACTGGCCCAAGGAAATCGAAGGCTACTAAGCACAGGCGCACGATTGGATGCCCGGGTCTTGCCGGGTCGGGACTGGCACGGGTGAAGAGGAGCCCGGCGACGGACGGGGCTGGGGCACGGCGCCGGGGTTGGGGTTTGCTGGTGGCCGGGCGGCGTGTTTTCGTGATGTGGGCGGTACGCTGCACATTGCCTGGGATGACCGGCTGGCCGGCTGTGATTTCGGGCCCGGCCACCCGATGGGGCCGCTGCGGGTCGAGGTGACGATCGGACTGGCGCGCGCGCCCGGCTACTGATGCGGGGGAGATAAGCCTTCGGCGATGAGGGTGCTGAGCAGCTTGGCGTACCGCATCAGATGGACGTCCCCGAGGTAGTTCTCGCGGACGTAGGTGTGCGCCGCCACTCCCAGCCGGGTTGCCTCGGCCTGGTCGTCGAGCAGGAGCCGAGCGGCTTGCCCGAATGCTTTCAGATCGGCGGGATCGGGCAGCAGGAGGCCGGTGCCGTCGGCGATCTGGTCGATGATCCCGCCGACCGCCGAGCCGATCACGGGCCGGCCCTTCCACATGCCCTCCGATACGGTCAGGCCGAAGCCTTCGGCCAGGCTCTTCTGCGCGATCACCGTAGCGTGCCGCTGCAAGGCGTTGACCATGGCCGCGTTCTCGTCGATGTCGTCGAGTGGCAGCGTCACCAGCAGGATGCGCGCCTGGGCGGCGGGGGGCAGGTCGTGCCATTGCAGCAGGCATTCCGCGTAGATGGCCGCGCCCTCGGGGTCGTCGGCCACCTCGGTGACCGATGGTCCGGCCAGGATCAGGTACCCGTCACCGCTGTCCACGACGTGGTCGGCGAAGCCGCGCATGACTCCGGTCATGTCCTTGAGCCGGTCCCAGCGGGAGACCTGGAGCAGCACCGGATCGTCCGGGCCGGGACGGCCCTCCCCGGTGACGACCGCCGGCCTGGTCACGGTGCCCGCGTTGCCGTCGCGGCGGACGAACATGGCGGGCACCTGGGGCGCGGCGCCGTCGAGCACGCCGATTACGGTGAGGATGCGCCATACCACCCGGGCGCCCGCCCGTGCCAGCGGCTCGGCCAGGCCCGCTGTTTGCGGGTCATGCAGCAGTGCGATATCGCCGGGCCGGATCCACCCGAGCAACTCAACGGCGTTTGCGGTCAGCATCCGCGTGTAATGATGGGCCTCCGCCATGCCCAGCGGCCCTCCGGCCAGATCGCCGTGGATCTGGTTGTGCAAGTGCTTGGTGGCCGCGAAGAACCGGGCGTCGCCGGTGATCACTAGCCAGCTGATCGGGATGCCGAGATCGCTGACGTACCCGACCAGCGCCTGCAGCATCTCGGCGACCCCGCCGCCCGTCGCGGTCGAATTCACGTTCCAGATCGTCCGCCCGGCTAGCAGTTGCCGGACCTGGTCAGCGGCTTGGACCAGCTGCGCGTATCGGGTGCCGCCGATAATCGGCTCCAGCAGGGACACAGCCCGCCGCGGCACCTCCACGGCGTTGACCAGGCTCACAGCATCCCCCTCCGCCCGGCCAGCCGGGCCGCCGCTCACCCGCCACGAACACCGGCACCGCAGGTGACGGCGTATCCGTATGATCCTCCTTCACCGCCGATCTGCCCAGGCTTCCTCCGCCGCGTCGGCCAGTCATCGCCGCGCAGCAGATGATCCGGGTCAATGCCTACCTCAGGGCGTCACCCCATATGACGTCTCCGGCCGCGTTGCCTGCCGCTCGCTCGTGCGCGGCCGCTTGTGCCTCCAGTTGGCCGGCAGTCAGCGCTCTACGCGGAGGCCGCGCGGTGCCGCGCCGCAGATGATCGCGATCCCGGCAGGCCGGGAGCGCCTGGCCGTGGATCGCGGTGAAGGTCTGGACCAATGCGATGCCGGCTGTGACGTTGGTCACTTACCGCACGGACCCGGTGAGCGGTTCAGTGTGTGTCATGTTCGTGTCGGATCAGCGCCTGTGCCCGGTCAGCTTCGGCGCCGCTCGGGCACGGCTGGTGAACCTGGCCTATGGCGGCCGGCTTAGCCAGGTGTCAGCGGCCGCCTACCAGGACGGGCTTGACCAGCTGCTGCGGGTTGGGCCCTTTGGTGACGTGCCGGGCCTGTCCCGGCTGGTGCAGGCTCATTTCCTGGACCCGGTCGACCGGGACGGCTCGGTCACCATAGGGATGCGCTGGCAAGTCACCGGCGTCACCGGCCGGCTGTTCCCGGCCCTGGATGCCGACATTACGCTCACTCCCGAAGGCGGCCAGAACACCCAGGTGACGCTGACGGGGGTGTACCGTTCCCCGCTGGGTGCGCTCGGCGCCGGGCTGGACCGGGCGCTATTGCACCACGTCGCCACCGCCACCATCCGTTCCCTGCTGACTCACATGGGCAGGGCCCTGGAGGGCGTCGAGCCGTCAGCAGATGCGGCGGGCTCTTCATTGTGGTGGGAGCCCGGACCGGAGACAGCCTTCTGACCAAGCACTGGCCGGCCATGTCCATCTGCGCCCAGGATGGTGTTTGTGCCCCACGCGCTTGCCCAGGAAAGGCACCCGTGAGGCTGCAGGAAGTGACCATGCTGCTCAGCGCCATGACCAGCGCCGACGGCAGTATCTGGCTCAACATCACCAAGCGCCAGGTCCGGGACCTGCCGTCGGCTGGCATCGATCACCCAGATGCCTTAACCGCCGGCAGACGGAGCAGAGGCTGCGCGTGGGTGACCTGTGGTGGTCCACAGGGAATCTGGCGCGTCATCCCGCCCGGTGCAGGCTGGAGCGCGAGGTCATGCAGGCAGGGCAAGACGAGAGGCCCCGCCTCCGCTTCTCGCGGATCTCGATTGCGCGGTGCGCGGACCCGGGCCCGTTACCCCGCGTCTTCCCGGGGCTCTCTCGTGATAGCCAGTCCACCCCTGCGCGGGAGCGCACGCCACCGGCCAAGGTCCCACGTGTCCGAGACCTTTGGCCGCCCGCCCCGGCGGCCGTGCAGGCGGGGTGCGGCCGGTGGCACCGGCGGCTTGCATATACCCCGGGCCGATGGTCAGCCCCGGCGGGGAGGCAGGCCGCTGCGGCACCGCGATGGCATCGAGCCATCTCACCGCGTCCGTCTTCCCAGGCGTATGCGGCCGGCGCGAACTGCTGCACCGGCGGGGTGGGTGAGGGCGCAGGCGAGCCGGGCGATGAAGATGCGGACGGTCACGTCTGCGAAGCAGCGCACGATGGCTGGCTCGAGCCCCACTGCCACCGGGCGGGGCAGCCGGTAGACCCCGGCCAGTGCGAGCACGGTGGTTGTCTGTCCGGCCGGGGAGAGCGCCAGGTCGGCATCCAGGGCCGGGAACAGGGCGCCGCCGGGACCGATCGCCTGCCATCGCCAGTTCACTCAGGCATGCCCTGCTGGGGGGGGGGCCGCAGGTCCCGGCTGGACATGCCGGAGGTCCAGCAGATGACGCGATCACGCGAGGGCGGCTGCCGGGCTGGGCGAACGTCCTGTGGCGGGTGGACCTTTGCACCTGCACTGCCAGGATGGCGGGGGGTGAGCTTGGTGGTATGGGTGATGAGTGTCTGCCTGGCCGGGGCGGGCGGGTGGGTGGGGTGCCGCTGCCTGTCGGGGAGCCCGGCGGCCGCGAGGTGCTGACTGGGGGGGAGATCGCCTGGTACGTGGTGGCGGCGGCGGTGTGGGCGCCTTCGGTGCAGAATACCCAGCCCTGGCGGTTCACCGTAAGCGGGCAGCAGATCAGTGTGTATGCCGACGCTGGGCGGCAGCTGATGGTGGCCGACCCGGACGGCCGGGAGATGATGATCAGTTGTGGTGCGGCGCTGTTCACCGCCCGGCTGGCGCTGCGTTCACTTGGCTACCTTCCCCGGGCTGCCGTTTTGCCCGATCCGGGCCAGCCGTTGCTGGTCGCGCGGCTGAGCTGGCCGCAGCAGGCGGCCCGTACCGAGTTCGAGGAGCAGCTGTTCGGTCAGGTGCGGCAGCGGCGGACCCATCGCGGCGGTTTCGACCTGGTGCCGCTGCCGCCGAACCTGCTCGCCAGCCTCCGCGAGGGCGCCGCCGGGTATGGTGCGATGCTGCGCGTCGTCGCCGACGACGGGCGGCGGGCTGCGCTGGCGGCGGCCGTTGAGACAGCAGAACGCGCGCTGCGGCGGGACGCCGAGCGCACCGCTGAACTCGCCCGGTGGGCTCGGCCGCCGGGCAGCGCGGCGGCCGATGGTGTGCCGCCGACCTCCTATCCGGCGCGGGCCGAGCACACTGATCCGGACTTTCTGGGCAGGGACTTCGCCCACGGCCGCGGCTGGGGCCTGCCGCCGCTCAGCACCGCGCCGTGGCCCAGGTCCGCCGGGGTCGTCGCGCTGCTCACTACGGCCCATGACCGCCCGGTGGACTGGATCAATGCCGGGCAGGCGCTGCAGCGGATCTTGCTCACCGCCAGCGCCGGCGGGGCCGCGGCCGCGCTGCATACCCAGCCGCTGGAGCTTGGCTGGCTTCGCGAGTCCATCCGGACCGGGCTCAGTGACGGGGCTTACCCGCAGCTGGTGCTCAGGTTCGGGATGGTCACCCAGGCGGCGGTCAGCGTGCGGCGCCCAGCCGATGACGTCTTGTCCGCAGGCAAGAACGACAGCCCCGGCATCAGCCATGGATGACCAACCGGGGCGCCAGGCCCGCTGGCAGGAGCTGACCAAGTCCGAGTGCTTCGAGCTGCTGGCCCGCGAGCGGCTGGGGCGGGTGGCGGTGGTGGACGACCGCGGGCCGGTGGTGTTTCCGGTCAACTTCGTCCTCGACCGCCACATGGTGGTGTTCCGCACCGACGAGGGCACCAAGCTCGACGCCGCGTGCCGGGGCAGCCGGGTCGCGTTCGAGATCGACGGGACCGACGCCGCGGCCCGCACCGGCTGGAGCGTGCTGGTCCGCGGTGAGGCCATCGAGGTCACCGACCCGGCCGAGCTGGCGCGGCTGCGCAAGCTGCCGCTGGACCCATGGGCGCCGGGCGCAAAGACGCACCATGTGCGGATCCTGCCCGCGGCGCTGACAGGCCGGCGGATCTGGCCACCGGGCGGCGCCTTGCATCAGGGCAGCGAACCGCAGCCCGGGGACGTGGCCCGCCCCAGACGGTAAGGCCCGGCCCATGGGCACGGACATAGGCCAAGAGGACTTCGGCGAACGCGATTACACGCGCTTCGCCGAACGGCTCGAACAATGCCTGTCCGCGCTCGGGCAGCTGCTGGAACGGCCCGGCTTCGGCGCCGGCCCCGCCACCATCGGCGCCGAGCTTGAGCTGTTCCTGGTCGACGGCGTGGCCCGGCCGCTGCCGCGCAACCAGGCCATCCGTACCGCGGTGGCCGATCCGCGGGTCAGCGTGGAGCTGGACCGGTTCGACCTCGAACTCAACGCCTCACCGGTCCTGCTGGCTGGCCGGCCATTCGCCGCGCTCGGCGGCGAGCTGAACGTGCTGCTGGACCGGGTGGCCGACGCCGCCAAAGCCCACGCCGGGCGGCCTGCGGTGATCGGGATTCTGCCGACGCTCCGCCAGGCTGACCTCGGTCGCGGGATGATCACCGAGGTGCCCCGTTACCGGGCGCTGAACAGCGGCCTGCGGCGGCTCCGCGGGGAACCGTTCCGCATCCAGATCACGGGCCAGGATCCGCTCGAGCTGGCCAGTGAGGATATCGCGCTGGAAGGGGCGAACAGCTCGTTCCAGGTGCACCTGCGCGTCGACCCGGCCGAGTTCACCCGCACCTACAACGCGGTCCAGCTCGCGACCGCGCCGGTGCTGGCGGTGTCCGGCAACTCGCCCACCTTTCTTGGCCACCGGCTCTGGGACGAGACACGGATCGCCCTGTTCAAGCAGTCAGTCGACGACCGCCAGCGCCGCGGGCCACGCCGCCGGCCGGCCCGCACCGCGCTGGGAACCGGCTGGCTGCGCGGCGGCCCGCTGGAGCTGTTCACCGAGAGCGTCCGGCTGCACCAGCCGCTGCTGCCAGCATCGCATCAGCCGCGGGCGGCGGCGAGCGGCCCGGAGCTGCCCGCCGGTGCCGGGGCGCCGCCGCTGGATGAGCTCAGACTGCACCAGAGCACCGTGTGGCGCTGGAACCGCGCGATCTACGACCCCGCATCAGGCGGGCACCTGCGGATCGAGATGCGCGCCCTGCCCGCCGGGCCCACCGTGATCGACATGCTGGCCAACGCCGCCTTCCTGATCGGGCTGTCGCTGTGGCTGGCCGCCCAGGACCAGCGGTGGACCTACGCGCTGCCGTTCGAGCGCGCCGATCACGGCCTTTACCGCGCCGCCCAGCGCGGCCTGTCCGCCCGGCTGACCTGGCCAGCCGGGCACCACGACCAGATACGGACGCTAACCGCGGCCAAGCTCGTGCCCGAACTGGTACCGGCCGCACGGCAGGGACTGCTCCAGGCCGGCGTGACCGCAGCAGAGGCCGACGGGCTGCTCGGCGTGATCTCCGCCCGGTCGGCCACAGGCCAGACCGGCGCCGCATGGCAGCGCGCCACCCTCGCCGCCGCCGAGCGGCGCCACAACCGGGAACACGCGCTGGCCATCATGCTCGACCGCTACCTCCAGTACGCGCACACCGGGCTGCCGGTCCACACCTGGCCGGTTGCCAGCTAGCCAGAACAGGCCCCGTCACGGGGCCGGGCGAGGGTAGTTCCCGTGAGCTTGCCCCACCGCTATGCCAGGGTGCGGCCGGCGGCGCGCATCCCTGGCGTCGGCGCGGGCAGGCCGGCGGTCACGGTGCCACTACCTGTCCTTTGCCGACCACGGTGACACCGCCGGGGGACACTGTCAGGCCGCGGGCCCGGTCGTGTTCCTTGTCCACCCCGACCGTGGCGCCCTCGAGGACGACCACGTTCTTGTCCAGAATGGCGTGCTCGACGACGGCGTGGCGGCTGACACGGGAATTGTTCAAGATCACCGCCCGGTCCACCCGGGACCAGCTATCTACCCGGGCTCCCGGCGACAGGACCGAGTCGCGCACCAGCCCGCCGGAGATGATGACGCCGTTGCTGACCACGCTGTTGATCGCCTGCCCCACCCGGTCGGCATCGTCATGCACGAGCTTGGCCGGCGGCTGCGCGGCCACCAAGGTCAAGATCGGCCACCGGTCGTTATAGAGGTTGAACACCGGGTGCACAGCGCAGAGGTCCATGTGCGCGTCAAAATAGGCATCGAGCGTCCCCAGGTCCCGCCAGTAGCCCCGGTCGCGTGCACCGGCTCCGGGAACCTCGTTCTGCCAGAAGTCATATACATGGGCGGCCCGTTCGCGCACCAGCATGGGGATGATATCGCCGCCGATGCTGTGCCGACTGCCGTCGTCGGCCGCGTCCTTCTTCAGCGCCTCTATCAGCACGTCGGCGTCGAATACGTAGATGCCCATGGACGCGAAGGCCTCACTCGGGTGGCCAGGGCGGCCGGGTGGGTCGGCGGGCTTTTCCAGGAACATCTCGATGCGGTGGCCGTCGCCTGCGGCCTGCACCACGCCCAGGCCCGCCGCCTCCGTCCGCGGCACACCAGTCGCCGCGACCGTGACGCCCGCTCCCCAGGCCGTGTGCTGGTCGATCATCTGCACCGGGTCCATCCGGTACACGTGATCGGCTCCACAGACCGCTACGAGGTCGGGCCGGTCCTTATAGATCACGCTCAGCGACTGGTAGATCGCATCCGCCGAGCCGACTTGCCAGTGCGGGCCCAGCCACTGCTGCGCCGGCACCGGCGTCACGTAATCGCCCAGCAGACCGCTCAACCGCCAGGCGGTCGCCAGGTGCCAGTCCAGGCTGTGGCTCTTGTACTGGGTGAGCACACAGATCCGGCGGATCCCCCCGTTGACCAGATTGGACAACGCAAAGTCCACCACACGGTACAGGCCACCGAAGGGAACAGCTGCCTTGGCCCGTTCTGCAGTCAACGGCGCGAGCTGCTTCCCCGCCCCGCCCGCTAAAACGATGCCCAGAATCCGCTTACCAGCCATCTTCGGCCCCCTGCCACCGCACCCGGAGCGCAGCTCACGAACGCCGGACGACGTACAGCCGTGGCGGCGAGCGCCACCCTCAACGGCCCATCATCGGCCAGCGCCGCGAGCACATCCAGGGGCGAACGTCCCGGCCGGCCCCGGACCCATGGCTCTCAGCTGCTGATTCCGTGCGGCTGCAGCCCACCGGTCAGCGGGCCAGCACGGCGTCCAGCATGGCGGCCCACTGCGTAATGATACGGTCCCGCCGCCGGGAGTCGTCGGTCAGCGTGTCCGCCAGGCCGAAGCCGCGAGCCAGGTCGAGCGTCGCCTGGACCGCCTCATGCACGCCCGGCGCTGACTCGTCCGCGCCGAGCAGCTCGATGGCCGCCCGATGCGCCTCCCGGCCAAGCTGGGCTTCCAGCGGAACGACCAGCTCACGCAGCATCTCGCTGGCGGCCGCTGCCGCCCACAGTTGCAGCGCGGCGCGGAACGGCGGCCCGGTGTACAGCCGCACCAGTAGCCCGACGACGTCCCTGGTAGGGGCGGCCACGTCAGCCGGCAGCCGGGCGGCTTCACTGCGGATCTCGGTCAGTCGTACCTCGGCCATGTGCTCCAGCGCGGCGATGAACAGGTCCTCCCTGGTCGGGAAGTAATGCTGGGTGGCGCCACGGGACACGCCGGCGTGCTTGGCGACCACGGTCACGGTCGCCCCGCTCCAGCCAAGTTCAGCCAGGCAGCTGACCGCGGACTCGAGCAGCCTCGCCCTGGTGACACGGCTGCGATCCTGCTGTGGCTCGCGTAGCGCGACCCGGTTCGATCCCACCGCGGCGTCCCGCCTAGCCCGTTGCCCAGGATGGCGGCCGCTTCGCCAGGAACGCGCTCATCCCCTCGGCGGCCTCGTCTGTCCCGAACAGCCGCGCGGACTGCTCGGCCAGGGCTTCCGCCCTGGCCTCGAAGGCGTCCAGTATCCCGGCGGTCAGCAGCGGCTTGGTTTCCCGCAGGCCCTGCGGCGAGCATGCGCGCAGCGCAGCGAGCACGGCGAGCGTGCCCGCATCGATGTCGTCGACTGCCTCGGTGATGAGCCCGATCCGGGCCGCGGTCGTCGCATCGAAAGCCTCGCCGGTCAGGTAATAGCGGCTCGCAGCCCGCGGGTCCATCCGCGGCAGCGTCGTCAGCGAGATCATGGCCGGCGCGAGCCCGAGCCTGACTTCTGAGAACGCGAACGTGGACGCCGGGCCGGCCAGCACGATGTCGCACGCGCCGACCAGTCCGAGGCCGGCCGCCCGGACGTGACCGTCGATGCTGCCGACCACCGGCTTGGGCAGCGCCACGATGTCCCGCAGCAGGGTGAGCACTCTGGCTGCCCCGGCCCTCATGCCGCCCTGGCTGGCCTCGGTCAGGTCAGCGCCGGCGCAGAACGTCGCCCCGGTATGAGTGAGCTCCACGGCGCGCACTGTGTCGTCGGCCCCGGCCCCGGTCAGCGCGTGGGTGACCTGCTCCACCAGGGCGGCCGACAGCGCGTTCCGGTTGCGCGGCGAGTCGAGCGCGATCCTGGCGACGCCCCGGTCCACCGAGTACTGCACAAGCCGGTCGGACATTCCATCACTCCCTGGAGATCGGTGCGGTCCAGTTCCGGGGCAGCTCGGGGCCGGCCCGGATGCTCAGTAGGACTTCGGCAGGCCAAGCGAGTGCTGCGCGACGAAGTTCAGGATCATCTCGCGGCTGACCGGCGCGATCCGGGCGGCGCGGACGCTTGCGAGCATCGCCGCCAGGCCGTACTCGGCCGTCATGCTGCTGCCGCCCAGCGTCTGCACGGCCTGATCGACAGCCCGGACACTGGCCTCGGCGGCGGCGTACTTGGCCATGTTCGCCGCCTCGCCCGCGCCCATGTCGTCGCCGGCGTCATAGAGCGTGGCCGCCTTCTGCATCATCAGCCTGGCCAGCTCCAGCTCGATCTTCACCTGGGCCAGCGGGTGCGCGACGCCCTGGTGCGCGCCAATCGGCACGTCCCAGACGGCCCGCTCGCGGGCATAGCCGACCGCCTTGCCCAGCGCGTACCGGCCGGAGCCGACGGCCAGCGCCGCGGCCATGATCCGCTCCGGGTTGAGCCCCGCGAACAGCTGCAGCAGCGCGGCCGCTTCGTCGCCGATCAGCGCATCGGCTGGCAGCCGTACGTCATCGAGGAACAGCAGGTACTGCTTCTCCGGCGCGACGATGTCCATCTCCAGCGGCCGGCAGGTGAAGCCCGGCGTGTCGGTCGGCACCGCGAACAGGGCCGGCCGCAGTTTCCCGGTCCTGGCGTCGGCCGTGCGGCCGACGATGAG
>Ga0335085_10009570_pt1 | contig 14607 bp, 16 predicted proteins | sample Lox_Sample_45_FD_206712 | JGI IMG/M metagenome (GOLD analysis project Ga0335085, IMG submission 206712) | Soil microbial communities from Loxahatchee National Wildlife Refuge, Florida, United States - Lox_Sample_4.5 | ecosystem: Environmental > Terrestrial > Soil > Wetlands | place: USA...
AGCGGCGACTGGAGGGAGGCCCGCGAACCGACGAAGGAGGACCTCGACGCGCTCACGGGCGACCGTCCCGCCGCGCTCGTCGCCAAGGACTACCACTCGCTCTGGCTCAACTCGGCGGCGCTCGCCTATGCCGCCGGCGACCTCGAGTTCGAGGGCGGCGTGGTCGAGCGCGACGAGCGCGGCGAGCCGACCGGGGTGCTGCGCGAAGCGGCGGCCTGGCGCTTCCGCGAGCGATTCGTCGCGGCCCCGGCCGACGAGTACGTCGAGGCGATGCGCACCGGCGTGCGGGTGGCCGGCGCGCGGGGCGTCACCTGCGTCCACGACAAGGACGGCTGGCTCGGTGCGCTCGGCCTCTGGCAGCGTCTCGAGGCGCAGGGCGCGCTCGGGCTGCGTGTCTGGCAGTCGCTGCCCGCCGATCGGCTGCCGCAGCTCCGGGAGCTCTCCTCGCGCTCGGGCCTCGGCTCGCCGCTGCTCAGGGCGGGCTACCTGAAGGTGTTCATGGACGGCACGCTCGGCTCGCGGACGGCCTGGATGCTCGACGGCAGGGGCGTCGTGATCACGAGCGGCGAGGAGCTGGAGCGGATCGTGCGCGAGGCGGCCGAGGCAGGCTGGCCGGTCGGCGTCCACGCGATCGGAGACGCGGCGAACCACGCAGCACTCGACGCGTTCGAGCGGACCCGGGAGCTCTGGCAGCCGCGCGCGCTGCGCCAGCGGATCGAGCACGCGCAGTGCCTCGCCGCCGAGGACGTCGCCCGCTTCGGCGAGCTCGGCGTCGCCGCCTCGGTGCAGTTCACGCACGCGCCGTCCGACGAGCGGCTCGCGAAGCGCTTCTGGCCGCATCGGCTGGACTGCGCGTTCTCGTTCCGTTCCCTGCTCGAGACCGGCGCGCTCGTGGTGAACGGCTCGGACGCCCCGATCGAGGAGCTCGACCCGTGGGCGGGCGTCGTCGCCGCCGTGCTGCGGCACTGGCGGGACGACCAGCGGCTGACGCTCGCGCAGGCGCTGCATGCGACGTGCGTCGCGCCGGCGTGGCTCTCGCACGACGAGCGGCTCCGCGGCACTCTCCTCCCGGGCCGGCTCGCCGACCTCGTCGTCCTCGACCGCGACCCGTTCGCATGCGATCCCGAGCAGCTGCCCGAGGTCGAGGTCGTCGCGACGATGCTCGGCGGCCGCTGGGTGCACGGGCCGCCGCCGTGGAGCTAGCCGGTCAGCTCTCGATGTGGCCGTGGTGCCGGTGCGGCACGACGATCGGCGCAACCAGGAACACCCACGCGGCAAGCGCGAGCACGGTGACGACGAGGACGATCGAGACGAGCATGAGCGCAGTATTCATACGCCCCTCCTTGTGATGACTGTCACGCTCGCATCGGTCCGGTCGATCGGCATCCGGGCCGACCCGGATCCGGCTTGCGGCCGTCCACGTCCGCGCCGGCCACGGCGCGGGACCAGGTCCCGGGACGTGGCCCGCGCGGACACGGCGGTACACTGCGAGCGATGGCCCGCACCATGAACGCGATCCACGACCCGACGACCTGCGCGGTCGCGGCGTGCGCCGAGATCATCGGCGCGAAGTGGACGGCGCTCCTCGTCCACGACCTCTCAGAAGGGCCGCGCCGCTTTTCGGAGCTCGAGCATTCGTGCCAGGGGATCAGCCCCCGCACGCTCGCCGAGCGGCTCCGCGCGCTCGAGAGCGAGGGGATGATCGCGCGCCACAGCTATCCCGAAGCGCCCCCGCGCGTCGAGTACACGCTGACCGAGAAGGGCGCGTCGCTGCTCCCGATCATCGACGCGATGCGCGAGTTCGGCCACGCCTGGCTGCAGTGCGATCACGGCGCGGTCGCGGTCGCGCAGGGCTAGAGCTCTCAGCGCGGCAACGCTCCGAGCGCGGTGTAGAGCTCGGCGGCCGATTCGATGCCTTTGGCGAAGTACTCGACCAGAAAGCGCTCGTTCGGAGAGTGGACGTTCGACTCGGGCAGCCCGAAGCCGGTGAGGATCGTGTCGATCCCCTTCGCGGCGAGCGCCGGCATGATCGGGAGCGTTCCGCCGGTTCGGGTCAGCAGCGGCCGCACGCCGAGCGCCGTCTCGAACGCGTCGAGCCCGAGCCGCACCGCGGGCGCATCCGGCCGGACGAGGCCGGGTGGCGCGCCCTGCCACCGGATCTCGACCTCCGCACCGGGCGGCGCCGCCTCGCGGACGAGCCGCTCGCCGGCCGCCCCGATCGCCTCGACCGTCTGTCCGGGCGCGAGCCGGATCGAGAACTCACCGGAGGCCGTGACCGAGAGCGTCGTGTTCCGCAGCCCGGGCTTGCCGCCGATGATCCCGTTCACGTCCGCGGCGGGCTCGGCCCAGGTGCGGACGTAGAATTCCTCGCCCGCCCGCTCGTCGAGCGGGTGTGCCCCCTGGCTGTGGAGCCTCTCGCCGCCCGGCTCCAGCTCGGCCCAGGCCGCCAGCTCGTCGGAGGTCGGCGGCACGATCCCCTGCCGGAGCGGCTCGGGGAGCCGGCCGTCGGGCCCGGCGAGCACGGCGGTGAAGCAGCGCATCAGCACGTGGATCGCGTTCAGGGCGGCTCCGCCGTACATGCCCGAGTGGAGGTCGCGCTCCCCCGTGCGAACCTCGACGTCGAAAGCGACGAGCCCGCGCGTCGCAAGCTCGAACGTCGGCACGTCGCGACTGAACATCCCGCCGTCGAAGATCACGGCGGCGTCGGCGCCGCGCTCGTCCTGGGCGAGGTAGTCGACGATCGTGTGACCGCCGATCTCCTCCTCTCCGTCGCAGGCGAAGCGAAGGTTGACGGGCAGCGCGTCCGCCTCGACGAGCTGCCGCGCTGCGCGGAGCAGGATCCAGAGCTGCCCCTTGTCGTCGGTGATCCCACGCGCGTAGGCCCACTCGTCACGAAGCTCGAGCGCGAACGGGTCGGATTCCCACAGCTCGAGCGGCGCCGCCGGTTGGACGTCGAAGTGGCCGTAGCAGAGGACGGTCGGGGCGCTCGCGGGGTCGTGCGACGCGGGCAACTCCCCGAGCGCGAGCTCCTTCTCGCCGAACGGCGTCAGCTCGGCACCTCCGCCGCTGCGCCTGATGAACTCACACACCCACTCGCCCGCTCGCTTCACGTCCTCGCGGTGCGCCGGATCAGCGCTCACGCTGGGGATCGCGATGAACTCCGCGAGCTCCCCCTGCCAGGCCTCGTTCACGAGGAGACACTCTACGCAGATAGTGCGCGCCCCCGCCCCGCGCAGCGGCCTCGTCGCCGGGATTGAGCAGGGAGCAGGTGCGGAGCGAGAGACAGCCGCAGCCGATACAGGTGGTGAGGCGGCCGCGCAGGGCGTGCAGCGTCTCGATGCGCTCGTCGAGCTCCCGGCGCCAGCGCCGCGAGAGCCGCTCCCAGTCGCGCTTCGTCGGCGCCTTCTCCCGCGGGAGCGTGTCGAGCGCGACTCGCAGCTCGGCGAGCGAGATGCCGGCTGCGCTCCCGGCCTGGACGAAGGCGATGCGGCGTAGCGTCGCAGACGCATACCGCCGCTGGTTGCCGTTGGTCCGCGTCGAGGAGATCAGGCCCTTCCGCTCGTAGAAGCGGAGGGCAGAGGCAGAGACGCCGCTCCGCCGTGAGAGCTCGCCGATCGTCAGCACTTGACTTAAACCTTAGTTGAAGTTCTACCGTGCGGCCATGACGACTTTCACTTCGCTCGGCTACGACGACCTGCCGGAGCTACTGACGCTGCTGACCGGCGACGAGAAGCACGACCGGAGCTCGCTCTCCACGCTCGACGCGATCTGGGTCCTCTACGACCGCGTGCTCGACGACGGCGACCGCTTCCTCCTCTCGAAAGGCCACGGCCCGGCGGCCTACTACGCCGTGCTCGCCGCGCAGGGGCTGCTCCCGGTCGAGCTGCTGGAGGGCTTCGGCGGGTTCGACTCGCCCCTCGGCAACCATCCCGACCGCGTGCTCGCGCCCGGGGTCGACCTCTCGACCGGCTCGCTCGGTCACGGGCTGCCGATCGCGGCCGGCGTCGCGCTCACCGGCCGCCGCGTCTTCTGCCTCGTCGGCGACGCCGAGCTCGAAGAGGGCTCGAACTGGGAGGCGGTCCAGTTCGCCGGCCGCTCGCGCCTCGACTCGCTGACCGTGATCGTCATCGACAACCACTCGTCCACCGGAGGCTGGCCCGGCGGAATCGGGCCGCGCTTCGCGGCCGAGGGCTGGACCGCTGCGTCCGCCGACGGTCGCGATCACGACGCGCTGGAGGGGGCGCTGACCCGGCGCCGCGAGAACGCGCCGCACGTCGTCGTGGCCGAGGTCGCACGACGATGAGGCCGCGCTTCTACGAGCTGCTGCGGCGCGCGCTCGACGAGGACGAGAACGTCTGGGCCGTGACCGCGGAGATCGGCTCGACCCCGATCGGCCCGCATCCGAGGCACGTCGACGTCGGCATCCGCGAGCAGCTGCTGATCGGCGTCGCCGCCGGGCTCGCGCTCGAGGGCCGGCGCCCGGTCGCGCACTCGTACACGCCCTTCCTCGTCGAGCGACCGTACGAGCAGATCAAGCTCGACCTCGGCCACAACGGCCTCGGCGCGATCCTCGTCAGCACGGGCGCCTCGTACGACGCCGCCCGCGAGGGCCGCACCCACCAGGCTCCGGAGGACGTGGCCGCACTGGCCGCGCTGCCCGGCTGGACGATCCACGTGCCCGGCCACGCGGACGAGCTGGAGCACCTCTTCCGCGACGCGCTGCGCGGCGACGACCGCGTCTACATCCGGCTCTCGGCGGAGGCCAACCACGCGCGGGTCGACGGCGGCGGCTTCACGCTGCTCCGCCGGGGGACGACCGGAGCGCCGCTCGTGCTCGCCGTCGGGCCGACACTCGCGCCCACGCTTGCGGCGACTGCGGAGCTCGACGTCGGGGTCGCCTATCTCGCGACGGTGCGGCCCTTCCCCCGCGCCGCGCTACCCGAGGCGCTCGCCGACGGCGACGCGGTCGTGCTCGTCGAGCCCTACCTCGCCGGCACGTCCTCGGCCGAGGTGTCGGCGGCGCTCCTCGACCGCCCGCACCGTCTGCTCGCCCTCGGCGTCCCGAACGAGGAGTTCCGCCATTACGGGACGGGCCCCGAGCACCGAGCCGCACACGGGCTGGACGCGCAAGGAATCAGAGCCTCGCTCGAAGGCTTCCTCCGCCGAGCAGCGGGGATCTAGCGCCCTTCAGCGCGAAGCCCGCGGGAGACCGCGCTCTCAGCTCGGCTCTCCCTGCGCGAGAAGCGCAGCTTCTCGCGCAGGGCCTAGGCGACGTCCTTGAGCGAGTTCGAGTCGGCCAGCGCCCGCAGCTTCTTCAGGCTCTGGTTCTCGATCTGGCGGATGCGCTCGCGCGTGACGTTGAACGTCCTGCCGACCTCGTCGAGCGTGCGGGGGTGCTCGCCGTCGAGCCCGTAGCGGAGCTCGAGAACGCGGCGCTCGCGGTGCGAGAGGGTCGAGAGGATCTTCCGCAGCGTCTCCTTTCGCATCGCCGTCTCGGCCGCCTCGTCGGGCAGCGGGGCGTTCTCGTCGGTGAGGAAGTGCCCGAACTCGGACTCCTCCTCGTCGCCGACCGGCTTCTCGAGCGAGACGGGCGCCTGCGAGCTGCGCAGGATCTGCTCCACCTCGTCGAGCGGCAGGTCGAGGTCGCGCGCGATCTCCTCCGGGCTCGGCTCGCGACAAAGCTCGGCGCGCAGCTTCCGTTCGGAGCGGACGATCTTGTTCAGCTTCTCGACGACGTGGACGGGCATCCGGATCGTGCGCGCCTTGTCGGCGAGCGCCCGGGCGACGGCCTGCCGGATCCACCAGGTCGCGTACGTCGAGAACTTGAAGCCCTTGCGGTAGTCGAACTTCTCCGCCGCCCGCACGAGCCCGATCGTCCCTTCCTGGATCAGGTCGAGGAAGGGCAGGCCCTGGTTGCGATAGCGCTTCGCGATCGAGACGACGAGCCGCAGATTCGCCTCGACCATCTCCTGCTTCGCACCGTGGTCGCCGCGCTCGATCCGCTTCGCCAGCTCGACCTCCTGCGCCGCCGTCAGCAGGTCGACGCGGCCGATGTCCTTGAGGAAGAGCTGGAGCGCGTCGGTCGAGACCTCGCGCGCCTCCTCCTCGATCCGCTGCTCCGGTTTCTCGTCGATCACCGCGCCCACGCCGAGAACCTCGACGTGGAGCTCCTCGAGCGCACGGTAGACGTCGTCGATCTGGGCCGCGTCGAGATCGAGCTCGTCGAGCGCGAGCGCGATGTCGTCGGTGCTCACCGAGCCCGTAGCCTGCGCCGTCTCGAGGAGCGAGCGCGCCTCGGCCGTCTCGAGGATATCGCTCAGCTCGCGCGTGCCGTCTTGCTCAACCCCTGTCGTCACGCCACTGCCTCCCTCGGCCGGCCCGCCGGCCCACCGCTCGTCTCGGGTTCCACGACGCTCAAGATGCCGAAGATGCCGCACTCTGCCATGCGCACCGGACATGGCGCCATAGGCCGATCGGCTCATATTTCCCTTACTTGGTCCCATTCTTGCCCAGACTTCCGAGTAGCACCCTCGCGTTTTTCGCGTAGACCGTCTGCGGGCCGTCCGCAACTGCGAGCCGGAGCTGGACAGCGGCCTTCCTCGGCTCGCCGTTCCAGAGCAGGAGCAGGCCGAGGTGGAAGCGGACGACCGCCGCCCTCGGGAAGAGCCCGGTGAGGGGCCCGAGGCGCCCGAACGCCTGTACGGGGTTCGCCTTCGAGAACGCCCCGACCGCCGCAGCCGTTCGCACGACCGGGTCGTTCGGGGCCAGCTTCGCTGCGGCGACGAACTGCCGCTCGGCCGAGAGCGGCCGGCGCAGGTTCCAGAGCGCGAGGCCGTAGAGGAGCTTCTCCTGCGCCCCGGCCCCCGGCCCTCCCGCTGCGGCCTTCAGAAGCGCGAGCTGGCGTGCGGCGGGAAGCGACGATTCCGCCGCGGGCAGTGACAGCGACGTCACGATCGGCGGCAGGCCGGGAATCTGGAGCGACGGGTGGAGGGCGTCGAGGGCGTCGACGGCGTACGGCGAGTCTGGCTGGAGCTGGTCCGCCTTCTCCCAGGCCGAGACCGCGTCGGCGTTGCGGCCCGCCCAGTAGTACGCCCAGCCGAGGTGCAGCTCGGCGAGGGCGCTCTTCGGGTGCGCCGAGACGATGCGCTTCAACGTGTCCAGACCGCCGCCGGCCTTCCAGGCCGCGAAGGCGGAGCCGATCTGGGCCGCGAGCGAGTGGTAGCGCCCGAACACCGCGGCCGCCTGCGCGACCTTTCCCTTGTTGTAGGCGGCCTGCGCGTGCGCCAGGGCGCGCGCCTCGGCGTCGGCGCGCACGCCGAAGTCGAGCTCGAGCGGCGGCGAGCCGGCGCGAGGCTCGGTCACGGCCCCCGCGGGCGCCGTGCTCTCGCCGCGGGTCTGGAGCAGGGTCACACCGACGACTGCGGCGGCCGTCGCCGCCGCCGCGAGCCCCACGATCGCGAGGACTCGGGTCCTTGGGCTCACGCGACGAGGGTAGCGGCGCCGCGGCGGCCCGGCGCAGACTCGCCGCCCGTCGCTATATTCTGGAAAGTCATGCCGAGCTATCGCGAGCTCCTCCAGCAGGTGCGCTCCGAGATCGACGAGGTCGACGCCGCAACCGTGCGCGACCTCCTCGCCGAGGCCGTGCCCGTTCCGCTCCTTGTCGACGTCCGGGAGCGCGACGAGTGGGTCGAGGGCCACGTCCCCGGTGCCGTCCACGTGCCGCGCGGCCACCTCGAGGCGCGGATCGAGCAGGTCGCGCCCGACCGCGGGCACCCGCTGGTCCTCTACTGCGCCGGCGGGGCCCGTTCCGCGTTCGCTGCGAAGACGCTCACCGAGCTCGGCTACGAGCACGTCAGCTCGCTCGCGGGCGGCTTCACCGACTGGAAGCGCAACGGCGGGGCGGTCCAGTACCCGCAGTCGCTCGACGCCGCCAAGCGGCAGCGCTACAGCCGGCACCTCCTGATCCCCGAGGTCGGCGAGGAGGGACAGCTGAAGCTGCTCGACTCCCGCGTGCTCCTGATCGGCGCCGGCGGCCTCGGCTCGCCGGCGGCGCTCTACCTCGCCGCCGCCGGCGTCGGGAGGATCGGGATCGTCGACGACGACCGGGTCGACGAGACGAACCTGCAGCGCCAGATCGCCCACTCGACACACACGCTCGGCGAGTGGAAGGCCGAGTCCGCGAAGCGCACGATCGAGGCGCTGAACCCCGACGTCGAGGTGATCCCGTACCTCGAGCGGCTCTCGTCGGAGAACGTCGACCGGATCCTCGACGACGGCTGGGACGTGATCGTCGACGGCGCCGACAACTTCCCCACCCGCTACCTCGTCAACGATGCGGCGGTCTGGCACGACATCCCGCTGGTGCACGGCTCGATCTACCGCTTCGAGGGCCAGGTCACGGTCTTCAAGCCCCGGGCGCGCGCCGAGGGCGCGCGCGGTCTGTCCCGGCCGGGCGCCGGCGGCTCTGCCGGCGACGCTTCCAGCTCTGAGCGGGGCCCGTGCTATCGCTGCCTCTTCCCGCAGCCGCCGCCGCCGGAGCTCGCCCCGAGCTGCGCCGAGGGCGGAGTGCTCGGCGTGCTGCCAGGGATCGTCGGCTCGCTCCAGGCGGCCGAGACGCTGAAGCTCTGCCTCGGCATCGGCGAGTCGCTCGCCGGCCGGCTGCTGCTCTTCGACGCGCTCTCGACCGAGTTCAGCGAGGTGACGCTGCGCCGCGACCCCGACTGCCCCGTCTGCGGCGACCAGCCGACGATCACCGAGTACGTCGACTACGTCGAGTTCTGCCAGGGACGGCCGGCCCACGCATGACTCGGACCGTGCGGATCCCACCGACGCTCCGCGCCGAGGTCGGCGGCGAGCGCCAGGTGACGGCCGAGGGCGAGACCGTCCGCGAGCTGCTCGACGACCTGATCGAGCGCTTCCCCGGGCTGCGGGCGCAGCTCGTCGAGGACGACGAGCTCGCACCGTTCGTCAACGTGTACGTCGAGGGCGAGGACGTCCGGACGCTCGAAGGGATCGAGACGCCGGTGCGCGAGGGAGCGACGGTGATCCTGCTGCCGGCGATGGCGGGCGGAGATGCCTAGGCTCGCCGTCACCGGCTCGCTGCTCGACCTCGTCGGGTCGACACCGCTCGTCGAGCTCGCCCGCCTCTCGCCGAAGCCGTCCGTGCGCCTCTACGCGAAGCTCGAGGGTCAGAACCCGACCGGCTCGATCAAGGACCGTGTCGCCAAGGCGATGATCGAGGCGGCGGAGGCCTCGGGCGAGCTCGAGCCGGGTCGTGAGCTGCTCGAGCCGACGAGCGGCAACACGGGGATCTCGCTCGCGCTGATCGCGAAGCTGAAGGGCTACCCGCTGACGTGCGTGCTGCCCGCCAACGCGACCGAGGAGCGGCGCCGCCTGCTGCGCCTCTACGGCGCGCGGATCGTCGACTCGCCCGCCGAGCAGGGCTCGAACGGCGCCGTCCGGCTCGCGCTCGAGCTGGCCGAGCGCGAGCCGAGGTACTTCATGCCCTTCCAGTACGCCAACGAGGCGAATCCGCGCGCCCACTACGAGGGCACCGGTGCGGAGATCGCCGAGGCCCTCGACCGCGTCGACGTGCTCGTCGCGGGCCTCGGGACGGGCGGCACGCTGATGGGCACCGGCGAGCGCCTCCGCGAGAGCTTCCCCGACGTTGTCGTGGCCGCGGCAGAGCCGCTCCCCGGCGACCCGGTGATGGGGCTGCGCTCGCTCGACGACGGCTACGTGCCGCCGATCCTCGACGTCACGAAGCTTGACCGGAAGCTGCTCGTCTCGAACGCCGACGCCGTCGCCTCGATCCGCTACCTGCTGGCCCGTGAGGGCATCTTCGCCGGCGTCTCGGCAGGCGCCGTCGTGCATGTGGCACGGAAGCTCGCCGCCGAGCTGGACGAGGGTGTCGTGGTCTCCGTGCTCGCGGACGGCGGCTGGAAGTACCTCTCCGCCGACTTCTGGGGCGCCGACGACGTCGAGGCCTCGATGGAGCGCACTTTGTGGTGGTAGTGCCCGCCGCGTCGCGCCGGGCACTAGTGGAGCACGCGCTCGCGGAGCGTCCGAACGAGAGCTGCGGACTGCTCGTCCTCAGGAACGGCGTCGCCGAGCGCTACGAGCGCGGCCGCAACGCCGCCGCCTCGCCGTACCGCTTCGAGCTGGAGCTCGATCCCGAGCTCTGGTTCCTCGAGGACGAGGGCTACGAGCTGGCAGTCGTCCACTCGCACCTCTCCTCGCCGCCGCGGCCGTCGCGCACCGACGTCGAGAACGTCGGTCTCTGGCAGGGCAAGCCGTACCTGATCTACTGCGTCGCCCGCGACGAGCTCGCCGCCTGGACCATCTCGGGATCGTCGTTCGAGAAGCTGGCGCTTCTCGAACGAGACGACGGTGCTTCACGCCCGGGAGAGCGCGGTCTCCCGGGCGCTCCGCGCTGAGAGCTCCTCCGGCCAGCGGGTGCGCAGCACCCGCGAGCTATTCGAGCTCGTCTTCGTCGACGAGCTCGTCGGGCGAACGCCGCTCCGGGCGCTCGAGGAACGTGACGACGAGGCGCTCGATCCGGTTGCCTTCGACCTCGAGCACGTCGAACCGCATCCCGTCGTAGCCGACGTCGTCGCCGGGCTCCGGGGCCCGGCCGAGCTGCCCGAAGACGAAGCCGGCGATGGTGTGGAAGTCCTCGTCCGGCAGATCCGTCCCGAAGCGGGCGTTGAACTCCTCGATCGGGAACATGCCGTCGACCCGGTACGTGTCGTCGTCGACCTGCTCGATCGGCTCCTCCGGCACGTCGAACTCATCCTCGATCTCGCCGACGATCTCCTCGAGCAGGTCCTCGAGCGTCGCGATGCCGACCATGGCGCCGTACTCGTCGACGACGATCGCGAAGTGGTTGCTCGTGCGCCGGAACTCCTGCAGGAGCGAGGCGAGATCCTTCGTCTCCGGGACGACGTACGCCTGCCGCAGCAGCCCGTCGAGGTGCGTCGCGGCGAGGCCCCGGTCGTGGATGGCCGTGAAGAGATCCCGGACGTGCAGCACGCCGACGATGTCGTCGAGCGAGTCGCGGTACACGGGGTAGCGGGTGTACGGGGAATCGAGAACGATCGCGAGCGCCTCCTCGGCCGGCAGGTCGATCGAGACGGCCGCGACGTCGGGGCGGGCGACCATCACGTCGGCGACGTCCTTGTCGCCGAACACGAACACCTTGTCGATCATGTCGCGCTCGCCCTCCTCGATCTCGCCCTGCTGCGTCGAGCGCGACACGAGCATGCGCAGCTCCGCCTCCGAGTGCACCCCGCGCTCGGCGCCGGGCGGCTCGAGGCCGAAGGCGCCGAGGATCAGATCGGTCGACCGGCGCAGGAGCCAGATCGCGGGCTGGAAGACCGTGAAGAAGGCACGCACCGGCGCCGCCACCGAGAGCGCCGTCCGCTCTGCGTGCCCGAGCGCGGCGCCCTTCGGGACGAGCTCGCCGAGCACGACGTGGAAGTAGGTCAGGATCGCGTAGGCGAGCACGATCGCGAGCGCGGTCGCCATCCACTGGTCGAACTCCCGCGCGAGGGTCTGCTCGCCGAGGGCGCCGATGCCCAGCGAGGTGAGCGTGACGCCGAGCTGCATCGCCGCGATGAAGCGTCCCGGGTCGCCGGTGATGCGCAGCACGTCGCGGGCACGCCGGTTCCCCTGGTGGCCCAGCTCGATGATCCGCGTCCGCCGGGCCGTGACGAGTCCGTACTCGGCCGCGACGAAGAACGCGTTGAGCACGATCAGGAGCGCAACGCCGATCAGCTCGAGAAGGAGAGTCACGCCCCATCGCCGGGGGCGCAGGTACTAGGCGGGAGTTCGTCCACCAGTCAGCGGCCAGTATAGGCGACCCTGCGGTCGTTCTCGTGTCGGACCGCGCGGCCGAGCACGACGAGCCGCTCGAGATGCGAGAGCGTCTCTGCGACGGCGAAGCGCCGCTGGATCGGCGGCAGGTCGCGGCCGAAGAGCGCGTGCGACAGCTCGTAGCCGCTCCTCGGCTCGGGGCCGAGCGCGTGCTCGGCGTCGTCGAGCCGACGCTCGTGGTGCGCGAGGATCTCGCCCGCCCGCTCCGCCGGCGCCCGCACGGGCTCGCCGTGCCCGCCGTACGCGACCCGCGCGCCGAGCCGCCCCACGAGCTCGAGCGAGGCGACGTAGTCGCCGAGCGGATCGGGCCGGCTCTCCGGGTAGAGCCCGATCGCGGGCGTGATCGGGGTCAGGACGTGGTCGCCCGCGATCAGGACGCCGTCCTCCCGTAGGAGCGCGAGGTGACCGTCGGCGTGGCCGGGCGTCGCCAGCACCCGCCATTCCCCCAGCAGGTCGCCGGGCTCGACCGGCTGCGGGTTCCAGGCGAAGCGGACGAAGTCGGCGAACACGTGACCGGACTCGAGCAGCTCCTCGGCGACCGCCGGCGGGACGCCGTGCCGCAGGAACCAGTCCGCGATCCGGCGCGGCCAGTCGGGCGAGCCCCAGACGCGCTCGCACTGCTCGTAGTCGAGCCGGCCCTGGAGGACCGGCGCACCGGTGCCCTCGGCGGCCGCCTCCGCGCCGCCGACGTGATCGGGATGCATGTGCGTGACGAAGATCCGCACGATCGGCGCGTCCAGCCCGGCTGCGATCTCGCGCCACGGAGTCTCCGGGGGCGCCGTAGGCGCCCCGATCCTGCCGCCGGGCGTCGCCAGCCCGGCCGGCGACGCTTCCAGCGCCGGCATTCCGAGCCCGGTGTCGACGAGCGTCCAGCCGTCCAAGCCGCGGAGCAGGTAGCAGTGGACGTGGCGCGGCCCGGTCGGGAGCGGCAGGGTCAGGCGCAGGATGCCCGGCTCGAGCTCGACCGGGACGAACGTGTGTTCGCTAAGGTTCACCACGGATGCGAGTCGAGTATCGCGAAGAGCCTTGCCGCTCCGCGCTCAACCGCGTGCGCGGCATGCCGTTCGACTGGTCGTTGAACCCGTACATGGGCTGTGCGCACCGCTGCACCTTCTGCTACGTGCGTGCCTTTGAGGCGCGGGCCGAGCGGCCCTGGGACGACCGCTACGGCACGAGCATCCGCGTGAAGACGAACGTCGCCGACGTGCTGCGGCGCGAGCTCGCACGCCCCGCGTGGTCGGGCTCCCCGGTCGCGATCGGCGCTGCAACCGACCCCTATCAGCCCGCCGAGGGCCGTTACCGGCTCACACGAGCGTGCATCGAGGCCCTGGCCGAGGCGGCGAATCCGTTCTCGATCATCACGCGCGGCCCGCTCGTCGTTCGCGACATCGACGTCCTCGCGGAGGCGGCCCGGCGTGCACGGGTGTCGGTCACGTTCTCGGTGCCGACGCTCGACGCCGAGATCTGGCGCCGCACGGAGCCGGGCACCGCTCCGCCCCGCCAGCGGCTGCGGGCGCTCGCGGCCCTCGTCGAGGTCGGGATCGAGGCGAGCGTCGGCATGGCGCCGATCCTGCCTGGGTTGAGCGACCGGCCCGAGCTGCTGGCCGACGTCGTGCGTGCCGCCCGTGCGGCCGGTGCGACGGGGATCTGGGCCAACCTGCTCCATCTGCGGCCGGGCACGCGAGAGCACTTCCTCGCCGAGCTCGAGCGGGACTGGCCGGAGCTCTTGCCCGAGTACGAGCGCCTCTACCGGGGCCGCGCCTACCTCGCGGCGGCCGACGCCGATCCGGCTCGCGCCCGCGTGGGCGAGCTAGCCCGTGCGCACGGGATCCGCGACCGGCGCCTGCTGCGCCTCGCACCGCCCGCCGAGCCGGCCCAGCTGCGGCTGGCGGTGTGACTTCCGTAGCGCTGCCTATGATCCAGCGACCGGTGGCCAGCTCCGAGATCACCTGCCTGATCGTCGACGACCACGAGGTCGTCCGCGAGGGGCTGCGCCTGTCGCTGAGCCGGGCGCCGCACATCCGCGTGATCGGCGAGGCGGGTGACGGTGAGAGCGCGGTCGCGCTCGCCGAGCGGCGCCGGCCCGACGTCGTGATCATGGACGTGCGCATGCCGGGCATGGACGGACTCGAGGCGACGAAGGTGCTGACCGACAAGGTGCCGGACAGCGCGGTCCTGATCTTCACGGCGTACAGCGAGCGCAGCCTGCTCAACCGCGGTCTGGAGTCCGGCGCGAAGGGGTACGTGCTCAAGGAAGCGCCCCACGAGACGCTCCTGCGTGCGATCGAGAAGGTTGCCGCCGGCGAGGGCTACGTCGACCCCGCCCTGATGCCTGCTTTCCTGACCGGGCGCGGCAAGGACGACATGCTGACGAGTCGCGAGCGGGAGATCCTGCAGCTGCTCGCCGACGGCATGTCGAACGGCGATGTGGCCGCCAAGCTCTTCATCAGCCAGGAGACGGTGAAGAGCCACGTCCGCCACATCCTGGCCAAGCTCGAGGCCGACACCCGCACGCATGCGGTCGCGATCGCCCTCCGCGAAGCGATCATCGACTGAGGGCCGGGCGGGCGAGCAGCGCGTGAGCGACGACTCCCGCCGGGAGCTGGCCGAACAGGTGCTCGCCGCCGAGCAGGACGAGCGGCGGCGGATCGCGCTCTTCCTCCACGACGGCCCGGTGCAGTCGCTCTCAGGCGTTGCGCTGATGCTCGACGCGGCCCTCGACTTCATCCGCGG
>Ga0335085_10009571_pt1 | contig 14607 bp, 15 predicted proteins | sample Lox_Sample_45_FD_206712 | JGI IMG/M metagenome (GOLD analysis project Ga0335085, IMG submission 206712) | Soil microbial communities from Loxahatchee National Wildlife Refuge, Florida, United States - Lox_Sample_4.5 | ecosystem: Environmental > Terrestrial > Soil > Wetlands | place: USA...
CCAAAATGGCGAAAAAATACAACCTGCCGGCATCGTTCGTCGCGAGCGTCATGAAAGCCGAATCGGACTTTCAGACAAATGCTCTTTCGCCGAAAGGCGCCATCGGCCTGATGCAGCTCATGCCGGAAACCGCCCGCGAACTGGGCGTCGATCCCAGGGATCCCAATCAAAACGCCGATGGCGGCGCGCAGTATCTTCGCCGGCTACTCGCCAAATACGAGGGCGAGCCCGACCAGGTTCTCCTGGCGCTGGCCGCATACAACGCGGGCCCTGCCGCCGTGGATCGCTGGCATGGTGTCCCGCCATACAAAGAGACCCGCGAATACATCCTTCGCGTCCTCAAAAACTGGCAGCAGAGTTCCCGTTAGCGGGGCCAAGCTTCCCGGCCTCCTGCCGTCTTCTATGCGGCGCTAATTCCCCTCGAAATCCCCGAATCTTTCCCCACCGCCCCGCATCCCAGAGAGGTATGGCGCTTCATATGCTGTTGTGCAGTGCCACGGCGTGTGTCGGGACGCTGGCGCTGCTGTGGGAAAATGGAGCATTACGAGGCGCGCAGACCGACGGGTCCGTTGCGCCCGAAGAAGAAACGATGGCAGCCGAGAGTGTACCGCTGGGTATTCCAGTTTCGTCCGGCCCTTCCGACGACGAACTCGAGCTGGTTAACAAAGCCCGCAGCGGCGACAGCGCGGCTTTTTCCCTCCTGATCCAGCGTTACGAAGGCAAAATCTTCCGTCTGGCGATGAACATCACGCAGAATCGCGAAGACGCTGAAGACGTTCTCCAGGAGGCTTTCCTCAAGGCCTACGAACACCTCAATCAGTTCCAGGGAAATTCGAAGTTCTACACGTGGGTGGTGCGCATTGCGGTCAATCAGGCGCTGATGAAACTGCGCAAACGGCGCAGCGATCGCTCTGTCTCGCTCGACGAACAGATCGATACCGGCGAAGACACCGTCGTGCGCGAGATCGCCGCATGGGATCCCGGTCCTGAAGAGCAGTTCTCCCGCGCTGAGCTGGAGCATATTCTCAGCGAGGCCATCGAAGAGCTGGCGCCCATCTACCGAACGGTTTTTACGCTTCGCGATGTTGACGGACTTTCCACCGAAGAAACCGCCGAAGCGCTCGACCTTTCGATTCCGGCCGTAAAAAGCCGGCTTCTCCGCGCACGTCTGCAGCTGCGCGATAAACTCACGCGTTTTTTCAAACGCAAAGGAGACGACGCCTTTGCTTACATGTAAGGAGTTCCTCGCCGAACTCAGCGATTACCTTGACGAGAGGACAGAGGCAGAGATTCGCATCAAACTCGAACGCCATCTCGCCGAATGTCCCAACTGCTGGGTCGTCTGCGACACCACGCGCAAGACGATTCAGGTATACAAGGGGATGTCTCAGTGCACCATCCCTGAAGATGTGCACTCCCGCCTGATGGCCGCGGTCGAGCGTAAAATCGCCGCCAAAAACTCCGAGTAGCGCCGGCGGTTCTTTTACTTCGCCGCCCAGCTTCTGATCCGCTCCACGGCCCGCATCAGGTTCTCATACGAATTGGCGTAGCTGAACCGGATGTAGCCTTCACCATACGCCCCGAACCCCGCCCCGTTCAGACATGCCACTCCCGCATCGTTCAGAAGCGAATCCGCCACTTCCTTCGAACTCCGCCCCGTCGCCTTCACATTCGCGAACGCATAGAACGCGCCGCCCGGAATCGCGCACCGCCATCCCGGAATGCTGTTGAGTCCCGCGCAGAACGCGTCGCGGCGGCGGCGGAATTCTTCCACCATCGCGGTCACCGGCTCCTGCGGCCCGCAAAGAGCAGCAATTCCCGCGCGCTGGGTGAAACTCGCCGTGCACGAATTGGAATTCACCATCAGCTTGTTGACCGAATCCACCAGAAACGGCGGCATCACGCCATAGCCCATCCGCCACCCGGTCATCGCATAAGTTTTCGAAAAGCCGTCGAGAATGATCGTCTTCTCCAGCATGCCCGGCAGGCTCGCGATCGATACCGGCTTCGTATCGTCGTAAATAATTCGGGAATAAATTTCATCCGAGAGCACGACCACGTCGCGATTCCGCAGCTCATTCGCAATCGCCGCGACGTCTTCCGCCGGAATCAGGCCGCCCGTGGGATTCTGCGGCGAGTTGAGCACCACCATTTTGGTCCGCGGCGTCAGGCTCCTGCGAAAAACATCGAGATCGAACGAAAATCCGCGCTCTTCCACCAGGGGTACCGGCACCGGCGTCGCACCGCAGACTTTGATCATCGACTCGTAAATCGGAAATCCGGGATTCGGATAAACCACCTCATCGCCTTCATCGAGCAGCGCCATCATCGGGAAAAAAATAATCGGCTTGCCGCCCGGAACCACGCAGACATTCGCCGCGCTCACCTGAATGCCGCGCGTCTTCGAGATGTATGCTGCAATCACTTCACGCAGTTCCGGCAGCCCCTGCGACGGACCGTAATGCGTCCAGCCCTCATCGAGCGCTTTCTTGCCCGCGTCGATAATGTGCTGCGGCGTCGGGAAATCCGGCTCGCCGATTTCCAGATGGATGACGTCTTTGCCCTGCGCCTCCAGCGCACGCGCGCGAACGAGCACTTCAAATGCGGACTCGGTTCCGATCCGCGACATTCTCTGAGCGAGTTTCATAACTTTTTGAAATAGGGAACGCCGTCGCGCGGCTCAGTTTCCTCAACCCGGTCGTCGATCGCGACACGTTCGCCCTCTACGCGGCCCGTAACGCGGCTGCCGTCATCCAGCTTCACAATCACGACCTGATACGGCACATCGGCGGCGAACCGCTCCGGCGCAATATGCACGACCGTGTCGGTGTAAACCGTCCCCGTGCGCATCCTTTAATAAGCCCCGAGTATCGTGACCACGCAGGTCGCGCCGCTGCCGCCGAGATTCTGCGCCAGGCCAACTGAGTTTCGTTTGAGCTGCCTCTCGCCGGCTTCGCAGCGAATCTGCTGGACGAGATCGCAGAGCTGCCCTACCCCGGTCGCGCCCACCGGATGCCCTTTCGACTTCAAACCGCCGCTGGCGTTGATCGGCATTGCGCCGTCGCGCCGAGTTCCGCCCTCTGCCGTGAAGAATCCGCCGCGGCCGCGCGGCACAAATCCCAGATCCTCCATCGCCACGATTTCCGCAATCGTGAAACAGTCGTGCAATTCGGCAAATTGAATGTCCGAAGCCTTCATCCCCGCCATCGCGTAAGCTTTCTGCGCCGCGCCCCGTACTGCAGCGAATGTCGTGATATCGGGTTTCTGATCCAGCGCAACGTGATCGGATGCCTGCGCCACCCCGAGTATCTTCACCGGCTTGTCGCTGAATTCCCGCGCGCGATCGGCCGCGCAAAGAACAACCGCTGCCGCGCCGTCGCTGATCAGCGAGCAGTCATAAAGATTGAGAGGCTCTGCCACCGGCTTGCCGTTCATCGCCTGCTCCAGCGTGATCGCTTTGCGCATCTGCGCATCGGGATTCAGCGCTCCGTTGGCGTGATTCTTGACGGCAACAGCCGCCAGGTGCTCGCGCGTCGTGCCGAAATCATGCATGTGCCGCCGCGCAATCATGGCGAACAGCGAGGGAAACGTCGAGCCGGCTTTGACCTCCGTGCTGCAGTCACCGGCGCCCGAAAGGATTTCCGTCACCCGCGGCGTCGGCTGGCATGTCATCTTTTCCACGCCAGCCACCATAACGGTGTCATAAACCCCGCTGGCGACCCCCAAAAAGGCATGGAAAAACGCGGCCCCGCTGGAAGCACAGGCCGCCTCGAAGCGGGTCGAGGGAATTCCGGTCATCCCCAGAGCCGTCGAAATATAGGGCGCCAGGTGGTTCTGGTTCGTGAACTCCGGCCCGGCGAAGTTGCCGAGGAAAAAGGCCTCAATGGCCGAGGACTCCAGATGCGCGTTTCCCAGTGCTTTTTCGCCCGCGGCGACCGCCAGCGACCGCAAATCCTGCCCCGGAAACGCCCCGAAGGGGGTCTTTCCCGCGCCGATAATCGCAACCGGTCTCATCGTGCTCTATGCTTCTCGCCCTATACTTGAGGATAGCGCGCAGTTTCGCTTCCACGTTCCGCAGTCTGGAACGTCAATCCTTTCAGGGATGGCGACTGCAGCGCTTGAGATTCGCATGAAAGAGCCCAATCCGGGGCCTGTCAACGACGGCGCACTTCTGGAAGCCGGCGCCGGAGCGTCCGAGCTCCATGAGCGCTTTGTGGCCGACAATCTGCGCCGCATTTTCCGCCAGATTTACCATATGGTCGGCAATGTCCACGACGCGCAGGACCTGACCCAGGAAGCTTTCATCAAAGCCCTCCAGCGCCAGGAGCAGCTCAAGGACGAACTAAAGGCCGCACACTGGCTTTCGAAAATCGCCACCAACACGGCCCTCGATTTTCTGCGCCGCCACGGCCGGGTCACCTTCTGCGATATGGCCGAAGCGCCCGAGCGCCACACCGAGTCACCCGAAGACGCCGTGCTTCGGGCCGAGAAACGCGCCTGGCTCGCCTCCGGTCTCGAACGCCTTACCCCGCGCGAGCGTGCGGCCCTCGTGTTGCGCGATATGGAAGATCTGCCCGCCGAAGAAGTGGCCGCTCGGCTCGATTGCTCCAAGGCCACGGTGCGATCGCACATCGCCAATGCCCGCACCAAGCTGAAGAAGTTCGCCGAAAGGCGGAAATCCAAATGACCCATCCGCGCGAACACGATCTGGCGCTTCTGGCTGGCGGCGAGGCCGGTCCAGTCCGGCGTTTCCTGCTCGGCCGCCATGTCCGGAACTGCGCGGATTGCCACCGCCGAATCTCCGAATATCACGAAATGCGCGATCACCTGGCGGAGATCGAACTTCCCCCGGATCTCGCCGGCGCCAACTGGAATTTTCTGGCGGCCGAAATGCGCGCCAATATCCGGCTCGGCCTCGAAGCCGGCGCCTGCGTCCGCACTACTCAGATACCGCGCCGCCGGAATCTGCGCCCGGCAGTTGCCTTCGCGTGCGTGCTCCTCCTCGCGGGTGCAGCCGAGCTGCTGCGCGACGCCCGCCCGCATCGGCCCGCCACTGCCAATTCGGCTCCTGTTCTGCAATCGACCGTATCCGGCGTTGAGCTGCGCGATGGCCCGAGCAGCCTGACCCTGCTGAACCATCACGGCATCACGGTCAATCAGACCGTGAGCGCCCGCGGCGATATGGAAGCGCGTTACATCGACAGCGACTCGGGATCGGTAACCATCAACAATGTCTATCTGCAGTAAGATCGCATTTCTGACCCTCGCGCTCGCCGCATCGCTGGCGGCTCAGGAAACTGCGCTCGATGCTTCCAATTCGGTCAAAATCGATCTGCCCTCCGATGCGCCGCTGAATCTCATCTCCACCACGATGGGCGATTCCCGCGCCACTTCGCGCGGGGGCGCTATTGTGCTCGATCTCCACATGGGGCTTACGCTCCGCAATTCCGGCGGCCGGCACATCCGCGGCGTCACGCTGCTCATCACCGCACAGGAATTCGCGCCGGGTGGCAAAGGCTCAGTCGCGCGTCCATCCATCGACGTTCCGCCGGGCGAAAATTTCACTCTCCCCGTCGACATCCGTCTGGTGCGACCGGTGCGCGAGACGGCCGGCCCCCTCGTCCGCGTGCAGCTCGATGGCGTTCTTTTCGACGACCTGAGCTTCTACGGACCCAACAAACTGAATTCGCAGCGCGCCCTGACTTTCTGGGAAGTGGAAGCGCAGCGCGATCGCGCCTACTTCCGCCATGCGCTTCAGGCCAAAGGGCAGCCCGGCCTGCAGCAGGAAATACTGGCCAGTATCGCGAGGCAATCCGATCGCCCGCAGCTCGACGTTTCTCTTTCGCGCAACGGCCGCGCGGTCGGTTCAATCGTTGGTTCGGCGGTACCGGGCACCGACCGCATGGCGCAGTTCGCTTTCCTGACTCTCCCCGACGCCCCCGTCGAGCCGCTCGAAGGCTGGGCCATGATTTCAGGCAACGAAGCCCGCTCACCGCAAATCGAAGTGCTGAACAAATCGGCAAGGCCGGTGCGCTACGTCGAAGTCGGCTGGCTGGTGAAGGACAAACAGGGACACGAATACCTTGCCGGATCGGTCCCCGCGTCGGAATCGGTCATGGTCCTGCCCGCCGGGCAACACGCCAGACTGCGGCAGGACACGGCGCTCAAATTCACGCGCGCGGGACGCCCGATTGAGATCGACAGCATGACAGCCTACGTCAGCCAGGTGGAATTCGCTGACGGCAAAGTCTGGGTTCCCTCGCGGCGCGATCTGGATTCCTCCCCGCTGCTCCGCGTCACCGCCCCATCACCGGAAGAACAGCGTCTCGCCGACATCTACTCGAAAAAAGGTCTGGCAGCGCTCGTAACCGAACTCAACCGCTATTAAGGCCCGCGATTCAAGAACTCGCGGGGCAAGCTGCGTTTGTAACCGTTCAATTCATCCGCGGTTCTCACAACACCTTGACATACGATACCCCCTCGTATACCATCCCCCTGTGCCCCACATCCCCTCCGACGCCGAATTCCGCATCCTGACTTACCTTTGGCGCTCCGGTCCCTCCACAGTCCGTGACGTCCATGAAGCCCTCGCAAAGAATACCGGCTACACCAGCACTCTGAAACAAATGCAGGTCATGCACGAAAAAGGTCTGCTGCGGCGCAGCGAGCGCTTCCGCTCCCACGTCTACGAACCCGGCATCACCCGCGAAGAAGCCCAGGCGCGCTTCGCCGGCGACCTCATGCATCGCGTCTTCGAAGGCTCGGCCCGCAATCTGGTGCTCGGCGCGCTCACCGCCGAACGCGCTTCCGATGAAGAACTCAACGAGATCAAACGTCTCCTCGATAAGTTCGAGCAAAAAAGGAAATCCAGATGATTCCGGCGCTGCTCTCCCACATTCAGGTGCAAAGGCTCGGCTGGGCGCTGCTGCATTTCCTGTGGCAGGGGACCGCCATCATCTTTGTCTATGCGCTTTTGCGACGCGCCCTCACACGCTGCCTCACCTCTCACGGACGCTACATCCTTGCCTGCTCCACACTCGCCGCCATGGTCGTGTCACCAGCTATCACTTTCGTCCTCATTTCAGATTCGAACGGCGGGCCTGTGTGGACCATTTCTCTAGCCGATTCGCGGCGATTGCTGGATGGCATCGTTGTCCTGTGGCTGCTGGGCGTCGTCGGTTTTTCCCTCCGGCTGGCGGGCGGCTGGCGCTTCACGGCGCGCCTGCGCTCCATCGCCACTCCGGCATCGGCCGAATGGCAGCAAATGCTCGGCCGACTTGCCGCCGCGTTGCGCGTAAAAGAATCGGTCAGGCTGCTGGTGTCGCCGCTGGTCGAAGTCCCCACCGTCATCGGATGGCTTCGGCCGGTCATTCTCTTCCCGGTCGATTTCCTCGCCGGCCTGCCCCCCGGACACATCGCCGCGCTGCTCGCCCACGAACTGGCCCACATCCGCCGGTACGATTACTTCACCAACATCCTCCAGAGTCTAGCCGAGACCGCCCTCTTCTACCATCCCGCCGTCTGGTGGATTTCTCAGCGGATTCGCGAGGAACGCGAACAATGCTGTGACGACCTCGCCGTTGCCGCCAGCGGCGACGTGCTGATCTATGCGAAAGCTCTCACCTGGCTGGAACTGCGCCGGCTGCCGCGATTCAGGCCCGCCGTTGCGGCGAATGGCGGCTCATTGGTCGATCGCATTCGGCGTCTGATCGAGCCGTCGCATACTGCTTCGCAACAACTTCCCGGGCCCATGGCCGCATGGGCCATGACGCTGCTGTGGCTCGCCGGGGCGGCTGTGGCCGGCATTCACGCCGCGCAGACTCCTCTTCCAGTGGCGCGGCTCGCAATACCCGCGGCGCCCGTTCTGCATCCCGCAACGCCGGCTCCGGTCCCGCCGGCGTCGTCGGCTGATTCGCTGACACCGCTCAACGCAGTCGTCTATGCGGCGCAGAAAACTCTGCTCTACGATCCGGTCTTCCCGATGCCTCCGGTCCCGCAACGTGCACCCGCACCCGTCGTCGTTGCCGAGAATCCCCCGCTGATCGCATCCGCGCGGATTGAGGACTCCGGCGCTTTGTCGTCGATCCTGCGCGCCAGCCCGATCCATTCCAATCCCAGCCCGGCCGAGACACCGGTGCAGCCAGCCGACGCCCCGCTGCCCGACCTTCGCCCCGCCCCCAGACTGGTTCAGGTCGATGTCGTCGCGCGCGACTGGAATTCGCCCGCGCGCGGCCTCACCAAAGACAGCTTCACCGTTTTCGATAACGGCAAGCCGCAGCCAGTCGCCGTTTTCTCCGCTACCTCGGCGCTGCCTTCCCTCACTCCGGTGCGCCTCGCCGAAGGCGCGGTGTCCAATCGTCTCGACAGCGACAGCGATGGCGCCGCCCCTGCAAACGCCACCATCGTTCTGGTCGATCTGCGGAACACTCCCGCCGCCGATCTGCCGTTTGCCGTCCAACGCCTGAAAGAAGTTCTGGAAACGCGCCGCAGGCATCACGCCAATGCGGAACGTCTGGGAATTTACGCCTGGGCTCCCGGCGGTGCGCTTGAAGTTCCTCAGGAACTGACTACCGATGGCGACTGCCTGATTCGCGCTGTCAAGCGTCTTCAGGCGAAGTCCTTCGGCCATTCCGGCGCGGAAGAAGCCGGCGCGCTCCCGATGAACACCGGCGATGTCATGGAAGCGATCGCGCGACATCTGGCCGGTGTCTCGGGTCGCAGAAATCTCATCTGGATCACCGAAGGGCCGCCCGATCTCAATCCGCACACAGCCGTGATCGCGCGGGCGCTCACAGACCAGAACGTGTCCCTCTACGCCGTCGACGCGCACGGCCTGATCGGCGCCGCCGAACCGAACGTCCTCCGGTTGCCATTCGAGTCGGCCCGCTATCTAGTCCCCAATGGCGGATTTACTAATGGCCTGCAGATGATGTCCACGTTGGCGGAGGCCACCGGCGGGATGATTTTCGAAGGAACGACCGCCGTGCCGGATGCGATCCGCGGCGCTCTCGACGACGCCGCGACGGGATACACCATCGGCTTCTATGCGCAACCCGGCGATGAAGCCGCGTGGCACAGACTGAAACTCGAAGTGAACAGACCCGGCGTTCAGCTCCGTTACCGGACCAGATACTTTGTCCCCGGCGCGGCCGCGCCCGAAAACGAATCGATGCTCGCTGAGCTGCTGAAGGATCCGCTCAATGCCACGGGCGTTCGCCTGACCGCCCAGTCCGCGCCTGATCCCTCCCGTCCCGGATATAGGCATGTCAGCGTGTCGGTAGATCTCCATGATCTCCAGCTTCAGAATCACGACAACGCCTGGTTCGGCGGGATCGACGTGTCCTTTGCGGTTGAAGGCGCCCCCGAGGCCCACCGCATCCGAGGACGCCTCAACATCCCGGGGGATAAGCTCGCTGTCGCTCTCGAAAACGGGCTCTCGGTGAACGATTCCATCGCCGTTGGAGCCCGCATGGCTCAGCTTCGCATCGTGGCCCAGGACCAGCTCACCGGCATCGCGGGCACACTCACCATTCCGTTCCCCGACCGGTGATGACCCGGCGATGGCCGATCGCCACCCGGATGCATCACCCGAGCATCGACTTCCAGGCGGCTTTGTCGCGCCCGAGACTGAGGTTTTTGTCGGCGCGGACCAGGGGCAGCCGCAGAAGCGCCGGCTCGCGTTCGATGCGGGCGAGCCATTCCGCCTCCGTCATCTTCATGTACTGAAGGCCCGCGCCGATGTAGGCTTTGCTCTCGGTATCGAGCATAGCAGGCAGCCCGAAACGATCGGTAAAACGCCGGAGTTCGGCGGGTGACATCGGTTTCACTTTGAGGTCGGCAAACTGGATGGCGACGCGCCGCTCCTTGAAGAACCTCTCGGCGGCGCGCGTGGCCTGGGAATTTTTCAGGCCGAATATCTGGATGGCTCTCATGGTGTGGAAAAGTGCGCGCGCTTTTCCAAACTCAAATATATCTGCACCGCCGCACCCACAACGCTCCGGCCAGCGCCGGTATCTGCCATGCCATCGTTGCCAAAAACACGCCCGCCACGCCCCACACGCCAAAGCCCTCCGGCGGATCGGTGATCAGACTGAGAATCGGCATGAGAACCATGTAAACCACACACGCGGCCATCTCACGATCAACCGCGAGCCGGGCCAGCACCCGGGGCCTGCCCCTGGCGTTCGCCGCGCCGCCGGTTTATCATTTAGGCCGATGCGTACGCTCGCCCTCTCCATCGCGTTCACCATTCCGACGTTCGCCCAATGGCTGAACGTGCCCACTCCCGGAATTCCGCGCACACCCGATGGCAAGCCCAACCTCACCGCGCCCCTGCCTCGCCTGCCCGACGGCAAACCGGACCTCTCCGGTCTCTGGCAGCCCGATCTCTCTCCCTATCGTTTCGATGTGATTCAGAACATCAAGGATGAAGGCATCTTCCGCCCCGCCGCCGAAGCACTGTTCCTTCAGCGCGCCATCAACCTTCGGCACGACAATCCGGTCACGCACTGCCTGCCCGCCGGCCCCCAGGCCATCTTCGCCGCGGGTTCCACACGCTTTTACCGCATGGTGGAATCGCCCGGCGTCATCGCGCTGCTCTACGAACTCGGCGGCTTCCGAACTATCTACACCGACGGCCGCCAGTTGCCGGAAGACCCCAACCCAACCTGGATGGGATACTCGGTCGGCCATTGGGATGGCGACACTCTGGTGGTGGAATCCGCGGGCTTCAACGACAAGACCTGGCTGGACATGGTGGGCCACCCGCACTCCGAGCATCTCCGCGTCACTGAAAAATTCCATCGCACCGACTTCGGCCATATGCGCGTCGATGTCACTTATGACGATCCTGAAGTGCTGATGAAACCCCTCACCAATTCGGTGGCGGTCAACTACGCGGCCGACGGCGACATGCTCGAATACGTCTGCAACGAAGACGAGCAGGATACAAAGCATCTCGTTGGCACAGCGAAAGCAGAGGCGCATCCTGGCCCCGCCGTGCTCGACAGCTATGTCGGCGATTACAGATTTCGCGACGGCGTCATCTCATCCCGAGACTTTTACGGTGCCGAGCAGATCATCACCGTGCTGAAGGGCCAGCTTTATATGAAGGACTTTCCGCTCATCCCGCAGACCGACTCCCGATTCGAATCCACCGCCGGCACTATCGAGTTCCATCAGGATTCGACCGGCCGCGTGACCCAGTTCACTCTGAGCGCCGCGGAAGGCGATTCCCGCTACGAGCGCATTCATTGACACTCAGCTGATTTGATATTCCAGTCGCGCCGCAATTCATAGCACGTCCACAAAATGCTCTAAACTTCTCACAAGGACCACCTCATGCAGAAACCGATCATGCGCATTGCCGCCCTTATTGCGCTGCAGGGCGGCGCGCTGTTCGCGCAGAATTTAGTCGGCAATTGGCAGGGCCTGATGCTGGTTTCACAGACTCCGGGTGACACGCTCCGCGTCGTATTTAAGATTTCGACCACCGTCAGCGGCGGGCTCAAAGGCGACATGTACAGCATCGATCAGGGCGGTCACGCTCTGGCGCCCGACGTCACTCTGAAAGGCAATGCCGTGCGCATACCCATGCCCTCCATCGGCGCTACTTATATAGGAACGCTCGGCGGAGACGGCAACTCCATCACCGGCAAATGGACCGGCCCCAACGGCGGCCTGACGCTCAACCTCGTACGCACGACTCCTGAGACCGCATGGAAAATTCCCGAGCCACCGCCGCCGCCGAAGATGATGCCCCCCGATGCCAATCCCGCATTCGAAGTTTCCACCGTGAAACTCACCAGTCCCGACCAGCGCAACGGAGGCATCCGTATGCAGGGCCGCCAGTTCTCCGCGGTCAATCTGTCGGTCTACAACATGATTCTGCTCGCGTACGGAATCCATCCGCGCCAGCTTGTCGGCGCGCCGGACTGGATCGAGAAAGACCGGTTCGATGTCCTCGGCAAGCCCGATGTCGAAGGTCAGCCCAACGATCGGCAGATGCGAGTGCTCTTTCGCAATCTGCTGGAGGATCGTTTCGCGCTGAAGTTTCATCACGAAAAAAAGGAACTCGCCGTCTACACGCTCGTCGTGGGCAAAACCGGTGCGAAGCTAACCAAAAGCGATGGGGATCCGAAAGCGGATCCCCAGATGTTCTTTTACGGTGCGGGGAAGACCGTTGAAAAGAACGCCACAATGGCGGACTTCGCTGCATTTCTGCAGGGCGGCATGGTGGACCGCCCGGTGCTCGACCAGACCGGCCTCTCCGGGCGCTACGACTTCGGAATGGTTTTCAGACCCGAGGCTCCCCTGGGCGCGAACACAAACAATCCCGCGCAGGCGCCGGACGACCGCGACGGCCTTCCCGACGTTTTCGGTGCTGTACAGCAGCAACTGGGCCTCAGGCTGGAACCTGCGAAAACGTCGACCGACGTCATCGTGATCGACAACCTGCAAAAGCCATCCGAAAACTGATCGCTGCTCCAGGGAGGCGCCGTAGTGGCACGGGTGCCCGGCTACCGCGGCCCCACCTGCGCCTTCAGCCACGCCACTATCGCGGGCTCCAGGTCCGGATGCTTCGCAAACATCGGCACGCCGTGCTCGGTGCCGGGGTAAATCTTCACCACCGACCGCGCATTCTTCGACGCCCCTTCCGCCTCCCCGATTCCCTTCGCCGCATTCGTGTCGCCTTCGCTCGCCGCGCCGAAAACCGCCAGCGACGCGTCGCCCGCGATGTACGATCTCGCCGCCTCGCTCGCCGTCCCGGAAAGCAGCATGAGCGCGCGGATATCGTGATGACGCACCGCCAGGTCCGACGACTCCGTCACCCCGCAGCTCGCGCCTCCCGCCGCCACCCGCGATGCATCCACGCCTTTCTGCTTCGTCAGGTATGCGAACGCCGCGTCCACATCCGCCGGCCACTTTTTCCGGTTCGCCGCGCGCGTGTCCGGCTCCGTCGATTTACTCCCGCCGCTTTCACCGAAGCCGCGGTAATCGATGGTCAGCACATGAAACCCGTTCGATGCCAGGTCCGACGCCAGTCCATCCCACGCATGCCGGTCCATATTGCACCGGTGCAGCAGCAGGATCGCGGGCCCGGGCTGTCCGGACGAAAAATACGTACCCCTGAGATTCACCCCATCCGGCGCCTGAATATCCACGTCATGCGTTTGCACTTCGGCCGGCAACCCGGCCGCAAAAGCGAACATTGCAGCAATGGCAACAATTTTCACGATGCCTCCTTCGATCTACTATAGTGATCCGCCTTCGCCGCTGCTACAATCGAGCCTTCGCATGAGTGAATCTGCCACAGGCCGCAACGCCGACCGGATCAAACGATACGCCGAATCGAGCACCTACGAAATCAGCTGTCTCACCAACATGGCCAACGTGCTCAAAGAAATGACCGAAAAAGGCATTTCCCTTGCTCCCGGGCGCATCTTCTCCATCGTGGACAAGTCCACCGACCCCGGCACCAAAGACACCGGCCGCGTCAAAACCATCGAGCGTTCCGCCCAGCTGGTCAAGCTCGGCCATCGGCCCATTCCGCATATGGCGGCTCGCCGTTATAAGGATGCCGCCCAGCTCCGCCCGATCGTTGAGGCTCTTCTCGACGTCGGCACCGATGGCTTTTTGCTTCTAGCCGGCGATCCGCGCGAACCTGCCGGCCAATTCCAGGCTGCCATGGACATGGCCGACACCGGCGTTTTCGACGACCCGCGCATCAAAACGATCGTCTTCGCCGGTCATCCGTACGGCAATCCCAACGCAACCCCCGCCGGGACTGAAAACGAATTGCGCCGCAAGAACGCCTGGGCCGCCGCGCATCCCGACAAGGAAGTTTTCCTCTGGACCCAGGTCTGTTACAGCCCGTCGAAATTTATGCGCTGGCTGAATAACCTCGAACGCGATGGCAACAGGCTCCCCGTGCATCCGGGCGTCATGCTGGGCGACATCAGCGCCAAGTTCGCATTCGCCCACGGCAACTTCGTCGCCGGACGTCCCTCCGGTGAGCAGATTCGCGGCTATCTGAAGATGCTGCAGATCGGCATCGCCCAGGGCGTCGACGGCATCGGCAGCTTGCTGGCGACGGTGCCTACGTCATTCATTGCCAAAATCGCCGGCCACGCCGCGGCCGACAAACGCATCTGGGGCATGCACTACTATTCCGGCTTCGGCGCGGCCGCAGTCAAACAGGCGATCGAGGTCAACCACCGGCTGGCGACGGGTAAGTTTGAAGAATCCGGCAACCTGATCTGGCTCTCCGGCGCGTAGACCGGTTGGTTCGGAAAAACGGGGACAGGCTTCGAAATTCCCCGCTGCCAACCCGAACAAACGGATCAGGTCTGCGGAATTTCGTTGGCTGTTCCCGTTTTTTCCGGCGCACCACCACAGGCCTATCAGGCAACGTCCACTGTGCTGATCCGGCTCTAATTGCCGGATCCTGCGTTTCCTCCGGAACCCGGCGGCCCGTACCGGAGAGCCTGCCCGAATGACACCCGCGAGTGGCGGTCGAAATTGAAACCCATCTTCAGGGAGTATTCGTTTACGAATACATGATCGCGCGCGTTCTGATTCTCGTATGCAAACAGCGTGTAAGTCGGA
>Ga0335085_10009572_pt1 | contig 14607 bp, 12 predicted proteins | sample Lox_Sample_45_FD_206712 | JGI IMG/M metagenome (GOLD analysis project Ga0335085, IMG submission 206712) | Soil microbial communities from Loxahatchee National Wildlife Refuge, Florida, United States - Lox_Sample_4.5 | ecosystem: Environmental > Terrestrial > Soil > Wetlands | place: USA...
AACGGCGCTACCCGGCCGTGTTCTGGGCGGTCGTGGGCCTCGCGGTGATCGCGTTCGTCTGGCAGTGGCGTTCGTCGCGGGCTTCGTAGGAGTCGTCGGGCGTCCGAACGTCGGCAAGTCGACCATCGTGAACGCGGTGGTCGGGCAGAAGGTCTCGATCGTCTCGGACAAGCCCCAGACCACCCGCTTCGCGATCCGGGGCGTTGCGAACGGAGCCGGCCACCAGATCGTGTTCGTCGACACGCCCGGGCTGCACAAGCCGCGCACGCCCCTCGGGGAGCGGCTCAATCGACGCGTCGCCGAGGGCGCGTCGAACGTGGACGTCCTGCTGCTGGTCGTCGACGCGGGCGCCGGCGTCGGCAGTGGGGACGCCTTCGTCGCCGACCGTGAACTTCCCGGCTTCTCGGGTCCGAAGATCTGCGCCGCGAACAAGATCGACCTCGTGAAGCGCGACGCGCTCGTCCGGGAGCTCGACGCGGCATCTCGGTTCGCAGGCATCGACCACATCGTGCCGGTGTCGGCGAGGACCGGCGCGGGGATGGGCGAGCTGGTGGACGTGATCGTGTCCTGCCTCCCCGAGGGCGATCCGTTGTTTCCTGCAGACCAGGTGACCGACCTGCCGCTGGAGCTGCGCATCGAGGAGGTGGTCCGCGAGAAGGCCCTCGCGGTCGCGCGCGAGGAGCTGCCGCACTCGATCGCGGTGCGCGTCGAGGAGATCGAGGTGGACGATGACGCAGACCTGGCGCGCGTCGCGTGCACTGTTTTCGTCGAGCGCGAGTCGCAGAAAGGGATCCTCGTGGGCCGGGGCGGGGCGACGATCAAGGGGATCGGGACCCGGGCGCGGGCCGAGCTCGAGCCGATGCTCGGGCGTCACGTCTTTCTCGACCTCCGCGTCAAGGTGCTGCGCGACTGGCAGCGCGACCCGTCGGCGCTCGACCGGCTGGGGCTGTAGGCGAACGTGGCTCGCACGGATGGCCGCCCGGTCTCGCTGGAGACGATCCGGCGCCTGGCGATCGTCAAACAGGGTCTTGCCGGACCGCGTCTTGCGGCCGACCGCGCCGGCGTGAAGGAGACCGCGCGACAAGTTCGCTGCCTGCAACTGGATCCGACGTCGGCCGTGGCACGCAGCCACTTGCTGGTCCTGTGGAGCCGTCTCGGGCCATTCGATCCCAAGCTCGTGGACCGGCTCGCCTACCGCGAGCGGTGGCTGTTCGAGTACTGGGCCCACGCCGCGTCGCTCGTGCTGGCCGACGACTACCCGCTCCACCGGCTGCTCATGCGGTCGTGGCTCGGCTCGGGAACGGTCTCCGACCGCGTGCGGAAGTGGCTGGCCGACAATGCGTCGCTTCGGCGCACGATCCTCTCGCGCCTCCGGCGCGAAGGACCGCTGGGCTCGAGGGCGTTCGCGGATGTGTCCGCGACGTCGTGGACGTCGACCGGGTGGACCAACGAGCGCAACGTCGAACGGATGCTCACGTTCTTGTGGGGTGAGGGAAAGGTTGGGGTCGCCGACCGCGTGGGCGGGCAGCGCTTGTGGGATCTCGCCGAGCGGTGCCTGCCCGAGTGGGCGGGTCGCCGGGCGATGGCCAAGGGCCCGGCGGCGCGGCTCGCCACCGAGCTGTCGGTGCGGGCGCTCGGCGCGGGCCGTCCCGTGCACATCCAGCGTCACTTCGTCGCGCACCTTTTCGACGCCGCGACGTTCAAGGCTGCGCTCGATTCGCTCGAGTGCTCGGGGAGGCTCGTAAGACTGCGCCCAACCGACGACGGTCTGCGGCCGGGTCACTGGTTCGCCCACGAAGATGACGTCGCGTTGATGGAGTCGATCGAGGCGGGCGCGTGGGAACCCCGGTCGACGTTGCTTTCCCCGTTCGACAACCTCATCCGCGACCGCGTGCGAACGGCCGAGCTCTTCGGGTTCGACTACCGGCTGGAGATCTACACGCCCAGGGCGAAACGACGGTACGGCTACTTCGTCATGCCGGTCCTCGACGGCGACCGGCTTCCTGCACGGATGGATCCGGCCCTCGATCGGACCGCGAACAGGCTCGAGGTTCGGTCGTTCCATCTGGAGGACGGCGTGTCCCGCAGGGGCGCCGAGACCGCGGCGCGGGCGGCGACGAGGGACTTGGCGGTGTTCCTCCGGGCGAGCGACGTGGCGTGGCCCGCTCGCGGTAGCGGCTAGCGCAGGTCGGCGACGCGGTCGGAGAGCCAGAGGCTCACGTCCCGCGCGCCTCTCGGGTCGGAGGCGAGGCCCCGCAGCTCGTCGAGAGCCTGGAGGCAAGCCGTGCAGGTGGCCGTGCCCGACGTCTCGGCTCCACAGCGCAGGCAGCCGATGGGTCGTTCCAGCGTGACGTCCACGGCCGCGACTCGCGGGTCGTCTTCGCCATCGGGCGTTTGCACCCCTCGGTCCCTCCCCTCGTGAAGCCGGTCGCTCCATGTTCGTACGTCGGTTGGTGGAGGGCATCGGCCGGACGATGTAACCCGCGGGCCGGAAGTAGGGATTCTCACCAGCTCTGTGGAGATTTGTCGACCGTCTGGCGTTTGAGCGCTAAGGCGGGGGAGTCGGGCAGTACCATCGGAGCGGCATGGCGCTCTACAAGGAACAGGGAATCGTCCTTCGGGCGGCCAAGCTGGGGGAGGCGGACAAGATCGTCACGATCTTGACCCAGGGGTCGGGCAAGGTTCGTGGAGTCGCGAAGGGCATCCGCCGCACCACCAGCAAGTTCGGTGCCCGACTCGAGCCGCTTACCCACGTTTCGCTGCTGATGTACCGGGGACGCAACCTGGACACGGTCACGCAGGCCGAGATCGTCACCGCGTTCCGGGACCTTCGCTCCGACTTCTCCCTGATCGCGGCCGGGGAGGCGATGCTGGAGGCGGCCGACAAGGTCGCGGAGGAACACGAAAAGAACGTCCGTCTCTTCCTTCTGCTCCTCTCCGGGCTTCGCGCTCTCGACGACCGCCCGTCCGACCCGGCGGCCGTCGCCGAGTCGTACCTGCTGAAGCTCTTGTCGTTGTCGGGATTCCATCCGTCGCTGTCGGCGTGCGCGGTCTGCGGGTCGCCCGGCCCTCACGACTGGTTCTCGGCGGCTCAGGGCGGGGTGGTCTGCGCCGCCGAGGCCGAGCACGACGCCGGGCGCGTCTCCTGGACGGCCGTCCAGTGGCTGGACGGCCTCGCGCGCGCCGACCTGACCGCGGCCGGCGAGGCGACGTGTGCGATCGACGTCCGGCGCGAGAGCCGCGCGATCCTGTACGGCTTCGCCGAATACCACCTGGAACGCCGTCTGCGCTCGCTTCCGCTGCTCGCCCGTCAGCCAATCGTCCATCTCCCCGAACCCGTGTCGCCATCGCGATGACGTTCCTCAACGACCTCGACAGGACCAAGCTCCCGCGGCACGTCGGCATCGTCATGGACGGCAATGGCCGGTGGGCCAAGCTCCGCGGGCTCCCGCGCACCGAGGGGCACAATGCGGGCGAGGAGGCGCTGTTCGACGTCATCGAGGGCGCGCTCGAGGTCGGCCTCCGCTGCCTGACAGTCTTCGCGTTCTCGACCGAGAACTGGAAGCGGCCGCCCTCGGAGGTCCGCTACCTGATGAACTTCAAGCGCGACACGCTGCGCCGCCGCACCGACGAGATGCACTCGTGGGGCGTCAAGGTTCAGTTCATCGGTCGCCGCGACTGGCGCCTCCCGCGTGGCGTCTTGCGCGAGATGGAGCGCGCCGAGACCCTCACGCGGAACAACACGCGGATGACGCTGACGATCGCGCTCAACTACGGGGGACGAACCGAGATCGTGGACGCGGTCCGCCGCATCCTCAAGGAACACGACGAGGGGCGCCTGAACGGAGAGCGAATCACGCCCGAGTCGATCGCGACACGTCTCTACGACCCCGGCATCGCCGACGTCGACCTGCTGATCCGGACCGGCGGCGAGATGCGCATCTCGAACTTCCTGCTGTGGGGTGCCGCGTACGCCGAGCTCTGGTTCACGCCGATCTTCTGGCCGGACTTCGACCGCGAGGACCTGTACGAGGCGATCCGCGACTATCAGAAGCGCGACCGTCGGTTCGGGCGCGTTCCCGACGCGTAGGACACTCCCGCCCGTCCGGCTATCCTGTGGCCACGCCAGCGGCCGCAGCCGGCGGCCGGGAAAGGAGCTCGGGCGATGCCCGACCTGATGGATTCCGTCACGTCCCTGGCCAAGCGCCGGGGATTCGTCTTCCCCTCCAGCGAGATCTACGGGGGACTGCGCTCGTCGTGGGACTACGGCCCGCTCGGCGTCGAGCTGAAGAACAACGTCAAGCGGGCCTGGTGGCGCCGGGTGGTGCAGCTGCGCGACGACGTCGTGGGCCTGGACGCCTCTGTGATCATGTCACCGAAGGTGTGGGAGGCGAGCGGTCACCTTGACGTGTTCACCGACCCGCTGGTCGAGTGCCTCAACTGCCACCAGCGGTTCCGCGCCGACCACCTTCCCGGCGTCCACGCTCCCCAGTCCGGACACGAGGAGGACGAGTCCACGGTGGACATGGCCGCGCGTCCGACGTGCCCCAATTGCGGGCACCACGAGTTCACCGACGCTCGCAACTTCAACCTGATGTTCAAGACGCACATGGGGCCGGTCCCCGACGAGGCGAACGCCGTCTACCTGCGCCCCGAGACCGCGCAGGGGACGTTCGTCGACTTCGTCGCCGTGCAGCAGGTGTCGCGCAAGAAGATCCCCTTCGGGATCGCGCAGATCGGCAAGTCGTTCCGCAACGAGATCACGCCGGGGAACTTCATCTACCGGACGCGCGAGTTCGAGCAGATGGAGCTGGAGTTCTTCGTCAAGCCGGGGACCGACGAGGAATGGCATGACCGCTGGATCGCCGATCGCATGAGCTGGTACACGGATCTGGGCATCCGCCCGGAGAACCTGCGGCTGCGCGAGCACGACAAGGACGAGCTATCGCACTACTCCAAGCGCACGGTCGACATCGAGTACGCGTTCCCGTTCACGGACTGGGGAGAGCTGGAGGGGATCGCGAACCGCACGGACTTCGACCTCAAGCGCCACCAGGAGTACTCGGGGCAGGACACGACGTACTTCGACCCGGAGACCGAGGAGCGCTACCACCCCTTCGTGATCGAGCCGGCGGCCGGGGCCGACCGCGCCGTGCTCGCGTTCCTGCTCGACGCCTATCGCGAGGAGGAGGCGCCGTCGGCGAGCGGCAAGACCGAGCGCCGGACGGTGCTCGCGCTGCACCGCGACCTCGCCCCGGTCAAGGTGGCGGTGCTGCCGTTGTCGCGCAACGAGAAGCTGGTGCCCGCCGCGCGCGAGGTCTTCGATCTCGTGAAGGTTCGGTGGATGTCCGACTACGACGACGCCGGGTCGATCGGGCGGCGGTATCGTCGGCAGGACGAGGCGGGGACGCCGCTCTGCGTGACCGTCGACTTCGACACGCTGGAGGACCGACAGGTGACGGTACGAGACAGAGACACCATGAGCCAGGACCGGCTGCCGATCGACGAGCTGGCGGTTCACCTGCAGGAGAGGCTTCCGTGAGAACCGGCAGCCGCGCAGTCCCTCGCCGAAGGGTGGGTTACCTCGGCGTGTTCATCGCTGCCTTCGTGGTGCTCGTGGCGGCTGCGGTATGCCTCGCGATCGGGAACCTTCGGGCGAACAACGTCTCGCTCGCCGAGATCTCGATGGTGCTCTCGGTGCTTGCGGTCATCCTCACGGTGGTGGCGCTGCTGATCCGCGCTCCTCGCCCCTAGCGATCGGGCCGGGGCTGGGTCCGGGCGGCTCCCGAGCGCGCGAAGGAAAGGAGTCTAAACCTCCCGGCCCCCGGCAGGCTTGAGGAACCGTCTTCGCGACCCCGGCAGCTCGAGCGAAGCCGGCGGATAGACTTGCGGCTTCGATCTACCCACGTAATGGAGGCACGGCATGGCCACCGGCACCACGACCAAGTACGTCTACGGCTTCTCCGAGGGCAACAAGGACATGAAAGACCTCCTCGGGGGCAAGGGCGCGAACCTCGCCGAGATGACCGGCATGGGGCTGCCGGTCCCGCCCGGGTTCACCATCACCACGGAGGCCTGCCTGACCTACCTGCGCGAGGGCGGTTTCCCGCCCGGGCTGATGGACGAGGCGGAGGAGCATCTCCAGAATCTCGAGGAGACGATGGCCAAGCGGCTCGGCGACGACGCCGACCCCCTGCTCGTCTCGGTCCGCTCCGGAGCGAAGTTCTCGATGCCCGGAATGATGGACACGGTCCTCAACCTCGGGCTGAACGACCGGTCGGTGAACGGCCTTGCGGCGCAGACCTCCAACGAGCGGTTCGCGTGGGACGCGTACCGGCGGTTCGTCCAGATGTTCGGCAAGATCGTGCTGGACATCGACGGCGAGAAGTTCGACGAGCGCCTGGACGCCGCCAAGGAGCGCAAGGGCGAGGGCGCCAAGGACACCGACCTCGAAGCCGGTGACCTGCGCGCGCTCACCGATGAGTTCAAGGCGATCATCCGCACGGAGACCGGCGAGGACTTCCCCGAGGACCCGCGCGCGCAGCTGCGCAAGGCGATCGAGGCGGTCTTCGGTTCGTGGAACGGCGCTCGCGCCCTGGCGTACCGGCGGCAGAACAAGATCAGCGACGATTTGGGGACGGCCGTCAACGTGGTCGCGATGGTCTTCGGAAACATGGGCGACGACTCGGGCACCGGCGTGGTGTTCACGAGGAACCCGGCGACGGGGGACAAGGAGCCGTACGGCGACTACCTGCCGAACGCCCAGGGCGAGGACGTCGTCGCCGGTATCCGCAACACGCTGCCGGTCTCGCAGCTCGCCGAGCTCGACGCCACGTCGTACGGGCAGCTGCTGGAAGGAATGCACACCCTCGAGCAGCACTACCGCGACATGTGCGACGTCGAGTTCACGATCGAGCGCGGGCGACTGTGGTTCCTGCAGACGCGCGTGGGCAAGCGCACGTCGTTTGCGGAATGGGTGATGGCATACGACATGTGGCGGGAGGACCTGATCACGCAGGACGAGGGGCTCCTGCGGATCGATCCGAATCGCCTCGAGCAGCTGTTCAAGCCCGTCATCCGCGACGAGCAGAAGTCGGCCGGGAAGCCGGCCACCGCGGGACTGAACGCGTCGCCGGGGGCCGCCGTCGGCCGGGTCGTGTTCACCGCCGACGCGGCGCAGGAGTGGGCCGAGCGGGGCGAGAAGGTGATCCTGGTCCGCCGGGAGACGACGCCCGACGACTACCACGGCATGATCCGCTCGCAGGGGATCCTGACGAGCGCCGGGGGAACGAACTCGCACGCGGCGGTCGTCGCGCGCGGCGAGGGCATCCCGGCGGTGTGCGGCGCCGACCAGATCCGCATCCAGCGCGGCGCGAGCGCCTTCAGCGTCGACGGGAGGGCCGTGAACGAGGGCGATTGGATCACGATCGACGGAACCGACGGGACCGTGTACCTGGAACGGCTGGATCTGGTGGACCCGCCGCTCGCCAAGGCCGTGCAGGGTGACGCCGAGGCGCGGCGGGCCGGGATCTGGCAGGCGTTCGAGGCGTTCATGCAGCGCGCGGACGAGGTGCGCAGGCTGGGGGTTCGCGCCAACGCCGACACGCCAGACCAGGCCGCCAACGCACGCAGCCGCGGAGCCCAGGGGATCGGCCTGTGCCGCACCGAGCACATGTTCCTCGGCGAGGAGCGCGTCGCCGCCGTGCGGCAGATGATCTTCGCCGACACGCCCGAGCAGGAGCAGGAGGCGTATGCGGCGCTCGAGCCGCTTCAGCGCGGCGACTTCATCGGCATCTTCGAGGCGATGGACGGGCTGCCCGTCACGGTGCGGTTGCTCGACCCGCCGCTGCACGAGTTCCTACCGAACCAGGTCGACCTTGCCGTCGCGGTCGCCCGGGCCGAGGAGCGAGGCGACGGGGAGGTGATCGTCCGCGACGAGAAGTGGCCGCTCGAGGAGGCGCAGCGGACGCTGCGCAAGGTCGAGGAGCTCCATGAGGACAACCCGATGCTCGGGCTGCGCGGTGTTCGGCTCGGCATCGTCAAGCCCGGGCTGTATGCGATGCAGGTCCGCGCGATCGTCGAGGCGGCGTGCGACCGCAAGGAAGCAGGCGGCGATCCGGTCGTCGAGATCATGATCCCTCTGACGGCGACGCGGGAGGAGATGCGGCAGATGCGAGAGGAGCTCGAGCCGGCCGCGGGCGAGGTGCTGCAGCGCCGCGGCGTCGATCTCACCGTTCATTGGGGGACGATGATCGAGCTGCCGCGCGCCGCGGTGGTCGCGGGCGAGATCGCGGAGGTCGCCGAGTTCTTCTCGTTCGGTACCAACGACCTCACGCAGACGGCGTTCGGGTTCAGCCGCGACGACATCGGGAAGTTCCTCGGGATGTACGAGGAGCGGAAGCTGCTGCCCGCCAACCCGTTCGTGACGATCGACCGCCCGGGGACCGGCCGCCTCATGCGCATCGCGGTCGAGGAAGGGCGCGCAGCGAACCCGTCGCTGCACGTGGGGATCTGCGGCGAGCACGGCGGGGATCCCGATTCGGTCGTGTTCTGTCACGAGCTCGGCCTCGACTACGTGTCGTGCTCGCCGTTCCGCGTCGAGACGGCGCGGCTGGCCGCTGGGCAGGCCGCGCTCGGCGCGGCCGAGTCCGCGTCGAAGTAGTCGGCAAGAATCACCCGTCCGGCGTGGCCCGTTCGCCCATCCGACCGATGCGCCGGCCTGGTCGGTCCGGGTAACGTCTGGCGCCGGGAACGCCCAACCGGGCGCTTCTTCCCCCGGAATTCCTTCCCACGTCGTTTCGTCCTTCCCGAGGCCTTCCCGCGGTCCTTCCCGAGGGGGTCGGTGGGATGCGCGTTCGATGGAGGCTGCGCATGATCGCAGCCGGAGCCGTGGTAGCGACCGGCGTGGCGACCTTCTGGGGGGTTACCGGCGCGCAGGCCGGGCAACCTGCGCCAACGCCGGGCGACCGATTGCAGATCTTCTACACGGCGCCGGTCCTTGCGCGATCGGGCGAACGCGTGCTCGTTCCCGTCGACGCGATGTGTTCGACCGTGCGCGGGACGCCGTGCCGGGCGCTCGTGACGATGCGTGCGGCCGACGGCCTCGGGCCTGCTCGCGCCACGTCGGTGTGGGCGTCGCCCGGCCTGCGCTTCGACCTCTCTGCGGCGGCTTCCCAGGTCGTGACCGACGGGGCAGCCTCGAGTTTCGTCCGCTTCTCCATCGAGGCGCGAGGCGCCGGCGGGCGCGCGTCGCTCCCGCCCGCGGGCTCCCCGCTCCGTTTCTACGTGGCTAGGTCGATCCCGCCGGTGAGCGTGGCTTCCCTCCCGTTCGCGCACGTGCGCCGCGGACGAACGGTTCTGTCGCTTCCTTGGGGAAGCGGGCCGGCTCGCGCGGGAATCGCGCTCGGCGGCGGCGACCTCCCCGCGGGGCCGTCCTCGTTCGACGTGGATCGATCGGGCCGAATCTTCCTGCTCGACACGAAGCAGTCGCGCCTCGGCGTCTTCGCGGCCGGCCGTCTCGTGCGGTCGACGCCGCTTCCCGTCGCTCCGCGCTCGGACGTTGCGCTGTCGCCGGATGGGACGGCGTTCGTCCTCGCACGAGCGCTCGACGGCCGCTTCGACGTCACGCCGGTTGGGCCCAGCGGCGACGCGCAGAGCGTGCTGGCCGCCGGGGTCGGAATCCCGGGTGCCATACGGGCGGTCGGCGGCTCCGCGTACGTGCACGTCTTTCCGCTCGACGCATGGCTGCCCGTGGCCGGGACGCAGGTGCGAGTCGACCCGGGCGATGCCTCGGTGGTCGGTGAGCCCCTGCCTGGCGGTCGCCAACTGCTGAGCGTCGTTCGGGGGCGGCGGGTGAGGCTCGGAACCGTCGACGACGGACGCGTTCGCGACGCTGTCGAGCTGGTCTTCGGTCGCGCGCTGGGCGAGCTCGCCCTTGCCGCGCCCGATCGCTCCGGTGGCTACTTGGCGATCGTGCACGTGTGGCGCGACGGCCCCCGGCCGGCAGACGCGTTCCAGGCCGTCCAAGTCGACGGCCGCCGGATCGTCTCGACGTTCCTGCTGCCAAGCCGCGCGTACACGTCGGGCTCCCCACAGACCGCGTTTCGCATCGGCCCCGACGGGGGTCTGTACCAGATGCTGACATCGGCGGATGGGGTCCGGGTCGTCCGCTACCGGATCGGAGGGGAGCGATGAAGCACCGCCTGTTGACGATCGGGATCGTCGGGATCGCGCTGATCGGCGTTGCGTGGGCGCGGCCGAGCTTCGCCACGTGGTCGAGCACCCATTGCCACGGCGGCTCTCATCTGGTCTCGGCGCTCAAGCGCGTCGACGCTCGCGACTATGCGTCGGTCGCCGTTCACGAGGGGTACGAGTGGGGAGGCGGCTGCTGGAACAACGACAACCGCGACGACACTCCGGGGGCGCCCGATTCCGGCGGCGAAGGTCCCGACTGCTCCGGGCTCGTGTTCAAGACGTGGGAGCTGCGGCCGGAGTACGGGGGTGAGGGTTTTCGCTGGTACGCCAACCTGACGGACGTGCACGGCCCTTACTCGGCCGCCTCGTTCCACTCCGCGACACCGGGGCTCCCTTTCCGCGACCTGGCCGCGAAGTCGCGGTACGCGACGACGTACATGGACGCGTTCGCAAGCCTCGGCCACGTCGGCATGATCTGGTCGAACGCCATCCCCAGTCAGGGCGGCGACTACATCGTCGAGGCGTACAACGATGCGAACGGGACGCAGGTCAACGTCGAAGACTACCGGGCGGACACCGCCTATCGCGCGGTGCGACGCAAGGACTGGACGCCCGACTGCGCGCCGCGGTGCCCCGTGGGTGGCCTCGTGCCGAGAACGGTCGTCCTGGGGTGACCTTCCCGCGCCGATGGGCGGCGGGCCTGGTCTGGGCGCTGCTCCTCGCCTCGTGCACGAGCCCGGGGCAGCGAGCTCCGGGCCCGCCGTCCGCCGCGAGATCCTCGCCGCTGCCGACCGGCAGCACCCGGCCCGCGCCGCGGCCCACCACGATTCGTCCCGCGCTGATCCTGACCGCAGATCTCCGCCAGCGTCCGGCCGAGTGGCGCCGCGCCGCGTTCATTCCCTATGGGCCGGCGACCACCGAGCTCGGCATCGAGCTCCCCCCGCTGCGCACGTCGGTGCCGCTCGTGCCCCGGTCGTTCACCGTCGGTCCGGACGGGACGTTCTGGATCCTCGACGCCGTGAAGGCGCGGATCGCGCATTACGCGAGCGACGGCCGGTATCTCGGTGCGATCGGCGGCCTGGTGATCGACCGGCTGCATCCGCGACCCCGCGATCTCGCGTTCTGGAACGGGCGCCTGGTGGTGCTTCACGAGTTCGACCTCGCGGCGTCGTTCCGGGAGGCTCGCGGTGGACGGCTGGGACCCGACGTCGCGCTCCAAGACGCGACCGGCCGGTCGATCGGCCTGCTCTACGTCTATCCGTCGACGAGATCCCAGGGGTTCGGGCTCTCCGACGGGTACACGACGCTCTACCAGCTGGGATCGGGTCCCCACGGCATGGGCTCGATCCTCCCGGGGAGGCCCGCCCGGTTCCGCCAGGCGCCGGGCCTGCCGCTGGACGGGGGAGTGTGGCTCGACGTCGGAGGCTACCGGCAGCAGTCGTTCCGGCTCGTCTCCACGACCCCCTCCGAGGAAGTCGTCCAGCCCGTGCGCCTTCGCATGCGCGTGGGTGGCACGCATCCGCACGCAGTGCCGGCGATCTTCTCGGAGCACTACGAGGCCGGGGCGGCCGGCTCGGGATGCTTCCTGGTGCAGGGCTCGCCAGCCGGGACGGCCGACGCCGCCTCGTACGGGGGCGGGCGCTGGTTCCTGCGGTATCCGACCGACGGGTCGCCCCTCGTCTGGGAGCGGCTGCCCGAACCGGCGCTGCCCGACGAGTATCAGATCCGGCACCTAGCCGCGGACGCGGCGGGCGACGTCTTCTTCATGACCGCGCTGCGATCTGGCGTGGCGATCTACGAACGCTGAGCCGGGCGGCCGAGCGGTGCTAGCCTGAGGCCGATCGTGACGCCAACCGGCACGCCGCGCGAGCGAACCGAGGAGATCGAGCGGGCGACGCTGTCCCCGCGGGCCGTCCTCGCCGCCGAGAGCAAGGGCCGCGAGCGGCCCGAGGAGTCCCACCCCTTGCGGACCGCGTTCCAGCGCGACCGCGACCGCATCGTCCACTCGAAGGCCTTCCGGCGGCTCAAGCACAAGACGCAGGTCTTTCTGTCGCCGGAGGGCGACCACTATCGCGTGCGGCTGACCCACACGCTCGAGGTCTCGCAGGTCGCGCGGACGGCGGCACGCGCGCTTCGCCTCAACGAGGACCTTACAGAGGCGATCGCGCTCGGTCACGACCTCGGGCACACGCCCTTCGGGCACCTCGGCGAGGACGCGCTCACGCCGTTCCTCGAGCGCCCCTTCCGGCACAACGAGCAGAGCCTGCGAATCGTGGACTTCCTGGAGAACGACGGCCGGGGGCTCAACCTGTCGTGGGAGGTTCGGGACGGCATCCTCAACCACCCGTGGTCGACGCCGATGCCGGCGACGCTGGAGGCGCAGGTCGTGCGATTCGCCGACCGGATCGCCTACGTGAACCACGACGTCGACGACGCCGTCCGGGCGGGCGTGCTCTCGGTCGACGATCTCCCTGCCCGGGTTCGGGAGGTGCTCGGCCAGACGCACTCCGACCGCGTCGACGCGCTGGTGGGCGACCTGGTCGCCGAGAGCGACGACTCGCCGGAGATCCGGATGTCGGCCCCGGTGCTCGACGCGATGACGGCCCTGCGCTCGTTCCTGTTCGAGCGCGTCTACCTGCGGGGCGAGGTCCACGACGAGCACGAGAAGGCCGTCGGCGTGGTCAGGGCGCTGTTCGCGTACTACCTTGATCATCCGGAGCACGTCCCGGCCGAGTACCTCCGGGCGCCCGGGGACCTCGCGACCCACGTCGCCGACTACATCGCCGGGATGACCGACCGGTACGCGCTCCGGACGTACGAACAGCTCTTCCTTCCCCAAGGTTGGCTGATGTAGCGCGCGCGGGGGGAGGGAGCGTACGTGGCGGGCAGGATTCGTCCCGAGGACAAGGACGCGGTCCGGGAACGCTCGGACATCGTGAAGGTCGTCTCCGGCTACCTTCAGCTGAAGAAGACCGGCCGAGACTCGTTCTCGGGCCTGTGCCCGTTCCATACCGAGAAGACGGCGAGCTTCACCGTCAGCCCCGCGAAGCAGGTCTTCTACTGCTTCGGGTGCGGCGAAGGTGGCGACGTCATCAAGTTCGTCGAACGTGTCGAGAACCTGACGTTCACAGAAGCGGTCGAGCGCCTCGCGCAGGAAGCCGGCGTGCGCCTGCGCTACGAGGGGCAGAGCGCCGCCGACCAGCGCAGCGCCGGACGCCGACAGGCACTGCACAAGGCGAACGACGAGGCGGGCGTTCTCTACCGACGGATGCTGCTGGAGGGCCGGGAGGCCGCCGAGGCCCGCGCGTATCTGCAGGAACGCGGTATCACCAAGGAGAGCGTCGAGCGGTTCGGCGTGGGCTACGCGCCGAACTACTCGGACTTCCTGCTGCGAAGGATGTCCCGGCAGTTCTCGCCAGACCTGCTGGTGGAGGCCGGGCTCGTGACGCGCGACGCGCAGGGGACGCTCCGCGACCGCTTCCGCGGCCGCGTCACGTTTCCCATTCACGACCTGTCCGGCAACCCCGTGGGGTTCGGGGGACGGTTCCTGCAACCGAAGGACCGGCCTCCGGTCGAGGTCGCGAAGTACGTGAACTCGAGCGACTCGCCCGTGTACCACAAGGGTTCGCTCCTCTTCAACCTGCACCGCGCGAAGAACGACATCATGCGTTCACGCCGCGCCTTCGTGATGGAGGGATACACCGACGTGATCGCACTCGACCAGGCCGGCGTTCCCGAGCTGGTCGCGACGTGCGGAACGGCGCTCGGCGAGGAGCACGTCCGCGTGCTCTCGCGTTTCACCGATCGCCTGGTGCTCTCCTTCGACTCCGACGAGGCCGGTGCCCGCGCGGCCGAGCGCGCCTTTCCGCTGCACCAGGGCTACGCGGTCGACTTCCTCGTACTGGTGCTCCCCGAAGGGCAGGACCCCGCGGATTTCGCCGCCAGCCGGGCGGCGGCGGCCGGCGACGAGTTCCGGGCGCTGGCCGAGGGCGCGGTCCCGCTGGTGGAGTTCATGGTTCGACGAACCATGGTCGGCGTGCCGCTCGAGAGCCCCGAGGATCGCGCCCGCGCCGTCCGCGGGGGTCTGGCCATCCTGCTGCAGCTCGACGACCCGGTTCGGCGCCAGGAGTACGTGCCGCTGGTCGCCGACCTGGCCGGCGTTCCCTCCAGCTCGGTCGCGCTCGAGCTCGCCCGGCAGTCCGTCCCGAAGGCCGGGGGACCGGCGCCGGCGCCGGTTGCAACCCGCATTCCCCCCTCGCAGCAGGTCGAGCGCGAAGCGCTCAAGATCCTCGTTCGGTCGAAAGACGAGCGGACCACGCGATTGGCAGCGCTCGACCCGAGCCGATTTCGGACGCCCACCATGCGCAAGGTCCTCGACTTCCTGCGCGAGTCGCCCGCGAACTCCGACGTCTC
>Ga0335085_10009576_pt1 | contig 14604 bp, 14 predicted proteins | sample Lox_Sample_45_FD_206712 | JGI IMG/M metagenome (GOLD analysis project Ga0335085, IMG submission 206712) | Soil microbial communities from Loxahatchee National Wildlife Refuge, Florida, United States - Lox_Sample_4.5 | ecosystem: Environmental > Terrestrial > Soil > Wetlands | place: USA...
CACGATTGCCACGAGACGCTCCTGCAAGGCCCGCCGCTCGGCGTTGGCTGCCTCGAGCTCGTCGGCGAGGGATTCGGCGCGGGCCGGGTCCGCCGTCGTCAGGAGTTCCAGCGCCCGGCGCGCATGGTCGAGCCGCCCCGCGGCGTTGAGGCGGGGAGCGATCCGGAAGGCCACCTCCCGGGCGGTGGGGCCACGGCCCGGGGGAATTCCGGCGCGCTTGAGAAGCGCCGAAAGGCCCGGAGAGCGCGGGTCGGCGAGGCCCGCCAGACCCCAAGCCACCAGAATCCGGTTCTCCCCCGTCAGCGGCACGACGTCGGCGATCGTCGAGATGGCGGCGATCTTGGCGAGGGAGGCCCGCCAGGCTTCTCCGGCGGCGCGGGAGAGCCCGGCGGCCTCTCCGGCGCGGAGGAGAAGCGACTCCGCCAGCTTCCAGGCGATGCCGGCCCCGCAGAGCTCCTTGAACGGATAGGGACAGCCCGGGAGCTTCGGGTCGACGAGAACCGCTCCCTCGGGGAGCCGTTCCGGGGGGAGGTGGTGATCCGTGACGATCACGTAGACGCCGGACCGCGTCGCTTCCTCGACCGGCGCCCGCGCCGTGATGCCGCAGTCCACCGTGACGATCCCCTCCGGACGGTGCTCGGAGAGGACCCGTCGCAGCGTGTCGGGCTTCAGGCCGTAGCCGTCGTTCACCCGGTGCGGGATGAAGGGGCGGGCGTCGGCCCCGAGCCGTGTCAGCACGGTCGTCAGGATGGCGAGCGCGCCGACGCCGTCGCAGTCGTAGTCGCCGAAGACGACGACCCGCGCGCCGCGCCGCGCGCTGTCGGCGAGACGTGAGACCGCCTCGGGGAGTCCGGCCATTCCGGACGGGTCGTGCAAGAGGTCCGGCGTCGGGTCGAGCCAGGCGCGGGCCGACGCCGCGTCCGCGAAGCCGCGGGCGGCCAGTACCCGCGCCGCCGCCGGCGGGATCCCGAGCGTCTCCGCGAGGCGGCTCGCGGCGGCGGCATCCTGTCCGCGAAGGCGGATCCGCGGGGCCTTCGGCGTCGCGACGGCCGGCGTCACCGCGGTGCGGCGGCCTCTTCCCAGGCCCCGATCGAGCGGAACTTGCGGTAACGCGCCTCGAGAAGCTGGTCGAGCGGGACGGGAGCGAGGCGGGCGAGGTGGTCGTCGAGACGGCGTCCGACCCGTTCGATCGTGGTCACGGGATCGGAATGCGCGCCCCCCGGCGGCTCCGGAATCACCTCGTCCACCACGCCGAGCGCCTTGCAGTCGGCGGCCGTGATCCGCATCGCCTCGGCGGCCTCGCGGGCCTTCGCCTGGTCCTTCCAGAGAATCGCCGCGCACCCCTCGGGGGAGATGACCGAGTAGACGGCATGCTCCAGCATGAGCACCGCGTCGGCGATGCCGATTCCGAGGGCCCCACCCGATCCCCCTTCTCCGATCACGACCGCGAGGAGGACGGTTTCGAGGCGCGCCATCACCATCAGATTCGCCGCGATCGCCTCGGCGATTCCCCGTTCCTCGCTGTCGAGCCCCGGATACGCGCCCGGCGTGTCGACGAAGGCGAGCACCGGGCGACGGAACTTCTCGGCCAGCCTCATGATCCGCTCGGCCTTCCGGTACCCTTCGGCACGCGGCATGCCGAAATTGCGGCGGATCTTCTCCTTGGTGTCCCGTCCTTTCTGGTGCCCGATGACGGCGACCGGACGGTCGCCGAAGAAGCCGAAGCCCGCCACGATGGCCGGGTCGTCCGCAAAGTTGCGGTCGCCCTGGAGCTCCACGAAGTCGCGGATCAGGACGCGGACGTAATCGAGCGTGAAGGGCCGCAGCGGGTGGCGCGCGACGAGCGTCTTCTGCCACGGCGACAGGTTCCCGTAGATTTCCACCGAGAGCTTCTCCAGCTTCTGCAGCAGCTTCTGCAGGTCGCGCTGCTTCGCCGGGCTGTCGGGGTACCCCTTGAGCTGCTCCAGGCGGTCGCGGAGCCGCTTCAGGGGCGCTTCGAAATCGGAGTCGGACGCCATCGCGCCACTGTAGCAGAGGGGCCCCGCCCCGCCTTCCCGTTCAGAGGAGGCTCTGCGGGTCGACGTCGAGACGCGGGGCTGCGGGGAGCCGGGCGAGGAGCTCCCCGGCCTCGGCGATGGCCTCGCGCCGGTCGGCTTTCACGAGGAGGTGGAAGCGCCACGCTCCCTTCAGCCGCTCGAGGGGCGCCGGTGCCGGGCCGAGAAGGCGGACGCGGGAGGAGACGGCGGACGCCGCCAGGGCCGAGGCGGCCGCCCGGGCGTCCGCCTCGGCCCGGGCCCGGTCCCTCTCGGCGAACAGGGCGAGGAGGAGATGCGAGAACGGGGGATACGAGAAGGCGCGGCGGAAGCGGAGCTCGGCCTCGGCGAAGGCGGCGTGATCCTGCCTCGCGGCGGCTCGAATCGCCTCGTGATCCGGACGGGCGGTCTGGACGACGACCCGGCCCGGCCGCTCGCCTCGCCCCACGCGCCCGGCCGCCTGCGTCACGAGTTGAAACGTCCGCTCGGCGGCCCGGAAGTCGGGAAACGAGAGGAGGGCGTCGGCGTCGAGAACGGCCAGGGCGGTCGCGTTCGGGAAGTCGTGTCCCTTGGCCACCATCTGGGTCCCGAGGAGAGCCCGGGCCCGGCCGGCCTCGAAGTCGAGAAGGACGCCGGCCGCTCCCCCGCGCCGCGCCGCGGCGTCGCGGTCCAGCACCGCGTAAGGAACCCCTGGAAAGGCCTCCTCGAATCGCTCCGCGAGCCTCTCGGTCCCGAAGCCGACGGGCATGAGGACGTCGGAGCCGCAGGCCGGGCAGCGTGCAGGGGGACGGATCGCGTCGCCGCAGTAGTGGCAGAGGAGCCGCTCCGGGCGCCGGTGGTAGGTCCGGGCCACGGAGCAGCGGTCGCAGCGGAAGTCCTGGCCGCAGGCGCGGCAGAGGAGGCTCGGCGAGAAGCCGCGCCGGTTCAGGAGCAGGATCGCCTGCTCGTCCCGCGAGAAGCAGGCGCTGAGGATCTCGACGGTCCTCGCCGCGAAGAGGAGGCGCCCGTGATCGCCCTCCCTCGGACGTTCGGTCCGGACGTCCACGACTTCGACCGCCGCCACGCCCTGCGCGCCGGGCCGCGCCGGGAGGACGAGGCGCGTCAGCCGTCCCTCGCGCGCGGCGTGCTCCTGCTCCACCGACGGCGTGGCCGAGCCGAGCACGAGCGTGGCCCCCTCCTCCCGGGCGCGGGAGCGCGCCACGTCGCGGGCGTCGTAACGCGGCGCCTCGGCCTGCTTGTACGAGGTGTCGTGGCACTCGTCCACGACGATGAGGCCGAGCCGGGGGAGCGGCGCGAAGACGGCCGACCGCGGGCCGACGACGGCGTCCACGTCGCCGCGCCGGGCGCGCTCCCACTCCGCGGCGCGCTCGCCGTCCGAGAGCCCGCTGTGGAGCAGCGAGACGCGCTCCCCGAAGCGCAGGAGCAGCCGCCGGACGAGAGCGGGAGCGAGGGCGATCTCCGGGACGAGGAGGATTCCCTGCCGGCCCCGGGCCCGGACGGCTTCCAGGGCGGCGAGGTAGACCTCCGTCTTGCCGCTCCCGGTCACGCCGTCGAGGAGGAACGATCTGGCCGATTCCGCGGCGACCGCGCCGGCGATGCCGGCGATGGCCTCCCGCTGCGCCGGCGTCGGCACGACGCGACGGTCGCTCCCGCCCGCGCCGACGTGCTTCCGGAGGTCGACTCTCTTTTCCTGCTCCAGGGCAACGGCGAGCCCGTCCTTTACGAGCGCGGCGAGAATCGACGGCGAGATCCCCGCGGCCCGGAGCTCGGCCGCTCCGGCGGGCCGGCCCAGGGCGACGAGGTAGGCATGGGCGGCGTTCCGTTTCGGCCGGCGGTTTCGCGTGGCGGCGTCGTCGACTCCCGGCCTCGCCATCCAGACCTTCTCGACGGGCGCCACGGCGCGACCCGGCCGCGCGCTCCGGATCCGGACCGCGCCCGCGATCGCGAGACGCCGGAGAGCTCCCCCGAGGCCGACACGGCCGAGGCGCGCCGCCAGCTCGCCGAGGCGGGCCTCGCCGACGGCGAGGACCTCGCGAAGGACCTCCCCGTCGCGCGGATCTTCCGGAACGAAGCCGACGGCGGCGGGACCGGCCGCATAAACGGCCTCGCCCGCGTCGAGAAGGCGACCGGGGACGGCGGCCCGCAGGAGCTCGCCGGGGGGCGCCACGTAGTACGTCGCGGCCCGGACGAGAACGCGGACCAGCGGTTCGTGGAGAAAAGGCGACTCGTCGAGCGTCGCCACGATCTCCCGTTCCTCCGTCCCGTCGGGCGGCGGCGGCGGATCGAGCGACGCGACGACGCCCGTCAGGAGCCGGGATCCGAACGGTGCCGCCACGCGGGCGCCGATCGGCGGAGGCGGAATCTCGCCGGGCAGTCGGTACGTGGGGAGACCGGGAAACCCGCCCGGAACGAGGAGGGCGACACGGCCCGGCGGCACGTCAGGTCCGGGCGTGGGGCTTGTCGTCGGGGGTCGCATCCTCGGCGTCGTACCGGGGAACCGCATCCGCGTCGGCGTCCAGAAAGCGCTGCTCGATGCCGTCCCATCTCCAGCGGCGGGCCTCGTCGAGGCCGAGGTCGGGAACCACGATCAGGAGCGTCCTCTCCATCGACAGGTCCCCCGCCGCCAGCGACACGGCCCGCTCGACCCAGATCGGAGCCTCGAAGCCGCCGTCGGGCTTCCCGAGAAAGACGGCGACGTGAAACCATCCCCCGGCCCCCTTTTCGACGAATGCCTGGGCGAAGTCGATGAGGCCGTCGCCGTTCAGGTCGCCCCGGACGAAGAACGGGTGATAGGTCGCGTAGAGGTCGGCGAGGTCGTCCCGCTCCGCCGAGGGGGCCGCGTCGTCGTCCTCGGCGGCGCGCAGGGCCGGTCCTTCGTTTCCCCTGGCCCACGCATCGAGGGCCGCGGCGACGGTCCGGTTTTCGGCGGCCGTCCGGCCCGAGGGGTCGGTGACCGGCCGGGTCGGGAGGGCGCCGGAGCGCGCCGGCGCGGGCGCCTTCCGGGTCGCGGCGGGGCCGAGGAAGACCAGACCGGCGACGGCCAGCGGTACGAGGAAGGCCAGGAGAAGGCGTCCGAGGTTCTTCATCGCGTCGGGCCTCCCTTCCGGCGCGGGGCCGGAATGCCGAGCCGGCCGAGGACTTTCAGCAGATCCTCCCACGCCTCGCGCTTTCTGTCGGGCTGGCGGAGAAGGAACGAGGGATGAAACGTCGGCATGACCGGAATGCCGCGGTAGCTCCCCCACGTCCCGCGGAGCCGCATGATCCCCTCCTCGGTCTCGAGAAGGAACTGGGCGGCGAACTTCCCGAGCGCCACGATCGCTTCCGGACGCACGGTGTCGATCTGCGTCTCGAGGTACCCGCGGCACGCCGCGATCTCTTTCGGCTCCGGGTTCCGGTTTTCGGGGGGGCGGCACTTGAGGACGTTGCAGATGTAGACGTCCTGCCGCCGGAGTCCCATCCCCTCCTCGATCATCCGGGTCAGGAGCTGGCCGGCGCGCCCCACGAACGGGACGCCCTGGGCGTCCTCGTCGGCCCCGGGGGCTTCCCCGACGAAGAGAATCCGGGCCCCGGGGGAACCGTCCGAAAAGACGGTCTGGGTCCTCGTATCGCAGAGGCCGCAGCGCCGGCAGGCCGCCACCTCCGTCGCGAGGGCGCGGAGCGTGGCCGCGCGATCGGCGACCGGCGGAGGGCCGGGAACCGCCGGGCCTTCCAGTGCCGCCTCCGGCCGGTCGAGAAAGAGCTCCCCCACGCCGAGGTCGCGGTAATACGCGAGCGCCTCGACCAGCGCGTCGCGGGAGGCGGGGGGGCGCTTCGTCAGGCGCTCTCGGTCGGAAGCGGATCGGCCAGCGGGATGTCGGCCGGGGCCGATTCCGCGGGGGCCAGCTGCCAGCGGATGAGATTCTGGTCGACCTCGGAGAGCGCGACGCGGGTCACCTTCGCGTGCTTCGTCTCCACTTTCGGCCGGGCTCCCATCATCAGCTGCTCGGCGCGCCGGGCCGCGATGTGGACGAGTCGGAACTTCGATTCGATCGGCGGTACGTCGGTCATGCGATGGTCTCCCCCCGGCGGATCAAACGTTGAACGTCTTCAGGATGGCTTCAAGGCGCTCGCGCCGGCGGTTCCGTCCCGCGCGGCGGGCCACGATGATCGAGCGAAGCTCGTCGACCGCGGACTCGAGCTCCTCGTTGATTATCGCATAGTCGTACTCGCCGAACTCGGACATCTCCCCGGCGGCCGCCCGAAGCCGGCGCGCCACGTCCTCGGCCGCGTCCGAGGCCCGCGCCGTCAGTCGGGCCTCCAGCACGGCGCGGGACGGCGGAAAGACGAAGATCTTCACGACGTCCGGAATCCGCGACCGGACCTGCCGCGCGCCCTGGACGTCGATGTCGAGGAGGACGTCCACCCCGGCCAGAAGCCGCGGTTCGACCTCTTTCCGGGACGTTCCGTAGAAGTGGCCGTGGACCGCCGCCCACTCGAGGAAGCCGTCCGCGTCCACGAGGGCGCGGAAGGCGGCGTCCGTCACGAAGTGATATTCGCGGCCGTCGGTTTCGCCCGCGCGCGGGGATCGCGTCGTGTGCGACACGGAGAAGTGGAGCGAACCGGGCGGGAGCCGCGGGTCCGAGAGGACGCCCCGGATCAACGTCGTCTTTCCGGCCCCCGAGGCGGACGAGACGATGAACAGATCTCCGCGGCTTCTCATCCGGCGTCCTTCATTCGACGTTCTGGACCTGTTCCTTGAAGGCCTCGAGGTCCGACTTGAGATCGAGGACGAGACGGGTGGCGCCGCCTTCACGCACCTTGGCGCCGGCGGTGTTCACCTCGCGATGCAGCTCCTGCGTCAGATGGTCGAGGCGCTTCCCCACGGGCCCGGAAGCGCCGAGGAGGCGCCGGGCCTCGGCGAGGTGAGCCTTCAGCCGGTCGACTTCCTCCGAGATGTCGGCGCGGTCCGCCAGCAGGGCGACCTCCTGCGCGAGCCGCGCCTCGTCGAGCGGGACGGACGCGGCGAGCTTCCGGATTCGCTCCGAGAGCGTCGCCTGGATCCGCTCCGTCAGGCCCTGCCGGGCGTCGTCGAGGCGGCCGACGCCCTGTTCGAGTCGGAGAAGGATCGTGTCGAGCGCGCCGGCCAGGGCCTCCCCCTCGCGCTGCCGCGCGGCGTCGAACGCGGCGAGGGCCTCCGCGGCCACGGCCGCGAGAGCCTCGAGGACCGCCTCGTCCGGCTCCGGCGCCTCCTCGCCGCGCACGACGCCCGGCAGGCCCAGGAGGTCCCGCGCGGTCAGATCGGCCGGAAGGCCCGCCCGACCCGCGGCCTCCCGCCATGCGGCGGCGTAGCGGGTCGCGGACGCTTCGTCGAAGGAAGCCGTCCGGCCGGCGGGCCGGAGGGTGCGGACGAGAACGTCGACGTGCCCCCGCTGGGCGACGGCGCCGACGGCTTTCCGGAGGAGCGCCTCCGCCGGGGCCAGCTCGTCCCGGAGCTTCACGGCCACGTCGAGAAACCGGTGGTTCACGCCGCGGACGATCACCGTCGCCTCCGTGCCGTCGGGAAGCGTCGTCGCGGCGCGCCCGAACCCCGTCATCGATCTCATGACGCCGAAACCTCCCGGCCGGACTCCGGCTCGAAGAGCTGGAGGTCGTGGAGCCGACGATACAACCCGCCGGCCGCGAGAAGCCCGGCGTGGGCGCCGCGCTCGACGATCCGGCCGGCGTCGAGGACGATGAGCTGGTCCGCCCGCCGGACGGTCGAGAGGCGGTGGGCGATGACGATCACGGTCCGCCCCGCCATCAGCCGCTCGAGAGCCTGCTGGACGGCCCGCTCGCTCTCGGTGTCGAGGGAGGAGGTGGCCTCGTCGAGGATCAGGATCGGCGGGTCCTTCAGGAGCGCCCGCGCGATGGCGAGCCGCTGGCGCTGGCCGCCCGAAAGGCGCGCACCGGACTCCCCCACCCGCGTGTCGAGGCCCCGCGGCAGCTCCTCGACGAAGCCGAGTGCGTTGGCCGCGTCGAGGGCGGCGCGGATCCGCCCCTCCGGCACGTCCTTCCGGCCGTAGGCCACATTGTGCCGGACGGTGTCGTCGAAGAGGATGACGTCCTGGGTCACGAGCCCGATCTGGCCGCGGAGCGACGACAGCGTCGAGAGGCGGACGTCCAGGCCGTCGACCGTCACCGTACCGGCCGTGGCGTCCATGAAGCGCGGCACGAGGTTGACGAGAGTCGTCTTGCCGGCCCCGGAGGGTCCCACGAGGGCCGTCACGGAGCCTCGCGGAACCACGAGGTCGATGCCGTGAAGGACGGGTCCCTCCCCCGGGTAGGCGAAGGAGACGCCGTCGAACCGGATCTCCCGCGCGAAGGCCGGGAGGGGACGGGCCTCCGGTCCGTCCACGACGTCCACCGGGGCGTCGAGAATCTCGAAGAGGCGCCGGGCCGAGGCGAGCGCCGTCTGGAGCGCCAGATTGATCCGCGTGGCCCTCTTGAACGGCTGGTACATCATCACGAGCCCGACGCCGAACGAGATGAACGTCCCCAGGGTCATCTTGTCGGCCGCGATCCGGCTCCCGGCGTAGGCGAGAAGGAGGAGGAACGCGAGGACCGAAGCGGTTTCCAGGAGCGGCGAGGAGAACGCCATGATCCGCGCGGCGCGGCGCGCGAGCCGGAAGGTCCGTTCGTTGACCTCGCCGAAGCGTCCCGCCTCGTAGCGCTCGGCCCCGTAGGCCTGCACGACGCGCTGGCCGCGGATCGTCTCGGCCAGAACGCTCGTGAGATCCCCCATCCGCTCGCGTCCCGCCTTCGAGATCTTCCGGAGCCGGTTCGCGATGACGACGACCGGGACCACGATCGCCGGCGCGATGACGAGGGCGATCAGGGTCAGCTCCGGCGAGAGCGAGACGACGAGGACGACCAGGCTGGAAAGGGTCGCGAGGGACTGCGCGAGGTCGGCCAGGTCCGTTCCGAAGAGGGACTGGATCCGGTCGACGTCGCCGGTGACGCGGGAGATCAGGTCGCCGGACGGGTTCCGGGCGAAGAAGGACGTCGACTGCCCCAGCAGCCGGTCGTAGAGCGTCGCGCGAAGGTCCCTCACGAACGCGAGGCCCACCGTGTTGAAGTGGGCCAGGGCGAAATAGGAGCAGACGTTTTTCGCGAGGAAGGCGAGGAAGATCGTGAAGAGGATGGCGGCCCCGCGCGACTCCCGCGTGACCCCGGCCGCGCGGAAGAGGTCGGCGAGCCTCCCGTCGAGCCACCGGATGAGCGGCATCTTCGCCCGGAGGTCTCCGGAGCCCGCGAGCGTCTTCAGGGGCGTCGCCGCGCCGAGCCCGGTTTCCCCCTGCTTCGTGATCGCGATCCGAGCCTCGGGGCTCAGGACTTCGTCGAAGAGCGGCTGGAAGAGATAGGCGACGAAGGCCGTGAAGACGGCGACGCCGAGCATGGCGAGCACCGCGAAGGCCGCCTGACGCCGGTGGGGCCTGAAGAGGACGACGAGGCGGCCGACGTCGCGCGCGGCGCGGCGGCTGTCGTCCGTCACGCGGAGCTCCCCTCCCGGCCGAGGGCCCGAAGGAGCGCGCGCGCCGCGCGGTCCGCGGCGCCCGGCGGTCCGAGCCGGGCCCGTCCCGCGGCGAGGCGGCGCCGCGCCGCCGCGGCCTTCTCCGGGTCGTCGAGGAAAACCGCCGCCTCGGCCGCGATCCGCTCCGGCGTCGCGTCCGCCTGGATCAGCTCCGGCACCGCGCGGACGCCCGCGCCGTCGTCCGAAACGATGTTGGCCATCGCGGCGTGCTTCACCTTCACGAGGAGCCTGGCCAGAGCATAGGTGATCGGGTGGACCCGGTAGACGACGACCATCGGAACCCCCGCGAGAAGCCCCTCGACCGTGGCCGTCCCGGACGCCACGAGGACGACGTCCGCGGAGGCGAGAAGGGCGAGGTGGGCCCCCGCGACGACTCTCCAGGCGTCGACGGCGTCCCCGGCCGCCTCGCGCAGGAGCGCCTCGGAGACGGAGTCGGCGCGAACGAGGACGACCTCCGCGTCCGGGTGGCTCCTGGCGAGAATCGCGGCGGCGCCCGCCATCGCCGGCAGGAGGCGGCGGACCTCGCTGTCGCGCGAGCCCGGCATCAGGACGATCCGCCGTCGCGCCGGCCGGGACCCGTCAGCGCCGGCCAGTTCCGACGCCGCCTGGTCCACCAGCGGATGTCCGACCCACTCCACCGCCGCGCCGAGACCCCGCTGGTCGTACCACTCCTTCTCGAAGCCGAAGAGAACCAGGAGACGCCGGCCGATCCGTGCGATCGTCTTCGCCCGTCCCGGTCGCCACGCCCAGACCTGAGGCGAGACGTAGAAGACGACCGGGATCCCCGCCCGGTGAAGTCGCCGGGCGAGCGGCAGATTGAAGTCCGGTGCGTCGACGAGGACCGCCCCGTCGACGCCCTCCCGCCGGGCGGCCTCCACCAGCTCGCGGATCAGTCGTCGGGCCGGCCGGATCTTCCCGATCGCCTCGACGAGTCCGACCACCGCGAGGTCGCGCTGGTGCGCGAGAAGCCTCATCCCGCGCGCGGCGCAGCGATCGCCGCCGATTCCGAGAGCCGAAAGGCCGCCACCGCGCCGGTCCAGAGCCTCGAGAAGGGCCGCGGCGTGCTGATCCCCGGAGACCTCGCCGGCCGACACGAGAATCTTCAGCGCGGCGCTCATGAGGCGCCACGGAACAGGAGCCACGCGAGCGCGAGCCCTCCGCCGACCAGCGCCAGCCACGTCGTCACGAAGAAGCGGCGGACGGCCCGGGGCTCCTCGCGCCAGAGAAGGGCCAGGAAGGCGGCGAGCAGGGTCGCGTGGACGAGCATCAGAACGGCGTGGTCGCGGACGAGGCTCATGGCGCCCGGCGGAGCGCGCGCTCGGCCGTGTCCAGAACGAGGAGCAGCGACATGATCCCCGCGGTCAGGAGAAAGGCGGTACCCGCCTCGTTCGTCTCCGTGAGCGCGCCGCGACCCCAGCCGAGAGTCCACGCGACACCCCCGAGCAGTCCCGTGGGGACCGTGGCGGCGGTGCCGAGCCACGAGAAGGGCTCCCCGGCGACGGGGCGAGGGAGCGTACCGTCGAGGAGCAGTCCCAGGGCGAACGTGACGGCCACGATGAGCAGGAAGGCCGTCCCGCGGCGCCGGCGCCCCAGCGCCACCTGGCCCAGCCCGGGCAGAAGGAACGCCAGCAGCAGGACGACGGCGGGGAGCCGCGGGGCGCTCCGCCCGGTCAGGCCGGTGCCTCCGGCCGCGCGGCGGCCTTCGCGAATCCTTGAGCGAGGCGCTCGCGCGTGACGGCCAGGTCCTCCGGGAGCGTCCGCGTCCCGCCGACGACCGTCATGAAGTTCGTGTCCCCGTCCCAGCGCGGGACGACGTGGAGGTGCGCATGGCCGGGGACGCCCGCCCCGGCGCTCTTGCCGAGGTTGAGGCCGACGTTCAGCCCGTGGCATCGGTATTCCTCGCCGAGTATTGCCTCGGCGACGGCCGCGACCTCCATCAGTTCGCCGCGCTCGGCGGCCGACATTCCGGCGAGGGAGCCGTGGTGAGCGTACGGTGCCACCAGGATGTGGCCGCTCGAGTAGGGATAGCGGTTCAGGACGGCGTAGACCGCGGCCCCCCGGTGGACGATGAGGCCTTCGGCGTCCGCGAGCTGGTGGAGGCCGCAGAAGAGGCAGCTGTCCCCGGCCGCTCCGGTTTCGCCGGTCAGGTAGGCGAGACGCCAGGGGGTGAAGAGGATTTCCATGACGTCGCTCGGGAGCTCGGCGCGGGCGAGGCGGGCGTCCGCCTCTCCCGCCCTCAGCCCCCGCCGGCGGGCGGCTCGCCCGCGGCGGAAGACGGCGTCACCGGGTTGATCAGCTCCTTGAGCTTCTTTCCCGGCTTGAAGTACGGGACCCGCTTCGGAGGGACCATGACCTTCACGCCGCTCTTCTTCGGGTTGCGGGCCACGCGGGCGCCGCGCTGGCGGAGCCGGAAGCTCCCGAAGCCGCGGAGCTCGATCTTCTGGCCGGCTCGGAGCGATTCGATGATCCCCTCGAAGACCTTCTCGACGATGACTTCCGCCTGCTTCTTCGTCAGGTCGGTCGCCTTCGCGACCTCCTCGACGAGGTCCGCCTTCGTCGTCGTCCCTTCGCTTCGGGTTCCGGGAGTGTCAGCGTGCTCCATCGTTCCTCCGGCGGGTCGCCCGTTCCGGGGCGTCCCCCTCGGGTCTTCTGCGGTTCCGCTTCTCGGCTCTCACGATTCGGACGGCTCGGTACCGGTGTGGGTCGGCTCCGGCGCCCCGGCCCGGGCGTCGGCGGGCGGTTTCGCCTCCGCCGGCGTGCTCTCCTGGGAGACGCCGCGGGAAGAGAGCCCGATCCGCTGCTCGGCCGGCTCGATCCGGAGGATCTTCACGCGGACGGGATCCCCTTCGTGGAAGTGCTCGGACGGCTTCTCTCCGCGCGGAAGGTCGGTCTCCGAAACGTGCATCAGCCCCTCGAGCCCCTCGGGAAGGCGCACGAAGACGCCGAAGTCGGCCACCTTCGCGACGGTGCCCTCGAGGAGATCGCCGGGCTGGTGGGCCGCGGCGAACTGCTCCCACTCGTTCGGACGGAATTCCTTGATCGACAGGCTGATCCGGCGGTTCTCGATGTCGACGGCCGTGAGGATCGCCTGGATCTGGTCCCCCTTCTTGAGGACCTCCGACGGGTGTTTCACGCGGCGGCCCCACGACATGTCGGAAACGTGAACCAGGCCGTCGATGCCGTCTTCGATCTCCACGAACGCGCCGAAGTCGGTCAGGTTGCGCACCGTCCCGGTGATCCGGTCCCCGATCCGGTACTTTTCGGCGAGCTGCTCCCACGGGTTGGGCTCCGTGGCGCGCAGCGACAGCGAGAGGCGCCGCGTCTCCGGGTTCACGTCGGCGATGACCGCCTCGATCAGGTCGCCGACCTTCAGGAGCTTCGAGGGGTTCTTGATCCGCTTCGTCCACGACATCTCGCTGACGTGGATCAGCCCCTCGACCCCCTCCTCGAGCTCCACGAACGCGCCGTAGTCCGTCAGGGAGACGACCTTCCCGCGCACGCGGGCCCCGACCGGATAGTGGGCCGGAAGGTCCTGCCACGGGTCGGGCTTGAGCTGCTTCATCCCGAGCGAGATCCGGCCCGTCTCCGCGTCGAACTTCAGCACCTTGACCTCGACCGTCTCGCCCACCTTGACGACTTCGGAGGGATGGCCGACGCGTCCCCACGACATGTCGGTCACGTGAAGGAGGCCGTCGATGCCGCCGAGATCGACGAAGGCGCCGTAGTCCGTGATGTTCTTGATCAGGCCTTTCAGGACCCGGCCGTCGGCCAGCGCCACCTGGGCTTCCTTCCGCTTCACGTCCGCGATCTCGTCCAGGATCGCCTTGCGCGACAGGACGATGTTTCCGCGCTTTCGGTCGAGGCCGACCACGCGGAACTCCAGCTCGCGCCCCTTGAGGACGTCGAGGTTCTTCAGCGGCCGCGAGTCGGCGATGGAGCCCGGCAGGAAGGCCCGGACGCCGATGTCCACGGCCAGCCCCCCCTTGACCCTTTCCAGGACGCGCCCCTTGACGGTGGCGCCGGTCTTGAAGGCGTCCTCGACGGTGTCCCAGGCGCGGTTCCGGCGCGCCCGCTCGTGCGAGAGGACGACGTACCCCGAGGAACTTTCCGTCCGCTCCAGGATCGCTTCGATCTCGTCGCCCGGCTGCGGCAGCTTGTCGCCGCCGGCGCCGCCGAATTCGTGCCGGGGGATCATTCCCTCCGACTTGTAGCCGATGTCGACAAGGACCTCGTCATTCGTCACCTGGACGACCCGGCCGCGGATCAGCTCTCCTTCTCGCAGCGAGCGCTCGCTCTCGGCCAGCATCCGCGCGAACTCGCCGCTCTCGGCGGGTTCATCGGGCCTCGGCCCGGCGGTCTTCTTGGGGTCGATAGGCGACATCAAGGGACTCCTTCGCTCCAGTCGATTCCGGGACGGACTAAGTCGCCGATGGACAAGGAATTAGCCCGGCCCGAAGCGGGGATGTTAGTCGCTGGCGCGGGGCCGGTCAACCGGCCGCAGAGGCGAGGTGCCGGAGCAGCTCTTCGACGACCTCATCGACCGTCAGATCGGACGTGTCGAGGACGACGTAGCTCGCATCGTGCCGGAGCGGGGAGTCCTCCCGGGTGGAGTCGGCCCGGTCGCGCGCCTCCATCTCGGAGAGGACCTTCTCGAACGGCTGCGGCGTTCCCCTGGCTTCCAGTTCGAGCGTCCGGCGGCGCGCCCGGACTTCGGGCCGCGCCGTGAGGAAGAACTTGTGCGGCGACTCGGGAACGACCTTCGTCCCGATGTCGCGCCCCTCGAGGACGCCGCCCGACGTGGCCGCCAGCTGGCGCTGCATCCCGGCGAGGCGCCGCCGCACCCCGGGAATCGCCGAGACGGCCGACGCGTACATCGAGATCTCGGGGGTGCGGATTTCCTTCGAGACGTCCTCGCCGTCGAGAAACGTGCGGGCGCTGGCGACGCTCCCCGTGACGGAGACCGTGGCCCGCTCCGCGATGGCGACGACCGCCGCCGGGTCGGAGATGGGGAGCGCGACCCCG
>Ga0335085_10009577_pt1 | contig 14602 bp, 10 predicted proteins | sample Lox_Sample_45_FD_206712 | JGI IMG/M metagenome (GOLD analysis project Ga0335085, IMG submission 206712) | Soil microbial communities from Loxahatchee National Wildlife Refuge, Florida, United States - Lox_Sample_4.5 | ecosystem: Environmental > Terrestrial > Soil > Wetlands | place: USA...
ATATTGCAGCGTTGAAAGACCAATTGCTGCGCCAGAAGGCCAAGGTGGTGATCGCATTGGGGAGGCAGGGGATGAAGACGGCTACGACGCTTAATGACGGTGCCGTGGTCGTTGGGGGTGTATTGACTGTGCCTGCGAGCGAGGCGACGCGGCAACCGGTGATCACCCTTTCGCCGGATCCCGCCTTGTTGTTTGCGCGCATGAAAGCATTGATGCCGATGACGAAACGCATCTTCGTCGTCTACGATCCCGGCTTCAACAGTTGGCTGATCAAATTGGCCAAAGATGCCGCCAGTGCTCAAGGGCTTCAACTGGTGGTTTTTCCGGCGCAGGATCTGCGCGGCGCGGCGCAGGCCTATCAGAGGATATTTTCCGAGGCCGACGGCCGCAGCGATGTCTTGTGGTTGCCCCAGGACCCGACCACGGTGGAGGAAAATTCCATCCTGCCTTTGGTGCTGCAGGATTCCTGGAATCAGAATGTCGCGGTTATCTCCAGCAATTTCGGCCACGTACGTCGCGGGGTGCTATTTGCCCTTTATCCAGACAACGAGGCGTTGGGGAAGCGACTCGCCGGTTTGGCCGAAGACATTTTGAACTCCAGGGCAAAAACTGAATTTACCGGTTTGATGACATTGCTCGATGTTCAGAGTGCCGTCAACTTGCGCACCGCCAAACATCTTGGGATCAGCCCAATGAGGTTGAAGAATTTCAACTTGACCTTCCCGGAATGATACGTGTGTCCATGAAGAAAATTCTCGATGAATTTCTCCATCAGGTGACTTTCGAGCGACAGCTTGGCATCATGGTTACGCTCGGGATTTTGCTGCTGGCGTTGTCTTCGTCGCTGGTGGGATCCTGGCAGAGCAACGAACGGGTACGCATAAACCTGCTCGAGCAGGGACAGCAAATCACCGAGAATCTGGCCCGTCAGAGCGCTTTGGCGCTGATTTACGCTTCGGCGGACAATGCGGACGAGGCGGTGAAAGCCACCATGGCATTCCCGGGCGTGGTCGGAGTGGAAATACGCGATGCCAACCAGCGAGCATTGCTGACGCGCGGAAAATACAACACGGCCGAATTTACCACTCTGGTCGAGCGTTCCAATTTGAAGGATGTCGCGTCGGTTCTCGAATCGGAAAGCAGGAGCGCATGGCGTTTCTCGGCACCAGTCTACACTCGGCCGGCCACTGAATCGCCATTCAATGTGCAGACTGCCGCGCCCGAATTGCTCGGTTATGTTTCTGTGGTGATGAGCAAGCAGGAACTGGTTCGGATGGCGACCGGGATCTTTGTCGCCAACATCGCCACGTCGTTTACCTTCGCGTTGCTGTTCCTGCTCCTGATCCGCTTTCTGACCAATCGGATGACCCGGCCGCTTAACCAGTTGTCAGCCAGCATGGGGCGCGCCAAGGAAGGAGAATCAGAAGTGCGCGCCGTGCTCTCCGGTCCCAAGGATATCTCCGATATGGCCCATGCCTTCAACAGCATGATGGAAGTGCTGGAAGAGCGCGAGGCAGCGTTAAGTGTTGCCGCGATTGCGTTCGAGATCGAAGAAGGAATGATCGTGACTGATCAGGATGAGGTGATCATTCGCGTCAATCGTGTTTTTTCGACTCTGAGCGGATACAGCGCAGAGGAAGCGATCGGTAATCACCTGAGCATGCTCAAGACCGATCGCGATGATCCGGAATTTTATTCACGAATGCGGGATATTCTGCATCGTGACAATTTCTGGCAAGGGGAGATCTGGAACCGGCGCAAGAACGGGGAAATCTATCCGGAATGGTTGACGATCACCGCTGTTGTCGGCAAGGACGGCAAAATTACCAATTATATTTGCGCCTTCTTTGATATCACCGAACGCAAACAGGCGGAAGAGAAGATCCATAATCTTGCATTCTATGACCCGCTCTGCCAATTGCCCAACCGGAGGCTGTTGTTTGACCGCCTGCATCAGGCAGTCACCACCAGCACGCGCAACAAGACCTGCGCGGCCCTGTTGTTCATCGATCTCGATAATTTCAAAATACTGAACGACACGCGGGGACACGACATCGGCGACCTGTTGTTGATCGAGGTGGGCCATCGCTTGCGGGCCGCCATACGCGAGAGCGATACACTGGCCCGTCTGGGCGGAGACGAATTCGTGGTGCTATTGGAGGGATTGAGCGAGGACAGATCGGAGGCCGGCGTGCAGGCGCGGGAGGTGGGAGAGAAAATGCTGTTCGACATCAGCCAGCCCTATATGCTCAAGGATGTCGAACATTACAGTACCGCGAGCATAGGGGTATCCCTGTTTTCCAATTACAGGCAAAATCTCGACGATCTGCTCAAACAGGCTGACACGGCCATGTACGCAGCGAAGAAATCCGGACGCAACACACTGCGTTTCTTTGATCCAGCCATGCAGGCCGCGCTGGAAATACACAGTCAGCTTGAAGCCGGAATGCGCAAGGCATTGCCCAAGCAGGAATTCATGCTCTATTACCAGGTGCAGGTCGATAGCGAACAGCGCCCCATCGGTGCGGAGGCATTGTTGCGCTGGGAAGATCCTGAACAGGGGATGATCAGTCCGGCAAAATTCATTCCCGTTGCGGAAGACACCGGGTTGATCCTGCCGATCGGCCAATGGGTGTTAAAGACTGCCTGTGCTCAGCTAAAGGAATGGGAAAAGAATGCGCTGACAAGTGATTTGTCACTTGCAGTCAATGTCAGCGCGAGGCAGTTTCGCCAGCCGGGTTTCGTAAGGCAGGTAAGCGAGTTGATCAAGCAAACCCAGATCAACCCGTCGCGGCTCAAGATAGAATTGACCGAAAGCACAGTACTCGAAAATGTTGTCGACACCATCAACAAGATGCATGCGTTGAAATCGGTCGGGGTACGCTTCTCCATGGACGATTTCGGCACGGGTTACTCTTCGCTGGCCTACCTGACACAGCTGCCGCTCGACCAATTGAAGATTGACCAGTCATTCGTCCGTAACATCGGCACAAAATCCACGGATTCGATGATCGTTCAGACCATTATCGGCATGGCCCACAATCTCGGAATCGAGGTCATTGCCGAAGGAGTGGAAACCGATTCCCAGCGTGATTTCCTTTGGGGGGCAGGATGCCGGTTTTATCAAGGTTATCTGTACGGCAAACCGGTGCCGGCTAGGGAATTCAATGCCAAGCTGGCAGCGCAGAGCCGCGTAGCGATCAGCGGGGAAGACAAATGATTCGGTCCTTTCACTCCGGGAACGCGAGGTTCGCCACCTGCAGGATTCATTGCGCGAGAGTTTCGCGTGCCCGCAGGATCGCTGCTTCAACCTGATTCGGCGCGGTTCCGCCGATATGGTCGCGGCTGGCGATCGAACCTTCCAGCGACAGGATCTGATACACGTCTTCGCCGATATGGGATGAGAATCGCTGTAATTCCGCCAGACCGATGGCGCTTAAATCGCAGCCGCGTTGTTCGGCAAAACGCACCGCGACAGCAACGGTTTCATGGGCATCGCGGAATGGCACCCCTTTCTTCACCAGATAATCGGCGAGATCAGTGGCAGTGGCGTAGCCCTGCAGCGCTGCATTGCGCATGGCCTCGGAATGGACGCGGATGCCGGCGATCATCTCTGCGTAGATACGCAGCGTTTGCGACAGCGTTTCCACGGTATCGAACAGCGGCTCCTTGTCTTCCTGATTGTCCTTGTTGTAAGCCAGCGGTTGGCCTTTCATCAGCGTGAGCAGCGCAACCAGATGACCGTTCACTCTTCCGGTCTTGCCGCGTACCAGCTCGGGAACATCGGGATTTTTTTTCTGGGGCATGATGGAAGAGCCGGTGCAAAACCGATCGGCGATGTCGATGAAACCGAAACGCGGACTCATCCACAGGATCAGCTCTTCGGAGAAGCGCGACAGGTGGATCATGATCAGCGCGGCACAAGAAGTAAATTCGATCGCGAAATCGCGATCGGAGACGGCATCCAGCGAGTTCTCGCACACGCCTTCAAAACCAAGCAGTTCGGCTACGTATTCGCGCTTGATCGGATAGCCGGTTCCGGCCAATGCAGCCGAGCCGAGCGGCAGGCGGTTGACACGCTTGCGGCAATCCCGCAGACGTTCCGCATCGCGCTTGAGCATTTCGAAATAAGCCATCAGGTGATGTGCGAAGCTGACCGGTTGCGCGACTTGCAAATGCGTGAAACCGGGCATGATGGTGTTGACATGCGGCGCGGCCAGGTCGAGCAACGCGCGTTGCAAATCCTTGACCAGACCAAGCAGGTCATCAATCGCATGGCGCAGATACAGGCGTATATCGGTGGCCACCTGGTCATTGCGTGAACGACCGGTGTGCAGGCGCTTGCCGGCATCTCCGACCAGTTCAATGAGCCGTCTTTCGATATTGAGGTGCACGTCCTCCAGATCGGTCGACCAGGCGAATTCGCCGCTGATGATCTCATTCTCAATTTGCGCCAGCCCGCGCTTGATGTCTTTCAAGTCGTGTGTCGTGATGATGCTGCAGGCGGCAAGCATCTGCGCGTGAGCCAGCGAACCCTGAATATCGAACATGGCCAGTTTGCGGTCGAAATTCACCGATGCGGTGTAGCTTTTCACCAATTCCGCCACCGGCTCCGCGAATCTTCCGGACCAGCTATCTTTGTCTTGCATTGCCGCCCCCACTTGTCCCAAAATGAAGCATCGAATACTCAGGGCTTCCACGCCATGAATCCGAAGTTCTGCCGTCACGAACCCGAATTATTCAATCCATGAACAATGCTCGCAGTATAAAACAAAATGCACGGCCGGATACGTTGCCCAACTTCCGCAATCTGGGCATCATGTTGCGCATACTGGTGATCAGCAATGGCCTGGCGATCTTGCAGGCGGTCATGTTGGCAAATGAATGGTCAGACGTGGCACAGCGCATGCTGGAAATTGAGACGTTGCTGACCCCGGTACTGTTGACCAGCATGCTGTTGTTGTGGATAGCCCAGCCGTGGCTGAATCGGTTGCCTTACTGGCAGGGTGCACTGGCGACTGTAGTGATCGTCGCCGCATTGACGCTGTCCTTCTATGAGTTTGGCAGGGATTTGTTCAATCCGGCCATAAGCTCAAAATATCTTTTCGACGAGGTGCGATACACTTTGCTCAGCGCGGCGGTAAGTGTCATCCTGCTGTTGTATTTCCGGCTGCGCGCGAAGATGCTGACGCGTGCGCTGCATGAAGCGCGCTTGCAGGTATTGCGCGCGCGCATCCGCCCGCATTTTTTGTTCAATACCATCAACGCAGTGCTCGGGATAGTGCGGACCCGGCCAAAACAAGCCGAAACTGCACTGGAAGACATGGCCGATCTGTTCCGCATTGCGATGTCCGATGCAAGGGATCTGGTACCGCTGAGCCGCGAGATCCAGTTAAGCAAGCAATATCTCGCTCTGGAGCAAATGCGCATGGGTGACCGCTTAAATGCCGATTGGCAGGTAAATGAAGTGCCGGAAAACGCGCTGATTCCGCCCCTGCTGTTGCAGCCATTATTGGAAAACGCGGTTTATCACGGCATTGAAACCTTGCCGCAGGGGGGCAGCATCAGGATCATCTTGACCCGCAAAGGCGATGAGCTATACCTGACCGTGGAGAACCCCTGTGTGGAGCACGGGCCGGCGGCGACCGGCCGGCACAGGATTGTTGAGTTGCAGAAGAAATTCGACGCCGACTCGGAGAATGCGCGCTATGCTGGCAGCAGGCAGCGTTCCAATAATAGAATGGCACTTCTGAACATTCGTGAGCGGCTGGACCTGCTGTTTGACGCCGAGGCGAGTTATCAGGTAGAGCACGGCGATAGATTCTATCGTGTGGAAATTGTATTGCCCTATATAAAGGAACGACCATCATGAACTCCATCGTCGAATTGGCCTTGCGAATATTCATTGTTGACGACGAGCCGCCCGCGCGCAACCGGCTGCGCGATCTGCTGAACGACTGCAAGGATCAGTTGGCGCTGGATGTGGTGGGCGAAGCGGCAAACGGACAGGAAGCGCTGGACAAGCTTGCGGAAGTCACGGCGGACGTCGTATTGCTGGATATCCGCATGCCGCAAATGGACGGCATAGAGCTCGCGCAACATCTGAACAAACTACCGAATCCACCGGTGGTCATATTCACCACGGCATATGATGCCTATGCGATCAAGGCATTCGACCTGCACGCGATCGATTTCCTGCTCAAACCGATACGTTTGGGGCGTTTGTTCGAGGCGTTGAATCGCGCGCGCAATGCGGTCCCGGTGAAAACCGAAGTATTGCGGGAATTATTGCCCGAGCCCCGCAAAAATCTGTCCAGCCGCGAACGCGGCAGGATCCACCTGATCCCCATCGAGCAGGTGCTCTATCTGCGAGCCGAGCTGAAGTACATCACGGTGCGCACCGCGGAACGCGAATACCTGCTCGAGGAATCGCTCACTGATCTGGAAAAGGAATTCGCCGCGCGTTTTGTGCGCATCCACCGCAACAGCCTGGTCGCAAAGGATGCCATAGCGGGTTTCGTGAAGGGCGGAGACGAGGGTGAAAGCGGCTGGATGGTGAAATTGAAGGGGCTGGATGAGTTGCTTGCGATCAGCCGCCGGCAGCAGCACATCGTCAAGGAATTCAGCTGAACCTGTCCTGGGTGGATTGTCGCGGGAAGGATCATTGCAGACCGGTACTCGCGCATTCCCTGCCGGGAATTTGCTGTCTTGCGCGGGTTGCCTGTATCACAGAGCGCCACGCCAGCAGTTTTTGTTGATAGGATATCCCCGCATTGGCCGGGCTGGTGGATGGCAATCGCCGATATTGCAGTTGGGCGGGCTTGAGGGTAGGCCGGACATATTTCAGGAAACTTTGCTCCGCCTTGGTACCATTGAAAAACACGTGAATGATCCCCGGGTGTCGCACAAAGAAGGTGTTGAAATCGTTCGGGACTTCCGAGGATATCTCGATGTGCGAGTCCAGACTGGTTTTGCGGATGCATGAAGCCAGCACGTCCCATAACGCGATGCCCGATGACCGCAAGATCTTCAACCTGTTCCGGTAAGAAAGACCCGGGTGCGCGCCGATGAGTTCGCCCATGATGGTCCAGAACATATTTCGCTGATGGGCATAGTACTGGCCCGCCGCCAGCGATGCCTTACCCGGCATGCTTCCCAGGATCAGTACCACCGCATTGGTATCCGCGACTGGAGCAAAGCAATGTATTCGCTGCATTGGCTATCAAGGCAAGAAAGCTGCCGGCTTGCTATCTTCCGCCACTATGGTCTTGTCCACGCTGTAATATCGCTTGCGGTTGGCGTTGACCGTTGGCAGATAATTCCTGGTCTCTTCAAAAGGCAGTTTTTCGCGCAGTATCTGATAAACCTGCGGCGGACTGAGACGGTTGATCCGCTGCAGGCCATCCTCGAATCGCTGCTTGCCATTGGCATCGGTGAAGGCTCGCATCACATTGCCCGGGCCGGTGTTATAGGCTGAAATCACGCAGTAATCGCGTGACATGCGGTCGTCGACGCCATCCAGCTGGTCATAGGTCAGTACGCTCAGATAGGCGGCGCCCAGCTCGATATTGTTTTCCGGGTCGAACAGGTAATCCCTGGAAGGCGCGATGTCCTGGTTCCTCGCGCGGCGATACGCTTCGCGACCGCCGCTGGTGGGCACCAGCTGCATCAGCCCGTAGGCGGGAGCACCACTGACGGCATGCGGGTTGAAGCTGCTTTCGGTGCGGATCACACCCAGTACCAGGCTGGGGCTGACGTTATACTGCTTGGCATATTTGCGCACGGCCTGAAGGTATCTCTGCGCCTTTTGATCTTCGAAGTTTGCCACCATCCTGATGACGACATAGCGTACGGATTTGTCGCCACTATCGGTCTGAATTGTGCGCGTGCTGGTCTGAGCCAGCATCTGGTCGGCAAAGCTGGAAGCCGATTCCATGGTCTTGATCTCCTGCCCTGCGTCGTTCAGCACCAGCCCCAGCAAAAAAGGAGTGCTCTTGCCGTTCAGGTTGACGGGACTGTCGGAAAATACATCTACTGAGGCCGGGTCTTCGGGCGTGAGCAGCGTGGTAACGATGGCATTTTTCAGGCTCGCATCCGCATTCTGGTCCAGGGTTTCCACTCTGATCTCGCCGCGTTCAAAATCCACGATCGCGCGGCTTCTGTATTGCTTGCTGTATTTGACATAGGTCTTGCGTTCCGGAAGACGCGTTTCATTTTTGCCCCAGGTCTTTTTCACATTGCCGGACAGGCCGTTCATCAGCCTGTCGAAATCGCGCTTTGCGACTTTGAGATCCTGGGCCAGTTGCATCGGGTCGCGTTCCCACTGCTTGCGCTTATGCTCGAGCATGGCCTTTGCTGTCGCCTCCGGGTCGGAACTGGAAGCGATCTTTGTGATGTTCTTTGCACTGGCGCTATTCGCGGCCTTAATCAGCTCGTCCAGATTGACGCTGCTCCCTTTCTGCGAAGCGCAGGACGGGAGCAGAAATAGCACAGGCAGGGCGATCAAGAATTTCTTCATTGTCTGCATTGAACGGATGTCCTAGCCGCTGTTGCGCAATCCCGTTGCGATCCCGTTGATGGTGAGGTGAATCGCGCGCTTCACCAGTATGTCATTGTCCCCGGCGCGGTGGCGTTGCAGCAGCGCGACTTGCAGATGGTTGAGCGGATCGATGTAGGGCGTGCGGGTCAGCAGGCTGCGCGCGAATGCGGGATTATCCTGCAGCAGGGAGGTGTTGCCGGTCACCGCGAACAGCATCTTCACGGTATCCTCCCATTCGCGTTCGATGGTGCCGAAAATCCGCTCACGCATCTTGATATCGGCCACCAGCTCGGCATAACTCGATGCGATACCCATGTCGGTCTTGGACAACACCATATCCATGTTGGACAACAAGCCCCGGAAGAAGGGCCAGCTCTTGTACATGGCGCGAAGCCGGGCCAAACCGGCATCGCCTTCTTGCGCGACGAATTGCTTTACCGCGCTGCCGAAACCGAACCAGCCCGGCAGCAGCGTGCGGTTCAAGCCCCAGCTGAACACCCATGGTATCGCGCGCAGATCCTGGATACGGTCGGAAGCCTTGCGCGACGAAGGCCGGCTGCCGATATTCAGTTCTGCGATCTCGCGGATCGGCGTGGATGAGAAAAAATACTCGTTGAAGCCGGGCGTCTCATAGACCAGTTTGCGATACGCCACAAAGGCGTTATGGCTGAGCGTTTCCATGATGCTCATGTATTCGGGGTTGCCGTCCGCGTCATGCGCATAATCCAGCAGGGTGGCTTCCAGCGTGGCAGCGATCAGTGTCTCAAGATTGCGCCGGCCGATCTCGGGGTTGGAATACTTGCTGGAGATCACCTCGCCCTGTTCGGTGATGCGGATCTGGCCGTTCACGCTACCCGGCGGCTGGGCCAGGATCGCATCGTAACTCGGGCCGCCGCCGCGGCCGACGGTGCCGCCCCGACCATGGAACAATCTCAGTTCGACACCATGCTTGGCGAATATTTTCACCAACTCTACCTCGGCCTTGTACAGCTCCCAGTTGGCGGTCAGATAGCCGCCGTCCTTGTTGCTGTCCGAATAGCCGAGCATCACTTCCTGGGTATTGCCGCGACTGCCCAGCAATTTGCGGTAATCCGGGATGGAGAGCAGTTCGTCCATGATCTTGCCGCAGCCGCGCAGGTCTTCGATGGTTTCGAACAAAGGGATGATATTGATATGCAGCTGATGCGAGCCGCTTTCCAGCAGACCGACCTGTTGCAGCATCAGCGCGAGTTCGAGCATATCGCTGACCGATTCGGTCATCGAGATGATATGGTTGGGCAGTGCCGCGCGGCCGAAGCTCCGGTGGATCTCCGCGGCAGCCTGCATGATGCGCAACTCGCTCTGTGCCACCGGGCCGTACTGTTCGATGTCGCCGAGCAGGGTCTTGCCGGATTTCAAAGCGGCCAGCAGCACTTCGCGGCGTGCGGCTTCATCCAGATCCAGATAGTTGGATTTGCCCGAATTGCGTGAAAACAATTCGCCGACGGTTTGCTCGTGCACAGCACTGTGCTGGCGCATGTCCAGCGGGGCGAGATGGAATCCGAAGACCTCCGCTGCGCGTCGCAGATAGGCCAGGCGTCCGCGTGCCAGATACACCGCGCCGTGCTTGAACAACGAGTCGATCAGCACATCGAGATCGTTGATGAAATCCTGGGGAGTGGCATAAGGCGGCGAATGCCTGTCGACCGGCGACAAGTGCGAAGTCTTCAAGCCAAGCTGCCGGGCGGTCGCCGTCAGGCGCGAATAGATCAGGATCAATGCACGCCGATAAGGTTCGTCCTTGCGGCTTTCGGCCGTGTCGGGCGACTGATCCGAAAGCCTGCGCAGTTCATCGCTGACGTCCACCAGACGATCGGTCAGGCTCAGGCGCGTACCAAGAAGATGCGTCTCGTTCAAGTAATGTTCGAAAGCCAGCGATGCGTGCTGGTGCATCGCATCCAGCATCACATCATGCGTGACGAATGGATTGCCGTCGCGGTCGCCGCCGATCCAGCTGCCGACGCGGAGCAGCGGCGGTATGCGGATATCCTTGTCGAAGCGAGCCTCGAGCTGCTTCTCCAGATTCGCGTAAATCCGGGGGATCTCGCCCAGAAAAGTGTAGCGGTAGAACTCCAGGCCGTTCTTGATCTCGTCGCGCACGGTCAGTTTGGCGGTGCGCAGCATGCGCGTTTGCCACAGGATCAGCACGAAACGATGCAGCGTCTCTTCGTTGTAGTCCAGTTCATCCGGCGTCATGTCGACGCGGTCCCGGTCCGAGAGAAGTTGGGAAATGATCAGCTGGCAATCGAGTATGCTTTTGCGCTGCACTTCGGTGGGGTGCGCGGTCAATACCGGCGAGATCAGCGCGCTGTCCAAGAATGATTGCAGCGTTTCCTTGCCGATGTGCTTCTCTTCGATGCGCTCCAGCGCCAGCAGCAGACTGCCGTCTTTGGGCGGGCTCCCGGCCTTGAGGTGGGCGCGGTGCCTGCGATTGTGGTGCAGATCTTCGGCGATATTGGAAAGTTGTGAGAAGTAGCTGAATGCGCGCACCACAAGCAGCGCTTCGCTGTGGGACAGTGCGTCCAGAATCTGCTCGAGCTGCACCCGGTCGCGGTCGTCCTGTGTCTTGCGGAATCGGACGGCGGCACGGCGCACATTCTCGATCAGTCTGAAGGTCTCCTCGCCTTCCTGCTCGCGCAATGTATTGCCGAGAATGCGGCCCAGCAGACGCACATCATCGCGTAGCGGCAGATCCTTGCTGGATAGATCAGTAGGGGCGGCAATCAAGTTCATCGGGTTCTCTGCACAAAAGCGCGGCGCACCGTATGTTAGAATGCGCCGGATACACTTTCTTCATATTAAATAACTTCAGGCACAAAATCTCAGGAAAACATATGAGCAAGATATCCCACCCAGGCCCGGCTCGATTAGTGATAGCTTCGCGTGAAAGCGCGCTGGCGATGTGGCAGGCAGAACATATTCGAGACAGGCTGCGGGCATTATATCCGCAAACCGAGGTCAGTATATTGGGCATGACGACTCAAGGAGACCAGATTCTGGAGGTCACGCTCTCCAAGATCGGCGGCAAGGGTCTGTTCGTCAAGGAACTGGAGACCGCGCTTGAAGACGGGCGCGCCGACCTTGCAGTGCATTCACTGAAAGACGTGCCGATGAATCTGCCGGAAGGTTTTGTGCTCGCGGTGATCGGCCAGCGCGAAGACCCGCACGACGCTTTTGTATCCAATCAATACGAAAATCTCGCCGCGTTGCCTGCCGGCAGTGTGGTGGGGACATCCAGCCTGCGCCGCGAGAGCCAGTTGCGGGCGCGTTTCCCTCATCTGGATATCCGGCCGCTGCGCGGCAACGTGCAGACCCGACTGCGCAAACTGGATGAAGGGCAATATGCCGCCATCATCCTCGCCGCTGCGGGGCTGAAACGCCTCGGGCTGGGCAGCCGCATCCGCGCGCTGATCAGCAGCGAGGACAGTCTGCCCGCGGTGGGCCAAGGTGCGCTGGGCATAGAATGCCGCGCGGATCGCGCCGATGTGATCGCATTGCTGCAACCGTTGCATCATCCCGAAACCGCCGCCTGCGTGTATGCCGAGCGCGCCTTGAGCAGGGCGCTGGCGGGCAGCTGTCAGGTGCCGCTGGGCGGATACGCCGAAGTGAAGAATGGGAAGTTGCGCATGCGCGGCTTTGTCGCCAGCCCGGATGGCAAGCGCATGACGAGTTCGGAGTTGACCGGCGAGATCGACGATCCCGAAACGCTGGGCAACAAGATCGCCGATGCGCTTCGAGCGCAGGGCGCGGATGAAATCCTTGCCGAGCTGAATGGCTAATCAACCCCTGCGCGGATTGACGATCGTCGTCACGCGTCCGCGCGACCAGGCCGCGCAACTGGCCGGTCGCATCGAACGGGCTGGCGGCGTTCCGCTGCTGTTCCCGCTGCTGGAAATAACCCTGGCGCAGGATACCGATACACTGAACGAACAAATTTCCCGGCTCGATCGATTCAATCTTGCAATTTTCATCAGCCCCAATGCGGTGCAATATGGCATCGCGGCGATGCGTGCAAAGGGACCGATCTCCGATTCGCTCACGATCGCCGCGGTCGGCCAGGGCAGCGCGAAGGCGTTGCGCGAACTCGGCATAACCAGCGTTATCGCGCCCACCGAACGTTTCGACAGCGAAGGCTTGCTGGCCTTGCCGGAATTGCAGAATGTTTCCGGTTGGAGTGTGATGATCTTTCGCGGCGATGGCGGACGCGAGTTGCTGGGTGACACGCTCAAATCGCGCGGCGCAACCATCGAATATGCCACCTGCTACCAGCGCAGCAAGCCGCAACAGGATGCAGCCGGGCTGCTGGCAGCCAAGCCGGACGCGATCACCGTGACCAGCAGCGAGGCGTTGGGATATCTGTGGGACATGCTCAAAGAAGATGGCAGGGCATTATTGCGCGACACGCCGTTATTCGTGCCCCATGCGCGCATCGCCGGTCTGGCGCGCGAGCAAGGATGGCAGAATGTGCAAGTAACCGCATCCGGAGATGACGGATTGTTATCCGCTTTGATAACATGGTCCGGCCAGAATCCGACCGGGAGCGCAGCACCGGGGGCAGGTAGCTGATGCTGCGGGGTTTACTTTTTTCCCGGCGAACCTTGATCCGTTCATGAAAGGTGCTGAATGAGCGAACAAACCCCACAGTCTGAAAATACCGGGCCGGAGGACAGGCCGGAATCTTCGGCACTCCCCGATCATACCCGGCCGAAGCATAGAACCACCGTGGCGGATGTATTTTCGCGCATCAGCATCACGCAACTGACGCTGGCAGTATTGGTGATGATATTCCTTTGGCAATGGCTGGATGGGTATCGCGCCATCAGCGACATGCAGGAACAACTGGCGAAAAAGCTCTCTGAAATGGACGGGAGCAACAAAGCCAATCAGGTATTACTGGCGCAAGATCAGGATCGGGTGCGCGAGCTTTCCGCCAAAGTGGCAACACTGGAATCGCGCTATGAGGAGTCGCAGAATCAGCGCGACGCGCTGGAATCCCTGTACAACAGATTGTCGGCGAACAGCGATGAAGCCGTGCTGGCCGAAGTAGAGCAGATGCTGCTGACCGCCGCCCAGCAGCTGCAACTGACGGCCAACGTGAGGGCCGCGCTGATCGCCATGCAAGGTGCCGATTCCCGTTTGCAAAGCTTGAACCGGCCGGCATTCGGAGAATTGCGCCAGGCCATCAGCCGCGACATGGACAAACTGCGCGCACTTCACGATGTGGACATCACCGGCATCAATATCCAGCTCAACAATCTGATCGCCGTCGTGGATCGGATGCCGCTGGCCTACCAGCAACGTTCGGAAAATACCCTGGTCGAACCTGCCGCTCCTCCACAGGAGGAAACGAGCTGGCAAAGATTGCTGCGTGAAATCTGGCAAGAAGCGAGGCAACTGGTGCGCATCGAAAACACGGACAAGGCGGAGATCCCGCTGTTGCCCCCCAATCAGGAATTTTTCCTGCGCGAAAATCTCAAGCTGAGTTTGTTGTCGGCACGCCTTGCTTTGTTGTCGCGCGACGAAGCCAGTTTCAAGCAAGGGTTGAAAACCGCGCAGCTTTGGACAGCGCGTTATTTCGACGCAAAATCAAGCGAGAGCATTCGCATGTCGGGCGGCCTGAATAAACTGGTTGCCGCGGATATCCACATCGAAATACCTGACATCAGCGCCAGTTTGCAGGCGGTGCGCAAATATCGCCTGATCCGCGAGCACGAGCCGAAAATCAGATTCGAGTTGGCGCCAAAAGAGCCGAAGGTGGGTTTAAAGGGGCAAAAGGCGGCGAAATGAAATATCTGGCCTGGATACTCGGATTGTTTGCCGCCGCAGTGGCGCTCGCCATCGCTGCACGCAATCCGGGGTATGTATTGCTGGTGTATCCTCCATACAGGATCGAGTTGTCCCTCACGCTGTCCGTCGTGTTGTTGTTGTCCGCATTTGTCTTGGGCTATGGCCTGGTTAGACTGACAATCGGTGTTCTGCAACTGCCGGCCTATGTGCGCAAATTTCGTTCGGACCGCAAACAGG
>Ga0335085_10009578_pt1 | contig 14602 bp, 16 predicted proteins | sample Lox_Sample_45_FD_206712 | JGI IMG/M metagenome (GOLD analysis project Ga0335085, IMG submission 206712) | Soil microbial communities from Loxahatchee National Wildlife Refuge, Florida, United States - Lox_Sample_4.5 | ecosystem: Environmental > Terrestrial > Soil > Wetlands | place: USA...
GGCGAGCTTGCCCTGCATGAGCTGGAAGGTGCCGATCGGCGCCCCGAACTGCCGGCGCTCGTGCAGGTAGGGAATGACGAGGTCGAGGCAGGACTGCATCAGGCCGACGGCGCCAGCCGCGAGCACGGCGCGCTCGTAGTCGAGGCCGGACATCAGCACAGTGACGCCGCCGCCGACCGCGCCGAGCACGTTGTCTTCCGGCACCTCGCAGTCCTCGAACACGAGCTCGCCGGTATCGGAGCCGCGCATGCCGAGCTTGTCGAGCTTCTGCCCGGTGGAGAAACCCTTGAAGTTGTTCTCGACGATGAAGGCGGTGATGCCGCGCGGTCCGGCACCGGCGTCGGTCTTGGCGTAGATCACCAGCGTTTCCGCCAGCGGGCCGTTGGTGATCCACATTTTCGTGCCGTTGAGCACGTAGCAGTCGCCTTTCTTGTCGGCGCGGGTGCGCATGGAGACGACGTCGGAGCCGGAGCCGGCTTCCGACATGGCGAGCGCGCCGACATGGGCCCCGGAAATCAGCTTCGGCAGGTAGCGCTTCTTCTGCTCGTTCGTGCCGTTCCTGCGGATCTGATTGACGCAGAGATTGGAATGGGCGCCGTAGGACAGGCCGACGGCGCCGGAGCCGCGGGAAACCTCCTCCATGGCGACGCAGTGGGCGAGATAACCCATGCCGGCACCGCCCCACTCCTCCTCGACGGTGATGCCGAGGAGGCCAAGTTCGCCGAGCTGCGGCCACAGGTCGCGCGGGAACGTGTTGGTGCGGTCGATGGCGGCGGCGCGCGGCGCGATCTTGTCGGCGGCAAAGGCGCTCACCGTCTCGCGCAGCATGTCGATGTCGCTGCCGAGATCGAAATCGAGGCCAGGAAGCCGGTTCGCAATCATCGCGCGCTGTCTCCCGCAAGGCCGCGCCGCGGCGCGGCAGGTTTGCGGCCAACGATAGCGAGCGGGCGCGAGCCTGTCAGCCTCCGGCGGCGGCGGCGTTCAGGCCGACGCCGCCTTGCGGCCGCCGAGCAGGCCGGCATCCCGGGCCAGCGCCCGGTCGATCGCGGCGGCCGGCGCCGGCTGCGCGAACAAAAAACCCTGCATCTCGTCGCAGCCGGCGAGCCGCAGCAGTACCCGCTGGTCGTCGGTTTCGACGCCTTCGGCCAGCACCGTCATGCCGAGCGCGTGGCCGAGCGTGACGATCGACTGGATGATGGCGCCGGCATTGCCCGAGGCGCCGAGCGAGGCGACGAAGGCGCGGTCGATCTTGAGCTTGTCGAAGGGAAACTTCTGCAGGTAGTTCAAGCTGGAGAAGCCGGTGCCGAAATCGTCGAGCGCAAGACGGACGCCAAGCGCGCGCAGCGCCGCAAGCCGGGCTCGCGCTTCCTCCGGATCGTCGATGAAGATGCCTTCGGTCACTTCGAGCACGACCCGCGAGGATGCGATGCCGGTTTCCGCCATGACGGCGCCGACCACATCGACCAGCGAGGGGTCGCGCATCTGCACCGGCGAGAGATTGACGGCGATGAAGAGGTCGCCCCAGCGCGCGCCGTCGGCGAGCGCGCGGCGCAGCACGATCTCGCCCAATCGCGACATCAGGCCGCTCTGCTCGGCGAGCGCAATGAATACCGACGGCGCGACCGGACCGCGGCTCGGATGGGTCCAGCGCAGCAGCGCCTCGGCGCCGACGATGGCGCCGCCGGCGGCGGCGACGATCGGCTGGTAGTGGACCTCGAAGGCCTCAAGGGCGACGGCGGTCTCAAGTTCGTGCAGCAGGAAGCGCCGCGCGGCGTAGTCGGCTTCGATCTGCGGCGCAAAGCCGCGGTCTTTGCCGCGGCCGTCGCGCTTGGCGGCGCGCAGCGCAAGTCCGGCGCGGCGCGCGATCTCGTCGCCGGTCGTGCCGTCCTCGGGCGCGAGCGCAATGCCGATGCCGGCGGTGATCTGCCACATGCGCTCGACGAAGATCGGCCGCTGCACGGCGGCGCGGAGCGCCGCGGCAAGCGCGGTCGCCGCCTCGCGATCCTCGCTCGGCAGGATGACGGCGAATTCGTCTGCCTCGAAGCGGCCGAGCAACGCCGGTTCGGGCAGCGCCGCGCGGAGCTGTTCGGCCATATTGATCAGCACCGCATCGCCGCCGGCGCGGCCGAGCGTGTCGTTGACCTCGCGAAAGCCGTCGAGGTCGACGAGCGCGAAGACGACGATGCCGGAGCGGCGGCGCGACAGCGCGTCGCTCAGGCTCTCGGTCATGGCGCGGCGGTTGGGCAGGCCGGTCAGCGGGTCCTGGCGCGCCAGCCGGCGCAGCGCCTCGCCGCTGCGATCGAGCGCGGCGCGGAGCTGCCGCGCGGCGTAGAGCGCCGGAAGTGCGGCGAGCGCGACGGCTATGCCGACGGCGCCGATGAAGAGCCACAGCCGGTCGAGGGCTTGCAGCCACGCGCCGTCGGCACTCCAGCTCAACCAGCCGATAATGCGGCCGCGGGCGTCGTGCAGCGATTGCAGTTCGCGGCCGGAATCATCGGCCGGTCCGGCCTCGAAACGCAGATCGTCGAGGCCAGCGCGCCGTCCGAGCTGCCCGAGCTTGGCGCGGTCGCGCTTCGTCAAGTCGGCGAACGGCGGGCCGATGTCGTCCAACGCCTGCCGCAACGCGGCGTGGCGCGCGGCGGCCGCGCGGCTCGCGGCGAACCTCGTGCCGCCGAAGCCGACCGCTGCGCCCAGGATCATGGCGCCGGCGAGCAGCATCGGCAGCGACAGCGCAAGCCGCGAAGCATTGGCGGCCTGGCCATCGCCGGTGCCGTCGGCGCCGGCGGACGCCCGCGCCCGGGCGCGCATGGGTCGGCGGAGCCGCCACCTGTTCCGGGCTGCCGCGGCGGCCGTCATCCTCACGCCCCATACAGAGAACCAGCCGGCAGGTCTAAGCCGCGATGATTAACGGCAAGCAAAGACCGGGCTGCCGCCGGTTTTCCACAAGCCCGGCGCGGCGCCCGCAAACGCCCACCATGACACCGCGCCCCCCACCCGCTAGGTTGCGCGATAGCGCTATCTCGGCCGACAACCAGCTGCGGAACCAAGTGGGTATGCGAAGTTCAGAAGTGCTGGTCGGCTCGGTTTTCGCCGCCATCGTCGCCGCAGGAATAGCATTCGCCGGCATGCTCGCCATCACCGTGCCGGCGCAGGCGCAAGGGTGCCCGGGCCACCCGGACGCGCTCGGCACGAGCCGCGTGCTGATGCTTCAGCCGAACGAGCCCAGGCAATTCGGCTTGATGCAGTATCCCCAGACCTTGCCGCTCGCCGACAAGGAGGTGGTGCTGACTTTCGACGACGGACCGCTGCCGCCTTATTCGAACGAAGTGCTCGACATCCTGGCGGCGCAGTGCGTCAAGGCGACGTATTTCCTGATCGGCGGCCAGGCGCGGGCGTTCCCGGGCATCGTCCGCCGCATCCACGCGGACGGGCACACGATTGGCACGCACACCGAGGATCACCCGCTGCGGATGGGCAGGCTTTCGAGCGAACAGATACGGTGGGAGATCGATCGCGGCATCGCCGACGTCGCTGCGGCGCTGGGCGACCCGAAGAAAGTGGCGCCGTTCTTTCGCATTCCGGGCCTGTTGCGCTCCCCGGCGATCGAGGATGAGCTTGCCGCGCGCGGGTTGGTCGTCTTCAGTGCCGACGCCGTGGCCGACGACTGGCACCGGCGCATCAAGCCGACGCAGATCATCGCGCGGGCGATCAGCCGGCTGGAGGCGCGCGGCAAGGGCATTCTCCTCCTCCACGACATTCACCGGGCAACGGTCGCGGCGTTGCCGGGCCTGCTGCGAGAACTCAAGGAGAAGGGCTTTCACGTGGTTCACGTCGTGCCGGGCCCGGCGCTGGTGGTGGCAGCAGCGAACGCGGCGGCCGCTCTGCCGCCCGCATCGGCCAATCCGCCAGGCGACGATCATGCCTCTCCAGCCGGATCGAAGCTCGTCACCGCAGCGGCCAATTGCGCCACGCTTGCGGCTTCCCGTCGGCCGCACGTGGCCGCCAGTTATCGCTCCTTGCACCGGGCCGCCGTCGCCGACCGCGTCTGCAGCCGGACCGCCTATCGCCATTGCCGCCACGTGCGGCTCGCCCGCTCCGTGCAGCACCGATTACCGCGACACCGGCTGGGCGGCCCAAAGCACACGCAGTTGTTTGAGCCGCTCCAGGGCCGCCGGACAGGCACGGCCGTTGCCGGCTGACGGGAGGCTGAAAGCGGGACGGCTTTTCTTCGAATCGTCGCTCCGCTTTGGCGCGATTGGCGAAGCCTGCCGTAGCGCGCCGCGTTCAGGGCCGCGTCGCCATATAGTGCGCGAGCGCCTGCATATCCGCATCGCTGAGTTCATAGGTGACGTCGGCCATGGAGGCGACGCCGGAACCGACCCGTTTGCCGGATTTGAAACCGCGGAGCGCCGCAAGCATAACGTCTTCGCGCTGGCCGGCGAGACGGGCGGCCGGGCCGACGCCGCTGTAATCGTCGCCATGGCAGGATTTGCAGCGGTGCTGCAGCGCAAGCTTTGCCCCGGTCTGGGCGAGCGCGTCGGAAGCGGCGGCCGCGGCCGCCGCGGGCGGCTTGAGCGAGGCGTAGTAAGCGCCGAGGTTGCGGATCTGCTCATTGTCCAAGGCTTGCGCAATCGGTCCCATCACGTCGTTCTTGCGCGTGCCGCTGCGAAAATACACAAGCTGCCACTGGATGAAATCGTCGGGCTCGCCGGCGAGCGAGGGCGTCAGCGGCGTCTGCGACACACCGTCGGCGCCATGACATCCGGCACAAGCCTCCGCCAGGGCCTTGCCGGCCGCTACATCGGCTGCCGGCGCGCGCTCGCGACCGGCAAGAACCGCGGCCAGGATCAGGGTACAGAGAGCGATCGGTCTCGGTCTCATCAATGAGCGAACCACGAACTGTCCAGTCCGTTCCGAAGCAACGGGCCCAGGCCGGATGTTTCCAGCCTGGACCCGTGAACGGACGAACGAGCGATCGATCCAGTCCTGGACCGATCAAACGAGCGGATCACTTGCTGTAGCTGATCCGGTAAATGGCGCCGTTGTAGTCGTCGGCGACCAACAGCGAGCCGTCCTTTGCTACCAGCACGTCGTTGGGTCGGCCGAGATACTTGCCGTCCGCTCCGATCCACCCCGAGGCGAACACCTCTTGTTTGGCGTTCTTGCCGGCTGCGTCGACGATGACGCGCATCAGCCGTCCGCCCTGGTATTTATGCCGATTCCAGGAGCCGTGCTCGGCGATGATGATATTGTCCTTGTAGTCAGCCGGGAACTCATTCCCGGTGTAGAACTTCATGCCAAGCGGGGCCATGTGGGCGCCGAGGTTGAGGGCCGGCGGCGCGAATTCCGAGCACTTGTGTCCCATGGCGAATTTGGGATCCGGAATGTCGCCCTGGTGGCAGTGCGGATAGCCGAAATTCTCGCCGAGCCTGGTGATGTGGTTAAGCTTGTCGCCTGGGATGTCCTCGCCGAGCCAATCGCGCGCGTTCTCGGTGAACCAGTAATCGCCAGTGCGCGGATCGACGTCGCCGCCGACGCTGTTGCGGATGCCGAGCGCAGCGATCTCGGCGGTCCCGTTCTGCGGGTTGATGTGCCTGACCTGGGACGTAGACGTCGGCGGCAGGCAGATGTTGCACGGCGGGCCGAAGGCGACATAAAGCCAGCCGTTCTTATCGAACGCCAAATATTTCCAGCCGTGCGGTACGTAGGGCGGCATGTCGTCATAGACGATCTGCGGCGCCGGCATATGGTCGAGGTTGGCCTCGGCATTGTCGTATTTGTAGATCTTGTCGATGTCGGCGACGTAGAGCGCACCGTCATGGAAGGCGATGCCGCTCGGCATTCTCAGCCCCTTGGCGATGACGGTCTTGACCACCCGCTTGCCGCCCTCGTCGATCACGGCATTGACCTTGCCGCCGCCGCCGAACAGCGATCCGACGAACACCGTGCCCTTGTCGCCCAACGCCATCTGCCGTGCGTCGGTCACGCCGCTGGCATAAAGTTCGATCTTGAAGCCGTGTGGCAGCTTGATGTTCTTTAGCTTGGCCTCGATCTCTTCCTTGGTGAAGCCGGTCGCAGGCGGCAGCGTCTTCAGGTAATTGGTGCCTTTCAGCTCCTCGGTCTCGTCACCCATGAACCAGTCGTCCGGCGGGTGCGTCCAGAACTGCTTGTTGTTGGAATCGTAATGCTTGAGTTCCTCGGTGCGAGCGCCGGACGACAGCAGGAGCCCGGCGACGGCGACCAGCGCGGTGGCGGTGACGGCCGCCGCAGCGCTCGTTTTCAGCTTGGCGATAGGATGCATGTTGTTTCCTCCCGGTAGGACGTTTCCTCGTCAGATCTGATCTGTCGGCGAGACCTGCCGCAGCTAATGGCACCACCGGGCACCGCGACCATCCCCGGCGTTCCGTTTGACACCATGCCTTGGCCGCCCGTTGCGGTTTTGTCGGCCCGCTGGAGCGTTGCTTGTTATGACGGCCAGCGGATCGAAGGCTATGCCGGCGTCGATTTCTGTCAAGCATATTTTATGCCGCGGCCATCGTGGCGGTTGCCACCTCCCGGTTGAACTCTGGCGTGACGGACCGGTCTTCTCCTGCCCGGCGGCGCCCCGTCAAGTCTTACCCACGAGGTCGGCAGATGCGCGATACACGGTGACAGTGCACTTCGAATTGCACTGTGACGGTGCGCTCAATTCTCTGCCGCCAACGACCAAGACCATTCGCGCTCCCGCCTGCCTTAGGGAGGAGCGCGCCGTGCCAGGTTCTCGTTCAAATGAGCTGGATCAAAGTGGCGGAAACACCGGGCCAGATAATTCCATTATGGAATGGAAGCCGATCTCTGCTGCGCCTTTGGACCGCGATCTTGAATTGGCCGTCATCAATTACGACGGCGCACATCCACTCGTGTCGCCCTGCCGTCGAATTCTCGGCCGTTGGATAAAGGCAGAAACCAAGAAACCGATGATGTTGGCCCGACACACTGGCGCGAATGGCGGGACAAGTCCTAATCGTCCCGCTTTTTCCTTTTCGGCGAGTCTTCGAGCGCCGCCAATTTGGCCTCTTCCTCGGCAAGCAGACGAAGCAGCGTTTGCCGCTTCACTTCATCCTGCTCGGCAGCCAGCTTCTCGCGGAAGTGCGCAATGTTGAGCTTGGCGATGGCCTTGTCCATCGCGCCTCCAAAGTTCGTCGGATTGGACGTTGAAAGGTGCCACGCAGCGCCGGCAAAAATCAAGTTATCATTCTGCGAATCGGAACTGATCGATATTTCCGACAATTAGACGAGTCCGCAGCCGCGAACGCCGCAACGCGCGCCCTCCTTGTCGATGCGGAGCAATGTACCGACAATGGTGCGGTCGAGAGAAAACGGCCGATCCCGGCGTTACAAAACTGAAAATTGACGATTCACATTGATAAATTTTTAGCCGGAAGATAGCCGTTTTTGTGGCCAGTCTTGCAGCGCCGGGAGCGATCAGCAACAGCCCCATTCGCCGCCAGACCATGCCTCACGGCCTTCCTTGATCAGAAAGTACACGATCGCCAGCGCACCGATGCTATCGATCCACCATGCGCCGACGAGCCACTGAGCGCCGAGACTGATGACCGTTACCAATGACAACCATCCGCAGGTTACCGCCTCCATGGCGTCGGCGCGGAGCGCGCGGCTTGCGATCTTTTCCGCAATGGCGATCTTGCGCTGCGCCAAGTAACGCTTGGCCGATAGCGATCGAAACGCAGGCACTGTTGCAGGTCAGAGTTGTACCAATAGCCGATACGGACCGATGCATCGACGTCGCTTGGTCACTCCGCTTGGTTCAGCGTACCACGGCTTCTAAAATGAAATTTGATGTGCCTGTGTCGATGACACGTGTCACGGACATCCCCGCATCGGCAAAAAGCCTGCGAAATTCCGCTTCCGACCGGCAACGGCCACCGGGGACAACCATCATCAACAAGTCAGTCAGGCGATTGTAATGCGGCTCCACGCCATCGGGCAGCATTGGGTCGATCACTAGGACCTTGCTGGCCCGGCCCATAGCAGCGCGACAATTACGCAAGATCTTACCGGCATTTTCGTCCGAAAAGCTCATCATCACTCGCTTGATGATCAAGATGTCGCCGCTCGTCATTATGCAGTTGAGCACATTGCAGCCGATGACCCGGCAGCGGTCAGCGAACTTCGACGTTTCCAGGACGGAGGGGTCCGAGACCACCTCCGGCAGATCGATCAACACGCCTTGCAGCTTCGGGTGTTTTGCAAGAATTGCGGCAAGCGTCGCGCCGTGACCGCCGCCCACATCAACAACGATCTGCGCTCCCGAAAAATCGTAACTGGCGATGATCGCTGCGTTTTGCAATTTCGATTGCATCGTCATAAAGCGGTTGAACGCGCTGCCAGTTTCCGGATGTTCGGCTAAATAATGGAACAGCGGAATTTGGTTGACTGACGCGAACGACGGTTGGCCGTTCTTCAAGCTGTCTACAAGGTGCCCCAAGGTCGCCCACACGCTCGGAGATGTCTCAAAGAGGGCTTGATCACGAAGAGAATCGGGGGAGTCGCTTCGCAAGGTCGCGCCTAGAGGGGTGAGTCCAAACTTGCCTTCCACGGGCTCCGTCAAAACGCCCAGGCTTGCCAGAGTGCGCAGCATACGATGCAGCGACAGTTCATGCGTCCCGGTTTTGGCTGCAAGATCGCCAATGGTATCCTGTCCGTTGGCGATCAAATCGGGAATGCCCAGAGATCCAAGCGCGTACAAGCATTGGGCGACAATGTGGCCTGCCATCAACTGGCGCATCTGATCGACTGGATCGGTCGATTTCATAGGGGAATACCTGACTCGCCTGGACGGATCGTATCGACCTAAAATATCGATTTGAATGAGGATTCGTGTCAGGGCCTCAGGCGAGATGTCGCAGTTGGCTCAAACTGCGAAGAACTCCGCAAGGCAATCCCTTCTGAGTTGCCCCAGACAGTGGACATGGCGGGACCATGCATGCTTCCGGCGCAGATTGATAGCTGGCAATGGCTTTTGGAATAGTAGGCGGTCGCTCCAATATAGCGCAATCGCGGCCGCGCCTTGAAAGGAACACATCCACGTCCCATATGATGTCCGCTGCCCATCGGGCTCTGGCGAGCCGCGTGTACGGTTTCCCGTCAAACGGTCGCTGGCTCGCTCTTTGATTTTCACGACACTTGGATCGCGCGGGGTGTCCCGCTCTACCCGCAAACGCCGGCCGCGGCGCATCGCGCAACGGTCGTCGACGCGCAAACAGAAAGCTCTTCATTGAAATCCTTCGATGGCTTCGGCCTTAACGACGCGATTGCGCGTGCAATCGCAGAAGAAAAGTACGCCACCCGACCTCGATCAAAGTGCAGACCATCCCGATCGCCATATCGCGCCGCGACGTGATCGGGATCGCTCAAACCGGCACCGGCAAAACCGCGGCTTTCGCGCTGCCGATCCTGCACCTGCTTGCGGCGAATCCGCGACGGTCGAAATCTCGCCTTATGATCTGGAGAAGCGGCGATTGATTTTTCGTCATAAGGACGAACGGGCAGGTTCGGCGCTCGTCCGGCGCAGCGCAATCGTTGCCGCCAGCGGTGATCAGCGATGCTCAATGAACCGGCCGATAACGACAATGATGTCACCTTGGAGCTGGGCACGCCCATGCGAATATTCATTTTCAAGTCCAAACCAAGGTCCGGTCTACGTGCGTTCGCCGGCGATTTGGCCGGCGGTCAGCTGCCGAAACAATTCAGCCCCTGGCGAGCGGTCGGCGCCATTGCGCCCGATCGGGACCCTCCGCATGAGCTGTCCCGTAAGGTGATCGAAGCCGCCATCAAAACCCAAGGTTTTCAGCTTTGGCGGATGAGCAAGAAGGAAGCTCCATAAGCCCAAGTTGGCCTAGGCCATATTCGATGAAACGTGGCGCAAGGAGGCTTTGCGATGACGAACCTGACGCACAAGTTCAAGGTCGGACAAACCGTCGATCTCATCCCGTCGACGTCGCGATCAGCAGCAAGCGGACACTATGAAATCGTCAGCCTGAGGCCGGCCGAAGGTGAAAGCCCGCAGTATCGCATCAAGAGCAGAAGCGAATCTCACGAGCGGGTGGCTGCTGAGAGCGATCTCATCCTGTCAGCGCATCGGAATTTCGATGACTGAAAATCGCAATGGCGAGACTTTCCGACGCGATGCACGGCGCAATGAACCTGCAAGGGTACTGGAAGGAAGCTGACGATGTTCACGATTCTTGAGCTCAAAAGCGAGGGTTCAACTCCCGCGACGGAAGTCGGTCGCGGATACTCCACGCGTGCGGAGGCCTTGGCTGCGGTCAAGACGCATCTGAAGACATTCAAGGCATCCGGACGCAACCCGGAAGGAGATTATTGGTGGGCGCGGGATGCCGAAGGCCTGCGAAAATGCTGGATTTCCAGCGCCGACTGAAGAATGCCGCCACCGATGCTTGATTTCCCGAACCCAAGCCGCTTTTTTGATTCAACTCGACGCGCGGTTCGCTTCTGGGGCCATGACAGCGCGATGGAATGGTCGTTCTTCATAACGCAGGAAGCGCTCAAACGGCTGCAGCCGAACTTGGCGTGCGACGAGGCGACCCTGCTTCTCGCTTTCGACACAAACCGAGCAAAAATCCACGCAGCAGCCAAGACCGCGTACGCGCGAGAGCGAAAAGGGTCCTATGAACTCGTAGCGACGGATTTTTGACTGCGCGTCCGCCGCGATTGCGGGTTCATATGGCGCCCGCATTGCGGCCGTCGAAAATCCCGAGTTTCTTCTGCGCGTCGACTGGCATGTCGGCTACCCGGATCATGCGGCCCATGAATGTCGACCACGGTTTTTCGGCAACCGGTTGCAGCTGGGCAAAATTCCAGAATTGCTGCTCGTTCATCTCGATTTCAGTGACTTTGTGTTCAAGAACCCAGCTGCGCAGCATGCTGAGCCGGCTTCGTTCCGCATCGCTAAACATCGTGTCTGGCAGAACTTTCCTCACCAAAAATCTCCTTTTGCTAAAGCGATGCCAATCTGTCGACAAGCGGCTTTCCGGCTGAGCGAAGCTCGCTCAAATGGCCACGTGGCGCGAGACTGATCGCGATCCCGCGCGGCGACATTGGCATGCTATTCGTAACCTTTCCCTTAGGAATAAGCGCGCTTTTACCCGGCTTTTTCCGCGCTGCGCTTTTGCCGGCACAAAAAGCGCGGCAAGCGCGCCTCGGTCAGCGTGCACTTGTTCAATTCGCACCTGGAGATTTCGACGCGCCGGCAGCGCCGCGCGAGGCGGGATAGGCGGCTAGCTTTCTGCCGAAAGCCGATTGAGGTCGGCAAGTACCGCAGCAATGAGCTTCTGCTTGCGCGGATCCTCGGCGGCCAGTGTCGCCGCAAAGAGATTGAGCACGTAGCAGGCCTTTTCGGCTGCTTCGTGCCAATTATTTGCAGGCGCCGCCAGCAAGTGAGATTCCAGTTCCTCTTGCCGAACGCGCAAGGCCTTCTCGTTTGCCTCCACATCAGCCAAAAGGCGGCGAAGCTTCGTGGCTTTCTGCGCAGCCATCCCGCGATGCTGATCGAGGTCGACGGTTTTGTCGGTCATGATCCTGAATCGCGACGGGTCAGAGGATATTCGGCGCTTTGGTACAAACGGCGAATATCGTTGCTGCCGTATCTCTCCTCATCGACTTCGAGAAATGCGCCGACGAGACATTCCGGCGGCAGGTCTTCGATGGCGAAACGGATGGCTTGTGAGGCTTGCGCAAAGCGCCTGTATCCGAACGATTGACGACCCGATGGCCGCCGTCGCGTTGGAAACAGCTCGGCGGCCGCGTAATAATCGAATTCGACCATCGGCTGGAACCTCATCAAGAACAATCGAGCGCATCTGGATGACGATCATCCAAGCGATTGGCATGAATATAAGATCGAAACCCATCGTTACCAGCCCAACCGCCGAACATTCCGGACGAAGTCGACAAATGTGGACGCGCGCGGCTGCGCTCTATAGGATACCCGCGGCGGCGGCATGAGCAATTCGGCTTTATAGTCCGAAGGAAGCGCCTCCTTTCGCCCACTCCGATGCTTTGATGTGCGGCACAGAGATGCTTAGAGATGCTTGATGTGCGGCACAGAAAAGACGCCTTCCTGGCGAAAGATGCCGTTCGGAGCCGGTAGGCCCGCAACGCCGGCCCGGCCCGGCGAGCCCTACAAAACAAAACGAAAGACGCTCGATGCCAGATGCCGACGCCTACATCGTCAAATTTCAATGTCCGAACTGCGGCCACGACCTTGAACAAAGCATCGGGCGATTGAAATCGGGTGAACACATGCAGTGTCCTGGTTGCGGCATTGGCATCAACGTCGACACGGACCGCTTGGCCAATGCAGCCGACGAAATTCGCAAGGCGATCGGAAAAGTGCCCCCAGAGGTCACCATCAAGTTCTCAGCTAACGATCCAGCAAGGCGATGACAGAAGCTGTGCGTCTGCATCAGCGAGGGAGAGGATTTTGAACGACAGGCCGAAATCCGCCGGTGCCGTGGCCGACTTGCGTGCCTTGACACACAGTCTGGCAAGCTACCGTGAACCGAATCACGGACGCAGCGTCATCGAGATTCTGATTACCGCAGTGCCCTTCATTCTGCTTTGGCTGCTGATGTGGTGGTCGCTTCGCATCGGGCATGGCGTCTATTTGTTGCTGGCCGTTCCTACCGCGGGATTGCTTGTCCGCTTATTCATGATCCAGCACGATTGTGGCCACGGATCATTCTTTCGCCATCGTTTGGTGAATGACTGGGTTGGCCGCGTAATTGGGGTGTTCACCCTGACCCCTTATGATTTCTGGCGGCGGGCACACGGCGTTCATCACGCGACGTCGGGCAATCTCGATCGTCGCGGCATCGGCGACATCGATACGCTGACCGTGCGCGAATATCTGGCGCTGTCGCGCTGGCGCCGGCTCGTTTATCGCCTGTACCGCAATCCGACCATCATGTTTGGCGTTGGTCCTGTCTATCTGTTCCTCCTGCGCCACCGCCTTCCATTCGGGCTGATGCAGGAAGGTTGGGCACCCTGGGCCAGCACGATGGCGACCAACGGCGCGATCGCGCTTGTCGTTGCCGGCATGATGTGGTGGATCGGCATCGGGCCGTTCCTGCTCGTGCATGTGCCGATTGCGATGGCCGGTGGAGCGATCGGTGTATGGCTGTTCTATGTCCAGCACCAGTTCGAGCATACGATCTGGTCGGATGACCGAAATTGGCGCTTCTCAACGGCCGCGCTCTACGGCAGCTCGCATTATCACTTACCGGCCGTGCTGCGCTGGTTCACCGCCAATATCGGCGTGCACCACGTCCACCATCTCTGCAGCCGAATTCCATTCTACCGGTTGCCCCTTGCTCTTCGCGACCATCCCGATCTCGGGAATGTCGGCCGACTCACTTTGGGCCAAAGTCTGGCATGCGTTCGCCTCGTGCTCTGGGATGAAGCGACACGCCGGCTTATCACGTTTCGCGAACTGCGAACTCGCCTTCGCGCTGACGCTTCGGATCGAGTAGAGGCCACGTCCGCGCTTTCTGACCAGCGATAAGCCAACCGGTTGATTTTGACGGGAGCCCGCATCGCAATTCCTTCCGGCCGGCGTCATCTCCCTCGAAGGGTTGCGCCTGTGGCTGCCTTGCAAACACCACGTTTATCGCATAGGTACTCGTCATCGACATTTGGCCGGACAATCGGGCCGTTTCGCCTACGCTGAATGCCAGGCGCACGTTCAGACCCTCCAAACATCGACACGTCACGCCCCGGGTCGCGCGGATGCGCGTCTTGGGGTCAAGTGCACCTAGATCAGCGAAAGGATACTCCTATGAATACGGGCACCGTGAAATTTTACAACGACCAGAAAGGCTTCGGCTTCATTCAGCCGGACGATGGCGGCAAGGACGTTTTCGTCCACGCCAGCGCGCTTGAGCGCGCCGGAATGCGCGGGCTGGTCCAGGGCCAGAAGGTCGCCTTCGATACCCAGGAAGATCGCCGCACCGGCAAGACCGCCGTCGGCAACATCCAGGCGGCATAACGCTCAGAGCAAAAAAATCGAAGCCGCTCCAATGGGGCGGCTTCGATGTCAAAGCTGATGCCGACCGACGCGGGTAACGCGCCATACGATGAATCTCTCAGTATGGTCTGACAATGTCGCCGCCATGATCGATCATGCTGACTTTTCCGTTGTCATAAAGAACAGGGCGCCGCTTCCAAAATCATGGAGATGGGAAATATATCGCGCGGGTAGAACCAGCCCGATCGAGCGCTCCGAAGCTTTTTTTGAGACCATGGCGGAAGCCAACCGCGCAGGAAAACGGGCGCTGGAGTTGCTGCTCAGCGACTATCCAGATTGATGCACCGCCGAGCGCTCAAGCTTGGCATCGTGCCATCAGCCGGCTGTACGTCCAACCATCCGTGTTCGACTTCGCGACAAACGCGCCGCGTTCGCCAAGCTCCGCTTTGCACGTGATACCAACCGAATACGAATTGGTCCGCAGTCATCAACTCCGTAAAATACGTATTCCGGGGTTGTCCCCGATACTGGTGCGGTCGAGAGATGTCAAATAGC
>Ga0335085_10009579_pt1 | contig 14601 bp, 14 predicted proteins | sample Lox_Sample_45_FD_206712 | JGI IMG/M metagenome (GOLD analysis project Ga0335085, IMG submission 206712) | Soil microbial communities from Loxahatchee National Wildlife Refuge, Florida, United States - Lox_Sample_4.5 | ecosystem: Environmental > Terrestrial > Soil > Wetlands | place: USA...
ATGCGAAGCCGGCTTGCTTTGCGGCCTGTGTCATCGGGCTCCTCCGTCGAATCCCAGATCGTTCGCTAATGGCTCCACAGCCGCTTGCTGGCGATGCGGGCGCCTTCGACGAGCGCGGCGAACTTCGCCCACACGATCGACGGATGCACTTCATTCGATCCGGCGAATGAGGCGAAGCCGCAATCGGCGCCGGCAATCACGCGCTCGCGTCCGACGACCTCGGCAAAGCGGCCGATGCGCTGGGCGACAAGCTCCGGATGCTCGACCAGCGCCGTCGATTGCGTGATCACGCCAGGAATGAGGACTTTGTCGTCGGGCAATTTGGCGCGCTTCCACTCTTCCCATTCGTGCTCATGCCGGGGATTGGCGGCTTCGAACGTGTAGGCGCCGGCGCGCACCTTGAGGATGATGTCGATGATGTCCTTGAGCTGCATGTCATGGACACGCGGGCCCATATTAATGCTGTAGCAGGTGTGGAAGCGGATGCGGTCCGCCGGAATTCCGGCGATCGCCGCGTTGAGCGCCTCGACGCGAAGCTCGGCCCATTTGCGGCACTCGGCGATGCTCAAGTCCGGCCGCGTGATGTAATAGGTGACCAGGAACGGATCGTCGATCTGGAGCAGGAAGCCGGCATCGATGATGGCCTTGTATTCCTCGCGCATCGCTTCGGCGACGGCGAACACATAGGCTTCGGCGTTCGGGTAATATTCGTTCGGCGTCGTGGTCTCGACGTTCGAGGGCGCGATCGCCGGCACGAACGCTTCCGTGTAGTTGACGCCTTGCAACGCGTCCTTGAGCACGTCGAGATCGGACTTCAGCAAGTCCTGGCCGATATATTTGATCGGCCCGGCGCACACCATCAGCGCGCGGCGGCGCCGGGCGCTCACCTGTTCCGCCACCGCGGACTGATAATATTCGGGAAAGTCGCGCGTCTCGCGCGTGTTGGAGAACGGGCTCGGCCGCACGCCCTCGCGCTTCTCCAGGCCGCCGAGGCGCTGCGCCGCGTAGGTGATGAAGCTCGGCTTTGCCATTTCGCCGTCGCTGACAATGTCGAGACCGGCGTCGACTTGCTGCTTGACGCTGTCGCGCACAGCTTGCCGCACGCGTTCGGCATAGCGGTTAGCATCGACCGGCTGGCCGTCCATGCGCGCCAGCATCATCTCGAACAGATCGTCTGGCCGCGGCAGGCTGCCGACATGCGTGGTCAATATGCGGTCGACGCTGCGCTTCATTATTCACCGGCTGAGTGTGGCGGCGCGAAAGAGGGGACATCAGTATGACATTGCCGATCCAGGCGCGGCAATCGCAGCATCGTCTCGCGCAACGCGGGTCTGTCCCGCGCTTGAAAGCTCCTCATGCGTTGCCGATACTTGAAGCGGCACGAAACGCCGAAGGGCCCGAACGCTCGGGTCAAGAACGTCCATTCGAATGGAGCGCCCGATGTTCGTCGAGGAGAGAATCTATACGTTCGCGCCCGGCAAGAGCGGCGAGTTCGCCAAGCTGCACGAAGCCGAAGGCCGCGCCGCGCAGGAGCGCCATCTCGGGCCCGCGGTCGGCTACTACTACACCGAGATCGGCCAGCTCAACCAGGTGGTGAGCCTGTGGGCTTATCCCACGCTCGATGAGCGCAACGCGCGGCGGGAGGCGCTGTCGAAGGATCCCGCCTGGGGTCCGTTCCTGGCCAAGGGCCGCCCGTTCTTCGTCGCCCAGGAGACGCGCATCCTCAAGCCCGCATTATTCTTCGACGAGCGCCTCAAGTCGATCGTCGCGCTCGCCAAGGAGTGGCAGTCATGAGACGAGGGCTTCCCGTATTCGCTCTGGTCGGCGCGGTGGCGCTGCTTGTCTCGGCGACGGCGGCGCGGGCGCAGGCCGATTATCCATCGCGGCCGATCCGGATGATGATTCCCTTTCCGCCGGGCGGCGGCATCGACGTGACCGGCCGCATCGCCGCGCAAGCGCTCACCGACGTGCTCGGCCAGCAGGTCGTGGTGCAGAACCAGGGCGGCGCCGGCGGCGCACTCGCGACTGATGCGGTGGTCAAGGCAAACCCGGACGGCTACACGCTGCTTTATCACTCGACCACCGGCGTCGTGCATGCCGCCGTGACCGAAAATCTGCCCTACGACTGGATGCGCGACCTTGCGCCGGTCGCCATCGTCACGCGATTTGCACCCGTCATGGTGATCTCCCTGAAGGTGCCGGCGGAGAATTTGCAGCAGTTCATCGCGTTGATGAAAGCCAATCCCGGCAAGTACAGCTTCGCCTCGTCGGGAACGGGGACCGCCGTGCACCTCGCCGAGGAATTGTTCAAGCAAAAGGCCGGTATCGACATGGTGCACGTTCCTTATCACGGCAACATTGCCGCCATGCCCGATCTGTTAGCCGGGCGCATCGCCATGATGATCGACGGCGTCCCGGCGCAGGCCGGGAATATTCGCAAGGGCGTCGTGCGGGGACTCGCTGTCACCACCAGCACGCGCTCGCCGATGCTTCCCGACATACCGACGATGAAAGAGGAGGGGCTGGATTACGAGGTGCCGTACTGGACCGCGATCTATGCGCCGATCGCAACACCGAAACCGATCATCGACAAGCTTTCGGCCGCCATCGCCAAAGCCCTGCACGAGGAGGCGACGGTCAAGCGTCTCGCCGATGTCGGAACCGAGGCGGTCGGCTCCACGCCCGCGGAGCTCGACGCGCTCACGCACCAGCAGTTCGCACTCTATCGCGGCGTCGTGCAGAACAACAAAGCACTGCTGAGCGGCGCCCAGTGACGGCAGGCGCCGCTCGGCGGGACGGCGTTCTATTCAAGGCGTGAGCGGCGAACCGAGCGCACGCGCCGTATCGACGATCCAGGCGCGGTAGCGCGTCAGCGGCGTGATGCCGGTGAGGCCGCCGCAGCCGGCGCTCAGCTTCGGCCCGGTCGACCAGCTCACGACGCCGACGATGGCAAGAGCGCCGCCGTCGTCGCGAAACGCCGGTGCGCCGGAATCGCCCGCGCAGGCGCCGAGCCCGGCGCTCACGCCTTTGGTGCCTGGATCGAAGAGACGGATTTGCAGCGGGCCGGGCTGTCCGGTCGCAACCAGGGTTGCTGCGCGCACCGTGCCGCCGGTGCGGCCGTCGCCGCGCACGGTGACGCCGTAGCCTGCCACGATCAAGCGATCGCCGACCGCGACCGCGTGGCTGCCGTCGTCGAGCGGTGCCGGCGGGATTTTCGCCGGCAGCGCCTGCGCCAGCTTGACGAGCGCCACATCGGCGGTAGCGAGATGGCCAAACAGCCTTTTCAGATCGAACTGCGGGTCGCGCTCGATGCGCGCGATATCCTTGAGCACCGGCTCGCCGGCCGCATTGCGATCGGCGAGCTTGTAATCCGCGCCCGGCTGGACGCAATGAGCAGCGGTGAGCAGAAGGTCGCGGGCGATTGCGGTTGCCGTGCAGGCGGTGCCGAACGAGCCGAGGATCATCACCACCGAGCGCCCGGCGCCGTCGGCCGCCGCGGGCGCGCCGCCCACCATCGCGCGCGTCGGCGCGACGACGACCGCCGCCAAGAGGCAAGCCGCCAATAGTCCAAAGGAACCCTTCGCCGCTTTGATCTTTGCCATGAGGTTGTTTGCGATTGAGAACGAATTGCGGGAGATTTCAGGTTCTTACCGGATGTTTCGCCGCAAATCAGCCGTTCACGCCCGGTTCAGCGCGGCCCGCTAGGATAACGTATGCTTCGCGCCCTGAGATTCGCCGTTGCCGCAGCCGTCCTGCTCGCGCTTGTCCCCGCGCGCGCGGAGGAGCCGGAGCGGCCGGCTCATGGCTGTCTCGACCAGAAGGAACGCCAGGCCGAGATCGAGAGCGGGAGAGTCGTGCATCTCAGCGTCGCGATGCGCGCGGCGAAGCGGCGCGTGCCCGGCACGCTGGTGCGGGCGCGGTTGTGCCGTACCGGCCAAGGTCTCGTCTACGTGCTGACAGTATTGGCTCATGATGGCAAGGTCTCGCGATTGACCGTCGATGCCGTCAAAGGCACGCTGGTCGGAGGACTTTGACCGGAGCTGTTCGCGGAGCATCACTTGCGCCTTCTCGTTGTCGAGGACGATCCCGATCTCAATCGGCAGCTTGCCACGGCGCTGACGGATGCCGGCTACGTGGTCGATCGCGCCTTTGACGGTGAGGAGGGCCACTATCTCGGCGAGAGCGAGCCCTACGACGCCGTGATCCTCGATATCGGCCTGCCCAAGATGGACGGCATCTCGGTGCTGGAAGCGTGGCGCCGCGCCGGCCGCGCCATGCCGGTCCTCATCCTCACCGCGCGCGACCGCTGGAGCGACAAGGTGCAGGGCTTCGATGCCGGCGCCGACGACTATGTCGCCAAGCCCTTTCATCTCGAAGAAGTGCTGGCCCGCGTGCGCGCCTTGCTGCGCCGCTCCGCCGGCCACGCCAAGAGCGAATTCACCTGCGGGCCGGTTCGCCTCGACACGCGCACCGGACGGGTTGCCGTTGACGGCAACCCGATCAAGCTCACCTCGCACGAATACCGGCTGCTGTCCTATCTGATGCATCACACCGGCCGGGTCGTGTCCCGCACCGAACTGGTCGAGCATCTTTACGACCAGGATTTCGACCGCGATTCCAACACGATCGAAGTCTTCGTCGGCCGCATCCGCAAGAAGCTTGGCGTCGACGTGATCCAGACGGTGCGCGGCCTCGGTTATCTGCTCACGCCGCCCGATGCGCGCTAACTCGCTCGCGCTGCGCTTGTTCCTGTGGGCGACAGGATGGACCATCGTCATCCTGGTCATTACCGGCATTGCGCTGTCGACGCTCTATCGCCACGCCGTCGAGCGCGCCTTCGACCGGCGGCTGGACGTCTATCTGCGCACCTTGGTCGCCGATGTCGCCTCGCCGGAGGAAGGCAGCGAAAAATTTCCGCAATCGATCGGCGAGCCGCTGTTCGAGTTGCCCCTGTCCGGCTGGTATTGGCAGGTCACGCGGCTTGATACCAAGAAGCCCGAGGTTCATTCGTCGCGATCGCTGTGGGATTCCGGCCTGCCGCGACTGCCGAACGGCGACGCCGCGTCGTCCGCCGATGCGCGGCAGGGCTATGCGAAAGGTCCCGAGGACCAGAACCTGCGCATCGTCGAACGTAATATCGATCTCGGCGACGACGGCCGCTATCTGATCGCGGTCGCGGGCGACGCCTCCGAGATCGACGACGAGACGCGCAGCTTCGATCGCGTCATCGGCTTGACCTTCGGCGCGCTGACCGTGGCCCTGCTTCTGACCACGGCGTTGCAGGTCCGCTTCGGCCTGATGCCGCTGACGCGCATTTCGCAAGGACTGGCGGCGATCCGCTCCGGCAAGGCGGAGCGGCTGCAAGGCGATTTCCCGGTCGAGATCGCGCCGCTCGCGCGCGAGACCAATGCGCTTCTTGAAACCAACCGCGAGATCGTCGAGCGCGCCCGCACCCATGTCGGCAATCTGGCCCATGCGCTGAAGACGCCGCTTTCCGTTCTCGTCAACGAGGCGGCATCGCGCGGCAACGATCCGCTCGCCCACAAGGTGCTCGAGCAGGCCGACATCATGCGCGATCAGGTGGCACGCCAGCTCGAACGCGCGCGGCTCGCCGCGCGGTTCACGGTCATGGGCGCGCCGATCGACGTGCCGCCGGTCGTCACCGCGCTGGCGCGCACCATGGAGAAGCTGCATCGCGAGCGCGACATCGCCATCGCGGTCGACGTGCCGGAGCACGCGCGTTTCCAGGGCGAGGAGCAGGACCTCGAAGAGATGGTCGGCAATCTGGTCGACAATGCCTGTAAATGGGCACGCTCGCGCGTCGCCATCGAGGTGGTGGCAGAGAAGCCGCCGGCGGACGGCGAGAAGCCGCGCGTGCGCATCATCGTCGACGACGACGGGCCGGGGCTGTCGCCGGCTGAGCGCGAGCAGGTGGCGCTGCGCGGTCAGCGGCTTGACGAGAGCAAGCCGGGGTCGGGCCTCGGGCTCTCGATCGTGGTCGAACTAGCCAATCTCTACGGCGGAGTGCTCACCCTCGGCACCGCGCCGATCGGCGGTTTGCGCACCGAGCTTGCATTGCCGGCAGGCTAGGGCAGGGCCGACGCGGTCAATGCCGGAACGGCTTTGCGGCCAGCTCATCGGCGGCCGGAGCGGTTTTGGGCCTAGTGGGCGATACGGTCCAAGCCGCCTTTGCGACCTGCGCTTCGAGCATCTGCAAGATACGCTGGAGCTCGGCGCGCTTGAGCATGCCTGCGGCGCCGGCCTGCTCGTGCCCGTGCAGCTCGAACCGGAAGTTGTTCCCCTGCATGGAGAGCGTCAGCCGTTCGGCAAGCTCGGCGCGGGCCGCGGTGGGTTTGAGCACTTCGCCCGACGTCTTCGACATGGCCGGCGCCGTCGAGGCGATGGCGGCTTCGCGCTCGAACTCGGCGAACTCGCCGCGCAGTTCCGAAGGCGCCTGCTTCGCCAGCGGCGAGGTGTTCACCACGAATTCGCCGGCCCGGTCGAGCAGCGCAAGCGCAACCCGCCGCGTCAGCCAGCACGACCACGCATCGGTCATGCCGGCATTGATGGCGGCAAGGATGCGGTCCTCGCGCGCGTCATAGATGAATGTCACAGTCTTCAGCGCCAGCACGTCTGCCGCATCCTCGCGAACGCAAAGCCAGCGATACACGCCGCTCGGGCTGGTCTCTCCGCAATCCCGGCGCGAACACGCACCAGCGCCCGAGGGCAAGAGAGGCCGGACGATGATTCTTCGTCACCTCGACGATACTACATTGTCATGAATTGGTCTCGGCCCGGGAGACATGCAAGTGTTTCGGTGTGGGCTGACACTCCATCGTGAATGATCGCGCGGCGGGATCCGCAGACGTTCGCGGCGATGCTTAACGCAGCGGTAACGTGTGCAATGACGCGGCGCTATTTCTGCAATTCGCGATTGAGCGCGACCAGGTCCGCGTACTCGGATTCCAGCCGGGTGCGGGCCTTCGCCGGTTCTTCATATTGGCCGAAAAGTCCGATCGCCTCGATCTTGGCGATGAATGCCGGGTCCCGGGCGGCTTTGGCGACGGCGCCGACCAAGGTCTTATCAATGCTCTCAGGCAATGCCTTCGGCGCGTAGAGACCCATGATGAGATTGAGGCCGTTCACGGCAATGCCCTTTTCGGCGAAGGTCGGGATGTCGGGCAGCCGCGGCAGCCTGTTGGGCGCCGTTGTCACCAGCGCGCGCAGCTTGTTGCTCGCGAACATCGCCGCCCCCGTCGTGTAAGGCACCATGCCGATATCGACCTGCTTGCCGAGGATCGCCGTGGTGAGCTGTGCGCCGCCGGGAAACGGCACCGCGACCATATCGAGCTTGAAGTGGTGCGCCAGCGCCTGCACGCTCAGCGACGACACCGTGCCGGCGCCGGCGGACGCATAATTGAGCTTGCCGGGGTTGGCGTGAACGTAAGCGATAACGTCGTCGATGGTCTGCCACGGCGCCTCCGCGCTCACCGCCAGCACGCTGACATCGGTCGCGTAGTTGCCGAGCAGGCTGAAATCGTCGAGCGTGAACGGCACGCTGGTTCCGGTGAGCCGCGTGATCGTGAAAATCGAGTTCACGCCTTGGCCGATGGTGTAGCCGTTGGGCTCGGCGGTCGCGACGTCGTGCATGCCGAGCGTGCCGCTGGCGCCCGGCCGGTTGATGAGTACGACCGGTTGGCCGAGGGCCGAGGCGAGCGACGCCTCGATCATGCGCACGCCGGTATCGACCGGCCCGCCCGGAGTTGCAGGCACGATGACCTGCACCGGGCGCGACGGAAACGGGTCTTGCGCGCGCAACCCTGCGCCGAGAGGCGCGAGCACAATACAAAGCGCGGCGAGCGCGAAGCGTCTCATCCAAATCCCCTGACAATATCGATGCTGGTGTCATACCATGCCCCGATGAAACCGTAACGGCGCGGGCCGCGATGCGCATTGTCACACTCGAGGAGCATTTCAGCCTGCCGACGCAGGCGAAGACCGATGTTGCCGCCGATGCCGACATGCCCTCGGTGGTGCGCAATGCCGCCGGCAAAATGACCGACCTCGGCGAGGGGCGGATCGCCGACATGGATTGTCACGGCATATCGGTGCAGGTCCTGTCGAAAGCCGGCAATCACATGGGCCCTAGCGCCGACCTCTTTGACGGCAAGGAGGCGATCGCCTTTGCGCAAAGATTCAACGACGAATTTGCGCGAAAGATCGCGGCGCGGCCCGACCGTTTTGCCGCCTTCGCTCATCTCGCCGCAAGCATTCCGGAGGCCGCGGCGGACGAACTCGAGCGCACTGTCACCGATTACGGCTTCAAAGGTGCGCTGATCAGCGGCACCGTTCGCGGCCTTTTTCTGGACGATCCGAAGTTCGCGCCGCTGCTGGCGCGCGCGGAAACGCTCGACGTGCCGCTTTATGTTCATCCCGGCATGCCGCCGGCGGACGTCCGCAAGGCGTATTACGATGGCTTCCCAAGCAAAATCAGCTTCGGCCTTGCCGCATTCGCCTGGGGCTGGCACTACGAGACGGCGCTGCACGTCATGAGACTTGCCGTATCGGGGACGCTCGACCGATTTCCACGCCTGAACCTCATCATCGGCCACATGGGCGAGGGGCTGCCGGCGATGCTGGCGCGCTGCGAGCATCAATTATCGCGCGATTTGCCGCATCTGCGCCGGCCATTGAGCAAGACCATCACCGATCAGGTCTACATCACTTCCGCCGGATTCTTCACCAACCCGCCGTTCGTCGCCGCGCTCGAAACATTCGGCATCGATCGGCTGATGTTCTCGGTCGATTATCCTTATGCCAGTAACGCCGATGGCCGCGCGTTCCTCGATAACGTGCCGCTGTCGGACGCCGATCGCGCCAAATTCGCGCACGGCAATGCCGACCGGCTGCTGAAGCTCAAGTAGACCGCGCCCGCACGATGGCCTCGCGCACGCGGCTGGCCGTCACCGGCGTCTCGAATACGGCGGCGCCGAGCGGCCGCAACGCGTCATTGATGGCGTTGACGATCGAGGCCGGCGGCCCGATCGCGCCGTTCTCGCCGATACCCTTGATGCCGAACATGGAAAACGGCGACGGCGTCTCGATGAAGTCGAGCTTGACGCGCGGGATCGATGGCGCGGTCGGCGCGGTGTAATCCGCGAGCGTCGTCGCCGTCGGCTGACCCGCCGCATCATAGCTGCTCTCCTCGAACAGCGCGTTGCCGAGGCCGTTGGAAAAGCCGCCGACGACCTGGCCCTCGACCAACAGCGGATTCACCTGCGTGCCGCAGTCGGCCACAATGGCGTAATCGAGAATTTCGACACCGCCGGTGTCGGGATCAACCGCAACCACGGCGGCGTGCGCCGAATAGGAGAATACGCCGGGGTCGTGCGCCTTGTGGCCGGCGGTGGCGCTCAATCCGCCCGCGTCCATGTCGGCGGGAAGCTCCTCGGGATGGTGATACCAGGCGCGGCCGATCTCGGAGAATTCCACGCTGCCCTGCGGGCCATGGACGCGGCCGTTCCTGATCTCGACGTCGCCCTCTTTGCATTGCAGAAGATGCGCGCCGATCTTGGTGATCGGCGCCACCAACATGCGGCAAGCCTCGGCAATAGCGCCGCTGGTCGTTACCATGGAGCGGGATGTATAGGTGCCGGTGCCGACGGGGGAGGCCGAGGTGTCGCCGAACCGCACCGCGATGTTGCGCGGATCGATGCCCAGGACTTCGTGCGCGACCTGGGCGAACACCGTTTCGTGGCCTTGCCCGTGCGAATGGGAGCCGACTTCAAGGACCAACTCGCCGTCGCCGGTGAGCCGCGCCACTGCGGGCTCCATGCCCGGCACCAATTCGATGCCCCAGGCCGAGTAGCCGAACGGTCCCGTCCCGTACGCGGTCTGCTCGTAGAACGATGCGAAGCCGACGCCGATCAGCCTGCCGTCCGGCTCGCCTTTCTGCTGGCGGGCGCGCACTGCCGGCAAATCGATCAGCGCGGCGGCGCGCTTGAGCGCTGCGCCGTAGTTGCCGCTGTCGAGCGTCTTCTTGGTAATCGACACATAAGGCATCTGCGACGGCTGGACGAAATTGCGCAGCCGCACCTCGACCGGATCGATGCCGGCCGCGAGCGCGATGCCGTCCATGACGATCTCGTGGCCGATACACGATAGCGGGCGCGCGACGCCGCGGAACGGCTGGCCGGCGGGCTTGTTGCTGACGACGTTGATGGCGCGGCCGCGGAACGCGCGGATGTCGTAGCAGCCCTGCATGTTGCCGACCGCAAGGCCGCCTTCGATGCCCGCCGGCCACGGCCACGGCGAATAGGCGCCGGAATCAACGATGACATCGCATTCGAGGCCGAGCACGCGGCCGTCGGCGTCGGCGTAGCCCGTGACCTTGCAATGGTAGTCGCGGCAGGTGGCGTCGCAGATGAGCGATTCGTGGCGATCCTGAATCCACCGTACCGGACGTCGGAGTTGCATCGCCGCCCAGGCGACGCACACGGTTTCGCTCTCGACATAGGTCTTGAGGCCGAACGACGCGCCGACGTCAGGCACGACGACGCGCAGTCGCCGCTGGCTGATGCCGAGCACTTGTGCGAGGCCGATTTGCAACGGCACCGGAAGCTGATGCGCGACGTAAACGATAAGCTCATCGAGCCGGCTGTCGTAGGAGGCGACGCAGGCGCGGCCTTCGAGCGGCAGCGGGTGCATCCGGTTCATGCGGAAGCTGCGCTCGACCACGTGCGCGGCGGCGGACTTGGCCGCGGCGAGATCGCCGGCCTCGAGCTTGATATCGACAAGGACGTTGTCGCCCCATTCGTCGTGAACGAACGGCGCAACTTTCTTCAGCGCGTCCGTCATCGTCACCACGGGAGCGAGCGGCTCGAAATCCACCTCGACGAGGGCGGCGAGGTCCTCGGCTTCCGCCGCGGTCGCGCCGAGCGCCATGGCGACCGGCTCGCCGACATGGCGTACTTTGCCGGTCGCAAGGATCGGCCAATCGGACGGCTTGAAGCCTGGCAGCTTTGCCGTCGAGCGCATCTTGCCGACGCCAACGAGGTCGCCAGCGTGAAAGACCCGCTTTTCGTAACCCTGCGGCTTGCGCACCGCGCCGATGCGGGCGTGCGCGTGAGGGCTGCGCACGAACGCGGCATGCAGCATGCCCGGCAGCAGGATATCGGCGCAGAACTGGCCGCGGCCCTCGAGGAAACGCGCATCCTCGAGGCGCGGCAGCCGGGCGCCGATGCCGAATTCACTCACGATCGCATTCCCTGCCGCGGGCGTTCATTTGGATTTTGTAGCCAATTTGGACAATGGCTTCCACCGCCGGCGCTTGGACGAAGCGCGTGCGGGTCGCCGTCCTGCTAGCGGTCGGTCTTCACATATTGCGCGTGGCAGGTCTCGCAAGCGGCGCGCAGCGACGCGAAGATATTTCTGAACTCGGCCTCGCTGCGCGCGCGGCTCGCGGCGTAGGCCATCTGCGAGACCTTTTCGGCTTGCCGATAGAAGTCCTGGAAATTCTCCCAGAGCGCCGGCGAGGCGTAAGTGTCGCGTCCCGGATCGCGCTCGGCGCCGGCCTGCCATTGATTGGTATCGGGTGGGAACAGATGCGGCAACGCCATCAGCATCACCGAGATCGTATCGGCGTGCTCGCCGGCCTCGGCGAGGTCGATGGGCTTGCCTGACACCACCATCCAATCGATCTCGTCCATGTTGGCGTCGACGGTATCCATCAGGATTTTTCGCGCGAAAATCTCGTCCTTGATCATGGCGGCGTCGGGCTGCTGCGCGAAGGCCGCGGTGGCGACTGCAATCGTCAGGCCGGCAATTGGCGCGAGGCGACGCAGTGAGGACGCGATCATGTCGCGCCTCCTACTGCAAAGGCGCGCAATGGTCGGGTGAGCTTGTGCAGGCGTGGCCGAAGAATTCATGGCCGTTGTGCTCGTAGATGTGCATCGAGTTCCAGAACCCGCCGTTTTGCCCGCTTTTGAGCTTGTTGACGTCGAGCTTCAGGCGATCGCCGGGGTGGAACGTCTCGGCGGAGAAGCCCGACCGCGCCAGCATTGCGGGCGGATCGCCTTCCAGGAACCAGACCGCGCTGCTGCCGTTCGGCCCTTTGACCCTGAGAAGAATGATGCTGTGCGGATTGACGTACTTGAATTCCTGCACCGTCCCCTCGAGACGGGTAAGCGCCGGTTCGTACATGGCCATGGAGTGATGGGCGCCGGCGGGGCCCGCTGCCCCGATCAGCGCGCCGGCCATTGTCCATCGCGCAAAAATACGTCCCATGACGCGATCCCCGCCCGCCCCGGTGCGCACCGTAGTGGCGCTCTTTCCGCCGTGCAATCAATCGGCGCCGACGCCTTGTCAACGAAACCCGAGAATGTCCACAATGATGTGGTCTTGCGTGCAAGCGCGTTCCGCGGCCTGCGCATCCGAGCGGAGTTGCGTATGAAGTCTTTGTCCGTCAGCGTTGCCAGGCGGTTTGCTGCGCCGGTCGTTACGCTGCTGCTCGTTGCCTCGTGCACTCTGGTCGCGCCGGGCGCCGCGGGCGCGCAGGAGAAAGGCCAGGACAAGGCTGCCGAGAAGCTCATTCCCGTCACCGTCGAATTGGGCGACGTCTCGCTGACCAAGCTGCCGTTCATCATGGCGGCCGACAACGGCATCTATGAGCGCAACGGACTGAAGGTCACGCAGTTCATCACGCCGTCCGCCGCGGCGGCCGTGCGCGCCTCGGGCGTGATCGTTCCGGCCGAATACATCAAGGGCAACGTCGTCGGCGAGATCAATATCGGCGGCGGCAGTCCGACCATGGTGCGCATGACCTCGGTGGCGACGGCGCCGCACCGGGTCATCCTCGCCACCACCGACAATATCTCGCGCTTCCACGTCATCAGCCGTGGTGACATCACGACGCCCGACGACCTTTGGGGTAAGCGGATCGGCTACGGCAATCCCGGCGCGCTCGATCAGTTCTCGATGATCCTGTTCCTGCGCAAGATCGGCATCGACCCCAACCGCGACGTGGCGATGCTGTCGAATGGCGGCAATCCGCAAAGCATCGTCAGAGGCCTTGTCGATGCTTTCGCGGGCGACGATCTGGCGCTCGCCGAAGCAAAGAAACTCGGGCTGCGCGATCTGGCCGATCTTTATCCGTATCAATTCGCGATGCCGGGTTCCGGCGTCAACGCGCTGAGCGACTGGTTGCCGAACAACCGCGACGCCGCCGCGCGCTTCATCAAATCGACCGTCGAGGCGATTGCGCTGATGAAGACCGACAAGGCGGCGGCCTTCGCTTCGATGATCAAATGGTACGGCCTCACCGACCGCGAGAAGCTCGAAGCGGTCTATTCCGAGGCCGGCAAGCTGCCGGCGAAGCCCTATCCGTCCATCGCGGGCCTCAAGGCCATGCAGACGATCTACACTTGGCGCGAGATGGCGATCCGGGCGCCGGAGGATTTCGCCGATTCAAGTTTCGTCGCCGATCTCGACAGCAGCGGCTATATCGATAGCCTCTACAAGAAGAACTCTGACCCCAACTAGCCGCCGGCGGTCGGGAAAGACACAACGCAGCAGGGAGCGAAAGCCATGAACGTAGACCCCAAGCTCATGCACGGCAGGATGCTGATCGGCGGCGAACTGGTCGACAGCGAGAGCAGGGACCTGCTCGAATCCATCAACCCGGCCAACGAGGAAAGCCTCGGCTATGTGCCGGCGGCAAGCGCGGCCGACGTCGATCGCGCCGTCGCCGCGGCCGAAGCCGCGCATCCGGCCTGGGCCGCCATCGAGCCCAAAGAGCGCGCCAAGCTGGTGCGCAAACTGGCGCAGGCGGTGCGCGACAATTTCGACAACATCCTGCGCATCGAGGTCGTCGATACCGGCAACACCATCGCCAAGATGCGCGCCGACGTGGCGACGGCGGGCGACACGCTCGACTTCTATGCCGGCTTCGCCACCGAGATCAAAGGCGAGACCATTCCGGCGAGCGGCAAGAACCTGCATTTCACCATCCGCGAGCCCTACGGCGTCGTCGGCCGCATCATCCCGTTCAATCATCCGATCAAGTTCGCCGCCAATGCGCTCGCCGCGCCGCTGATGGCCGGCAACTGCGTGGTGCTCAAGCCGCCGGAGACGAGTCCTTTGTCGGCGACGATCCTCGGCCAGATTTGCCGCGAAATATTGCCGCCCGGCGTGGTCAACATCGTCACCGGCTACGGCATGCCGGCCGGCGACGCTCTCGCCCGCCATCCGCAGGTCAAGCGTCTTGCCTTCACCGGATCGGTGCCGACCGGCAAGGCGATCCAGCGCGCCGCCGCCGAGGGCGGCATCAAGCACGTCACGCTCGAGCTCGGCGGCAAGAATCCATTGATCGTGTTTCCGGACATGGACCCCGACAAGGTCGCGCAGATCGCCGTCGCCGGGATGAACTTCGCCTGGCAGGGCCAGTCCTGCGGCTCGACCAGCCGGCTGCTGCTCCACGAGTCTCTGCACAAGGCGGTGCTGGAGCGGGTGGTCGATCGCGTCGCCGCGCTCAAGCTTGGCGATCCGCTCGACGACAAATCACAGATGGGCCCGATCAACTCCAAGCGTCATTACGAGCGCGTC
>Ga0335085_10009580_pt1 | contig 14601 bp, 12 predicted proteins | sample Lox_Sample_45_FD_206712 | JGI IMG/M metagenome (GOLD analysis project Ga0335085, IMG submission 206712) | Soil microbial communities from Loxahatchee National Wildlife Refuge, Florida, United States - Lox_Sample_4.5 | ecosystem: Environmental > Terrestrial > Soil > Wetlands | place: USA...
TCAGCAGGATGACATCACTGTGGTGACGCTCAAATGCGTGAAGACCGCGCGGGAGCCCGCTGCTGAAGGAGCCAAAGCCGTACCAGTGCCATCATGAGGCGATGAGCAGGAGAAGGGTGGTATTCCACGGCGACCCACGCTCTCCGCAAACAAAGCGGAAAGAATGGGTCACGGGGCATTTGGAATCAGAGAGCGGTTTCGCCCCGCTCGTCGTTGCGGATGCGGATGGCCTCCTCAACACGGCTGATAAAAATCTTGCCGTCGCCGATGTGACCCGTTCGAGCGGCTCCGAGGATGGCCGCGACCACCTTTTCCTTCAAAGCCTCCGTGGTTACGATCTCCAGCTTGATCTTGGGCAGCAGATCGATCGTGTATTCGCGGCCGCGGTAGAACTCGGTATGCCCCTTCTGGCGTCCATGGCCGCGGGCCTCGAGAATCGTGATTCCCTCAATGCCCGCTTCCAGAAGGGCTTCCTTCACTGCGTCCAGCTTTGTCGGTTGAATAACAGCTTCAATCTTGACCATCTTAGGATTCCTCGTACTTCAGTATGCGCGGCCCCGGCCCTATCGCGCGAGCGCCGGCCATTTTTGCTCTACGCGTTGTATTCGTAGCCTTCCTCGCCGTGCTGCGAGAGATCGAGGCCGGTTACTTCGTGCTCGGGAGCGACGCGCAGACCGAAAATCTTATCCACAACAAAAAGCAAAATGAGCGTGCCCACGATCGCCAGCAGCCAGCCGATGCATGCGCCGGCCAGTTGGTTGAGAATCTGGTGCCAGTTGCCGTCGATCGCCCCGGCCGGCCGCGGCTGCCCGCTCGCATCTTTGCCAAAGACCGCATTGATGGCGCCTGACGCCAGCACACCCGTCAGCAGCGCGCCCACTGTGCCACCGATCCCGTGCACGCCGAATGCGTCGAGCGAATCGTCGTAGCCGAAAAACTTCTTGACCCGGAAGACCATGAACGAGCAAACCACTCCGGCGATGGCGCCGATCAGGAGCGCCGACATCGGTTGCACATATCCTGAGGCCTGGGTAATGGTAGCCAGCCCGGCGACAGCGCCTGAAATCGCGCCCAGCGCCGTCGGCTTGCCGTTGTTGATCCACTCGGCCACGGTCCACGTAACGGCTGCTGCCGCTGCAGCAAACTGTGTGTTGATGAAGGCGCTGGTGGCCAGCGTACCGGCCGATAGAGCGCTGCCTGCGTTGAACCCGAACCACCCCACCCACAACAGGCAGGCGCCGATAAAGCTCAGCACCATCGAGTGAGGCGGCATATCCGTATTTGGATAGCCGATCCGCTTGCCCAGATACAGTGCGCATACCAGCGCCGACACGCCGCTGCTGATGTGTACCACCGTGCCGCCCGCAAAATCGAACACCGGCCAGCGCGCGGCGCTGTTGGTGAAGTTCATCAAACCGCCCGTTCCCCAGATCATGTGGGCCAGCGGGCAATAGATGACCAGCGACCAGAGGCACAGAAAAATGGCCATCGAGCTGAACTTGACCCGTTCGGCAAATGCGCCCGTGATCAGTGCCGGCGTAATGATCGCAAACATGAGCTGGTACACCATGAAAGTCTGCTCGGGAATCGTCGCGGCATAGTCGGGGTTGGGCGTCAGGTTTACGCCGCGCAGGAATAAGTGCTCGAATCCCCCGATGAACGCATTGCCGTGCCCGAAGGCCAGCGAGTAGCCAACAATCGCCCACAGGATCGTGATCAATCCCATCATGGCGAAGCTCTGCATCATCGTGCCCAGAATGTTCTTGCGCCGCACCAGCCCGCCATAGAAAAGTGTCAGTCCCGGCCCGGTCATCAGCAGAACCAGAGCTGCGGAAACCAGCATCCAGGCATTGTCGCCGGCCGATTGCGCATTATTGATGGCCTGTTGCAGCGCGTCGATCTGTGCTTGGGTGACCGGGGCTTGCGAGGGCGCGCCATGCAGATTCGGCGCCACGGCGTGAGCCATGGCCGTTAGCAAAAGCAGGGCGGGCAGTATCAACAAATAAAGGCAGCGAATGCGCATAAGCTTCGTCTCCACAAAAATACACACGAAACGCGATCTGAACTTGAATCAGCCCGGACGAGTACACGGCAATTTCATGCTTTCGAGCCTATGGGTCCACGCATGCAGCCAATAGGCTCTGAACGCCTCTGCCGGTCCAGGACTTAAGTTGGATTTCGCTTACTAGCCATTCTCTTCGACACTCAATCGGAACGCAAGTAATTTTGATTTTTCTTATGCTTTCATCACGATATGTGTGGTATCGGCGTTGGGCCGAAGAGACTGAAAACAAGATGGAAACCGCCGCCGCCAACCGCGTCGCCAGGGGCGTGCAGCGCAACCGGAGCAGATGCGTTTACTCCGGTTTCGCACTATACTTGACCCATGACGGCTTCTGCGGAACGCGACCGTTATCTCTTTGGATCGCTCGATAGCAGCGCAAAAAACCGCGTCAAAGTCAGAGAAGCGGACTACGGCGTCGAACCGCCGGAGGGCGTGCTTCTCACTTCGCTCGATTACGCGGTCAATTGGGTGCGCAAAAACTCCGTGTGGCCCATGACCTTCGGCCTCGCCTGCTGCGCCATCGAAATGATGTCCATGGGCGCGGCGCGCTTCGATATCGCGCGCTTCGGCGCCGAGGTCTTCCGCCCCTCCCCGCGCCAATCTGACCTGATGATCGTCGCCGGCCGGGTCTCGCAAAAGATGGCCCCTGTCCTCCGTCGCCTTTACGACCAGATGCCTGAGCCCAAGTGGGTTATCTCCATGGGCGCCTGCGCCACCTCGGGCGGCGTCTTCAACAACTATGCGTTGGTCCAGGGCGTCAATCAGGTCGTCCCCGTCGATGTCTATGTTCCCGGCTGCCCTCCGCGCCCCGAGCAGTTGATCTACGCCATCTCGCTTCTCCAGGAGAAGATTCAGCGCGAGAAGCGCAGCCTGTTGAAGACCCTCAACGTCGGTTAGATCCGTCCCGCAATATCCTGTATCCCGGTCGAGGTTTTGTAATAAGGGCACGGCTTTCGCCGGGCAGAAAAAGCGTCAACGAACTTCTTGGGCTTTAGTCCCTGTCGGAATGCGCCACCTGTGGTTTTGCCGTAGGACCTCTTTTGTCTATTCTTTATAGATAGAGATGCTAGGGAGTCTCCTGTTTCGATGGGACGTGTTCGCTGTTTTTTCAAAGACTTGAGACGGTTTGGGGTTCCAGCCCAAATCCTTTTCTTGCCCGTGTTTTTATTCTTCGCGTCTGCCTCGCCGGCGCAGAATCTGTGGACCGTAGTCGGTCCTGATGGCGGCGACGCCCGCGCCTTTGCATCCGTGCCCGGCCAGCCCGGGCATCTTTTCCTTGGCACAACCAATAGTTGGCTCTACGAATCCCTCGACGAAGGCGCCACCTGGCATCGGCTCGCGAAGCTGGGCAATGAGGATGGCTTCGTTCTCGACCACATCGTCATCGACTCCGCCGATCCCTCCACCATGTATGTTGGTGCGTGGAAGAACTCAGATGACGGCGGACTCTGGATCAGCCATGACCGCGGTCGCACCTGGCGCGAGTCTGCGGACTTCAAAGGCCAGCCGGTTCACGCGCTAGTCGAGGCTCCTTCCGATCCGCGAACCCTCTTCGCGGGAACGCTCCAGGGCGTCTACAAATCAAGCGACGGCAGCCAATCATGGACCCGGATCAGCCCGCCCGCAAGCCACGAGATTCACGAAATCGAGTCGCTGGCCGTCGATCCCCGCGATCCCGACATCGTTTACGCAGGCACTTGGCACCTGCCCTGGAAAACCACTGACGGCGGCAAGACCTGGCGCAACATCAAGCAGGGGCTCATCGTCGACTCCGACGTGTTCTCCATCATCGTCGATCCCGAGCGCACGCGCACGGTTTATCTCAGCGCCTGTAGCGGCATTTACAAGAGCGAGAATGCCGGCCTGCTCTTCCACAAGATCCAGGGCATTCCCAACGAAGCGCGGCGGACGCGCGTGATCATGCAGGATCCCGAGAACCGCCAGGTGCTCTACGCCGGAACCACCGAAGGCCTCTACAAGACCGTCAACGCCGGCAAAACCTTTCAGCGCATGACCGACGCCGGCGTGGTCGTGAACGACGTCTACGTGGACCCCGGCGACTCCAGCCATGTGCTTCTCGCCACCGATCGCGGCGGCGTTCTCGTCAGCCATGACGCCGGCGTCACGTTCACCGTCTCGAATCAGGGCATCTCCGAGCGCAAGGTCGCGGCCCTGCTCGTCGATCGCGACGATCCCCAGCGCCTCTATGCGGGCGTAGTCAACGACAAGAACTTTGGCGGCGTCTTTCGCTCCGTCGATGGAGGTTCGCACTGGCAACAGCTCGGCTCGGGCCTCGACGGCCGCGATGTCTTTTCCCTGGCCCAGGCAAAGGATGGCTCTATCGTGGCTGGCACCACCCACGGCATCTTCGTTCTTCAGCCCGTCGCCAGCAGCGATCCTCCGCTCGCAGCGGGCTCCGAGAGCGCCTCAACCCCCGGCGACAGCGCTCCTGATGCCCCCGCCGCCGCTCTCGCCTGGCAGCCGCGCAATGACATCGCCAATACGCTCCTCAAGACCTCCACCGAGACGGTTCGCGGCAAACATGTCAACGTCGAGAAGCAGGTGCAGGCCCCGCTCATCGAGTTCTCGAGCGAGGTGCACGCCCTCGACGTCTCCGGCGACGTGTGGGTGGCGGCCACAAATTACGGCGTGCTCACCAGCCGCGACCAGGGCGCCAGTTGGCAGGGCGGGCCGATCATGGGCCAGGGCGACTACCAGTCGGTCACCGTTCATGGCGAGAACATCGTCGCCGCGCGCGTCGATAGCGTGGTGCTTTCCAGGGACGCCGGGCAAACCTGGTGGCCCATGGGTGTGCCCACCATGCTCACGCGCATTCACGGTGTAGCCTTCTCGCCCGATGGCACGCTCTGGCTGGGCGCGCGCGAGGGCGTCTACTATACCCCTGATCTCGGCAAAACCTGGCTCTGGATTCATCGCCTTCCCTTTCGCGATGTCGACGATCTCAGTTACGACGCGCTCTCAAAAAGGCTCCTGGTGAGCTCGCGCTCAAGCGATCAGGTCTACGCCATCGATCCCAAAACCATGACCTGGGATTGGTTTGAGACCGGCTACCAGATCCGTCTGATTCGCGCCGCAGGCGACCGCCTCGTCGCTGCCTCGCTCGACGACGGCGTCCTCGTAGGCCCCAAAATCCCGCCCGCGCCCGCGCCACCCGCGCCACCCGCCGATGCTCCTGCGCAGTAGCCGCCGCGGGGAGCGAATTGCGATTCTTATTTCGCGGACGTCGGCCCCGTAGGGGCCCAAGAAAAATATCCCAGGCCAACACCGGCCCCGGAGGGGCCCAAGGAAAATAGCCCAGGACAAGTTCGCGCTAGCGAACACAGTCCTGGGTAGGGGAACATTAATCGGATCGCAGCCCCGTAGGGGCGGCGCGAGAAGGATCATTTCTCGCGCGGTTGCGGGTGCGGCTGCGCCTGCCCCACCCTAAACGCGTCCTTTGCGTTTAGGCGGGAGATCGCGCTAACTCGCTGACTTGCGTTTAGGGTGGGAAAGCAAAAACCCCAACCTAAGCTCTGTCCTCCCGAGCGTAGTCGAGGGATCCGCATTTGCTTTTCCCTTGCCCAAACGAAGCACGAAAAGGGGTGCCCCAGGCTTCGTTGGAATCACGTGGAGGGTCTTGTAACAAGGGCACGGCTTCAGCCGGGCCGACGACGACGGATAAGAGAAGCGCGGGGCTTTAGCCCCTGCGGAATCGCCTCCTCTGCAATATTGTGGTTGCCCCATCCCTTTCCGCGTTTTGCTGCGGAAAAGGGTGGGACAGCACAAACCCTAACCCAAGCTCTGTCCTCCCGAACACCGGCCCCGTAGGGGCCACACGAAAATAGCCCAGGACAAGTTCGTGTTAGCGAACGCAGTCCTGGGTAGGGAGCATTAATCGGACCGCAGCCCCGTAGGGGCGGCGCGAGAAGGATCATTTCTCGCGCGGTTGCGGGTGCGGCTGCGCCTGCCCCACCCTAAACGCGTCCTTTGCATTTAGTGTGGGAAACAAAAACCCCAACCTCAGCTCTGTCCTCCTGAGCAAGTCCTCGCAAAGCGAGGACAAGTCGAAGGACCTGCGGTTGCCTTTGGCGCTGCTCGCACCCACAGGAAGCTTCGCCACCGGCCGGATGCCCTAGGTCCCGATTCTGAGACCTGGAAAAGCACGAAAGCTCTGATCGGGAAGCATTGCTACCCGTAAGTCGGCCAGAGAAATATCGGGCCGAACCCCAAACCCCGTCAACCCCTTCACCACCCCGGCCGTCTTTGCAGAATATTTCTTCGATTTCTCTACACTGATTTCATAGTGAGCGTGACGGCAGGGCGGCGCGGCGAGATGGCTCCACGCCGCCCGCTTTTTGGCTGAAAGCCGCCCCGCAAATCCTTTGCTCAGACGATTTTGACTCCTAAATTGCCTGTTTTCTGCGACTTGGAGCCAAACCTGAAAGGTACAACCCGCACAAACTAAACCACTTAACCCCCCAAAATGGGGGGGTGGGGGGAGGATCACCTGAATGTATCTGGCATGTCGCCACATTAAACCCAACGGACTTCGCTGCGAGTCTCCTGCCTTGCGCGGCCACGCCTTCTGCTACTTCCACTCCAAACTACAATCCGCCACTAGCATCGGCTCCATGGACGATATAAGGCTCCCTCTCCCCGAGGACACCGCCGCCATTCAGCTTTCCATCGCGCATATCTCCGCTGCCCTTCTCGCCTCGCGCATCGACTCAAAGAAGGCGGCCCAGTTGCTTTGGGGCCTGCAGATCGCCATTCAAACCATCCCGCGCGGCCTTACATTTGACCCCGAGTCCGTCCAGTCCCTCACGCGCACCAAAGACGGCGAGGAACTCGCTCCGGAAACCCGCATCTGCAACGGGCTCGACAAGTGCAAAGGCTGCCAATACGCCGACACCTGCACCGACATCCAGCGTTACATCAATGATGACGATGACGACGAGGATGAAGACGAAGACGGCAATTAAACATGATTGGAATTGATGTTGGGCGAGTTGAAGGGTCGACGCTTCACCTCTTCACTCATTCACTTTTCCACCTTAAACGCCTTGTCCACAATCGCATTGGGGTCGCGGCCTGCGGGCAGCATCGTGAAAAGAGATTGTGTCGCGGTGCGCACCACGGCTACGTCGCCGGAACGGCTATCGGCCACAAACAGCAGGTGGCCCGCTGCCGAAAATGCCAGCGCCGTAGGTCCGTCGCCCACGTGGATCGCGCCGGCCAGCTTGCCGTCGTCGATGGAATAGACGGTCACCTCCTGCGAACTCAGGTCGGCTACGTAGAGCAGGGAGTTATCGCGCGAGACCAGCCCGCGCACGGGATTGGCGCCAATCATGTAGGTGTCGCCTACCTCGTTGGTGGAGTTGTAAATCTCAGAGACGGAGTTGGAGAGCGAATTGCACGCGAAAATCTCGCCGCCATCGGGCTTTAAGGCCAGATCGACCGGCGCGCGGCCTACATCCATCAGCGTCTCCAGGCGGTCGGGCTGACCGGCCCTCGCCAAAGCGATCGCCATCACCTGGTGCCCGGCCGAGCACGGTACGAAGGCCTTGGAAGAATCGGCAAGAATCGCCACGCCGGCCGCGCCGGGGCAGCCCTCGATGACTGCGCGCACTCTGCGGCTGGCGGTATCGATCACCGTCACGGAGTTTCCGCGCCGGTTTGCCACCACTAGCGACTTGCCGTCCGGGGCCAGCCGTGCCGCCACGGGTTCCTCGCCAACGCCGATCTGCGCCCTTTCGCGGCGTGCCTTCAGGTCGACAACAGAAACTGAATTGGCGCCGGCATTGGCCACGTACGCCAGGTTCCCATCTGGGGCGACATCGATTGAGACCGGCTGTCGTTCAAGTGAAATGGTGGTCACGACCGTATTGTGCTCGGCATCGATCACAGAGATCGAACCGATCGCGTCTGCGGCGCCGGAGTTCACCACGTAGACTTCATTACGCGTAGGACTGGCAGCGACGGCAACCGGATGCCGGCCCACCGCCAGCTCGCGCTCCACGCGGACGTCCACCACGTCCAGCACCGTCACGGTGTCGCTCGCTCCGTTGGTTACGTAAGCGTATTCTCGATAGTTGGCCGGATACTGCGGAAAATCGTGGGTCCTGCAGCCCGCCAGCAAAAATGAGAACAGGGCGGCTGAGGCGAACCAAATCAGATCTCTGATTCCTGAACCCTGCACCCTGTCTTGTGCCCGTACGATCATCTTGCTCCAACGCCTGCTCGAGCCTGTGCGCCTCGTGCTAACGTGCGGCCGACGATGGGCGCGATCTGCTCGATCTCGTGCATCATGGCGGCGAATTGCGCGGGGTAAATGGACTGTGGGCCATCGGAGAGCGCAGTCTCCGGATGGTCGTGCACCTCTACCATGATGCCGTCGGCCCCCGCGGCCACGGCGGCTCTGGCCATGGGCACTACGCAATCGCGGCGGCCGGTTCCGTGGCTGGGATCGACAAGGATGGGCAGGTGGCTCGCGTGCCGCAACGCGGGCACTACGCTCAGGTCGAGCGTGTTGCGCGCGTGGTCGGCAAACGTGCGCACGCCGCGCTCGCACAAAACCACCTCGTAGTTGCCTTCGCTCATCACATACTCGGCCGCCATCAAAAACTCTTCCATGGTCGCGCTCAGTCCACGCTTGATAAGCACAGGCTTGCGCAGCAATCCCGCCTTCTTCAGCAGCGTATAGTTCTGCATGTTGCGCGCGCCGATCTGGATCACATCGGCCCATTCCGCCACCAGATCGAGGGTCTCGGTGTCGAGCGCCTCGGTCACGATGCGCATTCCGAATCTCTCCCTGATCTCAGCCATGATCTTCAGCGCCTCAAGGCCAAGGCCCTGAAATGCGTAAGGAGAAGTACGCGGCTTGTAGGCGCCGCCGCGGAAGAACTGCGCCCCGGCCGCGGCCACCTGCCCGGCAATCGCGAAAGCCTGCTCGCGGCTCTCGATGGAGCAGGGGCCGGCTATGACAGCCAGGTTGCGCCCGCCAATCGTAGTATCCGTCCCTCGAAGCCGGATGACCGTGTCTTCTTCTTTCACGTCGCGGCTGGCCAGTTTATAAGCCTTTGAAACGCGAATGACCTCCGCAACACCGGAGAGCGATTCCAGATTCCCGCGGTCAACCTCGCCCTGATTGCCGGTGATGCCAATCGCGGTGCGCTGGGCCCCGGGAAGGGGATGGGGCCGTAAACCCAACTGCACAATATGGTCGCAGACTGCCTGAATCTCCTCCTGCGTCGCCTGCGACTTCATGACAACCAACATGACGGATCACCGATTCTTCAGTCTACCGGCTGGGCGAGCGAAGGGCAATTTCCGCTAGCGGGTCGGTTCGGAGCTGTTTTGAAAGGGCGCGAGTTCTTTGCTGGAGAGACCGCAAGCAAATGGGGGCTTTAGGCTCGTGAGGGAAGGTGTCTGTCAAACTGACCTACTACCCAATTTGCAGTCGCGAGTCAATTCGGAATCGTCTCGAAGGGTACGGGCCTTCGCTCCGACATAAAGGCAGGAGTAGATTTGAAAGCTCTAACCCAATGGGGAAGTCGCTAACGCCGGAATTGTAATCGTGCAACCTTCGAGCTGCCGCGCCTCGTCGATAAAGTTACGCCGCCTGCTCGTAGCCGCCTGCTCGTAGCCGCCTACTTGTAATCGTCGCTGGCTTCGATATTTATACTCGTGGCCACAATCGCGGGGATCACTACCATTCCGACAAATGCCAAAGCAATCAAAAGGTCATGCATTGAAATTCTCCTCGTGCAGGGTCCAGGGCTTCTCTCGATGCAGTGTGCCTGCGCCTCAACTGCGGGCTGGCCTTTCTCACTGGAAATTGCCGCCTGGCGCGAGAAACGTACACTTCACCTGCACTGAAGAACTGCTCTACAGTTCATCCACCAAATAATCATCGGTTGAGTGAGAAAATTCTAGAATCCCACGAAAACCTTGCTATGTGACGCAGAGGTGTTATTGCGTCTGCGGTCTTTCTTGCTGAGGAGATAATGCGGTTCGAGTGCCTTGGAACGGATTTCTATGTATCTTTCAGAGGACGCAACGCTTAAGAGACCCTACCGCGCCGATTTCCGCTTGAGCGCGCGCCATTTCAATCCCAGCCACGCCAGATAGCCCAGTTGAATGACCCATGTAACCACATAGGCCGCAATCCTGAATTCGTGGTCGAGTATCGTTGCTTGATCCATTCTTGCCCTCGTTTCTTCTGGTTTAGGACTAGATTCCCGTTCTGATCAGGCCGTTGCAGCGCCAAAGGTCGGAAGCCATGAATCTGCTTTGGCGCGGCCTGCCGCAATCATGCCTTCAGCGCCGCCTCGGCCTCAGCCGCTGCAATCCTCTGGTGCTGCCGCTCGACGCGATAGCGCAGCGCCAGAATCAGCACTCCCCACGCGAACCACGCCAGCATATTCCACAAGAGCGCTCCCACCATCGACGGATCCATGCCCGAGCCCGCTGCGCCGCCAAAAACCGGCGCTGGATGCTGTGTCCGCCACCATCGATTCGCCATATAGACAATCGGCACGTCGAGCGCACCGAAGATGCCCAGTACAGCCGCGAGTGTTTGTACCTGCGGCCCGGCGGCGAAACGCCGCAGAAGCAGGTAGCTCACATAAATCAGCCAAAGGACCAGAGTGGTCGTCAGCCGCGCATCCCAGGTCCACCATATTCCCCAGGCGCGCCGCGCCCATATCGGTCCCGTCGCCAGCACCACCGTGCAGAAGACAACGCCGACCTCGGCTCCGGACAGCGCCCACGCATCGAAAATCTGCGCGCGCTCGTCGTGATTGCGCCGCGAGGCCAGGTACCCAATCGATCCCACAAGGCTGATCGCGAAAAACACGAACGCCACCGACGCCGACGGCACATGGTAGTAGATGATGCGAAAGATCTCGCCCTGCATCGCGTCGTTCGGGGCCACGTAAATGGCTTGGTAATACGCCCAGCCCAGCAAAGCGACGGTCAGCAAAACGTAGATGACAATGGCGAGTTTTTTCATGGGGAAATCCTACTGAATTTAGTGTACGACGGCTGCGGCGTGGCGGCTTCAAGCCGGTAATGGGTCACACAGTAGCCTCTTCGCGTACCATGATCTTGCCGAAACATTCATGCGCGATCATCTGGCTACCCTGATCGACGACTTTCGCCGCTTCGACCGCGAAATCGCCGTGGTGCGCCACCAGGGCAACCGGCGCCACGTCACCACCTATGGCGAATTGGCTCGCCTCGCCGGCCGTTTTGCCGCGTTCCTGGCCGCTCGGGATATCCGTGCCGGCGACCGCGTGCTGTTGTGGGCCGAGAACAGCGCGGAGTGGATCGCCGCCTTCCACGGCTGCCTGCTGCGCGGTGTGCTGGCTGTCCCTCTTGACGCTGCGGGAACCGCCGCCTTTGCCGCCCGCGTAGCCGCTGACGTCAGCCCCAAACTCGCCGTCGGCGACTCGCTCCTGCTGGCCAAACTGGCCTCGGCGCACACCGGACCCGCCATCCCCACGCTGGCCTTCGAGGATTGGCTCGGTCAGCTCCCCGACGCGGAGATGGGTGCCATCTCCGGCCTGTCGCATCAGACCCCGCTCCAGATCCTCTTCACCTCAGGCACCACCGGCGACCCCAAAGGCATCGTCATCACGCATGGCAATGTACTGGCCAGCATCGGGCCCATCGAAGACGGCGCCAAACCCTACCTGCGCTACAAGCGGCCTTTTCATCCTCTGCGCATTCTGCACACGCTGCCGTTGAGCCATGTCTTCGGCCAGGCCATGGGCCTCTGGGTCCCGCCCATCCTGACCGCCGAGCTGCACTTTGAGAGCCGCCTCGCCTCGCCTCGCCTTATCGAGCTGATCCACACAGAGCGCATCTCCGTGCTGGCCGCCGTGCCGCGCGTCCTGGCGCTGCTCAAGACGCACTTGGAAGCGACCCATGCCGGCCTCACAGAGCTGGTTGCCCGCTCGCAAAAAATCAGCGTCTGGCTGCGCTGGTGGCGCTTCCGCGCTGTCCATCGCGAATTCGGCCTCAAATTCTGGGCCTTCGTCTGTGGCGGCGGCGCGCTGCCTGGCCCGCTGGAGCAGTTCTGGAACGCGCTTGGGTTCCTGCTCGTGCAGGGCTACGGCATGACCGAGACCACCGCGCTCATCACGCTTAATCATCCCTTCCACGTGGCCCGCGGCACCATCGGCAAGCCCATGCCCGGCCGCGAAGTCAAGCTGGCGGCTGACGGCGAGGTTCTTGTCCGCGGCCCGATGATCTCCGGCGCCACCTGGTCTGGCGGCGAGCTGCGTCCACGCGAGGACGAGTGGCTGGCGACCGGCGACATTGCCGAGCAGCAGGAGTCGGGCGACCTGCGCTTCCTCGGCCGCAAGAGCGAAGTCATCGTCACTGCGGCGGGGCTCAACATACACCCTGAAGACATCGAAGCGGCCATCGAGGTGCAGCCTGAAATCGCCGCCTGCGCCGTGGTCGCGATGGAAACCCCTCTCGGCTCCGAGCCCTGCGCCGTGCTGGCCTGCCGCGGTTCAGGGGAGCAGGCCCCCGCGGCCATTGAGCGCGCCAATGCTCAGCTGGCCGAGTTTCAGCGCATCAGCCGCTGGGTTCTATGGCCTGAACCCGACCTGCCGCGCACCTCCACCGGCAAAGTCAGGCGCAAGCCGGTGGCCGAATGGCTGGCAAGGATACAGGCCGCGGCCTCTACAGTGAGCGACGGCATGGCGCACACCGCCGCCGATGGCGCCTTTGCGCCATCGGCCGACTGGCTTCTCGCCCTCATCGCCCAGATCACCGGCGAGGCCCACACCGGCGTGGGCGACGAGCTGCGCCTCGCCGAAGACTTGCACCTCGACAGCCTGGGCCGCGTGCAGCTTTCTGCAGCCATTGAAGAGCGGCTGGGCATTGTCTCAGGCAGCGGGCTGCTTGAAGAGGTCGAGACCCTCGGCCAGTTGCGCAGGCTGGTCGCCGGCGGTGCAGAGGCCTTGGCAGATGGCGCTCCGCATGACTGGGCAAGCCGGCAATTTGCGGCCACATCGCAGCCCGCGGCAAAATTCGCGCCCGTTGGCGGCGCAACCGCCATGCCGGAGCCGCCGCGCGTCCGCTTCTTTTATCCCCGTTGGCCGTGGTGGAAGCCCGTCTTCTGGATTCGCGTGGCGTTTATTGAGGCCGTCATGCGTCCGCTCACGTGGCTGCTGGCCGCGCCGCGCGTCGTGGGGCCGCTTCAGCCGCTTCCGCAGGGGCCGCTGCTCATCGTCGCCAACCACGTCACAGACTACGACGCCGCCCTGGTGGAGTACGCGCTGCCCGGCCCGGTGCGCCGCCACATCGCGCCGGCCATGGCGGGCGAGATGCTTGATGACTTCCTCCACTGGCGCAATCCCGAGTGGCCGCCGGGGCACAAGGGCTTCTTTTTTGTCGGACCGCCCATCTACTTGCTCATCACGGCGCTCTTCAATGCCTTTCCGCTGCCGCGCCTGCGTGACTTCCAGGCCAGTTTCGCCCACGCCGGCAAGGCCATGGACCGCGGCTACAATGTGCTCGTCTTTCCCGAGGGACGGGAATCGGCCGAGGGCCAATTGGCGCGCTTCCGGCCCGGCATTGGCCTCTTAGCGAAACAATGCGGCGCGCCCGTGCTCCCGGTGGCGCTTCGCGGCCTGGGCGAGCTCAAGGCCAGCCGTCGCTGGTTCCGCTCCGGGACCATTGAAATCCGCGTCGGCCGCGTCATCCACTTCGGTCCTGAAGTCACCGAGTCCGCCATCACCGCGCGCTTGCACGATGAAGTCGAGCGGCTGCTCGAACAAGATTCAACAACCGCGCCACTTTCCGGCTGAGCCATGGGCCCCCTAAAATCGCAGTATCTACCTGAAACCGAGCAGTTGACGAAGCGTGAAATGTCCCAGGCGACCGAATGCCTGAAAGGGGGCGGGTCAATGTCACAGTACATCTACCGTTCGGCCTGCGAACTGGCGCAGCTGATCCGCCAGGGTCGGGCCAAGAGCGTCGACATCGTTCAAGAACATCTCACCCGCATCAAAGAGCGCAACTCCGAGCTGAATGCCTTCGTGCATCTCGTTAAGGAGGAGGCGCTGGCCACTGCTGCCGAGCTGATCGGCTTCGCCAGGCAGGCATCCCAACTGACCGAGGGTTTCCTACGCCCTCCCGGTTTTTAAAGGGAAACAGCTTTCGAGTCTGCATCGCTCTAGCGGTTTCTCCAATGGGTATAGAGCGGAGCCTTGACCCTTAACGCCGCCTGAGAATCAGTTGAAAAACTCCCGATGGGAGCACGAAACGTATAAGGACACAACCTTACGGCCGCCGAAAAGTCAAGCGATAGCAGCTTTGGGTAGTGTCTCAGTTTGAAATCGTTTTGAAAGGGCACGACTTTAGTCGTGCCGTACACCGCCGCAAAATGAAAAGGGCTTTAGCCCCTGCGGGGTGTTTTTCATCAAACTGAGACACTACCGAGCTTTGTAACCAGGGCACGGCTTCACAGCTTGCTGAAATCTCCGATATAGAGGCCTTTTCACAAGGGCACGGCCTCG
>Ga0335085_10009581_pt1 | contig 14601 bp, 15 predicted proteins | sample Lox_Sample_45_FD_206712 | JGI IMG/M metagenome (GOLD analysis project Ga0335085, IMG submission 206712) | Soil microbial communities from Loxahatchee National Wildlife Refuge, Florida, United States - Lox_Sample_4.5 | ecosystem: Environmental > Terrestrial > Soil > Wetlands | place: USA...
TGATCCCAGTTCTTGACGGCTACGTTCCTGATCCGCCGCTTCGCGAGTATCCGAATGTCCGTCCGGTCTCGCTTGGCGGAGAGACCCCGCATCATTCGAGAATGCGCCAGGCGATCAATGCCGGGATCGAGGCGTCGACCGGCGAGTTCGTGATGAAGCTCGATGCCCATTGCATGATGGCTGAGGGCTGGGACGAGGTCCTGAAAGCCGACTGCGGTGACGACGAGATCGTGATCCCGCGTCGGTACTCGCTCGAGCCTGAGCGCTGGACGATTCGGGAAGGTCGTCCGTTCATCGACTACGAGTACGTCTCGTTTCCATATACCGCAGCGTTCCTATCCGTCAAGACCGGGAACAAGTGGTGGGAGCGGCAAGAAGCGCACAAGGACATCCTGATCGACGAGAACATGGCGTTTCAGGGCTCGTGCATGTTCATGCGGCGCTCGCTCTTCGATCGGCTCGGCCCGCTCCAGGTCGAAGGGTACGGTGGCTTCATTCTCGACTCCGAAGAGATGTCGAACAAGTGCTGGCTGACGGGCGGGCGTGTGCTCGTGAACAAGAAAACCTGGTACGCCCACCTCCACAAGGGAAAGCAGTACGGTCGGATGTACTTTATCAATCGGTGGGAGCTACGCCGCGGCCGGAAGTTCCACATCGACTTCTGGATGCATGATCGATGGCCGAAGGCCACGCGGAAGTTCGAGTGGCTGATCGAGCACTTTTGGCCCGTGCCGGGCTGGCCCGACGACTGGCGGGACCCACGATACGAGGCCGAGTACCTGAGGACGATCGGAGCAGAGAGCGCATGATTCCGCTGCCGATGGCGAGGGTCGAGAAGCGGGCAGCTTGCGAGACCTGTCGTGGAGCCTGCTGCGAGATGTTCTCGATTCCTCTCGAAGACTTCAGGAAGCTCAACTACTCCGAAGATGCGATGCAGTGGCTCGGGGTTCGAGGAGTCGAGTTCGAGGGATCACTGCTCTTCGAGGCCCGCTGTCGGATGCTGACGACCGACGGTCGCTGTTCGATCTACGCAACGCGTCCTCAGATCTGTCGGGACTGGGAAGAGAACGGTGCGGACTGTCGAGCCGTCGTTCGAGCTCGAAGACCAGGACTCATCGATGCCTAGCGTAGAGGCCGTGCTCGGGAAGTTCGGCCTGACGTTCACTCCGCGTATGACCATGCCGATCGAGATCCCGGGAGGGACGCGAGACAAGCTCGCGAAGTGGTTCTGCGAGTGGGATCTCGAACGCGGAGTCGAGGTCGGAACGTTCTCCGCGGAGTACGCGTTGATCCTGCTCGAGGCGAATCCGAGTCTCTATCTCACCTGCGTGGATCCGTGGCGCGTTTACCCGAACTACCCGGACTACATGCGTCAGAGCACGCTTGAGCGGGCGTACGAGGTTGCGAGTGAGCGCCTTGCTCCGCATTACGGGCGGTGTTCGATCATGCGGATGCCGAGCGTGGATGCGGCGAGAACGTTCAAGGACGGATTTCTGGACTTCGTCTACATCGACGGGAATCATGACCTCCTTCATTGCGTCCAGGACATCTACGCGTGGAGTCCGAAGGTGAGGCCCGGCGGAGTCATCGCAGGACACGACTACATCAAGCGGAGCCGCTGGCCTCATGTTCACGTCGTCGAAGCGGTTCACGCGTACACCAGCGCGATGTACATCTCGCCGTGGTTCGTCCTCGGGAAGCGTGGGGAGTCGGGAGAAGATCGCTGTCGGTCCTGGATGTGGGTGAAGCCGGATCCCCACATGCTTCACGGGACGAGGATCGGACAGTCATGACGAAGATTGCAGTCCTTTCGGGAATTGGAGACGAGGCACCGTGGGTCCCGCAGTTTGTCCCGGACTGTACGGTTGTGACGTTCCGATTCACGGACTTGAACTTCCCGCCGCGCGTCAACGCCATGACGCCAAGGCTGCAAGCCCGGATTCCGAAGGCGCTGGGCTGGATGATAGTTCCAGGATACGACATCTACGTCTGGATCGACGCGAGCTTCGCTCTCGAGCGGGAGGACGCCGTCGCCTGGCTAGTCGCACCGCTCTCATACAACGACTGGGTCTGCTTCCCGCATCCGGCTCGCGCCTCGGCACGCGCGGAGGCTCAATTCCTCCGGCAGCGCGCGAGCGATCGGTACATTCGACAGCGCTATACGGGAGAGCGCCTCGAAGAGCAGATGCACTGGCTCGAGGAGGAGGGGTTTGGCGAGGAGTATGCCGATGACCGGCTCTTCGCCGCAGGCGTGTTCGCCTACGTCCCGTCCGCTCAGATGAAGGAGATGCTGAAGGAGTGGTGGTTCTACGAGTCGGTCTTTCATCTTGACGACCAGCTCACGCTGCCCTTCCTCCTCTGGAAGCACGAGCTTCGAGTCTACCCGCTCGCGAGCTCTATCTTCGCGAACTCCTACTTCGTCCACACGCAGAACCGGAAGTGGAAGGCTGAGCATGCGCATACTGCTTGAGTCCGACCATCCCTGCCACTCCTCGACCCGGATCGAGCGAGCGCTCGCGCGCTACGCTCCGACCGGTGTAACGCTCGTTCACAGGGAGGCTGAGGCTGATGTCGTTCTTCTCCATGTTGGCGGTCGATTCGACCATGTATCCCGCCACGTTGCCGATCTTCGACTTCGCGGAAAGCAGTACGTCATTCTCCAGCTCGTCCTCCGGGCCTGTAGCCATCCGAGAACGGCCGACTGGCTCCCACTCTGGAAGGATGCGCTCTTCGTCTGGTCGTACTACGACCTGCTTGATGAGATGCGAATCGACCGCGTCTCCCCGGAAGGTGTGGTCTTCTACTACTCGCCACTCGGAGTCGATCCGACGATCTTCCGGCCGACCGGAGGCCCGCGCCCGTACCTGATCTTTGTCGAGGGGGACAATCCGGAACGCGACAGCGTGATCGAGATCAACCGGGCCTGTCGACGAACCGGCGCGAAGTTCGTTCATGTCGGGCCCAAACTCCTGGATCATCCGGGTCGGATCGAGCATCGGGAGAACGTTTCAGACGACGAGCTCGTGGGTCTCTACAACTCGTGCCAGTTCGTGTCTGGACTCCGGACGATCGAGGGCTTCGAACTCTGCGCTGCAGAAGGCCTGCTCTGCGGAGCTCGTCCGATCCTCTTCGACCGGCGCGACCAGCGCGGGTGGTTCGGAGTCTTTGCCGAGTACATGCCGGAGAATCACGCCCACATCGCAAACTGGCTCGGGGAGTTCTTGACCGAGGGAGCACGTCCTGTCTCGGATGTCGAGCTTGCAGCAGCACGCTACGCCTTCTCCTGGGAGCGAATCGCCCAGGGATTCTGGGAGAGAGTCCTTGCAGCGTAGTCTCGCGTTCTTCGGGACCGAGCGTCGGAAGTTTCTCTCCCGACAGATCAGGGGGAGACAGGTCGTTGAGCATCTGAGCGATGCGGTCTGGAATCCGTCGGAGCCACCGCAGGACGCAGCGTGCATCTACATCAAGTGTTTTCCGGAGGTCGTGCCTGAGCATTGCTGGATTGACATCGTGGACTATCATCAACTGATCCACTGGATCTGGCAGCATCCGGAGGTCGGGACGATCGCGCTGTCGGAGTACGCAAAGCGTCATCTCGAGCATGTTCTGCCTGGACGGCGAGTTGTCACGATCCCTCAGCAGCACTGCAATGACGAGGGTCGGCTACGCGAGGATCGGCCGGTCCGCGTTGTTGGATTCGTCGGAAACGGCTTCGGTGCGCTGGGCGGGTTCTCGCCCGAAGAGCTGAAGCAGGGCTTCGCAGATGTCGGACTCGAATTCCGGTGGCTATTCAACCCTTCGGGAGAGAAGCGGTTCTCGGCACGTCGAGACGTCGCAGACTTCTTCGCAGGAATCGATGTCCAGGTCTCATTCCGTCGCTTCCACTCGTGGGATCAGAATCGGAAGCTGAAGGACGCACTTCGTATTGTCAACGCAGGATCCTTCGGAATCCCGACAGTGGCGTTTCCGGAGCTTACGTACGAGTACATGTGCCGGGATGCGTACATTCCCGTGACCCGAATGAGAGATCTCTTTCAGGCGTGTAAGCAGCTCGCGACGGACCGGGTCCTGTATTCGGACGTTGCGCTCCGCGCCTTCGAGCTTGCTCAGAACTACCACATCGACAAGATCCTCCCGCTCTACGAGGAGCTGCGTTGTGCATGAGATCGTGACCGTGATCGGAGCAGAGGGGTTCGTCGGATCGGCTTTCGTCCGACTTCTGGCCCTGAAGGGAGTTCAGCTGATTCAGGTTACGAGACAGAGCTACGAAGGGCAGGCGGGACGGTTCAGAAGTACTGTAACCATCGACTGCGCGGGGAATCCGTTTCGTCATGTCGCTCTAAACCGACCAGTCGAGGACTTCGAGAGGACGGTCGTACATCGGATGCGGACGCTTCACGACTTCCCTGCGGATCTTCAGATCCATGTTTCGAGCGTCGACGTTGCGGACGGATCGGTCTACGGCTTTCACAAGGACCTCGCGGAGCAGCTCGTACGATGGTATTCGGAGCGTTGGTTTACGGTTCGACTCGCCGGAATGGTCGGTCCGAGACTCCGGAAGAACATTGTCTTCGATATCCTAAACGAGAGGCCGATCTTCGTTCATCCCGACTCTCAGTATCGGTTCATGAACACGGACGATGTTGCTCAGATTGTCTGGGTGCTTAGGCAAAAGCAGTTCCGCGGTACAATTAGCGTTTGCGGAGAAGGTATGATCTCGCCGGCCGAGATCGCGAAGCTCGCGGGGAAGAAGCTAGACCTAAGTCAGGTGATCGGGCCACCGCGAATCACTCCAGGTGCGGGACCTGAAATGCTCAGTGCTTTCATTCCGGCCGTTCCGAGGACGGTCGACACGATTCGAGCCTTCGTTCATGCGTGATCTGTCTGTTCTGATCCCGGCACGGAACGAGATGTTCCTGCGTCATACTGTCGAAGACGTTCTCTCTGCGCTGCGCGCGGATACGGAGATCATTGCCGTACTGGACGGAGCGTGGCCAGCCGAGCCGATTCCGGACGATCCGAGACTGACCCTGATCCACCATTCGGAAAGCCACGGACAGAGGGCGGCGACAAACGAGGCGGCGAGATACTCGCAGGCTCGCTTTGTCATGAAGCTCGACGCGCACTGTCGAGTCGCCGAAGGCTTCGATGTCGAACTGCTTCGCAGCGCGAAGGAGCTAGGCTCGGACGTAACGCAAGTCCCTGCGATGTACAATCTCCACGTCTTCGACTGGGTGTGCAAGGGTGCAAAGTGCGGCTGGCGCGGCTACCAGGGTCCGACGCAGCAAAGCTGCCCGAAGTGCGGGGGAGCCTGGGCGGATTTCGTCGAGCGCGAACTAATCTGGAAGCCGAGGAAGAACCGGCTTACGACCGCTTGGCGCTTTGATCGAGATCTCCACTTCCAGTACTGGACCGACTGGCAGAAGACGACGGAAGGTCGACGCGAGATCTCCGACACCATGTCCTGTCTCGGTGCCTGCTGGTTCATGTCGCGGGATCGGTTCTGGAGACTTGGCGGACTGGACGAAAGGCACGGCTCCTGGGGCCAGATGGGGACCGAGATCGCATGCAAGAGCTGGTTGAGCGGCGGACGGATGGTTACGAACAAGAGAACCTGGTTCTCGCATCTGTTCCGGACGCAGGGAGGAGACTTCGGGTTCCCGTACCCGCTCAGCGGAAGGGAGATAGAGCAGGCTCGGTCGTACAGCCACGACCTCTGGTTCCCCGCAGGGGATGCTCAGCGCTTCGGACTCTGGGCTGGACAGTCCCGACCCCTGCAATGGCTTCTCGATCGATTCGCGCCAGTGCCTGGCTGGGAGGTGCCGGATGTAGAGACGAATCAACCCCAAAACCCCGTGATTGCGGCAGATGGTCCTGCTCCCAGCGAATCGGGAGCAGGATCCGTTTTGTCGCCTTCGACAAGAGGAACGAGAGGAATCGTCTACTACTCTGATGGTCGGGCGGAGCCCGGGATTCTTGACTCTGCAAGAGCGCAGCTCCTGCGGAGTGGGTTTGGAATTCCGATCGTGTCGGTGACGCAAGAGCCTCTAGCGTTTGGACGGAATGTCGTCGTTCCGCTGCGGCGCGGGATCCTGACAATGTTCAAGCAGATCCTAGCCGGACTCGAGGCCAGCGAAACGGACTTCGTGTTCTTCTGTGAGCACGATGTGCTTTATCATCCTTCGCATTTCGAATTCGTTCCGCCGCGAGACGACGCTCCGTACTACAACGTGAACTGCTGGAAGGTTGACTCGGAGACCGGACGTGCGCTCTTCTACGTTGCGAAGCAGACATCCGGCCTCTGCGGAAGCCGGCAGATGCTGATCGAGCATTACCGGAAGCGGATCGCCCGGGTCGAGCAGAATGCTCGAGACATCGTCGCGGCCGGACTGCCCGTAAAACGGGACGGCTACGACCGAGCAATGGGCTTCGAGCCCGGCTCTCATCGCCGTCGCCGGGCTGCAGTGGATGATCTCGTCGCGCAAGAATGGCGCTCGCCTTTTCCGAACATTGATATCCGCCACGCGAACAACCTGACACCCTCGCGCTGGAGTCAGGACGAGTTCCGGGATAAGAACACGTGCCTGGAATGGACCGAAGCGGACGAGGTCCCGGGCTGGGGTCGAACCAAGGGACGCTTCTCCGAGTTCCTGAAAGAGGTGGTACCGTGAAACAGATCATTGTTCTCGAGCGGGCCGAGGGAACACCGATCTCGTATCGCGTCGCCTTCTGGCTCGCGATTCCGTCAGGACGGCAAGACTTCTACGCTCGTCCTGGGGCGAAGAGCGAGTGGAGGGACGCGACGGAGGAGGAGAACGACGCGATCGCCACGGGTCAGGTCCTCGAGGTGATCGACTCCTGCACGATGACTGAGGGCGCGAGCGAGGGAGACGTCGCGCTCGATCTTCAGGCGCGTTGGCAAGCGAAGCAGGACGAGCTGACGAACTCCCTGATACTGTACCGGTACGGAACCTACTGGGACGGGACGGACTGGACCGTCGTTTCTGCTTGAGGATGAATCATGCCTAACCAGGTCAGGTGGAAGACTCCCGATAGTCCGACGACGGTTCTGAACACCGAGATGAATACTCTCGGAAACAACACGCTGAGCGCGGCCGGGACAGACTACGACAACTCGTCGACGAAGCACATGTACGCGGACTTCGAGCTGATCCTCGGATCGCTGGCCCCTGCTGCAGGCGGCTACATCTCGTTGTACCTCGCAGAGGCTCCGGACGGTTCGAACTTCAGCGATGTGAAACGAGAGTCGTTTCCGCAGCTGCTCGGATCGTTCCCGTTGGACACGGCGTCCGCGGCGAAGCGCCAGGTGATCCGGAACATCATGCTTCCGCCGACGCATTTCAAGGTGTATGTCGATAACCAGGCCGGTGTCTCGCTCGCGGGCTCCGGCGCGAACTACGTGAAGATGTATCCGTACGATCCCGAGATCCAGTAGTGGCCCTGACGTTCTCCACGACGTCGAGCAGACTAGGCCGAACGTCGTTTCTACCGTTCGGTAACCTGTTCACCGCTTGTGGCTGGGCTCGCATCACGTCTAGTGCGACGATCAGTACGCTTTTCGACTTGGTCGCGACCGCAGCTGAAGTTCGTCGGATGCGACTCAGTGGTGGGACTCTCGGGATCTACGACGGCTCGACGACTCAGAACTTCGGTAGCTCTCCGGCCCTCAACCGCTGGTTCTTCTGGGCGCTCGCGAGCGGTACGTCGCTCGTCGGATACTGGCTGTATCCCGGTTCACTGGCCTATGCGACCGCGACGATCGCGAGTCCGGCCGCTCCCGGAACCATCACGCAGATGGGCGTTGGATGTGATGTGTCGTCCAACTACATCGTTGGGTCGCTCGAGAACATCAAGATCTTCGAGGCTGTTCTGAGCCTGCAACAGATTCTCATGGAAGCAGCGTCCCTCGCTCCCGTGCTCAAGGTCCTGATGAACGCCTGGACGCCGTTGCAGACCGACCTCATAGATTACGCAGGCAAGAGTCGAGCCTGGACGAAGGGCGGAACTCTAACGTGGTCTTCCCCCGGACCGGTATTTCCTCTACCTCCGCAGCAGGCGGAGATGGTTGAGCTTATTGTGAAGGCGGGAGCTCCTGGAATCTGTTGGGGAGAGCAGAATTCGGTTGAGCAGCCGACTTCTTGGAATCAGTGGGAGATCTCAAACGGAGTGCCTGCGGTGATCTCGGGAGATCCGGACTGGGGAGATGCCGAGCTTGCTGCGGGAGTTCCGATCTACGGGCCGGTCGTAGACATGGGAGATGCGAGCAACAAGACGATCACGTTGACCCCGAATAAGTACGGGACGCCGGGAGGAAACTACCTGATCGAGATCAGGGGAAGTGATACGACGTTCGGGAAGTGGGATGGATCGCCGTCCTGGTCCACGTATTCGAGTCCCGTGACGCAAGCGTGGCAGTTCGTTCAGTTGAGGTTGACAGAAGCGTAACATGGCTGTTAGCGCATCTAAATCGCCGTCGAAGAGCCCGTCGAAGAGCCCGTCGAAGAGCCCGTCGGCTTCGCCGTCGAAGTCGCCTTCGGCTTCGCCTTCGCCGAGCGTTTCGCCTTCGGCTTCGCCTTCGATCAGTCCGAGCGTTAGTCCCTCGGCGAGTCCGTCCGTCTCGCCGTCTCCTAGCGCTTCTCCTTCGGCTTCGCCGTCGATCTCGCCTTCCGTTTCGCCGTCGATCTCCCCGTCAGTTTCTCCGAGCGCCTCGCCTTCCGCTAGTCCCTCGCCGAGCGCGAGTCCGAGCGCTTCGCCTTCTATCAGCCCCTCGGCGAGTCCCTCGATCTCGCCGAGCGCGTCTCCTTCGCCGTCGGCGTCTCCATCTGCTTCACCGTCGATCTCGCCGTCGATCTCTCCGTCAGCGTCACCAAGTGTTTCGCCCAGCGTTTCGCCGTCAGCTTCGCCCTCTGCTTCTCCGAGTCCGAGTGCTTCGCCGTCAGCGTCCCCGTCGCTCAGTCCATCGATCAGCCCGTCGGCGTCGGAGTCGATCTCGCCAAGCGCGTCGCCGTCGATCAGTCCATCGATCTCGCCGTCCATTTCTCCGTCCGTTAGCCCGAGCGCGAGTCCGTCCGTTTCGCCGTCCGTTTCGCCTTCGGCGAGTCCGTCCGTCAGTCCGAGCCCCAGCGCCTCCCCGTCAGCATCTCCGAGCTACAGTCCGTCCGGATCTCCTTCTCCCTCCGCGGCGTTGACGTTCGTCGCGGACATCGTTCTCGTCTGGGCCCTGGCAGCGGCCGGAAGCGTTTCGCCATCGGCTTCGCCGAGCGTTAGTCCGTCCGTTAGCCCCAGCGTTTCGGCTTCGGCTTCGCCGAGCCCGAGCGCATCACCAAGTGCTTCGCCTAGCATCTCGCCTTCGGCGTCGCCGTCGATTAGCCCGTCTGCGAGTCCCAGCGTTTCGCCTTCGCCGAGTGCTTCGCCAAGCGTTTCTCCGTCCGTCTCGCCAAGCGTTAGTCCTAGCATTAGTCCCAGCGTTTCGCCTAGCGTTAGTCCGTCGCCGAGTGCTTCACCGAGTGCATCTCCATCGATCAGTCCTAGTGCCAGCCCGTCCATTTCCCCGAGTGTTAGCCCGTCGCCCAGCGCGTCGCCTTCTGCGAGTCCTAGCGTTAGCCCTAGCGCGTCTCCGAGCAAGAGTCCGAGCGTTAGCGAGTCAGCGAGTCCTAGCGTTGGGGTTAGTGCGAGCGCATCGCCAAGCGTCTCTCCTTCGGCTAGTCCGTCGAAGAGCCCCAGTGCTTCGCCTTCCGTTAGCCCGAGTCCTAGCGCTTCTCCATCGGCCAGTCCAAGCGTTAGTCCGAGTGTTAGTCCTAGCGTTAGTCCGAGCGTATCGCCCTCGCCTTCCGCGTCGCCCAGTGCATCACCGAGTATCAGTCCGAGCGTCAGTCCTAGTGCAAGTCCGAGTGTCTCGCCGAGTCCAAGTGCGTCTCCTTCTGCCTCGCCGAGCATCAGTCCTTCTGTTAGTCCCAGCCCAAGTGCGTCTCCTAGTGCTTCTCCGTCGATCAGTCCCAGCGTTTCGCCGTCTGCAAGTCCTTCGATCAGTCCGTCGATTAGTCCGAGCGTTTCGCCAAGCATCAGTCCGAGTGCGTCACCTAGTCCCAGTGCAAGTCCGAGTGCCAGTCCGAGCGTTAGTCCTTCAGCATCGCCGAGTGTTAGTCCCTCGCCAAGCGCTTCGCCTAGTGCCTCTCCGAGCGTTTCGCCAAGTGCAAGCCCGTCGAAGAGTCCTAGCCTTAGTGCGTCAGCGAGCCCGAGCCTTGGGGTCAGCGCAAGTGCTTCGCCAAGCGCTTCGCCATCTGGTAGCCCAAGCGTTTCTCCGTCTCCTTCTGCGAGCCCGTCGGTCTCGCCGAGCGTCTCTCCTTCTCCATCCGCGAGTCCAAGTGCTTCGCCAAGCAAGAGTCCCTCGGCTTCGCCTTCGATCTCTCCGAGTGCTTCGCCGTCGGTCTCGCCTAGCGCGTCGCCCAGCATTTCGCCGAGCGTCAGCCCTTCGCCTTCTGCAAGTCCGAGTGTCTCGCCTTCGGTTAGTCCGAGTGCTTCGCCGTCTGTCAGTCCATCTATCTCTCCGAGCGTTAGTCCGAGCGTCTCTCCAAGCGTTAGTCCTTCTCCATCTGCTAGTCCTTCGGCTTCTCCGTCGGTCAGTCCGTCTGCATCTCCGTCAGTCAGTCCGAGCGTTAGTCCGTCTGCGTCGCCCAGCATCAGTCCAAGCGCATCGCCGTCGAAGAGCCCGAGTGCCAGTCCGAGCGCATCTCCGAGTCCCAGCGCTTCGCCGAGCGTCTCGCCTTCGATCAGTCCGTCGATCAGTCCGAGCGCCTCTCCGTCGATTAGTCCCAGCGCATCGCCGTCGCGAAGTCCAAGCGTTTCGCCGTCAGCGTCTCCAAGCGTCAGTCCGTCGCGAAGCCCGAGCGTTAGCATCTCTCCGAGCATCTCGCCCAGCGCATCGCCATCACCATCTCAAGCTTGGAATCCGACAGCGCATCCCGGGCGTTCTCGTTTCCGAACGAAGTTCGATCCGACCGGAAACTCGACCTACATTCCCGTTCACTCGCAGACGCGTGTAGTCATGTACAATAGCGAGGACGCCGATGATTGATCCGGATGTCGTTCCGAACGTTCTCTTTCTGAAGTACCGGGACACGAAGCCGGTACTCGTGGTGGTGCTCCACGATCCGGCTCCGGAAGGGAGTCTTCCTGGAACGCTCGGTCCGGTTCATGACCTCACCGGCTCGACCTCCTGGAAGCTTCACGTCAAGAGGCCGGACGGGGTCGTCGTGACCCGGACGATGGCGAAAGTCGGACCGGATACGGACGGGACGCTCTCCTACACCTGGCTCTCGACAGACTGGGACGACGCAACAGGCCTGATCATGGGCCCGTCTCTTCCGCTGAAGCCGTCGGATATCGAAGCAAGGATGGAGTACGAGGTTCTCGGGCCGGGAAACGCTCGAATGACATTTCCGAACGATAGCTACGACATCCTCCGGATCCTTCCGGACATCGGACAGGGGTGAGATCATGGCCAAAGCCAAGACGTCTGCTGGACTCCGAAAGTGGCGTGCGTCACAGAAGCACGGCGCGATCATGAAGCCGTCGACCTTCGCGAAGATCGCGGCGCACGCAAAGGGTGGAGCGAGGGCTGCGGGAGCCGCGTACTGGCAAGCCGCGCGAGCGAAGTATGCTGCGCGGAGGAAGAAGGGGAAGTAGGACATGCCGGACGATCTCGAAATTCCTGCGCTTCTCCGAACCATCGCGGTGTTGGAGGTGGCGAAGTTGTTTGTCGTGGACGTACTTCGTGGACGATCGGTCACGCAGGACGATGTGAATTCGATCCGCCAAGCGGTTCGTTCGGTCGTCAAGACCCTTGACGCGTTGGACGAGGCGAAGCCCTGGGAGGGAGTATAGTGTTTGATTCGGCGAGCTCGAGCGAGTACTCGAGCGCGGACATAGCCGAAGAGCTCGCTGCGGTCGAAGCGGAGCTTCGTCGGCGTGCCTGGCTCCAGGCTCCCGAGGACTGGGTCAAGGAGAGACTCGGCGAGTTCGTCTGGTCAAAGCAGAAGGCGATTCTTAGGAGCGTTGCGGAGAATCGTCGAACTGCAGTCCACTCGTGTCATGAGGCTGGAAAGTCGTTCATCGCTTCGCGAATCGCGGGCTGGTGGCTGGATTCGCATCCGCCCGGAACTGCGTTTGTCGTGACCAGCGCTGCGACAGGAGACCAGGTTAAAGCGATTCTCTGGCGAGAGATCGGTCGGATGCATACGAAGGGCGGACTTGCTGGACGGGTGAATCAGAGCGAATGGTTCATGACGATTGTTCAGCCGAACGGAAACGCGAAAGAGGAGTTGGTTGCAGTCGGTCGGAAGCCGAGCGAGTATAATCCGGCTGCGTTCCAGGGGATTCATGCACGTTACGTCCTCGTGATCTTCGATGAGGCGTGCGGGATTCCGGGGGGATCAAGCGACAAGCCCCATTCGCTCTGGGAAGCGGCGGATTCGCTCATCGCGAACGATGATTCGCGGTTTCTTGCGATCGGGAATCCGGACGATCCGCAGAGCGAGTTTGCCGAGGTCTGTAAGCCGGGGTCCGGCTGGAACGTGATCGGAATCGATGCGTTGGATACCCCGAACTTTACCGGAGAGTATGTTCCGGACGACCTCCGCTTCCTCCTGATCGGGAAGACCTGGGTCGAGGAGAAGAAGAGACGGTGGGGGGAAGACAATCCGCTCTACGTTTCGAAGATTCGAGGGAAGTTCCCGAGTCGGACCGTCGACGGCCTCATCCCGATTGTCTGGGTCATTGCCGCGCAGAAGCGCGTGCTCGAGCCCGGGTTTCCGGACGAGCTGGGGGTTGACGTTGGCGCAGGAGGAGACAAGAACACGGTTGCTCGACGACGAGGTCCGGTCGTCCGAATCATTCGAAGGGATCAGGAACCGGACACCATGAAGAGCTGCGGGAATCTCATTGCGGATCTCGCATCGACCGGTTCTTCTCGAGCGAAGGTTGACAAGATCGGGGTTGGAACCGGAATGGTGGACCGAGCGATCGAGCAGGAGGCTCCGGTCGTTGGGGTGAATGTAGGTCGAGCGGCGCGAGACGAGAAGCAGTACGAAAATGTTCGAGCCGAGGGTTACTGGTTGCTTCGAGAACGGTTTCAGGATGGAGAGATCGACATTGATCCGAAGGACGACGACCTCGCTGCGCAGCTCGTAGACCTGAAGTTCAAGAGAAGTTCACGTGGACGAATTGTCATCGAGAGTAAGGAGGAGATGAAACGGCGGGGCCGTCCCTCTCCCGACGATGCTGACGCCGTCATGCTTGCATTTCTCCCGGACGAGCTCCTTGGGCCGGGCGCGGTTCAAGAACTCGGAGTCCTGTGGGGGTAGGAAGCTATGCCCGTTAACAGTCCGCGTCGCGAGTACCTGAACATGCTCCCGCGGTGGCAGCGAGATCGCGACTGCTTCGAGGGCAGTGACTCGGTCAAGGCAGCCGGGACGAAATACCTCCCGATGCTGGATAGTCACAGAGTTTCAGGTATGACAGGAGTGGAGAAGTACGAGGACTATAAGCTTCGTGCCCTCTTCTTCAATGCTATGGGGCGGACTGTCGAGGGTATGGCCGGCGCCCTTTTCCAGACCGCTCCGATGTTTGAGGGATCGGAGCAACTCGGGGAACAGTTGGAGGACGTAACGTTGTCCGGGGTCTCCGCAGAGACCTTCGGACTTCAGGTTGCTCGGGAAGTCTTGACGACTGGTCGGTACGGGATTCTCGTCGACATGCCTCAGGATGAGAGGCCCGGAGCGATCGAGACCAGACCGTATTGGTGTGGGTACCGGGCGGAAGACGTTGTCTCGTGGATGACGACCCGGAGTCTCGGACGAGAGACTCTTGTCCGTCTAGTCCTTGCGGAGGTAGACGAGGAGCAGGATCCGGGCGACCCCTTTGTCATGCTGGAAACTCCACAGTTCCGGGTTCTCGAACTGCTGCAGGACGTCTACACCCAGAGCATCTGGAGGAAGAAGCCGAGGTCAGACGAGTACGAGGAGGTGAGTAGGTTCGTTCCGACGAGACGGGGGACGGCGTTTCCGTTCATCCCGTTTACGTTTGTCGGGCCGACTTCGACCTCTGCTCTTGTCACCAAGCCTCCGCTGGACGATCTTGCAGTCGTGAATCTGTCCCACTACCGGACCATGGCTCAGCTGGAACACGGGCGTCATTACACTGCGCTGCCCACGCCGTGGGTTGCGGGCGCGACAGGACTAAAGCCCGGACAGCAGTTGGTGATCGGATCGGGCGTAGCCTGGAGTCTCGAGAAGGAGGGTCGGGCCGGGATGCTCGAGTTCACCGGAGCCGGTCTCGGCCACCTCGCAACAGCGGAGAAGGACAAGCGAGAGATGATGGCCTCGCTCGGTGCTCGACTCCTTGAAACCATGCCGAGTGTTAGGGAGACGGAGGTTTCTGTCGAGACCCGGCACTCCGGGGACATCGCGACTCTTCGAACCGTCGCGCAGTCCCTGGAACGCGCGTTGACGTTTACTCTCCGATTCCACGAATGGTGGATTGGAGCGGATCCCGATCCGTCAGACCTGACAGGCACAGCCTTCG
>Ga0335085_10009582_pt1 | contig 14601 bp, 11 predicted proteins | sample Lox_Sample_45_FD_206712 | JGI IMG/M metagenome (GOLD analysis project Ga0335085, IMG submission 206712) | Soil microbial communities from Loxahatchee National Wildlife Refuge, Florida, United States - Lox_Sample_4.5 | ecosystem: Environmental > Terrestrial > Soil > Wetlands | place: USA...
ATTCGTGGGAAGTCGAGATTGGGATAGCTGTCGTTCGCGGTATCCCACCCTTCGCATAGAGCGCTCGAAGGATGGGGCACCCGGCAGTTCGTTAATACCTGAATTGAAAATGCGCTAGAAGCGGTTTTTCAGTTTTAGGATCGGCTTTTCAAACCAGTACCAGAGCGCTGCCGCGATGGCAGTGGATGCGGCCAGACGGAACGCTACTACGGCGAGGTTTCCGGGGATTCCATAGCGATCCATGCGCGCATCGAACCAGCCGAAATAGATAAACACCGAGATGTGGATCATGTAGAGGCCGTAGCTGATGCGTCCGTAGAATGCCAGCGGGCCGCTGCGCAGCGCGGTGCAAATCGGATTGCGCGATCCGGTGGAGGCCATGAGCGCCAGCATGAGCCCGACGAACCCGACGGCGAGCGCGGAGTCGAGATAAGCGGTTCCGCCTGCGACGGTCGCCGCGGCCCAGAAGCCCACCATGATGGCGCCGATGCTGATCGACAACCAGGCGCGGCGGCTCAGCCTGAGCGTGTGCACTGAGATCGCAAGCAGGCTGCCGAGGGCGATGCCATCGAGATGAATGAGGGTGTGCGTGGGGTTAAGCCATGCGTGATGGCCATGCCGCAGCCATGGCGACACAACCAGGGCGGACAAGAGAGGCAGGGCCAGCATCCACGGCCTGCGAAGCCACTTCACCAGCGGCGCCCATACGAAGTAGTACTGCTCCTCGATGGCCAGTGCCCAGGTGGGGCCGAGGGCTGGAGGCAGCGCGAGGTGAAACAGATTCTGGACAAAGAATATGTAGGCGAGCCACGGAGCTGTTCTGATCGCGTCCCACACGGTGGGGCCGATGAACCAGGGCGCGTTCAGGTAGACGACGACGAGAACAAGGATGTAGACGGGCCAGATGCGCAGCGCGCGGCGCGCGTGGAAGTTGTGAAAGTATTTGGGCTTGTCGCGCGTGGTGAGCAGGATTGAGGTGATGAGGAATCCGGAGAGGCCGAAGAAGAGAACGACTCCGGCCCATCCCCAGAGAGAGGCGTAGTGGATCCACGTGCCTTCAAGCCGTGGATTGCAGTGATAGAGGACGACCCATAAGATGGCCAGCCCGCGCAGCCCGTCGAGTTCAGGCAGATAGACGGGCAGCCACGATGGGCGCTGGAATCTTTGCTCGGAATTCATCCGGCCGCGAGCTGACGCGCGCGCTCGGTTGCCCGCATCACCGCCTTGATAAGGGTTACGCGCAGGCCGCCTTCTTCGAGTTCGAGGATGCCATCAATCGTACACCCGGCAGGAGTGGTGACGGCGTCCTTGAGCAGGGCCGGATGATAGCCGGTTTCCAGAACCATTTTCGACGCGCCGAAGGCGGTTTGCGCGGCAAGCTGTGTGGCCGTGTCGCGCGGCAGCCCCACCTTTACGCCCGCTTCAGCCAGCGCTTCGATGATGATGTAGATGTAGGCCGGTCCCGAGCCGGAAAGCCCTGTTACGGCGTCCATGTGCTTTTCGTCCACCGTCACGGTGCGGCCCACCGTTTCAAAGATGCGCTGTGCCAGTTCCATCTTCTTGTCGGACACGAAGCGCCCGCGGCAGAGCGCGGTTACGCCGGCGGCCAGGGCGGCGGGAGTGTTGGGCATGGCGCGGATGACCGCGATGTCGATGCCGGCCGCTTCTTCAATGGCATTGGTCTTTACCGATGCGGCGAAGGAGACCAGCGTCTTCTCTGCCGTGAGCGCGGGCTTGATCTCCGCGATCAGGTCCGGCACCTGGAAGGGCTTTACGCCAATCAGGATGAGATCGGCATCGCGAGCGGCCTTCAGATTGTCAGTGGTTACATCCACACCCCATTGCGTGCTCAGCGCCAGCGCTTTTTCAGCGTGGTTTACCGTGGCGTGGATCTTATCGTCTGAGAAGAGGTTCTCCTTCAGGAAGGCCTGAAGCAGAATCCCGCCCATCTTGCCGGCGCCAAGTACGGCCACACGAACGTTCGGTAGCTGCGCTGGGACGATTGCGGCCTCGACGGCAATATCTGACATGACTTGATCTCTCCTTGAAGACAGCTATTAGCTTCTAGCTGTCAGCTCTTAGCCGTTTGTGCCGAGACGGCTGTATCGACAACATCTTTGCAATCAGCTACCAGCTTGAAAAGAATGGTAAATGCAGCAAGGTGTATTGCACCATATGCGTGGGCCCGCCGGCGATGTCGCCGGCGGGCCCAGTTGGTTAATCTCCGGTCTGGCCGCTTACTGGCTGAGCGCCGCCGATTTGGATAGGAAATCGCGAATTGCGTTGTCGATGTTGGTATTGCGGTCTCCCTGTTCCCAGGCCGAGTTCCACAACAGTTCGCCGCCGGGCAGTCCGAGAGTCTTCTGTCCGCTCATCACTGCGCCGAGCACTGTCATGGTCCAGGCGTTGTATTCGCCAACAAAGAGGGGAGCGGCATCACCGGTTCCCGACGCCTTGAGGTCGGCGATGTGGTGCCCGGCGTGGACGATGGTCAGCATCTGAGCGTTGTTGTCCAAGCGATCAAGGTTCATGATGCAGTTGTACTGGACGCCATCGGGGGCGTCCTTCTGCGCCACTTCGTCCTTGGGAATCTCGTTGGTGAAGGTGTAGTTGATGACTACGCCATTGTGCTCGCCGGACTTTGGAAACACGGCGACGTCCTTCTGCACCGTATCGCCCGCCGGAACTCCAACCATGCTTTGCGCAAGCTTCTGGGCTGCCGCGACCGCATCGAACATGGAGTTGCTGGGTGGTCCACCGAAGCCGCCACGGTCACCTGCAAGGGCAGCGGCCTGTTTCGAATAGTCGATGTCCTTGGGAGTTATATCGGCGACCGACTGCAAAACCAACCGGGCCGGATAGGCATTCGCATTGCCGAAGCCGCCGAAGTCGGTAATCTTGCCATCCTTATCGCGCTTCAGGGTCGCGCTGGCCACAGCGTCAAGCCGACCCACAAAGGTGGCGCTGACAGAGCTTTTGACGCAGCCCAGACACATGCCGGGGCCCTTGCGCGGCTGCGACAACAGCGAATCAAAGGTCTTGAAGTCCTTGCCCTTATCGAGAACTACGGGAGTGCGCGTGGGAGCCTTGTAGGGGCCGGAGTAGTTGCGCGCGGGCTGCGCGGTAACCAGCGCTACCGCACCTGCCTTGCCATGGGTTCCTGTGGGGTACTCAAGCCAGATGCCGTCAACCGGGAAGCCGCAGACGTTGGCGTCCTTGATGATGAACTGATCGTAACCCGCTACGGCGATGCCCTTGATGCGGACGATCTTTCCGTCGAACGAAACGGGGTTCTTAACGATTGCGCAAACGTCGGTATCTACAACTTGCGCTCCGGCCGCAGCAGCGAGCCCGCACAAAAGCAGGCCCAAAAATAAAGCACGCTTCATCGCACATTTCTCCAACCGGCGCAGACATGGCCGGAATCAAAAGTTCAGATGGCGACAACGCCACCCTATTATTGAACTGGTAAGAATATCACGCCAGGGGCGTGTCGTTCCCGCAGTGCCCGAAGGCCTGGCTGATGCTGAATATCGTGTGCTCGCTATAGTCGCGCCCTCTTGTTTGAGGGGCAGCTTCGACACGGTTAATGTGCCTCGCCGCGCGTCTGGTTCTTGATCCATGCATCCACACGCGTTTCCAACTGATCCAGCGGCAGCGGGCCGGAGTCCAGCACCTCATCGTGGAAGGCGCGCAAGTCGAACTTGTCTCCCAATGACATCTGGGCACGGTTGCGCAACTCAAGAATCTTCAACTGGCCGGTCTTGTACGCGAGGGCCTGGCCGGGCCATGCGATATATCGGTCAACTTCAGACTGGACGGATGTTTCATCGATATTCGAGTGGTCGTGGAAGTACTGCACCATCTGTTCGCGGGTCCAGTTCTTCGAGTGCACGCCGGTATCGACGACGAGGCGAATTGCACGCCAGACGTCCGCCTCGAGCCGTCCGTAATCGGAGTAAGGATCCTGGTAGAATCCGGCGTCCTTACCCAGGCGCTCTGCATACAGCCCCCAGCCCTCTGTGAACGCGGTGTACTCGCCGAACCTGCGGAAGCTGGGAAGATCTGTCAGCTCGCGAGCGAGAGCGATCTGCAGATGATGTCCCGGAACCGATTCGTGATATGCGATTGCTTCGACGGCATAGAGGTTGCGATCAGTAGCGTTGTAGGTGTCCACGAGCAACCGGCCGGGCCGGCTGCCGTCGGGCGTTCCAGCCTCGTAGTACGCGAGCGGCGCGGTCTTTGCAAGGAAGTCCGGCATGGCAACGACTTCAAGCGGGGCCTTGGGCAGATGCCCGAAGAGCGAGGGCAGTTTGGCCTGCATCGGCGTTACGTAGCCACGATAGGCGGCCAGCAGCGCTTCGGCCGAGCCTGCTTTCAGCTTGGGGTTCGTCTTGAGGCTGGCGCGGAAGCCGGCCAGGTCTTTGAAGCCGAGTTTCTGGGCGATGGCCAGCATCCCGGCCTCGTCCTTCTTCACCTCGTCGAGCCCGATCTGGTGGATCTGGTCCGCCGTGAGGTTGGTGGTGGTTTCATGCCGGATCAGAAACTGGTAGTACTTTGCGCCATCGGGCAGTGCGGAGATGCCGGGCTCGGTGCGGCACGCGGGGATGTAGCCGATCTTGAGGAAGGTGGCGAAGCGCGCGTACGCGGGCAGAACCTCCTTCTGGATGGCGTCGAGCATTTCGATGCGGATGCGCTGCTGGTCGGCGTTGGGAACGGCGGCCGGAAAGCTCTTGAGCGGCTGGGCGAGCGGCGAATCTTCGGGCTTCTGCATCGCGAGGGCCTGCACCTGCTCCAAGGCCTTCTCCATGATGTAGCGGGGCGGGGTGCGCTTGTCTTCAATGCCGATCGACATGTTTTCAGTGACCTGGCTGAAGGCGTGCGGAATCGCGTGCAGGCGGGCGATCCAGTCGTCGTAGTCCTTCACGGTCTTGAAGCTGAGCTGGGTGACGAGCTGGGGGAAATCGTCGTAGATGCCGCCCATCTGGTTCACGGGCATCTCCCACTCTTTGTAGTCGGCGGCTTCCTGATCGTCGACGAGAGTACGCAGCAGCAGGTCGCGGCTCAGCAGTTCCTGATCGGAGAGGCCGTTGGGGTCGATTGCCGAGACGCGCATGACAAAGTTCATGCCGCGCTCCAGGCTGTCGTTGTATGCCTTCACGGAGTAGTCAGACACTTTGTCGTTAAATCGCGTGTCGCCGATGGAGGAGGCGAACTCGGGATTGTGCTGGAGAACGTCTTCCCAGTAGTCCTTGAACACGTCGTTGAGTGCCTTGCGGCGGTCTTCAAGCGTGACGGCCTTGGCGTTGGCAGCGGTGATTTGCGCTCGCAGGCGCGGCACGGACGATGCCGCGAGAAATGCGGAGAGAGAGACGGCGATGAGGGAGACGGTCTTCAATGGAGCGGTCCTTGGGTCGAGATTGGGCTTGCGTAGAGTTTAGACGAAGGTGTTGGGAGTGAGGTACAGGCGGTTGGGCTGCGCCTCAATTCAGCAGAATTGTTGGGTCGCCCCGAAAACAACGATGTAGATTGAATCATCCAGATTTTCCGGGGGGACGATGAAGAAACAATCGATCGTGGCACTGGTTCTGTTCCTGCTGATTCCCTTGGTGCTGAGATTGGGAGGGATGCTGTTCAGCCTGATCAATCCTGAAACTGCGGCGGGTCATCCGGACTACGTTCGCAACTTCCACCGGCTTAGCCTGCTGAAGATGACGTCTTTCTGGGCCTCTATCGCGGTTGCGGTCGGGCTGTGGATCATTGTGTGCGCTGTGGTGATTCGTTCGAAGAAGCGCTCGCTGCCATGGCTGCTTATGGCGGCGTTTGGACCGCTGGGGTTCGCCGTGCTGGCGACGCTGGATGACCTGGCTCCCGCGGAGACGGACAGGTATGCCAGATTCCTGAGCAACATGAGCACGTTTGTGCGCGGGGCATACGAACTCTGCAGCTTCGTCTTCATTTGGATGCTCGCCTATGGAGCCATGGTCCTGAAGAGCATGCTGATGATTGCTTATGAGGCCGCCACTACAGGAGTTTCGACCGCGCAGATCATCGACACGAGAAACGCTTCGGGGGGAATGTGGGCGTTCAGCGAGGGGAACGAGGTGATGTACTTCGTGATTCTGCTTTACCTGCTCCGGCCCTTCGCGTTTCTCTTCCTGGATCGTGCGGCGGCCACGATGGCATCGCCGAAGGAAGGCTGACTAAATCTGGCTCTTCCGCCTCTGATCGATTCCAACCATTTTCCCAGACGGAGGATTCGTCCGGTCAAGCTTTGCTGCTTCCTCAATCAGCTCATTGACCTTGGCAACGGGCGCGAGCTTTCCTGCTTCGCTTGCCACTTTGCCGGGGATGATGGCACAGGGCACCGAAACCAGCGTTAAGAGCTGGCCGGCGCGGCGGTTTTTCGCACACCTACTTCTGCGGTGGAGCGGGCGGCGTCCGCTGCTGCTGGTTTGCGGTTGCCGGAGGGATGATGCCGTTCATGCGGCCGTACTCTACCATCTGCCCGTAGTGATCGCCGTAATCGCCCAGGACGAGCGCCATAGCCGCAATGCGCGTTGCGCTGCGCGGGCCGACCGGGGCCATGACGTTCTCCGGCGTGAAGGTGGCGATCACCTTGTTCTGATAGTCGAATGATGCCTTGAGAGCCTTGACGATGTCGTCCTTGCTCTTGAGGTCGTCGAGCGACTTGGGGTCTACGTCGGTATCGGGCTTTACGCCGAAGGGGGCATAGACGCGATAAGACAAGCCGCAAACATGGGTGACCTGCTGCGCGAAGGTGTGAACGGTGGCGAATTCCGCGGGCGAGCCGGCTTTGAAGATGTCTTTCGACGGAGCAAAGTCGTACTTGTCGGCGGGCATGGCCTCGGCGAGGGACAGAATGTTGTTCTGGAAACGGGTGACGAACTGGGTAAGCGCGGTGAGCCCGTTGCCGGAATCGGGAGCCGGGGTTTGGGCGGAAACGGCTGAAACCGGAAGGACGGCCGTGAACATGAGCACGGCAATGCGAAGACAGGTTGGCTTCATGGGTGACCTCGAAATCAGTTTACAAGTTTACGAGTTTACAAGTTTGTGAGGGGATAAGGGAACTGAGGACGCGGGGACAAGGGGACCAGGAGGCGAGTTTACGAGGGCGGTGAGCATGGAAGGCTGCTTTAATATCGGAAGGCGGCAGCCAGAGCAAGATGACGCATAGACCACCAACGAAGCACGATACGCAAAGCCCCGAAGCGCAGATAGTCAAGCCCGCATCTGCCGTGACAGGCGCTATCCCATCGGGCATCGTCAAGGAGCAGTTAACGCGGCTGCTGGCCAGCCCGCTCTTCAACCGGAGTGACCGGTATCCAGCATTCCTGACTTATGTTGTAGAGAGCGTTCTGCGGGCTCCTGCTCAGCGCATCAAGGAGCAGTCAGTCGGGATCGAAGTGTTCTCAAGGGCGCCCGGATACGACACCGATAGAGACCATATCGTAAGATCGACGGCGGTGGAGATCCGCAAGCGGCTGAGGCAGTACTACGCCCAGCCCGAGCACAGGCAGGAACTGGTGATCGATCTTCCGGTGGGTTCGTACACGCCGCATTTTCTGAAGCAGGATCGCCTCATTGCTTCCCCTGGTGATCAAGCCCGCACCAGAGTTCAGCTTCCTGAAGGCGCCGTAAAACTCTGGAAGCCGATGATCGAAGGGCGGGAGTTTCTGTTTGTCTGTATCTCACCCATCGACCCCCGGGCCCGCCGGACCAGGCTCAAGCGGAAGACACGATTGCGGCAATGCACATGCGAAACCGTGTGGCGCTTGCCGATGCGGTGTCGATGAGCCGCATCGTTTCATTCCTGTCGCCGCTTGGAGTGAGCCTGCAGATTGTGGGCAGCGCTGAGCTGACCTTCGATCACTTCGACCGCGCCCCCGTGGTGTTGATTGGAGCGCTCAACAACAAGTGGGCACAAAGGCTGACCAAGGCTCTCCGGTTTAGTTTTCGATTGAACATGGAGGCCCAGTCGGTGGACGTCGTGGATGAGTTGCGGCGCGCAGGCCCGATTGGCTCGGTGCGGTTTTTGAGCCGCATCTCTGATTTTGAGGAGGACTTCGCAATCATCACGCGGCTGACCGATCCGAAGGTTGGCAAACCAGTGCTGGCGGTGGGCGGAGTGACGATGCTGGGAACAGCGGCGGCCGCGGAGTTTGTGACAAATCCCCAGCGCCTGGCGGGGATCGACGATCACCTGCCTGCGGGCTGGCAGGCGAAAAATCTGCAGGTCATGCTGAGCACACGGATCATTTAAGGGCGGGGTGGACCGGCTCAGATCGTGGCTTGCACGGCATGGGATGAGTGAAGAGCAGCCTTCAGCTAATAGCTTCCAGCTTTTTCGTATGGCGGTTGGATTCGCAGGAAAGCGTTGACATTTGCACGAAGCATAAAGCGATATGATGCCTGGGGTCGTGCCATCCCATCATTGCAGCTAAAAGCGCTGCAAGGATGGGGCACTCACTGGTTCTCATTAGGGCCGCTGCTTATTGGGTGACGGTAAGTTGCACGGCGCTGGTCTCGGCTGAGTTGGCGCCGATCAGCACATCTACTTTTCCGGGCTCAACGACTCTCTGCATATTTACATCGAGGATCGACAGTTGTTCCGGGCCGACTTCAAAAGTGACCTTTTGCGAAGCGCCCGGCTCCAGATGAATGCGCTGGAATCCCTTCAGAGCCAGAACCGGCTGCACCACGCTGCTGACCGGGTGATGGATGTACATCTGCACCACCTGGTCGCCGGCGCGTTTGCCGGTGTTGGTTACGGTCACGGAAACCTGCGCTTTGCCGGTGTGCGCAATCTGCTCGTGGTCCGAGGCAGGCTTTGCGATCTCAAACGTCGTGTAGCTCAGGCCGAAGCCAAACGGGAAGAGAGGGGAATTCTCGTTGAAGACATATCCGCGGCGCGCTGCCGGAGTCTTGTAATAGAAGACGGGAAGCTGGCCGACGTTTCGTGCAATGGTAACCGGGAGCCGGCCGGAGGGATTGACGTCGCCGAATAGCACACCGGCGATGGAGTTGCCGGTTTCCTGTCCCAGATACCAGCCTTCGACGATGGCGGGAACCTGTTTTACCAGATCCGTGATGGAATATGGCCTGCCGTTCAGCAGAACCGCCACGGTGGGCTTGCCGAGCCTGGCGATTTCATCCACGAGTTCATTCTGTTTTCCGGGAAGGTCGATTGTGTCAGTGTCGCCGTAAGAGGGTGGCCGGCCGGGCGCCATTTGACCGATCGACTCGCGAGAAACAACTTCGTTGCCACCGAGCGCGAGCACAACCACGTCAGCGGTCCGCGCAACTTCCAGCGCTTCCTGGAGCAGCCTGGTGCCGGTCTCTTCCTTCGGCGCCACGTAGGGCATCATTGCGTTGATCTGCGAATTCTGATCGGGGTCGGAGATCAGGTACCCTTCCGCGAAAACGACTTTGACGCCCGGCTCAACGCGATGGCGGATTCCATCGAGGAGGGTGACAAAGTAAGGAGGAACACCGCTGTAGGTGCCTTGCCGGGCCTTGTTGGCATTAGGACCGATGACAGCGATGGTTTTGATCTGCGCAGCATCGAGCGGCAGCATGTTCATTTCGTTCTTCAACAGGATGATGGATTCATCCGCCACTTTGCGCGCCAGCTCTCCATGTTCCTTTGTTCCCACGAGAGTTTCGGCTTTGTGCGGGTCGGTGTAGGGATGCTCGAAGAGGCCGGCGCGGAACTTCATGGTGAGAACGCGGGCAACGGCCTCGTCCAGAGTCTTCTCGGGCAGGCTGCCGTTCTTTACCGCGTCAGCGAGTTTCAGATAGCCGGCCTGGGTTGGCAATTCCATATCGACGCCGGATTTCAGGGCGAGCACTCCGGCGGAGTCTGCGTCAGCTGCGACATGCTGGAGCGATGCGAGCTGCTCAACTGCCATGTAGTCGGAGACGGTGATGCCGCTGAAGCCCCATTCCTGGCGGAGCACCTTGCGGAGCAGCCACGGATTGGCGCTCGAAGGAATGCCGCCGTTGTTTTCGTTGTACGAGGGCATGACGGCGCCGATATGTGCCTGCTTGACAGCCTGCTCAAATGGATAGAGAAACACTTCGCGCATGGTGCGCTCGGAGAAGTCGCTGGGCCCGACGTTGGTGCCGTTCTCGGGCTGCCCGTGAACGAAGTGCTTGGCAGTGGCGATGACGTGGTTCTCGTCGAATGTGGAGGAATTTCCCTGGAGCCCGCGGATTGCGGCCACGCCCATGCGAGCGGCGAGGAACGGGTCTTCGGAGTACATCTCTTCGACGCGTCCGTATCTTGGGTCGCGGCTCAGGTCGAGGACCGACGCAAGCACAAGCGCGTTGCCTGAGGCGCGCGTTTCAAGAGCGACGACGCCAAACATCTTTTCGAGCAGATCGGGGTCCCATGTGCTGCCCAGCGCGATGGCGGCTGGGAATGAAGTTGCGCCCTTGCGCACCGCACCGTGGAGCGCTTCGCCGTGAAACAAGATCGGAATCCCAAGGCGGGTGTTCTTCATGTTCCATTCCTGAAGCTGATTGCGCAGCTCGACACCCTGCTTTGGCCCTCCGGTCATTCCCAGGAACTCGTCAAGAAAGACGTAAGTGCCAAGTCCGTTGCTGATGAACTTTTTGGCCAGGGCGTCGCTGAACTGGCCTTTTTCAAACGGGGACGATGCGCGAATGCCGAGGGCGGCAGGATCGCCAAGGGCGCTCGGGAGAGTCCACATGCACTGGAGCTGAGCGACCTTCTCATCGAGCGTCATTTTTCCCAGCAGGTCGCTGACGCGCCTGTCGATTGGCTTGGTAGCGTCTTTATACATTGGTGTCTCCATCTTTTGAGCATAAGCACCGGGCAGGGCAAAAAACGAGAAGCTTGCGAGCACTGCTATGGCGAGTTTCATGAATCTCCTTACACGAGCGCTCATCAGGCAACTCGTTCCATGACCTGGTCAGGATTGGTGTTCTCAGATTCGGCGGCCTGAGAGGGGAATTCAATCTCTGGACGGACTCTTGACGGTCAAGAGAAACGCTCCGAAGGCGAACTTTTTAAATGACATCCGCGTTTTGGCAAGCGATGGTAGAAGGTGGCGATCGAAGGGCCGCAATCCGTTGCCGGGGGGTCGGTTAATGGAAGGTGAAAGCGCTGAGTATGTGAAGCCGCCGCGCAGGATCGGGCGCAGCGTTGGGGCGCTGGCGGCAGGTTTTCTGGTGAACGTGGCGTTGTCGCTCGCAACCGATCTGGCGCTGTCCACCGTCGGCATATTGCCGTCGATCGGGCATGGAGTGATGAATGACAGGCAGTCGCTTTTGGCCGCATCATACCGAACCCTGTATGGGGTCATCAGTTCCTGGGTTGTGGCGCGGCTGGCTCCTTACGCGCCGGTGGGGCATGCGTTGACCGGCGGCGCGTTCGGCATGGCGCTGGCCACGGCCGGAGCAATATCCACCTGGAACCTGGGTCTCGGGCCGCACTGGTATTCGCTGTCGCTGGTGGCAACCGCGTTGCCTTCGGCGTGGGCCGGAGGCAAACTGGGAGCGATGCGTGGGGCGGCCGCCGGCTAAACGCGGTTGAAGATGCTGAACTACCTTTAGTGGATGGCGGCTGTGAAGGTTTTGCGGGGCCTTGCCCAGGCCGGAATTACGATTTCTCAGGGATAAGCCCGTTATTTTCTTTGTTTGCGCGATGTAGTTGTGATACAAGTGGTGCTACTCCCCGACTCCGTGCATGTTCTGCCTGGATTCTGCTCCGGCTCTCTGAGGTTTTCAAATGTATTGTCCAAAGTGCCGGTTCGGCGCAATGGCCGTGATTCCCGCGGAAGTTCGGTTCTATCGCAACAGCCCGCGAACGCTGAGCCACCCTCCCATGACCCCTTCGCCGGACATTCGAGTTTGCATTGATTGCGGCTGGGCCGAGTTTGTGGTTCCAGAGGCATGGCTATCGGCTGGATGGTTGGGATCGAAGCGCTCAAGCATTTTGACGGGCGCGGACGAATCAAAGCCGTCGAAAATTGTCGCGGCGTAGCATTACCCGATAAGCGGATTGGCTTTGAAAGCGAGCTGTTTCGCATGCGCCGGTGCTTCCACGCCTGCGAATGTCCTCTCAGCTTGCGAAGAATTAGCGATGATTCGGCTAGGCTCGAATTAGTCAATCAGCAGTGGAGACGAGGAGGCCGAAGCGGCCTTCCGAATTGAGCACAGGCCATCTTCGCGGCGGGCACATGCGCAAGGGGAGCCCAGAGCGAAATCCGAGTAACAGTGCCCCTGCTAAAGATGTGCGGGGTGGCATTTTCTTGAGGAAGAAGCCACTAATGCGAATTGTCCCAGGGTAAATCTACTCGGATTCTGCTGTAGCGAATCGGCATTCTTAGAACATATTCAACGCTACATTCTGACGATGCATTTTCGGAGCGGTCACTTGATAGAGATCGCCGAACGATCCCTTTCTGCGGACGAGCCTGACCGTGGAACGATGGCCGGAAATGGCGGAAAGATGGCTGAAGTAGAGAAGCAGGCAGGGAATCCCGGGAGGCGCAGCACAGCCAGATCCAATCGAGAGCAACGGCCCCGCAAAAAGCCGTCGGCAAGGGCGAAGAAAGTGCCGGCCGGCAAGGTTCGGACGGCTAATGCCAAGGCAAAAGCGAAGTTGAGCGACGCGGCAGAGGCAAATGTGAAAGGGGCGGACGAGCTTCGCAGATCGGTGAACCGGGAGGTTGCGGCCGAGGCAGAAAGAATTGCAAAAGAGCTGACTCTTAAGGCCGCGAAGGGCGACGTATCCAGCGCGAAGCTGCTTTGGAACATGATGACCGAGAAGAAGCAGACGCCCCATGTCAGTTCTTACCACTTTTCAGAAAGTATCGGCACGCTGGAAAGCGAGCAGGAGTGGGCGGAACCGGAAACAAATAACGCAACGCAAACCGAAGGCAGCAACGCGTAAGCCATATCCCGGCGGCCTGGATGTGCCGCCGGGATTTTGGGCCGGTGGAGTTTCTGTTCAAGTGATTTTAATCATCTCGTAAATTAGCATTCGCATTTGGTTCATATTCTCTGTTGTGGGGCAGGCGACACTTCCCGTCATAATCCCAGCCTGTCACGCCTCTACTTTATGGAGACCAGAGATGACGAACCGCTCTTTGTGGCGATCAGCCATTTCCCTGACAGTATGTCCAATCATGTTAGTTGCGCACCTTTTCACCGTGCACGCCCAGCAAACGACGGCCGGTTCGATACACGGCACAGTCGCGGACACGCGCGGGCAGATGATCCAGGGTGCAACCGTTACGGCGACGAACGAAACGGATCTGAAGCGGACCGCCGTAACCAATAACAAGGGTGAATACAGCATCAGCGATCTGACGGCCGGCAGCTATACGGTGACAGTTACGGCCAGCGGATTTGCAGGATCGGTAAGCCCCGGCGTGGTTGTTTCGGCCGGAGCCCAGGCGCAAGTTTCGGTTTCGCTGCCGATTGCCTCGGTATCGGAAGAGGTTGTGGTGGAAGCCGAAGCCGACAGTTCGCTCGGCTCAGAGCTTGCGCCGGTAAAATCGGTGCTCGACGCAGGTTCGGCCCGCACCGAGATCACCAGCAACTTTATCAGCGAGTACACTTCGCCGGTGACCGACTTCGCGGACATCATCCAGGCCGCTCCGGGCACCGTCAGCTATACCACGAATGGGATCGGCAACGGCCAGGCCAAGATTTTCTTCCGTGGCTTCGTCGATGACGACTACTCCATGACCTGGGACGGCGTACCCTTCAACGACTCGAACGATCCGAGCCACCACTCGTGGGCTTACGTCCCGGCTGCGGCAATCGGCCATACGGACTTCGATCGCAGCCCCGGCACCGCGTCCGATATCGGCACCTCCAATTTTGGCGGCACCATTCACTTCTTTTCGCCGGTTCCCAGCAACGAAGCGCACGTGCGTGGCTCAGTGACCTATGGCTCCTGGAACACGAGACAATTCCTCGGCGATATTACTTCGGGCAGCTTCTGGCACAACAAGGCCCACTTCTGGCTGAACGGCGACTACCAGACTTCGGACGGCTACCAGACCTTCTCACCCAAGCAGAACGTCGCGGCCACGGCGAAGTTCGACTACAAGTTCAGCGACCGCACCTACCTCAGCGTGATCGCCACCGATATCATCCTCGACGCTTTCCAGAACAACGACCCCAGCCGCCGCCAGCTTTTCAACCACGGCGACAATTATCTGTACGAAAACAACGCGATGAATCCGGACGGCAAACCTAACGCGCAGTTCTGGCGCTACTCGGTGTACCACGTGCCATCGTTCTTCGACGTGATTACGTTTAACCACGAATTCAGCAGAGGCTGGAAACTCGACACCAGGACGTACGCCTACGGTTACTCGAATCACCAGCACTACCAGAGCAACACTGACAACGATCTGACTACCAACCCGTCGGTGGGAATCACCACGACAATCGAAGAAACGGTTGGCGGGCCTGACCAGCCAGGTTGGGCACTCGGCAAGACGCCGACAGGCATCGACAAGCTGAACCAGTACGCCCGCGGCGGCGAGATTGCGGCCCTCAGCTACGCCACCAGGTGGGGCGTCTTCCGCACCGGTT
>Ga0335085_10009583_pt1 | contig 14600 bp, 10 predicted proteins | sample Lox_Sample_45_FD_206712 | JGI IMG/M metagenome (GOLD analysis project Ga0335085, IMG submission 206712) | Soil microbial communities from Loxahatchee National Wildlife Refuge, Florida, United States - Lox_Sample_4.5 | ecosystem: Environmental > Terrestrial > Soil > Wetlands | place: USA...
GGGGCGGCTGCTCCTGCGCCACGCGCGCGCCATCGTCGCGCGCCTGCAGGCCGCGCAGGCCGACCTCTCGGCACTCTCGGCCGGCGAGGCGGGGTCGCTGAAGGTGGGAGTCTTCCAGAGCGTCGGCGCGCGGATCCTGCCCGAGGTGATGCGGCGCTTCACGCAGGCCTGGCCTCACGTCGAGGTCGAGCTGCGCGAGTCGCACTCCGACTCGACGCTGGCGGATCTCGTCGAGCGCGGCGAGCTCGACCTCTCATTCGTACAGCTGCCGCTCGAGAACCCGTGGCTGGAGACGATGCTCGTGCTCCAGGACGAGTACGTGCTCGTCGCCGCCGCCGCCTCGCCGTTCGCCGCGGACGGGAAGGTGCCGTCACTGCGCGAGATCGCGGAGCAGCCGCTGATCGGGCATCGCACCTGCCGCGCGACGGACGTCGTCGTCGACCGGCTGCGCGCGACGGGACGCGAGCCACACTTCGTCTTCCGCTCCGACGAGAACGGCGCCGTGCAGGGTCTCGCCGGCGCCGGGATGGGCATCGCGATCATGCCGCGACTCGCCGTCGACCCGAACGACGCGAGCGTCCGCATCCTCACCCTCAGCCCGCGCATCCCGCACCGCCAGATCGGCATCGCGCGCCACAAGGACCGCTACCACTCGGCCGCCGCCCGGGCCCTCGTCGCCACCGCCCTCGAGGTCGGCGCGGAGACGTCCGTGGAGCGCGCCGCCTGATCAGCGAGCGGCTGAGGCGCCGCTGAGGCTCGGCGAGATCAGCGGGATCGCCGAGATCGACAGGTAACGGTCGAGCTCCTGCTTCGTCATGGGCGGCGTGAAGTGGAAGCCCTGGCCGAGCGCGCAGCCGCGCTCGACGAGCCACTGCACCTGCGAGTCGTGTTCGATCCCCTCCGCGATGCAGTCGATGTCGAGCGTCTTCGCGAGCTGCACGAAGGTGTCGATGAACCCGGTCTCGGCGCCGGGGCCGAGCAGCCGGTCGACGAACGGCTTCGCGATCTTGAGCGCGTCGAGCGGGAACGCGTCGAGCCGCTCCAGCGAGGAGCGGCCCGTGCCGAAGTCGTCGAGGACGAGGCGGACGCCGAGCTCCCGGAGCTCGTCCATCCGCTGGTGTGCGACGTCGAGGTCGCGCATCATCTCGCTCTCGGTGATCTCGAGCATCAGGCTCTGCGGTGAGAGCCTCGTCTCGAAGAGCGCCCGCGCGACGTCCTCGGCGAGCGACTCGTTCGTCAGCTCGCTCGGCGAGAGGTTTACCGAGACGCCGGTCCGGGCGCACGACGGGTAGCGCGTCTGCCAGGTGCGCGCCGCCTGGCAGGCCTGCCGCAGCACGCGCCGGCCGATCTGCGACATCAGCCCGAGCTCCTCCGCGACCGGGATGAACTCCAGCGGCCGGATGACGCCGCGCTCGGGCGAGAACCAGCGTGCGAGCGCCTCGAACGCCACGATGCGGCCGTCGACGAGGCTCACGATCGGCTCGAACACGACGCCGATCTCGTCGAGCTCGAGCGCCCGCTTCAGCTCGACCTCGAACTCGTGACGGCGCCTGATCGCGACGTGCATCTCGGACTCGTAGAGGGCGAAGCGGTGCTTGCCGCTCTCCTTCGCCGCGTACATCGCGACGTCCGCGTTCCGGAGGAGCTCGTCCCCGGTCGACGCCGAGGAGGCCGGCGCGATGCCGATGCTCGTCGCGACCACGGTCTCGCGGTTGCCTAGCGTGATCGGCTCGCGCATCGCCTGGAGCAGCGTCTCCGCGACCGCCTCGCCGCCGCCGGAGCCCGTCGACTCGAGGAGGACGGCGAACTCGTCGCCGCCGAGCCGCGCTGCGGTGTCCTCGGCCCGCACCGACGCGCGGACGCGCCGCGCGACCTCGGTCAGCACCGTGTCGCCCATGGCGTGCCCGAGCGTGTCGTTGATCGTCTTGAAGTCGTCCAGGTCGAGGAACAGCACGACGGCCGAGCTGTTACCGCTCGTGAGCGCCGCCTCGACCCGCTCCGTGAAGAGGGCCCGGTTGGGGAGCCCGGTCAGGATGTCGTGGAAGGCCTGGTGCCGCAGCCGCTCCTTCAGGTCGGTCACCTCGGCGAGCGACCGCTCCAGGCGGCCGTTCTCGAGCATCACGCTCGCGTGCCCGACGAAGGTCTCGAGGAGGCGCCGGTCGTCTGCGTTGAAGGTCTCGACGTCGCCGGAGCGCTCGCCGACGACGAGGAGGCCGAAGGCGCCGTCCTCCCCGCGGAGCGCCGCCACAATGCCGTCGGAAAGGCCGCGCGAGGCGAGGTACGCGTCGAGCGGGTGCTGGGCCCGCCCCGACGAGAGCAGCACCGAGCCGTCGCCGGCCTCGAGGAGCTCGAGCGCTTCGGCGTCGGCGGGGATGACGGTCTCGGGGTGGTCGGTCGTGGCGCCGGCCGGGCCCAGGATGCTGCGCAGCCCGCGCTCGTGGCCCGTCGGGAAGAGGAAGATCTCGGCGTAGTCGGCACGCACCAGCTGGCGGACGGTGATCAGCAGCTGCCCGACGGCGATGCTGAACTCCGGCGCCCCCTGCGTCGCCTTCATCGACTCGTAGAGGAACTCGAGGTGCTCGTGGCGCCGCGCCTGCGCGGCGATGCCGCGGAAGACGGCGACGCAGATCCCCGCCGGCAGCACGAGGAGCAGGATCGTGGCGCGGTCGGCGCGAACGAGCTCGATCGCGATCAGGACGAAGTTCGACATCGCGATCGTCGAGACGAGGGAGATGACGAGCGTCACCGGCAGCTTCTCGAGCGACAGCGACCCCTCGGCGATCCCGATCGCGACGGTCACGAGCAGGATCCCGGCCAGGGAGGCGGCAACCGTCGCGAGCAGCACGGCGATCCAGCCGGCGGGCCCGAACGGGCTCCCGAGGCGCTCGACGAGGCGGAACACGATGATCGCGACGCATGTCGTCAGCGTGATCTGCGCCAGGTTGAACACGAGCTTCGCGGCGCGCTGCCTCCGGATCGCGACGAGCGCCGCCGCGGCGCCGGTCAGGGCCGCGACGAGCAGCGCCACGGGCGAGAGCACGTACAGGCCGACGACGAGCCCGACCTCGTTGAGCGAGATCGTGTGCGCCTCGCGCCGGAACTGCACGTGCACGACGTACGCCTCGGCGAGGCAGAAGACGAGCGCGAGCGCCCACCCGGGCGTGCCGACGTCGACGATCCGATGGCCGCCGAGGTGCCGCAGCACGGTCAGCGACAGCACGAGCGACACGCCGAGCAGGCCGACGTTGTAGAGCCAGATCGGAGCGACCCGGGCGTAGGCCCGGGCAGCAGGCTGTGGCTCGTCCTCGAGCGCCGCGATGGTCATGGCTTCGATATCGGCCGTTTCGGGCTCGATCGCTAGCCCCAATTGCTCTGCAGCGTCAAGCGGCTCGGCCCGCGGATCGGCGCCGGAGCCGGAGCCGGCGCCGGGTCCGCGGCCGAGTCGTGGCTGCCGGCGGCGAGCGGTGCCGCCGAGCCGGGGGAGGCGAGAACGTGGGGGGCTCCGCCTGGGCCGGTCAGGGTGGCTGCTCTCGTCGGCATATCGTGACGCTGCGGTTACTGGCGACACGCTCAGCCTAGGGAGCGAGGGCGCGACGATCCTACCCCGGAAGGGGGAAGAAACTAAATCGCTGGCGCGAGCTACCTCCCCCGCGTGAAACGTCTCCTGGAGGGAGCGAGACGGCCGTGGCGGGGAAGTAGCTGATCTTTGAGCTTCGCCTTCGAAGGACGGCGACTGCCACCCGCCTGCAGGGAAATCGGCGAAAGTCAAAGACGAAGTCAAGAAACTAAGCCCCTTCCCCCGCGCGCCGGAAGAGGCCCTACCGAAAGCGTCTACCCGGGGGAAGGAGCTTGCTACTCGACCGTAACGGTCTTCGCGAGGTTCCGCGGCTGGTCGACGTTCAGGCCGCGGAGGCGCGCGATGCGGTAGGCGAGGAGCTGCAGCGGCAGCGTGGCGAGCACCGCCTGCAGGAACGCCGGCGAGCGGGGCACGTAGACGACGTCGTCGGCGTGGTGCTGAATCTCCTCGTTGCCCTCCGTCGCGATCGCGATCACGTGGGCGCCGCGGGCGCGCGTCTCCTGGATGTTCGACACGACCTTGTCGTAGACCGTGTTCATCCGGGTCGCGACGACGACGACCGGCGTCCCCTCCTCGAGCAGGGCGATCGGGCCGTGCTTCATCTCGCCGGCCGAGTACGCCTCGGTGGGGATGTAGGAGATCTCCTTCAGCTTCAGCGCGCCCTCGAGCGCGACCGGGAGGCCGATGTGGCGGCCGAGGAAGAGGAAGAACGGCTCGCGGTAGAAGCGCTGCGCGATCTCGTCGATCGGGTGGCTGGCGGCGAGGAAGTCGCGCATCTTCTGGGGCAGCCGGTAGACCTCGTCGAGGATGAACTCGATCTCGGCCGGCGGCAGCGTCTTCCGCACCCGGGCGAGCTCGAGCCCGATCAGGTACATCAGCCCCACCTGCGCCGAGAACGTCTTCGACGCCGCGACGCCCACCTCGAGGCCCGTGCGCGTGTAGAGGACCGAATCGACCTCGCGCGTGATCTGGGAGCCCATCTGGTTCGTGATCGCGACCGTCCGGGCGCCGAGCTCCCTGGCGAGGATCATCGCCTGGATCGTGTCGCGCGTCTCCCCGGACTGCGAGATGCCGACCACGAGCGTGTCGGAGTCGATCACCGGGTTGCGGTAGATCCACTCGCTCGCGATGTCCGGCTCGACCGGCACCCGGCCCCATTCCTCGATCACGTACCGGCCGACGACGCCCGCGTGGTAGGCGGTGCCGCAGGCGACGATGACCATCCGCCGCAGCTTGCGCAGGTCGTCCTCGTCCATGCCGAGCCCGTCCTGGACGAGATGCCCGTGCCGTACGCGGTCGCCGATCGTGACCTCGAAGCCCTCGGGCTGCTCGTAGATCTCCTTGAGCATGAAGGTCTCGAAGCCCTCGCGCTCGGCGACCTCCTCGTCCCAGTCGATCTTGACCTCCTCGAGCGTGACAGGGCGCCCGTCCGCGGCCTGCACCGCGCGGACGGCCTGAGGCGTGACCTCGACGATCACGCCGTCGGCGGGGTAGGCGACCCGGCGGGTCTCCGAGAGGAACGCCGACAGGTTGGAGGCGAGGAAGTTCTCGCCGTCGCCGAGACCGACGACCAACGGGGTCTCGCGCCGGACGCCGACGAGCCGGTTCGGCTCGCGGCGATGGATCACGACGAAGGTGAAATGCCCTTCGAGCCGGCCGTACACGGCGCGGACGGCCTCGAGCAGGTCGCCGTCGTAGACGGCCTCGAGCAGGTGCGCGACGACCTCCGCGTCGGTCTCCGAGCTGAAGACATGCCCGGAGCCCTCGAGCTCCTCCTTGAGCTCCCGGTAGTTCTCGACGATCCCGTTGAGGACGATCGCCAGCTCGCCGTCCTCGCAGCCGGTGAGGGGATGGGCGTTGTCCTCGTTCACGCCGCCGTGCGTCGCCCAGCGGGTGTGCCCGACGCCGGTCGTCGCGCGCGAGCCGTTCGGGCCCGCGAGCTCCTTGAGCTTCCCGAGCTTCCCGACCGCGCGCACGTAGGCGAGGCCGTCCTCCTCGAGGAGCGCGATGCCGGCCGAGTCGTAGCCGCGGAACTCGAGCCGCTCGAGGCCGGCGATCAGCAAGTCCTTCGAGGCGCGTGCACCGACATAGCCGATGATCCCACACATGCTGAACGCTCCTCTCTAGCCGGGACGGGGCTGTGTAGCCGGGAAAGGCTCTGAAAACGGCAAGAGCCCGACTGCGTTCATACCGCGTATTTGCAGGTATGAATCAGCCGAGCTCACTCTCGACGAGCGTTGCGATCGTACCACAGGCCTTCCGGGCCAGATCACCGTCTTCCGCCTCCACGAGGACCCTGATGATGGGCTCCGTGCCGGATGGGCGGACGAGCACGCGCCCCGCGTCGCCGAGCTCCGCGTTGACACGCTCGATCGCCTCCTGCACGGGCTGGGTGAGCCTCTTCGACGTCACGCGAACGTTCTCCTTGCACTGCGTGTAGCGCTGCAGGACGCCCGCGGCCTCGCCGAGCGTGCGCCCCCGGAGGGCACTGCACAGGAGGAGGGCGGCGGGGAGGCCGTCGCCGGTGACGTGATCGGCGAGATGGATGATGTGCCCCGACTGCTCGCCGCCGAGGATGCCCCGCTCGCGCTCGAGGGCCTCGAGGACGTACCGGTCGCCGACGTCGGTGGTGACGACCCGGATGCCGTGCTCTTTCATCAGCGCGTGGAACGCGAGGTTCGTCATCTGCGTCACGACGACGAGGTCGACGCCCTGGTCGAGGGCGAGGACCGCCAGGATCCCGTCGCCGTCGACGACCTCGCCGTGCTCGTCGACACCGATCAGCCGGTCGCCGTCGCCGTCGAAGGCGAGGCCGAGGCCGGCGCCTCGCTCGAGGATCGTGCGCTGCAGGAGCGCGGTGTCCGTCGCGCCGCAGCCGAGGTTGATGTTCGTCCCGTCCGGGTCGTTCCCGATCGCGAGGACGGTCGCACCGAGCCGCTCGAAGGCCTCGACGGCCAGGCCGGCGCAGGCGCCGTTCGCGCAGTCGAGGACGACCTCGAGCCCGGTGAGGTCGGAGCCGAAGGTGCTCGTGACGAAGTCGACGTAGGCGGCGCGGGCATCCTTCGCGTGCTCGACGGCGCCGCGTGGACCGGATGGGGGCGCGTCGAGGAGCGCCTCGATCTCCTCCTCGTCGGCGTCGGAGAGCTTGCGCTCGCCGTGGAAGAACTTGACGCCGTTGTACTCGGGCGGGTTGTGCGACGCGGTGATCACGACGCCGAGGTCGAACTCGCGCGCGCGCAGCGCGACGGCGCCGCTCGGCAGGATCCCGCCGAGGACGGCGGTGGCGCCGGCCGAGGCGATTCCCTCCGCCAGCGCCGCCTCGAGCTCGGCGCCCGACGCGCGCGTGTCGCGGCCGACGAAGACACGCTTCGCGCCGCTCCAGAGCACGGCGGCACGGCCCAGACGCTCGACGAGAACCGCGGTCAGGAAGTCGCCGGCGATGCCGCGTACGCCGTCAGTGCCGAAGTACCGGCGCGCCATGGCGCGGCACGTTAGCTGCGGGGCGAGGCGCTAGCGCTTCGAGAACTGCGGTGCTTTGCGGGCCTTGTGCAGGCCGGCCTTCTTGCGCTCGACCTGGCGGGCGTCGCGGGTGAGGAAGCCCTGGCGCTTCAGCATGACGCGGAAATCCGGGTTGATCTCGACGAGCGCGCGGGCGATGCCGTGGCGGACCGCGCCGGCCTGGCCGGACGGGCCGCCGCCGTGGACGCGGACGCGCAGGTCGTACTGCCCTGCGAGCTCGGTCGTCTCGAGCGGCGCCATGATCGACTTGCGATGGGCAAGACGCGGGAAGTACGTGTCGATGTCGCGCCCGTTGATCCAGGTCTTGCCGTCGCCGGGACGCAGGATCACGCGCGCCACGGAGGTCTTGCGCTTGCCGGTGCCGAGGTATTGGGCGGGAGTCGACATCAGAAGGGCTTCGGGCCCTGGGCGGCATGCGGATGGTCGGGGCCGACGTAGATCTTCAGCTTCGTGAGCTGCTGGCGCGCGAGCCGGTTCCGCGGGAGCATGCCCTTGACCGCCTTGCGGAGCACCTCGGTCGGCCGGCGCTCGAGCTGCTCGCGCAGCGGCCGCGACCGGAGCCCGCCCGGGTAGCCGGAGTGGCGGTAGTACATCTTGGCGTCGAGCTTGTTCCCCGTCACCGCGATCTTCTCGGCGTTCACGACCACGACGAAGTCACCGGTGTCCACATGCGGCGTGAACTGCGGCTTCCCCTTGCCGCGCAGCCGGTCGGCGATCTGGGTCGCGAGACGGCCGAGGGTCTGCCCGTCGGCGTCGACGACGTACCAGTCGCGCTGGATCTCGCCCGGCTTGGCTGAGTAGGTCTTCATGAACAGGTGCTCTTCGCAAACAAGCGGACGCTGTCCGTCCGCCGACGTCGGATGGTAGCAGCCCACGGCGGCTCCGCGGAGGGCGGATTCCAGCCCTCGCGATAGAAGATGAACGTGATGAAGCCGAAGATCACGATCAGCACTCTCACCGACGGAGGCCAGTCGGCGCTCGCCATCGCAGCGGCGATCGCCGCGTTCGTCGACGGCGCCGGGCGCACGCTCGACCTCGCCCAGTACGACTTCGACCTCGGCCCGGAGACGGCGGCGGTCGTCGGCGACGCCATCCGCCGCGCGGCGGCGCGCGGCGTACGGATCCGGCTCGCCTACAACGTCGACCACGTGAAGCCGATCCCGGTGCCGCCGCCGCCGTCTCCGGACGAGACGCTGATCCGGTCGCTGCCGGTCGAGGCGATTCCGGTTGCCGGCGCGCCACACCTGATGCACCACAAGTACGTGATCCGCGACGGCACGTCCGTCTGGACCGGCTCCACCAACTGGACGGACGACGCATGGACGCGTCAGGAGAACGTCATCGCGGTCGTCGACTCGGAGGCGATCGCGCGCAGCTACACGCGCGACTTCGAGCAGCTCGCGGCGTTCGGGACGGCGGAGCGGACGGGCACGGTCGAGCCGGTGTGGTCGGGCGGCGTTCGCGCCTGGTTCCTGCCGGCGCACGGCGAGGACCTCTCGCACCGGATCGGCCGGGCCATCGCCCACGCCCGTCGCCGCGTTCGCGTCTGCTCGCCGGTGCTGACGGCGCCGCAGGTCCTCGGTGCGCTGGCGGCCGTCGCTGCGGGCGAGCGCGTCGACGTGGCGGGCTGCTTCGACCAGACGCAGATGGACGACGTGATGCGCCAGTGGCGCCTGAGCAACGGTGCGTGGAAGGTGCCGCTGCTGCTGCGCGTCGCCCGCGTCTTCTCGGCGAAGCGCTCGACGCCGTACGGCGCCGGCGACGTCCACGACTTCATGCATGCGAAGCTCACGATCGCCGACGACACCGTCTTCACCGGGTCGTTCAACCTCTCGCGCACGGGCGAGCGCAACGCCGAGAACGTCCTCGAGATCGAGGACCCTGCCCTCGCCGACCAGCTGTCGGACTACGTGGACGCCGTTCGCGGGCGCTACGCGGCCTTCGCGACGTGAGCGGCCTTGTCACTCCCACTCGATCGTTGCCGGCGGCTTCGACGTGACGTCGAGGACGACGCGGTTGACCGCGGGGATCTCGTTCACGATGCGGGACGAGACGAGCTCGACCAGGTCGTAGGGGAGCCGCGCCCAGTCGGCCGTCATCGCGTCGTCGGACGTGACGGCGCGGATCACGATCGGGTAGCCGTAGGTGCGAGAGTCGCCCTGCACCCCCACGGAGCGCACGGTCGGCAGGACGGCGAACGACTGCCAGAGCTCCCGGTAGAGCCCGGCGCGGCGCACCTCCTCCTGCAGGATCGCGTCGGCCTCGCGCAGCGTCTCGAGCCTCTCGTGCGTGACCTCGCCGATGATCCGGATCGCGAGCCCGGGCCCGGGGAAAGGCTGGCGCCAGACCATCCGCTCCGGCATCCCGAGCTCCTCGCCGACCCGGCGCACCTCGTCCTTGAAGAGCAGCCGCAGCGGCTCGACGAGCTTCATCTTCATGTCCGCCGGCAGGCCGCCGACGTTGTGGTGGCTCTTGATCGACTCGGCGACGCCCGCGTCGCCCCCGGACTCGATCACGTCCGAGTACAGCGTCCCCTGGACGAGCCACTGCACGTCGCCCCCCACCTGATGACTCAGCCTCCGCGCCTCGTCCTCGAAGACGCGGATGAACTCCTCGCCGATCTTCTTGCGCTTCTCCTCTGGATCGGTGACGCCGGCGAGCTTCGCGAGGAACCGGTCCTGCGCCTCGACGTGCACGAGCGGCACGTGGAAGTGGCCGCCGAAGGTCTCGACCACCTGCGCCGCCTCGTCCTTGCGGAGCAGGCCGTGGTCGACGAAGACGCAGGTGAGCTGGTCGCCGACCGCCTTGTGGACGAGGAGCGCCGCGACCGCGCTGTCGACGCCGCCCGAGAGGCCGCAGAGGACGCGCTCGCGGCCGACGCGGGCCCGGATGCGCTCGACCTGCTCCTCGATCACCGCCGCCGGCGTCCACGCCGGGTCGGCGTCGGCGATGCCGTAGAGGAAGTTCTTCAGCACCTCCTGCCCGTGCGGGGTGTGCACGACCTCGCAGTGGAACTGGATGCCGTAGAGGCCGCGGCGCGCGTCCTCGAAGGCGGCGATCGGCGTCGAGCCGGAGCGCGCGACGACAGTCGCGCCGCTGGGCGGCGCGATGACCGAATCGCGGTGGCTCATCCATACCGTTTGCTCGCTCGGAAGATCGTCGAATAGCGCTCCGCGCTCGGCGCGGAGCACTGCCTTGCCGAACTCGGCGGCGCCCGTTCGGTCGACGCGACCGCCGAGCTCACGCGCCATCAGCTGCATGCCGTAGCAGATGCCGAGCGTCGGCACCCCGAGCTCGAAGATCCCCGGGTCGCACGTCGGCGCCCCGTCGCTGTAGACGGAGGCGGGGCCGCCCGAGAGGATCAGGGCCGCCGGGTTGCGCCGCCGGATCTCCTCGGCGCTCGCGCGGTGGGAGACGAGCTCGGAGTACACGCGCGCCTCGCGAACGCGGCGGGCGATCAGCTGCGAGTACTGGCCGCCGAAGTCGAGAACGAGCACCGGCCGCTCCTCGGGGTGGAGCTCGGCGCGGATCGGGACGACGTCAGCTGCGGCGGTAATTCGGCGCGTCCTTCGTGATCGTGATGTCGTGCGGGTGCGACTCGCGAAGGCCGGCGCCGGTGATGCGGACGAAGCGCGCCTCCTTCATCGCGTCGATCGTGGGCGCGCCGCAGTAGCCCATCGCCTGGCGCAGGCCGCCGACGATCTGGTGCACGACGCCGGCCAGCGGCCCCTTGTACGGAACGCGCCCTTCGATTCCCTCCGGGACGAGCTTCTCGACGTCCTCGACGTCGCCCTGGAAGTAGCGGTCCTTCGAGAAGCCGCGCGCCTTCATCGCGCCGATCGAGCCCATGCCGCGGTACTCCTTGTAGCGCTCGCCCTGGGAGAAGACGACGTCACCCGGCGCCTCGTCCGTTCCGGCGAGCATGCCGCCGAGCATGACGCTGTCGGCACCGGCGGCGACCGCCTTCGCGACATCGCCCGAGGAGACCATCCCGCCGTCGCAGATCACCGGCACGCCCTGTGCGGAGGCGACTTCCACCACGTCGTGCACGGCTGTCAGCTGCGGGACGCCGACGCCCGCCACGATCCGGGTCGTACAGATGGCACCCGCGCCGATGCCGGCCTTCACGGCGTCAGCGCCTGCATCGATCAGGGCCTCCGCCGCCTCCCCCGTCGCGATGTTCCCCGCGACGACCTCGAACTCGCCGGGGATCCCCTTGATCCGCGCCACCATCTCGATCACGCCGCGCGAGTGCCCGTGCGCGGTGTCGACCACGAGCACGTCCACACCGGCTGCCACCAGCGCCTGCGCGCGCTCGATCGCGTCGGGCCCGACGCCGACGGCCGCGCCCACGCGCAGCCGGCCCTGCGGATCCTTCGTCGCGCCCGGGAACTCGATCCGCTTCTGGATGTCCTTGACCGTGATCAGGCCGCGCAGGACGCCCTGCTCGTCGACCACCGGCAGCTTCTCGATCCGGTGCCGGTGGAGCAGGCTCTCGGCCTCGCCGAGCGTTGTGCCGACGGGCGCGGTGACGAGGCCCTCCGCCGTCATCAGCGCCGAGACCTGCTGCGAGACGTCCTTCTCGAAGCGCAGGTCGCGGTTCGTGAGTATGCCGACGAGGCGGCCGCCGCTCTCGGTGATCGGCACGCCGGAGACGTGGTAGCGCTCCATCAGCGCGAGCGCGTCGGCGACGAGCGCGGTGGGCGGCAGCGTCAGCGGCTCGACGATCATCCCCGACTCCGACCGCTTGACCTTGTCGACCTCGTCGACCTGGTCCTCGATCGAGAGGTTGCGGTGGACGATGCCGATGCCGCCCTCGCGCGCGAGCGCGATCGCCATCCGCGCCTCGGTCACCGTGTCCATCGCCGCCGAGACGACCGGGATCTCGAGCGCGATCGTCCGCGTCAGCCGCGTCGCCGTCGAGACGTCGTTCGGCAGCACCGACGACTCCGCCGGCACGAGCAGCACGTCGTCGAAGGTGAGCCCTTCCTTCCCGAACTTCTCAGGCCGGTCGAGCGCTGAATCTGCGAGGCGCTCGACTCTCCCGATCTCCATCTCGACACCTTACCCGGGGCAGCGGCGAGCAACCCTTCCTTAAGCCGCGGCCACCTCGGTCAGCTCCGTGACCCGCACCGCCGCCTGCAGCCGCAACGACTCCCGCGGGTCGAAGCGCCCGGCACCCAGCTCCAGCACGGATGCCGCGCCGGCCGCCACGGCCTCGCGCAGCGCGTCCTCGTGCCCGCGGCCCGCCGACCACGCCGCGATGAACGCCGCGAGCAGCGTGTCGCCCGCGCCGACGCCCGACACCGGCTCCAGGCGCGGCGCCTCGACGCGGTAGCGGTGCACCGTGCGCTCCTCGCGGAGCAGCGCGTAGCAGCCCCCCTCGGTCGTGATCAGGACATTGCGGGCGCCGTGATCGGCGATCCCGTTCAGGGCGAGCACGAAGTCCTCCTCGTCGTGGAACTCCTGCCCCACGAGGGCCTCCGCCTCGCGCTGGTTCGGGGAGACGAGGAACGGCTCGGCTTCGACGCCGAGCCTGAACGGCTCGCCGTCGCAGTCGAGAGCGGCAGGCACCTGACGGCGCTGCAGCTCCCGGATCGCGTCGGCATAGAAGTCGTCGGCGACGTCGCGCGGGAGCGAGCCGGCGAACACGACGAGGCGCGCGCCCTGCGAGAGGTAGCGGAGCTTGGCGTCGAAGAGCTCCAGCTCCTCGGGCTTCACGACGGGCCCCCACTCGTTGATCTCCGTGTAGCTCGAGTTGGTCGGGTCGACGACGGCGGTCGTCGTGCGCGACTCGCCCTCGATCCGGACGAAGTCGTTGAGGATCGCCTCGTCCGTCAGCCGCTCGACGATCCGCAGCCCCGAGTGCCCGCCGGCGAGGCCCGTGGCGATCACGGGCACGCCGAGGGTCTTCAACGCGCGCGCGACGTTGATGCCCTTGCCGCCGGCGAGCGGAAGGCCTGCGCTCGCCCGGTGCCGCTGCCCCCGCTGGAAGTTCGGGACGGTGATGGTGCGTGCAAAGGCGGCGTTCAGCGTGACCGTGATGATCATGGGCGCACGAGGTCGACGACGTGGTGGACCGTACGCCTCGCATACCAGCCGACGCGGGCCGTGAAACCGGGCTTCGCGACCGCGCGCGCGGCGACGAGCGGGCGCGCGCCCAGCAGGCGCCCGCGGTCCCACACCTGCACCCGCCCGAGCACCTGCCCGCGCCGCACCGGGAGCGACACCGCCGCCGGAGCGACCACGCGCTCGGTCAGCGGCACGCCGACTCGCACGGTCGCCTGCAGCGGTGAGCGCGCGACGAGCGGAAGCGGCGAGCGGCCGTAGGGAAGCGCGACCAAGGCGTAGCTCCGGCCCGCCGCGACCGCGTCCACCTGCCGGTACTGCGCGAGGCCGAAGGCGAGCAGCGCCTCGAGGTCGTGGTTGCGCTGCGTCCGGGACGGGCTGCCGAGTATGGTCGCGTAGATCGTCGTCCCGCCGCCGTGGACGGCCGCCACCTGTCCCCAGCGCGCGTCGTCGGTGTGGCCCGTCTTGACGCCGAAGACGCCGGGGAACACGCCGAGCAGGTCGTTCCACGTGTGCAGCGTGCGGCCGCCGGCGATCGTCGCGGTCACGCGGCGCACGGCGTTGCGAACGGGGGCGAGCCTCATCGCCGCGAGCGCGAGCCGCGTGACGTCTCGCGCGCTCGAGTACTCGCCGGGCGCGTCGAGGCCGTCCGGCCGCACGAAGTGCGAGTCGGTCAGCCCGAGCTCCTTGGCCTTCAGGTTCATCAGCTCGGCGAAGTCGGGGAAGCTCGGCTCGACAGCGAGCGCGAGCGCGTCGGCCGCGTCGTTCGCCGACTGGATCAGCGCCCCCTCGACGAGGTCGGCGACGGTCAGCGTCTGCCCGGCCTGCAGGTAGATCGACTCCTGCCCGACCGCGGCGGCCCGCGGGTCGACGTGCACGACCTGGGTCAGCCTCAGGTGCTCGAGCGCGACGATCACCGTCATCAGCTTCGTGATCGAGGCGATCGGCGTGCGGTACCGGTCGGCGTGCTCCGTCAGGATGTCGCCCGTCGACGGGTTCTCGACCAGCCAGGCGCGGGCGTCGACCGTGGGCGGAGCGACGGCCCGCGCCGCGCCCACCCCGCAGCAGGCTGCGGCCAGCACGGTGGCGGCGGCGACGCGCGCCGTCCTCATGGCAGTCGGAGCTTCTCGCCGATGAAGAGCGAGGTCGCCGAGACCCTGGGGTTCAGCGAGAGGAGCCGCTTCTGCGAGACGCCCGTGCGAGCCGCGATCGCCTCGATCGTGTCGCCCGGACGCACGACGTAGGAGCGGTGCTGGCGGGCCGGCGCCGCCGCGCGCGTCTGCGCGTGCTGCGCCGCCCGGGGATGCCGGGCCCCCGTCCGCAGCTGGCCCCGCAGGAGGCCGATCGCGATCGTGGCCGCGAGCAGGAACGCGACCGGGGCGACGTAGAGGCGCCACGGCCGCCCGGCGAGCGCATTCAGCGCTGTGCCTACCAC
>Ga0335085_10009585_pt1 | contig 14599 bp, 11 predicted proteins | sample Lox_Sample_45_FD_206712 | JGI IMG/M metagenome (GOLD analysis project Ga0335085, IMG submission 206712) | Soil microbial communities from Loxahatchee National Wildlife Refuge, Florida, United States - Lox_Sample_4.5 | ecosystem: Environmental > Terrestrial > Soil > Wetlands | place: USA...
CGGCCCCGATTTCACCGGTAAAACCATCGGAATTGCCGGCGAACTTCTCACGGGTGCGCAGATGGCTGCGGCCTTCACACGCGCCCTCGGCAGGGAAGTGGTCTACAACAGCGTTCCGCCCGAGGTTTATCGCACGTTCGGTTTTCCTGGTGCCGATGATCTTGGGAACATGTTCCAGTTCAAACGCGACTTCGAGGAATATTTCTGCGGAGTGCGCGATCCGAAATTCTCGCGTTCGCTCAATCCGGAGCTCCAGAGTTTCGATCAGTGGCTCGCGGCAAACAAAAGCCGCATCCCACTCGAGTGAGACGCGGCCGTTTCCGTCGCGAAAATCGAAACGAAGTTACTGCACGCGCTGGATGTAGCGACCTTCGGATGTGTCGACTTTGATGGTGTCGCCTTCGCCCACAAACGGCGGCACGTTCACCACCAGGCCCGTTTCCAGCTTCGCCGGCTTCATCACCGCGCTGGCGGTGGCCTTCTGAATGGTCTGTTCCGTTTCCAAAACTTTCAGATCGACGGTATCGGGCAACAGCACCCCAATCGGCTTCTCATCGTAATACTCGATTTTGACGCTCAGGTTCGGAATCAGGTAATCCTTGGTGTCACCGACGATATCGTCCTGCAGCGCGAGCTGCTCGTAATTCTCGGTGTTCATGAAGTGGTGGCCGTCACCGTCGCTGTAGAGATATTCGAACGCGATTTCATCCACCACCACTTTTTCGACGAATTCCTCGGCGCGGAAGCGGTAATCCATCATGGCGCCGTTGCGCAGGTTGCGCATGCGCGTCTGCATGGAGCCGCGCTTGTTGCCCGGGGTACGATGATCCACGCTGTAGATCACGCAGAGATCGTTCTCGTGCTTGATGATCATGCCCGGACGCAGTTGGGTAGCCTTTAGCATTCCTTCTCCTGAATCGCTGTGGTTGGGTTTGCCCGCGGCGAGTGGCTCGAGATCGCTCTCGCCAGGTGTTCGCAGGTCAAAAAGCAATTATATCGGCGGGCTCGTGCCAGGGTCAAATGCCCGGCCAAATTGCAAGCGCGCGAATGACCTTGCAATGGCCGCATCTTGGAACTTGCGACCAAGCTACGGTCTCGGTGACGGAACTCACCGTGGACTCTACTGATGATCCTTCAATTCAAAATGTGGATGAGGCTTGCTGTGTACGTAGGCGGCCACATCGAAGGCTTCCTGCGGCGTCAGGCTGCCGGGCTTGGTCTGGGGCATGTTGTGCCGCACGAATGCAGCCATGCGATCCACATTGTTCATTCCCGCGCCGTCGCTGTAGGAATCCGGTCCCCACAGTGCGGGAATCGTGGGCAATTGTCCGGCGCCGTCCGCGCCATGGCAAAGCGCGCACTGCTTGGCAAAGAGCACGCTGCCGCGGTCCACGTCACCTGTGAGGGCCGGCAGCTTTTCGAGTCCGCGGCCGGGAAAAGGACGCCCCACCGGCTGATCCTTCGATAGCCACTGCGCGTAGGCGACCAGTCCGGTCATTTCCGCACTGTTGTTCGGCACGCGATGCCCGAACTCGCTACGTTGAAAGCACTGCTCGATGCGCTCTTCGAAGGTGATCACTTCCTTTTCGCGCTCGCGGTACAAGGGAAACATCCCGGGCACGCCCACCAGCGGCATGGCATAGGCCACTGTGCCGCTGCCCACATGGCAATGTGCGCAACTCATCTTGTTGGCCACGTATGACGCGGCGAGCTTAGGCGTGTCGTTGAATACCTGCAGGCCCAGCCGGATACTGTCTCCCAGCGGCCCCTGCGGAATGGTGGATGGATCGGGAGCCGTCCACGCTTTCTCCGGCTCAGCACCAGGCGCCGCACTCTGCGGCGCGGCCACGCTGCTGGGGCCCACGAAGAGCAAAAGCGTGCTCGCCGAAAGTATCAGCCGGCGAATCATTTTGTTGGCTTGGATCATGAACCTACTCGCGGCCTCCTTCCCACGTGCATGATACGCGACGCAGCCACAGCCTATCAACCGACAAGACTATATGATGCTATCGTGCTTTTGCAGATTGTGCTTCGCGCACAGTAGTTGGACATTCTCGACCACCAAGGAAGATCCACCCATCGAAAATGGAATCACGTGATCGAAGTGAAGATTTTCGCGGCTCCCGCACATAACGCATCTACCCTGATCGCGTTTCCAAACTTGAATCTTGATTGCTGTGGGAATTAGTCGATTATGTGTGAGCTCACTTGGGTGTGATTTGTCTTCAACGGCATCATTTAATACACGCAGTTTGAATTTGAATACCCGCCGACTTTCGATGGTCTCCTGCCAAGCCTCCACTAAAGCGAACATTCCTGCGTACGTCCACACGCCATCGCGAATCTTCTCGTAAACTCGAACATTTTCGGGGGTGCTTCCGCCCTACTTAGCAGCCATTACTGCTTCGAAAAACATTTTATTTTGAGTAGGTTTGCCCGAAGGAGTTTCCCATGGCTGGTCGACTAATTTCGGATTTCCGCAAGTCTTTGTTCGCGAGACGTCATGGCCCTCATAGATTAATGTCTGGCCGTTGTCTTCGATTCGATCTGCATAAGGGGCGCCCTTCCGAAGGCTCATCAGTATTACACTGGCCCGGCCACCCAAGCGAAAATTCATACCGCGCTGTAAGCTGGCGCCCTCCGCCTGGCACATCTCGATGTAGGAAATTACGTCACCGGGAGAATGCATGTCGTTAGAGAAGCTTAGTCCACGTTCAGCGACAAAACGCCGAGATTTATCCTTTTCTGTGTCGGCACCTTACTGCTTGTGAACAGCTGTACACCCGTTGCACTTGCGTACAGGGCAAATTGACGTTTCTTCAGGCTATGATTTTCGCGGGTAAAATAGAGAAAAAAGCAGTCAGAACAGGTTGCTGCACGTGCGCCACGAGGCATGTGTTGCTACCGGGTGTCCATTTGCAAGGCGAAATGGCGCAGCATCGATTCAGCACGCAGCGAGTCTTAGGCGTCTCGGGAAGCTGATGAGCAAGAAAAAGAGGGCCCAACCAATGTCACCGTCGTCCCCGGCACCTTCCGCGGAGCAGGTGGAGCCGCTCGATCTGGAAAGCGCACAGCAGTTGAGCCCGGTCGCGGCGCACCTGCCCGAGGGCTTGGTGCCCGCGGATCAACTGCCGTCCGCCGCGGACGTGCTGGCGCAACTTTTCCCGCCGGAGGAGGGCGGTTCTCGCAAGAAGGGCTCTGGCTCCGGCAACAGAGAACTGTCGCCGTCGCTGTATCCTTCTATCTCGTCCGGGGAAACCTCGTTTCCCTACGAATCGCCGCTGCCGCCTTTCGATCCCTATTCCCTAAACGTCGAGCTAGACGCTGAGACAGAAGGGCGCTTGGCCGAATCATCTCCGGTGCCGGCCTCTACGGCGTCTTCGGATGCGGCTGAAAATCGTCCGGAACCAAACTTCCTTGCGATTGACGGGACGCTGGGCGAGCAGAGGCCCAGGGGGACTCTTCTTACGGCGGAGCAAACTCAAACCGCCGAATCAGCGCTACCAACCGACGGGCAGGAGCAGGAACAGGATCCGGAAGTATCCGCCGCTCGCAGTGTGAGCGAAGCCGGCAAAAGACGAAAGCGGCGTAGCAAAACTTCATTCCGGCGCCTGGCGACCGGCATTCGCAAATTCCTGCGCGGGAACAACCTCGGCAAAGTCACACGTCATGAGCCGGGTGCGCCGCCGCAACCTGGCGAAGTCGAAGCCGCTGCAACTTTAGAATCGGTGCAAGCCGCGCCGGCAATCGCTGCAGACGAAAGCCCCGCGTTGCTGGAAGAATCGGACGCGCTCGGATCCTTTGCGTTGGAAACGTCAATTTCCGCGGAGCTTTTGCGCCACGAAACGCCTGAATCCAATTCGCTGCAATTAGATTCTTTGACCGGCCGGGCAGCAATAATCGACCACACGGGTCCAACGAACAACATTGAGGTTTCCAGCGCCGCCGAAACTTCTTCGCTATCCGAAGCGGAAGACGCGAAAAATCGCGAACAGCATCCGCTCCATCTGCCCACCTCGGATTCAGGTTCTGACGGGAATTCCGGCACAACCGAGCCGCAAGCTCATTTTTTCAGCGAAGAGTCTTCGCAGCAGCCAGCGCAGCCCACCGAACCTGGAGCGGAACTGCTCGGGGAAGAACACGCGGAAGAGGAAGTCGACTCTACCGATGACGATCAGGCCATCGCTACCGCCATCGAGCGCTACGCGAATACTACCGCGGCAGCCGCCGCGGAAGCGGAACGCATCGCCAATGCCGGAGATTCTCTTTCCGACTTCGTGCCGCAGGCTCATTTTGCGCAGAACGCCGAGGGTCATGCGGATCAACAATTGGATGATCGCGTTGACCGGCAATTGGATGATCTAACCGATCATCACTCCAGTGATCTCGCCGATCATCACTCCGATGACCTAATCGGTCATCACTTTGATGAGCACGTGGACATCAACGCCGTGCTCGGCATTCCGCGCGATGCCGAACACACGCGGAGCTCATTGGCGTCCTCGAGCCTGTTCACTCCGGCTATCGCCGGAGCGGAGTCCTTTGCGCTCTCCGGAAGCACTTCGTCCGCCGCGCTCACAACCGAATCGATAGCACCGGAAGTCGCGCCGGATGTTGCGGCAGGGAATGTTGCGTCGCACGAATTGCCCGAAAACAGTTCCGCCGCCCGCCTGGCCACCACTCCCTATCGTGATTGGTCCTTCGAGGAAAAGATCGCCAGTCACCACGAATGGATCGAGTCGAAAGGCGCCATAGGCAAAAAAGCGGACTTGACCGCGTCAGATCTCGAAGGCAGCGACCTGATCGGCGTGGACCTTCGCTTTGTCGATCTGCATGACGCCAACCTTCGCGCGGCGGATTTGCTCATGGCTGATTTGCGCGATGCCTGCCTAGTGCGCGCGAATTTCCGCGATTCTTGCCTGGTGGGAGCCAACCTGGAAGCAGCGAATCTGGAAAGCGCGTCGCTTGAAACGGCCATGGGTCTGGTCCCGCGCCAACTCGCCGGCGCCAATCTGCATCAGGCGACTTTGCCTGCGCCGGTGCAGCAGTTTGAGGCGCTCGCCGAATTCAAGCGTACCGCCCGGCAGGTCCAGGGATATTTCGTGGCGCTCATGTCCCTGTGTGGGCTCTCAGCTCTGCTGATTTGGATGACCAAGGATTACCAGTTGCTGACCAACTCGGCGGTGCTGTTCTTTTTGCATTCGCCGGCTGCCGCCGCGGCGCTTCCCACTGTGCAGTTTTATCTTATTGCGCCGATGGCCTTATTCGTCGTCTACCTGGTGCTGCAATTCCATTTGCAGCATTTGTGGGATCTGGTGCTCGAGCTTCCCGCCGTTTTTCCCGATGGCCGGGCCCTGGGCGAAAACGAACCCCGCATCGTGCTGGGGCTGCTTCGCGCACACTTTCGCTGGATGAATGCCGATGCGCCTTCGACGCGTTTCGTCGAAAAGGGCATTTCCATGTTGCTGGCCTACTGGATCGTTCCGCTCACGCTTCTGCTTTATTGGGTGCGGTTCCTTACGCTGCAGCAATTGCGCGGCACGGTGCTGCAGGAGTTGCTCATCGCTGCCGCAGCGGGTGTGGCGCTCTATTCCAGCACCAAGGTCGGCAAGCCGGGTGAGCGCTGGATGCTGCAGCAAAATTTCATCGAGCGCGTGGCCGGCAAGTTGCGCGGCCTCAGTCCGGTCACACCGCCCCTGGTGCTGCTGGCCGTGCTGATGTTCCTTGCCGCCGGCACTATGATGGGCGTCCCGCACAGCAAGGACCGCGCGCCGCAGTTTATGGCCGGCAGCGTCCGCCGTTGGGCGCCAAGCGTGCTCTGGAGTTTCGGCATAGATCCTTATGCCGACATCACCGAAGCGGTCATTTCCAAGAAACCTGTCAACTGGAACGGCTCGGACGCCCAGGTCTCTAGCGTCAACGGAGCGCCGCTGAACGGCGCGAATTTCCGCTACGCTCAGGCCTACCGTGCCTTCCTGGCGAACGCGCACCTGCTGCACGCGAATCTGCAGGGCGCATTTCTCTCACAAGCCGACCTGCGCGGCGCGGAAATGGGGCAGAGCAACCTGAAGTACGCCATTCTCGATCAGGCGCAGATGAATCACGCGAATCTCGACCGGGCCACGCTCACCGGCGCCAATCTGTCGCGCGCCGATCTGCGCTCGGCCAATTTGTCCTATGCGGTTATGGGCGGCGCCGCCCTGGTCGACGCGCGTCTCGACAGCGCCACGCTCTACGGTGCAAGACTCATGCAGGCTACGTTGATCCGCACGGATTTCGAGAAAGCCGATCTGCGCGAGTCGCACTTGGAAGCCGCAAACCTGGAACACGTCGATATGCAGGGCGCGTATCTCTGGTCCGCGAAATTGATGGGCGCGAGCCTCACCAACGCGGATCTTCAGAAGGCCATTTTTGTCGATGCCGACCTGCATGGGGCCGACCTGCGCTGGGCGCACCTCGACGGAACCGTGCTAACGGGCGCGGATTTGACGGGGGCTTACCTGGATGGCGCGGATTTGCGCGGCGCGGTGGGCTTTGGCGCAAACCAGATTTGCGCCGCAAAATCGCGCCACGGCCTGTTGCTCGACGACGCCATGCAGATGCAAGTCGCGCAGCAATGCGGAGCAGGGAACTAGAGAGCGCGACGCGAGCTTGCGGCACGCTCCCTTTGAAAGCGCGATGCGGTTACTGAATTACTGTTAGTGTTGCGCGCGAGCGGCGGTCCAGGGCGGAACAACGCTGTTCATGCGCGCGTAGGCGATCATCTGGCCGAGATGCTCGTGCAGGTCGGTGACGATCAGGAACAGCACGTCGCCGCCGGTACCTTCTTTTCCTCCGAACATTTTCACGTGCTTTTGTAAGTCGGCGTCGGACGTGTTCTGCACGGCGTTTTCAAGGTAGGCGAACGACTTGCTGAGCTGGTCGACGACCTTGTCTTTGTCGGTCGTGGATTTCTCCAATTCCCGCGGATTGACCCCTTCGGCGCGGGCCGCGCCCATCATCGGAGCCAGCCCATAGTTGGCGGAAGCGATGTGCATGAACACTTCAGCCACCGAACGCACGCCCTCACCGGGACGCCAGGTATATTTCTCCGCTGGAATGGCCTTGGCCAAGCCGACGAATTTCGTATCCGCGTCCTTGATATCGGCCAGAGATGCGGCCTTGAAGTCGAATCCCATGCTCGACGAATTCGAGCCCATGGAGCCCATGCCGCCCATGCCCTGCGCAAGAGTGCGAGTGGCGCCGGCGGTGAGCAGCAGAGCAAAACCCAAAGCGAGAGTGCTGAGCCTTCTCATTTGTATCTCCTCAGAATGTTGCGGAAGTGTTAGCCGCGTCGATAACGGGCGGCGCCGTGGATTTTCAAAACGCTCCGATTGTACCCCTTCGATTTGTGGCAAGCAAAGACACGTTTGCGGGCGTCAAGCATCTTCGGAAGTGGAGGTTTCGGCAAGATCGGGAAGATCGACGCGAGTGGCGTGGCGAAGTTCGGCGCGAATGATTTCTGCGGAAAAGCCTGCGCCGAGTAAGCTGCGATAAAGAGAGGCCATTTTACGCTGGTCCAAGGGAAGTTTGAGGTGAGCCAGACGGCGCTTGAGGCGGGCGCGCACCAGGGAAGATTCATCCGTTTCGGCAAACACGGCGTCGAGGGCGGCCTCGATGTGCTGATCCGGCACGCCGCGGGTGCGAAGCTCGCGGGCGATGCGGAAACGGCCCTGTCGCCGGGATTGCGCGTGCAGACGAGCATAGTCGGCGGCGTAGCGCGCGTCGTCGAGATATTTGTTCTGCCGCAGGCGGGCGATGATGGGAGCGACCTGATCCGGCTCGTTGGCGCGGCGCACTAGATAATCCTTCATCTCGTGGATGGAATGTGCGCGGCGCATCAGCGCGCGAAGCGCGACGGCGTACAGGTCTTGCTCGGTCGAAACCTTTTTGGGGGACGAGCGCACGGATAGAGCATAGGACTACCAGGCGCACGGGACAAGGAGACCAATGCGATTGAGCGGGCGGAAATCCAGGAGAGATCCTTCGCTGCGTTCAGGACGAGGACGCGAAATAAAAAACGCGCCAGCAATATTGTTGCGGGATAAAGATGCGCGGGATAAAGTAACCGGCGGATTGTGGAATGGGCCGCGGGTGAGGTGATTGGCACGCAGTAGCCACCCGAAGCAAACCAGGATATGCCAAACGCATTATTTACGCCGATACAACTGCGTGGGTTGACGCTGCGCAACCGCATCGTCATCTCTCCGCTGTGCCAGTACAGCGCCGTTGAAGGCACGGCGCAGCCCTGGCACTGGATGCATATCGGGCATTTCGCTATTTCCGGTGCGGGCCTGGTCATCATGGAAGCCACTGGCGTGAGCGCCGTGGGCAGAATTTCGCCGCAGTGCCTGGGGCTTTACTCGGATACGAATGAAGAGGCGTTGACGCGCCTGGTCCGCGATCTGCGCACCTTTTCGGACATGCCGATTGGCATTCAACTCGACCACGCCGGAAGGAAAGGATCGACGCGGCCCACATGGGAATTGTGGCGAGGGCATGGCGTGTCGCTCGAAGAAGGGGGATGGCAGCCGGTGGGTCCGTCCCCGGAGGCGTTTACAACGGGATGGCAAGTTCCGATCGAGCTGGATGCGGCGGGGCTGGCACGAGTGAAGCAGGAGTTTGTCGATTCCACCATGCGGGCTATGCGCTGCGGATACGACATGATCGAAATTCACGCGGCGCACGGCTATTTGCTGCATGAATTCATGTCGCCGCTGACGAACCATCGCACGGATGCGTATGGCGGAAGCGCCGCGAACCGCATGCGGTTTCCGTTGGAAGTGGCGGAAGCAATGCGCGCGGCATGGCCCGCGGAAAAGCCGCTGGGGATTCGCATCACGGGAGAGGATTGGGTGCCCGGCGGCTTGACGCTGGACGATGCGGTGGAATTCGCGGGCGCGCTGAAAGAAGTTGGCATCGACTACGTGACGCCTTCGGCCGGAAACGTGGCACCAGGAATGAAGCTGCCGCCGGTTGCGCCAGGGTATATGGTGCCATTCGCGGAGAGGATTAAGCGCGAAGCGGGCATTACCACGATGACCGTGGGCATGATCGTGGAGGCGGAGCAGGCGAACCAGATTGTCGCGTCCGGCAAAGCGGACATGGTGGCCATTGGACGCGCCATCATGGACGATCCGCGCTGGCCCTGGCACGCGGCGGCGAAGCTGGGCGAGAAGCCGGATGTGGCGCCGCAGTATGCACGATGCACGCCGCAACATTGGCCTGCGTATCCGCTGGTGCATGGAGTGGCTTTGCGCGAAGGCGAGGGTGTGATGGGTCACGCTACGCGCGAATGAGTTGTGATGAAGGTAGGTAACTGGCACAGGCGGTATCGCGTCATAGCATTTGAATCCAGGAGAAAATGAATGTGCAACCACAGAGATGAAATGGGGCAGGAGCACGCTCAGGAAACGCCGAAAGGCACATCGATGGACCGGCGAGGGACTTCAATGGACCGGCGCGATTTTATCAAGCTAGGAGCTGGCGTGGGCGCCGTGGCCATGACGGCACTCGAAGCCGGGCAGGCATTTGCAGCGCCGCAGGGCGGACAAGTAAAGGGCGGCTCGATTGATTTACATACGCACTGGACGCCGCCTGTTTACATCGACGCGCTGAAGCAGATGAAACTCGCGCCAGGAGCCGCGGCTGGGAACCTGAACCCAAATATGGAATCTCCCGGGGTGAACCTGGAGAAGCGCATCGCCTGGATGGATACGCATGGCGTGCAGATGCATGTGCTGACGCTTTCGGGCGGCATGCCCTGGCAATGGCTTTCGGCGAGCGATGGAAATCACCTGGCGCAGGTGATCAACGACGCCGGTACGGCGGCGCACCAGAAGTATCCGACACGCTTTATGGCGGGCATCGAGATCAATGTGCGCGACCCGCAAGGGGCGGTGAAGGAAATTAATCGCGTGGCAGACAAGCCCGGGTTGCGCGCGATTCACCTGCCAAATTCCTACGACAACAAGGATTTTGTATTCGACCCGGAGTTCGAGCCGGTGCTGAAGCGCGCGGACGAGTTGAAGTATCCGCTGCTGTTTCATCCGCTCGACGGAGAAGAGAACATTTACGGCGGGAAGGAGCGGTTGGGGAATCCGTTGGCGGTATCCGCGAATATTAATAACACCTGCGGTTTCACGTTCGAGCACGCCACCACGGCCGCGAAGTTCATCATCACCGGCACGCTCGACAAGTTTCCAAACCTGGAGATTGTGCTGCCGCACTCGGGCGGCTCGTTCCCGTATATTGCCGGCCGAATCGAGCGCGGGCTGAAGTCAAAGAATTTCGCGACGAAGAGGCCGTTTCGCGAATACATCCGGCGATTCCACTACGACACGCTGACCTGGTATCCCGAGACGATGCGCTACCTGATTGCTCTGGTGGGGCCGGACCGCGTAGTGATCGGCACGGACAATTATGCGCCGATGGACGTGGAGTATCCGAACGAGCTGGTCGAATCGATCCACTTGCCCGAGAAGGATCTGGAGCTGATTCTGAAGGGCAATGCGTCAAGACTGTTGAAAATTTAGCGCTGGCCGAGGCGCTCGAACTCGTTCATGGCGCGTTCCATTTCCTCGCGAGCGGAGTCGGAGGAGGAGCGGATGCCCTGAACGCGCAGGCGGAAGTCGTCCGGGTTGGAAGCGCGCAGCAGCGCTTCTTCCAGGCTGATGAGGTTGCGCGAGAAAAGATCGAAGAGCGACTGATCGAAGGTCTGCATGCCGTATTGGCTGGTGCCGGCGGCGATAGCGTCGCGAATCAGGCGCGTCTTATCGGGATTGATAATGCAGTCGCGAATGTAGCCGGTGGCAACCATTACTTCCACGGCTGGAACCCGTCCTTGCCCGTCGCCACGGCGCACCAAACGCTGGCTGATGACGGCCTTTAGCGTGGAAGCAAGCTGCAAGCGAATCTGCTTCTGCTCGGGCGGCGGAAATACGGCAATGATGCGCTGGATAGTCTCGGTAGCGTCCAGCGTGTGCAAGGTCGAGAAAACCAGGTGGCCAGTTTCAGCAGCCAATAGCGCCGTCGAAATTGTTTCCAGGTCGCGCATTTCGCCGACCAGAATCACGTCTGGATCCTGACGCAAGGCAGCGCGCAGCGCGGTTGAGAACGAAGAAGTATCTACTTCTACTTCGCGCTGGTTGATGAATCCCTTCTTATCGCGGTGCAAATACTCAATCGGATCTTCAATGGTGATGATGTGCTCGGCGCGCAGGGAATTGATGCGGTCGACCATGGCGGCCAGCGTGGTGGATTTACCGGAACCAGTGGTGCCGGTGCAGAGAACCATGCCGCGCTGCTCTTCGCAAATCTGGCCCAGAATGCGCGGAAGCTCCAATTCCTCGATGGTGCGAATCTTGGTGGGAATCACGCGCAGAACCATGCCCACATTGCCGCGCTGCTGAAACACGTTGACGCGGAAGCGGCCCAGGCCGGCGACGCCATAAGCCATATCCAACTCGGCTGTTTCCTTGAATTTCTGCTTCTGCCGGTTGGTCATCATGCTGAAGGCCATGGAGAGCATTTCTTCCGGCGTGATGCGCGGGACGTCTGAGATGGAGAAAAGCGAGCCGTCAACGCGGAGATAGGGGTGGTTGCCGACTTTGAGGTGCAAGTCGGAGGCGCGTTTGTCTACGGCGCGACGGAGAAGATCGTCGATGCTGGTTGCCATCAGAGCACGTTCCTGCGTGAGATGCTTCAAGCAAAAGTAGCACAGGGTTCTAGTACCGGAGAAATAAAGGCGGATGGGGGTTTCTAGGCTGGCAATGGCCTGCAGGTGGGCTTTTATTCGGCTTTTGTGGCGGTGGTAACAGCGATGGGAAGCTTAACGGAATGATCGCCACGGGTAGCCAAGGTATGCGCGCCATTCCAGACGAGCTGAAGGCCGGCGAAAATGGCGATGATGGCGATGGCGATCTTCAGCTTACGGGCAGGTACCTTGCGGGCGAACAGGCAGCCAATCAGAACTCCCGGAATACCTCCTGCAAGTAATTGCAGCAGAACACGGCTGCTGATGGAGCCGAACTGCCAGTGGAAGGCGCTGCCGATGACGGCCAGCACCAGCCCGAAAAGGATGTCGGTGCCGACGACTTCGGTGGGGCTCATCTCGGAATAGTTGAGCAGCAGCACCGTGCCAAGTGCGCCGGCTCCAGCGGATGAAAATCCGGATTCAACTCCGATAGGCAGCGCCAGCCAGGGCAGCCAATGCGAATTTTTCTTCGCGAAGCCCGGGTTCTGCACCCGCTTCGCAAACGTGACACTGGAAGATGCGGTGAGCAAAATCCCCAGAAGGATAACCACCACCGGACTGCCGGCACGGCTGCTCAAGAGCCGCAGTAAATAGGTGCCAATGAGCAGCCCGGGAACGGCGCCTTGCAACAGCAGCCAAAGATAACGTCCATGGAAGTGGCGCCCGGCCATGTAGAAAGGCGCGGCGATGAGGCGTAGCACACCGGCAAACACGAAAGCTGTTCCCACTGATGTTGCCGCCGGAACTCCCACGATCAGCATCAGCGCGGGGACTGTAAAGCTCCCGCCGCCGATGCCGGTGAGTCCGACCGCCAGCGCGATGAGAAAGCCAATGGCAATTTGCATCAATCCACCCGCTTGGAATTCGTGTGAATGCCGCACTCGAGCTTCGCGCCGCCCCAGCGGCCGGAGCGCGGGTCGGCGCCTTCCTTAGGAATCGCGGTGCAAGGCTCGCAGCCGATGCTGCGGTAGCCCATGTCATAAAGCGGGAGGAAAGCAATTTTGTTATCGGCGGTGTGTTTCCAGACGTCGCCCCATTTCCAGGCAGCCAACGGGCTCACTTTCAGCAGCGTTTTGCCGGAAGCGAGTTGGTGGTGCTCAACCATCTTCAGGTTTGCACGAGTGGGCGATTGCTCGCGTCGCAAGCCGGTGAACCAGATGTCGTAGTCCTGGAGCGCGGAAAATAGCGGCTCGACTTTGCGCAACTGGCAGCACTTGCCGGGATCGGTGCGATTCAGGATTCCGAACTCGGCTTCCTGCTCGGCGACGGATTTTTTCGCGGCAAGGTTACGCACATTCAAATTCCATTCCGCAGCCATTTTGTCGCGGTAAGTATAGGTTTCCGCGAAGTGATAGCCGGTGTCGAGGAAGAGCACCGGAATGTCCGGGACGCGCTTGCGTAGCAGGTCCAGCACGATCATGTCCTCGGCCTGGAAGCTGCAGGTGAAGCAGGGCGCGCCGGAATTCTCGGCCAGCACGCGGTCGATGGCCTGCTCGGCGGAAAGGGTTTCGTATTGTTCGGCGAGAAGGGAACTCATTTGCGCCTCTTCGTATCGGAATGCGTGTCGCGCCACTTGTAAAGAATTTCCATGAGTTGCGCGACGGTCTCTTCATCGTTCAGGTCGGGCCGCTTCAGCAGGAAGAAGGAGTCGCGGCCAAAGATGGCGCGGACGGCTTGCGCCTGGTCTGTGCCGTCCTCGAGCGGCGAAAAGATGGTGATGGCGCCGGAAAGGCGACAGGCCTTCGTGACCGTGATGAGTTCGTGCGCGAGGAAATCCATGGGGCCGACGAGCTGCACGAACCAGCCCTCCTCGAACAGCCTGCGTTCGAGCATTTCCGCCACGTGCGGGCGTCCCTGCAGCCACACGGCACCGGAGGGATGCCCAAAGCGCAGCAATCGCTCTTCGCGCGTGCTGCGGCCAGTTGAAACGGACGTGGTGACACGCGCACTAGCCGGCGCCGTTATGGGCTGTTGGATGATTCCCGCGGCGACGGTGCTGTTGGTATGCTGGTCGATGAGGATGAAGCTGCCCATGGTGCGGTTCACGCTGTAAGGATCGAAAAACAGCGGCAGCGTGGTCTTGATATCCACCTCGGCGATGTCGTTCATGTCCAGGCTGCTCGCCGCGGATTTTTCCAGCGTGTTCACATCGATGCGATTACGTACCTGTTTCACGCGGGCGCGCACGGTGCGCGTGGTGTGCTTCAGCATGTAAATCTTGTGCAGGTCGAGCGGCTCGGCATGCATCCACACGACCGTGGCCTGAAATTCCATGCCTGCGAACGGCCGCTTTTCATCGTCAACCAGCACGTCGCCCCGGCTGATGTCGATTTCATCTTCCAGCGTGACATTCACCGAAGCGCCGGGCTTCGCTTCCTCGAGTTCCTCATCGAAGCTGACCAGCGATTTCACCTTGGTTTTCAACCCGGAAGGCAACGCTACCACCGTTGCGCCGGGGCGCAGCGAACCGGAAGCCACTTGCCCGGCAAAGCCGCGAAAAGTAGCATCGGGACGGATCACGTATTGAACAGGGAAGCGCAGCGGGCCCTCGGCCGCGGCATCGTTCACCTTCAAATTTTCAAGGTGTTCCAGCAGCGCGGGACCCTGGAACCAAGGCGTGCGCGGGCTCTTGCGCACTACGTTGTCACCTTCCAGCGCGCTGACCGGCACGGCATAGAGACTTTTCACGCCAAGCTGGTCGGCAAACTCGCGGAATTCCTCGGCGATGCGTTCAAACACTTCCTGGGAAAAGCCAACCAGGTCCATCTTGTTCACGGCGGCCACGATGTGCTGCACGCCCAGCAG
>Ga0335085_10009586_pt1 | contig 14597 bp, 12 predicted proteins | sample Lox_Sample_45_FD_206712 | JGI IMG/M metagenome (GOLD analysis project Ga0335085, IMG submission 206712) | Soil microbial communities from Loxahatchee National Wildlife Refuge, Florida, United States - Lox_Sample_4.5 | ecosystem: Environmental > Terrestrial > Soil > Wetlands | place: USA...
CGCGCCACGGCGAGGCCGGCAGCGTCAGCGCCAGCGCGATGGAGATGCCGCCGCGCAGCCCGGCCCAGGTCAAGACCGCGACGTTGCGCGCCTTGTCGCGAAAACCGTCGCGCGTGAACGCGATCGGCACGGCGACGCTGACGGCGCGGGCGATCACCGCCAGCGGCACGGCAAAGGCGAGCGGAATCAATTCCACCGGATGGATGACCAAGCCGAGGATTTGCAAGCCGACCAAGAGGAACAGCATGGTGTTCATCAGCTGGTCGAGCAAAGTCCAGAAGCCGACCAGCACGGCGCGGGTCTTCGCCGTCATGCCGAAGCGCGGCGACGGCGAGGCCATGCACAGGCCGGCGCTGACGACGGCGATGGGCCCAGACAATTCCAGCACATTGGCGACGCGATAGCTGCCAAGCACGAGCGCGAGCGAGATCAACAACAGGAGGCCGTCGTCGTGCACCCGCCGCATCAAGAGCGCCGCGAGCCAGCCGGCGACGATGCCGAGCCCGGCGCCCCCGCCGATTTCGCGGATCAGCGCGATCAGCACCTGGCCATGGCCGAAGTGGTAGCTCGTCTCGCCCTGGATGATGCCGAGCGCCAAGAGAAACAGCACCACGCCGGCGCCGTCGTTGAACAGGCTCTCACCGACGATGGCCGCGCGCAGGCTGTCCGGCAGGCCGACCTGCTTGAGCAGGCTTTCGACCACGACCGCGTCGGTCGGCGCCAGGATGGCGCCAAGCACGATGCACCAGACGAACGGCAGCGCCATGCCGATGACGCCGAAGGCGAGCCACATGCCGGCGCCGAAGAGCAGCGTCGAGATGATGACGCTTGCGGTGGCAAGGAGCAGGATCATCCAGCGCCGCCGGCTCAGCTCGGCGACGTCGACATGCAGGCTGCCGGCGAACAGAAGCAGCGCCAGCACCGCATTGAGGAACACCCGCGAGAAATGCACGCGGTCGAGCGTGTCGCGGAACCAGCCCATCACGTGCAGGTGGAACAGCCGGTCGCTGGAGACGATGACGAGCGATACCACGAGCGCGCCGAGCAGCATGCCGATGGCCGGCGGCAGCCTGATCCACAAGTGGTTGACGCAGCCGATCGCGACCGCAAGCGCGAGCACGATGACTAAGAGGTCGACCGGCTGAAAGCTGGCAATCATGGCTGGTCGTCAGGTTTGGCGGCGCTCGAAAGGGACTCAAGGAGCCCCCGACTATGCCCGTCTTCTCGGCGGATCGCTATTCGCTACTCGGCACCGATTTTGCCTTGTAGACTGGCCGATAAGGAGACTTTGCATGGCGTCGGATCACGGCCCGTTGCGCGTCGGCGTCGGCGGCCCGGTCGGCTCGGGCAAGACCGCGCTGATGGACGCGCTGTGCAAGCGGCTGCGCGCGCAATACGACATCGCCGCCATCACCAACGACATCTACACCAAATGGGACGCCGAGTATCTGGTGCGCTCCGGCGCGCTTGCGCCAGAGCGTATCGCGGGCGTCGAGACCGGCGGCTGCCCGCACACCGCGATCCGCGAGGACGCCTCGGCCAATCTCGCCGCGGTTGCCGACATGCGGGCGAAATTCCCCGGCCTCGACCTGGTGCTGATCGAATCCGGCGGCGACAATCTCGCCGCGACGTTCTCGCCGGAATTGGCCGACCTCACTATCTATGTCATCGACGTCGCGGCCGGCGAGAAGATTCCGTCGAAGGGCGGGCCCGGCATCACTCGCTCCGACCTGTTGGTCATCAACAAGACCGATCTCGCGCCGTATGTCGGGGCGTCGCTGGAAAATATGGAACGCGAATGCAAGCGCATGCGGGGGCTGCGGCCGTTCGTGTTCACGAACCTGCGCGCCGGCAAGGGTGTCGCCGAGATCGCCCGCTTCATCGAGGACAAGGGGGGCTTGAGTGCGGCATGAAGTGATCTCGCATTCGGCGCCGCGACAGCGCTAAACTCACCCATCATCCAGACCGGGAGGATGACCATGGCCAGAGAACTGCACCGCGTGAAGATCGCCCCGAAAGGCATGGGGCTCAACGATTTCGTCGCCATGCAGGAGGGCTTTTTCGCCGCCGAGGGGCTCGACGTCGAATTCGACTGGAAGACCTTCCGCGGCACGCAATCGAGCTGGAAGGATTTGCAATATTTCCAGCGGCCGCAGGATCGGCCCTACACCGAAGACAAGGCCGACGTGATCCAGGGCGCCTGCGTATGGGGCTCGATCTGCAACGCCAGCGCCGGCATGGGCCGTTTCGTGGCCGACGCCTATGGCGTGTCGCCGTGGGCGATCTTCGTGCGTCCGGACTCGCGTATTCGCGAGCCGCGCGATCTGAAAGACGTGCCGATCGCGGTCGGCATGCGCGCCGGCAGCCATTTCAACGTGCCCTATCGGCTGGAGAAATTTCTGCCGCTGGAGAACATCAAGACCGTCAATACCGGCGGCTTCGGCGCCCGCCTGAAGGCGTTGCTCGACGGCGAGGTCGAGGCGGCGAGTCTTCTTCCGCCGCAGATCGCCATGGCCGAGCAGCTTGGCTTGCGCAAGATCATGGAGGACACGTTCCACACCTTGTGGTGGGTGCCGCAAGGCTCGCCGCCAGAGATCGTGACCGGCTATCTGCGTGCGCTCGACCGCGCCGAGAAGGCGCTCGACGCCGATCTCAAGAAATACCTGCCGCTGTGGAAGCTCGCGGTGCCGGCCGAATTCGAAAACACCCACCCCTGGGACTTCAGCCGCTTCGGCCGCGGCGAGCGCTTCGTCTACGAGACCATCCCGCACGCCGAGTTCGACGAGGTGATGGATCAGGTCAAGCGCTGGGGCCTCGACCAGTATTTGCAGGAACGCAGCTTCGAGAACTTGGCGGCGAACGTCGCGCGGTAAGGCACCAAACATCGTCATTGCCGGGCTTGACCCGGCAACCCATCGAGCGTCACCGCCGCATGGATGCCCGGGTCAAGCCCCGGCATGACGGGACGAAGTTTAGCCCCGTCCCGTCGCCTTCTGCGCAGCGGTGAGGTGGCCGTAGCTCTGCACCGGCGCGCACATGAGGAAGCGGTAGCCTTCCTTGACGATGCGCTCGACATTGCCCTGCTCGACGTGCGGATGGCCGACCACGACGTTGTGCTTCTTGCAGGTGTCGACGATGCGCTTCATCCATTCCAGCACGACCTTGTGCTCGTACTGGCGCGGATAGCCGAGCTCCTGCGACAGGTCGCCCTCGCCGATCAGGATGCAGCCGATGCCCGGCACCTCTTTCAGCATGGCGTCGAGGTTCTCGACGCCGCGGGTATCTTCGATCTGCAGGATGCAGAAAATCTCGCCCTGCGGATTGAGCGGCCAGACGTCGGCCTTCTGGTAATAATCCTGCTGGCCCAAGCCCCAGTAGCGCGCCGCCGTGGTCGGGCCGTCGCCGCGGATGCCGGCGGGCGCGTAATGCGGCGCGCTCTTCAGCCGCGGATAGCGGCAGGCGCCGACCGCGTTGGCGGCTTCCTCGACCGTCGAAATGTGCGGGAACACGATGCCGTAACAGCCCATGTCGAGGGCCTGCTTGGCATGCCATTGCGCCATCTCGACGCCGTTCACCGGCACGCGCACCATCGGCGTCACGCCCGGCACGACGGAGGCGGCCTTGGCGATCTGCGCGCGGTTGAGCATATATTGCAGGCAGTCGCGCAAGAGCCGCCCATCCCACGGATTGTGCTCCATCTCGAACACGCAGCCGTCGAACTTCGACGTTGCCATTGCCACGGCGCTGTTGATCTCGGCCGGCGCGAAGCAGGTCAGCGCGTGCTGGCCGGCCTCGAGCGCGCGGATAACGCCGTTGAGGCGCGGTAGTTCAGCCATTCCCCAGTCTCCCTTTTTGCGGCGGCATCCTAGCGGGTCCCCCTGACATATACGAGGCGCCCGAGACGGCGTTCAGAGTGAGCGGGATCGAGCCCACCCGGTTTGACAATATCGCCGCTCCCCGTAGCATCGCGCCGAACCCCACGAACCCGACAGCGATGGTGCCATGATTATCGATTGCCACGGCCACTACACCACCGAGCCCAAGGATTTGCACCGCTTCCGCAAGGAGCAGACCGCGGCCGCCAACGCCAAGGACAAGGCGGCGATGCCGTCGCGGGCGTCCCTGAAAATGTCCGACGACGAGATCCGCGAAAGCATCGAAGGCAACCAGCTCAAGCTGCAGCGCGAGCGCGGCACCGACCTCACCATCTTCTCGCCGCGCGCCTCCGGCATGGGCCACCATGTCGGCGACGAGAGCGTCAGCGTCGAGTGGTCGCAAATCTGCAACGACCTGATCGCGCGCGTCATCTCGCTGTTCCCGAAGAACTTCATCGGCGTGTGCCAGCTGCCGCAATCGCCCGGCGTGGATCCTAAAAACTCCGCCGCCGAGCTCGAGCGCTGTGTCAAGATGGGCTTCGTCGGCTGCAACCTCAATCCGGATCCGTCAGGCGGCTACTTCAACTCGCCGCCGATGACCGACAAGTCGTGGTTTCCGCTGTACGAGAAGATGATCGAGCTCGACGTGCCGTGCATGATCCACGTCTCGGGCTGCTGCAATCCGGCGATGCACACCACCGGCTCGTATTACCTCAACGCCGATACCATGGTGTTCATGCAGGTCATCCTGTCCGACCTGTTCAAGACCTTCCCGAAGCTGAAATTCATCATCCCGCACGGCGGCGGCGCGGTGCCGTTCCACTGGGGCCGCTTCCGCGGCATCGCGCTCAACAACGGCAAGCCCGAGCTTGCGGAGATCATGGGCCAGAACATTTTCTTCGACACCTGCGTCTACCACCAGCCGGGCATCGACCTGCTCACCAAGGTGGTGCCGATCGACAACATCCTGTTCGCGTCCGAAATGGTCGGCGCGGTGAAGGGCAACGACCCAAGGACCGGCTTCGGCTTCGACGACACCAAGCGCTACGTCGACAAGGCGCCGCTCAGCGACGCCGACCGCAAGAAGATCTTCGAGGGCAATGCGCGCCGCGTCTATCCGCGGCTCAAGGCCCACGCGGCGGTGGCGGCGACGGCATAACGCAGCGTCGCCACGCCGACCTTGCCGGGCGTGAGCGTGTGAGGCGCAAGGCATTGGCTAAAGCACACAAGCCCCGCAGCGACCGCAAATCGCACCTCATCACCATCGGTCAGCGCGAGATCGAAACCCATGGTCTCGGCACCGGTTTCTGGGGCGACCTCTATCATCGCGCGCTGACGGTCTATTGGCCGGTGTTCTTCGGCAGCGCCGCCGCGATCTTCATCGCGCTCAATACCGTCTACGCTTTGCTCTACTGGCTCGGCCACGACCCGATCGCCAACGTCGCCCCCAACCTGCCGCTGCCGCTGAGCCTGTTCTATTTCTCGATCGAGACGCTGGCCACGGTTGGCTACGGCGACATGCACCCGCAGACCGATTACGGGCATTTCGTCGCCACCGTCGAGATTTTCACCGGCATGTGTTTCCTGGCCGTGTTGACCGGCCTGGTGTTCGCCCGCTTCTCGCAGCCGAAAGCGCGCTTCGTGTTCGCCCGCCATCCAGTGGTCACCACGTTGAACGGCCGGCCGACGCTGATGATCCGCATCGCCAATGCGCGGCACAACACCATCTCGCAGGCGACGGCACGGCTGTGGCTGTTCCGCCTGGAGCACACCAAGGAGCGCGAGGTGCTGCGCCGCTATTACGAGCTGAAGCTCGACCGCAGCGAGCATCCGATGTTCTCGCTGAGCTGGACGCTCATTCACGTCATCGACGAGGCAAGCGCGTTCCGCGACATGACGGCGGACAACTTCGCCGACGCCGAAGGCGCGCTGGTGCTCAATGTCGGCGGTGTCGACGACAATTCAGCGCAGCGGCTCTATGCCCGGCAGATCTATTCGCGGCCGGATATCCGCTGGCGGCACCGCTATCGCGACATCACCAGCCTGTCGGAGCACGGCCGCCTCTTGCTCGACTATACCAAGTTCCACGAAGTCGAGCCGGAAAACGGCTGATCAGCTTGCCCGGCGCAACGCCGATTGATTGACGCGGCCGATCCAGTTGCTGAGCGCCTTGACGACATTGGGCCGCGTGTTCTCGTAATCCATCGCGATCACGTGCCCGACCGGCGCGACGGGCGGCCTGCGGCCCTGGGCTTTGCCGGCGCGGCCGGCCGAACGGCGCACGTGCTGGGACTTCTTGACCGAGCGCAGCGCGATCGGACCCACATGGGTAAGGAAAACCTTCTCATGCGGCCGGGTTAGCGTTTCGATGGCCGCCCGCAGCGGCAGCCATTTCACCGCCTTGATGTCGTCGTTGAGCTCGCGCTGCGGCGCGCCGGTGGTGCGCATCAGCCAGAACTGCACGATCTTGAGCTTGCCCTCGTTGAGATACGACATCGAGCCGAGGAATTCGTGCACCGAGACATCGTGCCCGGTCTCCTCCAGCACCTCGCGCTTGGCGGCGTCGCGCGGATGCTCACGCGGCTCGAGCTTGCCCTTGGGCAGCACCCAGGCCTTCTCTCGGCGCAGGCGCACGACGGCGAAGTACGGCCGCGCGTTGCCGCGCAACACAATGCCGCCGGCCGCGAGAATCGGGGCGTTGCGTTTAGCCGAATCGACCATGGCCAAATCTATGCCGGACCGATGGCAGCCAAGCAAGCCGGGCTTGGTGATAACGTGGCCGAAACTGTCACAATTGCCCGAATGGCACCCGATCGTCTCACGCCACGTCGATCACGATCTTGCCGAAGTGCTGGTTGGCGGTCATCACGCCGAGCGCTTCGACGATCTGATCGAGCTTGAAGGTCTTGTAGATCGGCAGGCTGAGCTTGCCCGCTTCCACCGCCGGCCACAGATCGGCGCGCAGCGCCTTCACGATGTCGCGGACCTCGTCGGGCGTGCGGGTGCGGAAGGTGACGCCGATATAGTCGATGCGTTTGAGCGCATGCAGGTCGTAGTTGAACTCGCCCTTGGTGCCGCCGAGGCGGCCGACATTGACGATGCGGCCCAACAGCGCGCAGGCTTCGAGATTGCCGTTGGCGACCGGCGCCGACACCATGTCGACGATCAGGTTGACGCCTTTGCCATCGGTGGCCTTTTTCACGTCCTCGGGCCAATCGGGCTTGGCGGTGTCGATCGGAACGTCGCAGCCGTAGTCCTTGAGCTGGGCGCGGCGATGGGCGTTGGTCGAGGTGCCGAGCACGCGCGAAGCGCCCATCAGCTTGCCGATCTGCATGCCCATCAGGCCGACGCCGGAGCTGGCGCCCTGAATGAGCAGCGTCTCGCCGCGTTTCAAGCGGCCCGCGGTGACCACCGCATTGTGCATGGTCTGCAGCGCCACCGGGAAGCACGCCGCCTGGGCGTAGGTCATGTTGTTGCCGGGGATGCGATGCACCCGCCCGGCATCGGTGACGGCGTATTCGGCAAAGCCGCCGGGCGCCGAGCCCATCACCCGGTCGCCGGCCTTGAAGCCGGAAACGTCGCTGCCCACTGCCTCGACCTCGCCCGAGCATTCGAGCCCGAGGCGGGCGCCGACGCCGCCGACCGGCCCGTGCTGGATGCCGGCGGCGACGATGGTGTCGGCCCGGTTCAAGCTCGAAGCGCGGACCTTGATCAAGATTTCGTTGGGCTTCGGCGTGGGCTTCGGCAGGTCGCGGACTTCGACGCCCTTTTCGCCGAGAACGGCAGCTCGCATGACGTTACTCCCTGTGGCGCCGCTTGAGTTCGGCGCGGCTACCCTGTGCTATCGTCCATAATGTCGTGAAGTTCAACCGGCGAAAACCCGATGACAATGTCCTTGCCGCCTCTCGCCACGACCAGCGTCGGCAGCTTCCCGCGGCCGACTTGGCTCGCCCACACCAAGCGCAATCAGCTGACGTTTCAGGTGCTCGGCCCGGCGCTTGCCGAGGCGATGGACGACGCGACGGTTCTGGTGCTGCGCGAGCAGGAAGAGCTCGGCCTCGACATCCTGACCGACGGCGAAATGCGGCGGACGCATTTCATCTTTCATATCGCCGGCGCATGGGAGGGCGTCGATACCGAGAGCCTCGTCACCAAGGAGATCTATCGCAACCGCGTCGCCAACCGCCAGGTGCCGCGCATCTACGGCAAGATCGAGCGGCGTGCGCCGGCGGCGGTCGCCGATCTCGACTTCGCCAAGGCCCATACCCGGCTGCCGTTGAAGGTGGCGGTGCCCGGACCGATGACCGTGGTCGACAGTTCGGAGAACGAATTCTACGACGACGAAGCCGAGCTGGCGTTCGACGCCGCGGCCGCGCTCAACGGCGAATTGCGCGGCCTGCAAGCCGCCGGCTGCGCCGTGCTGCAGATCGACGAACCGGCGATGACGCGCTACCACGACAAGGTCCGCGCCTATGGCGCCGCCGCGCTCGACCGCTGCCTCGACGGCATCACCGTGCCGACCATCGTGCATCTGTGCTACGGCTATCCGGGCGGCGGCAGCCTGCAGCATCAATACCGCTACGAGGATTTGCTGCCGCAGCTGATGACGACCCGCATCGGCGGCTTCCACGTCGAGTTCGGCCGCAGCGCCTTCGATCCGAAGGTGCTGCAATTGTGCGGCGACCGCATCGTCATGTTCGGCTGTGTCGATCCTGGGGACTCGCCGGTGCCCACCGTCGAAGCGATCGAGCGCCGCATCGGCACAGCGCTCGAATGGCTCGATCCGCGGCGGGTGTGGCTCGCGCCCGATTGCGGGCTGATGACCATCAGCCGCGGACTCGCCCATGCCAAGCTCAAGGTCATGGTCGAGGCGGCGCAACGCTTGCGCGCCAAACTTTGATGGGCGGGCGCCGCGCGGCACCCATTGCCGCCGCGGTCCGATGCTATAGATTTAAGCGATGAACCAGCTGGTCCGCCCGCAAAAGATCGGCGCCTCGGCGTGCCCGCACGACTGTCCGTCGACCTGCGCGCTCGAAGTCGAGATCATCGACAGCCACACCATCGGCCGGGTGCGCGGCGCCGAAGCCAACGCCTATACGGCGGGCGTGATCTGCGCCAAGGTCGCGCGCTATGCCGAGCGGGCCCATCATCCGGATCGGCTGACGCGGCCGCTGCGCCGGATCGGCGCCAAGGGCTCGGGCCGGTTCGCGCCGATCTCCTGGGACGACGCGCTCGATCTGGTCGCCGAGCAATTCGCCCGCGCCGAGCAGGCCCACGGCTCCGAGGCGGTGTGGCCGTACTACTACGCCGGCACCATGGGACTGGTGCAGCGCGACGGCATCAACCGGCTGCGCCACGCCAAGAAATATTCCGGCTTCTTCTCCACCATCTGCGTCAATTCGGCCTGGACCGGCTTCATCGCCGGCACCGGGAAACTCGCCGGGCCCGATCCGCGCGAGATGGCGAAGTCGGACCTGGTGGTGATCTGGGGCACCAATGCGGTCAACACCCAGGTCAATGTGATGACGCACGCGACGCGGGCGCGCAAGGAGCGCGGCGCCAAGATCGTGGTCGTCGACGTCTACATGAACTCGACCATGGAGCAGGCCGACCTGCCGGTGCTGATCCGGCCGGGCACCGACGGCGCGCTGGCCTGCGCGGTGATGCATTGCTTGTTCCGCGACGGCAAGGCCGACTGGGATTTTCTTAACCGCTACACCGATGCGCCGCGCGAGATGGAAGCGCATGTACGCAGCCGCGATCCGCAATGGGCATCGCGCATCACCGGCTGCCCGGTCGAAACCATCGAGGACTTCGCCCGCTTGGTCGGCGAAAGGAAGCGCGCCTATTTCCGCCTCGGCTACGGCTTCTCGCGCTCGCGCAACGGCGCCATCAACATGCACGCGGCGAGTTGCATTCCGTCGGTGACCGGCGCCTGGCAGCTCGAAGGCGGCGGCGCCTTCCACAACAACGGCGACATCTTTCATTGGAACAAGAGCCTGATCGAAGGCTCCGACTTGCGCGATCCGGCGATCCGCATGCTCGATCAGTCGCGCATCGGCCCGGTGCTGACCGGCGATGCGGAGGCGCTGCAGGGCGGCGGCCCGGTCACGGCGCTCCTCATTCAGAACACCAATCCGGTGGCGGTCGCGCCCGACCAGGAAGTGGTGAAGCGCGGCTTCGGCCGCGGCGACCTGTTCGTCTGCGTGCACGAGCAGTTCATGACCGACACGGCGAAAGCCGCCGACGTCATTTTGCCCGCGACCATGTTCGTCGAGCACGACGACGTCTATCAGGCCGGCGGCAGCCAATACATTCTGCTCGGACCGAAACTGATCGAGCCGCCCGGCGAGTGCCGCTCCAACCACGAGGTGATCTGCGCGCTTGCCGAAAAGCTCGGCGCCGAGCATCCGGGCTTCGCCATGTCGGCGCGGCAATTGATCGACGCAACGCTGCAAAAGTCCGGCTGGGGCACGCTGGACAATCTCGAAAAGAACCGCTGGATCGATTGCCAGCCGGATTTCGCCACCGCGCACTATGTCAACGGCTTCGGCTATGGCGACGGCAAGTTTCGCTTCAAGCCGGACTGGCCGAAGGTGCCGTTCGGCCGCTGGCACCGCAACGTGCCGTCGGCGCCGATCCCGGCGCTGCCCGACCACTGGGAGGTGATCGAGGAAGCCGATGCCGAGCATCCGTTCCGGCTCGCCACCTCCCCGGCGCGCGGCTTTCTCAATTCGACCTTCACCGAGACGCCGACCTCGCTCAACCGCGAGCAGCGGCCAACGGTGCTGATCGGTCCCGAGGATGCGGCCGCGCTCGGCGTCGGCGACGGCGAGCAAGTCGTGCTCGGCAACCGCCGCGGCCAGGTGCACATCCACGCCAAGATCTTCGACGGCGTGCGCCGCGGCGTGCTGATCGCCGAATCGCTGTGGCCGAACTCGGCCTATGCCGACGGCCGCGGCATCAACACCCTGACCGGCTCCGACTCGATCGCGCCGTTCGGCGGCGCCGCGTTCCACGACAACAAGGTGTGGCTGAAACCGCTGGCGCAATTTTCGCGTGCCTCCTGACCCGGACGCGCGCCTTGCCGGTCCGCGGGCATGGCGGCCGGATCGACCGCCGATCGCCGCCCGCACCATGGCGATTCACAACGCAAAGATGAGTTGCTCAACTTCAAAACTTTGAGATGCCCCAAGCCGAAACTTCTTCAAAATATCGATTGTCTTATTTGCATTTAATGCCTGTTAGCGGTAACAGCTAAATGCAGTGTTGTCGTCCAACGTTTTGCGACAACCGATAGATCCGGCAACGGCGCCGCCGAGCACTGCCGGGTCGCAAGGTGCTCTGGGACGCCGTACCGAACCTATTCCATTGACCGCCGCTAGGGGGCGATCATGAACAAGGTAACGACGGAGCAGGCGCGCAAACTGTTGGAAGGCTGCGCTCTCTTCAAGGCATTGGACGAGCGCGAGCGCCATGACCTCGCAGCGCGCTCGCAATTGCGCAGCTTCGCCGCCGCCGAGCCGATATTCCACGTCGGCGATCCCGGTCACAGCATGATGGGTGTGATCGTCGGCACCGTGCGGATTTCGCTGCCGACCTGGAAAGGACGGGAGGTCATCCTTGCCGACCTGCCGGCCGGCGAGCTGTTCGGCGAAATCGCCGTGCTCGATGGCAGGCCGCGTTCGGCGAATGCGACCGCGTTGACCAACTGCGACGTGCTGATTCTGGAGCGGCGCGACCTCGTGCCGTTTCTCGAACGCAGTCCGGCTGCCTGTCTCAACCTCATGCAGCTGCTGTGCAGCCGGATTCGCCGTTCCGACGAGCGCATGGCCGAAATTGCATTCTTCGACCTTCCGGCGCGCCTTGCCCGGGTCTTGCTGCGCTATCCGGCGCGCGGCGACGGCCCACCGAAGATTTCGCTGTCACAGCGCGAATTGGCCGAGATGTCCGGCGCGACCCGGGAAAACGTCAACCGCTGCCTGCGTGAATGGCAGCGATCCGGCATTCTGGAACTGAAAAATCGATGGACCATCATCCTCAGGCCCGAGGCGCTGCAGGCGCTCGAGGAATCCCAATCCCCGTGATTTTTCAGATCGAGCTGGATTGGGCGCGGACGTTTCGGCAATAATCGGCTTTAAGTCTCGGGGGAGACACGGATGAGACGGCGCGGTAAAGCAGGCAGTCGGACAGCGGCCAAGCGGCCACGAAAATCGGGCGCCGCCCAGCGAAGCAACGCGCAAAAGCGCGTCGGCAAACGGGCCGTTGCCGCGGCGCCAGGCGACAATGCCGCGAAGGGTCTGGGACTCATCGCGCAGCTTCGCGACGAGGCCGAACGGCTGACCGAGCAATTTGCCGCCACGTCCGACGTGCTGCGCATCATCAGCGCGTCGCCCGGAGAATTGCCCGTGTTCCAGGCCATGCTGGAAAGCGCGGTACGCATCTGCCAGGCCAAATTCGGCACGCTGTTCCGCTACGACGGCGAGCTGTTTCAATTCGCGGCGGAAGTCGGGACGCCGGCGGAATTCGCCGGATTCCAAAGACGGCGCGGACCGTTTCCGCCGATCTCGGGCACCATTCTCGACATCGTCATGCGGACCAAAGCGGTGTCCCACATCGACGACGATACGGCGAGTGCAAGTCCCAGCGCGCCGACCAGGATGGCCGGCGCACGCTCCATGTTGGGCGTTCCGATGCTCAAGGAAGACAAGCTCATCGGCGCCATCGTCATCTACCGCGTCGAAGTGCGGCCGTTCACCGAAAGGCAAGTGGCGCTGGTGCAGAATTTCGCCTCGCAGGCCGTGATCGCCATCGAGAACACGCGGCTGCTCAACGAATTGCGCGAAAGAACCGCCGAGCTCAAGCGTTCCTACGAGACCGTACGGCTTCAAGCCAGCCAGCTCGAAGTGCAATCGGAAGAGCTTCAGCAGTTGAACCAGCAGCTCGAAGAACGCGTCACCGCGCAGGTCGCCGAGATCGAGCGCATGGGCCGGCTGCGCCGCTTCCTGCCGCCGCAAGTGGCCGATCTGATCGTCTCATCCGGTGCGGAGGAGCGTCTGGAAAGCCATCGCCGCGAGATTGCCGCGCTGTTCTGCGATCTCCGCGGTTTCACCGACTTCTCCGAAACCTCGGATCCCGAAGACGTGATGGCGCTGCTGCGCGAATATCACAGCGCTGTCGGCAAGATCATCTTCGAATATGGCGGCACGCTGGAACGGTTTGCCGGCGACGGCGTCATGGTGATCTTCAACGATCCGGTGCCGGTCGAGAATCCGGCGCTGCAGGCGGTCCGCACCGCGCTCGACATGCGCACGGCTTTGACGGGGTTGATGGAAAAGTGGCGGCGGCTCGGTCACGAACTCGGCTTCGGTATCGGAATCGCAGACGGCTACGCCACGCTCGGCACGATCGGCTTCGATGGCCGCTTCGACTATGCGGCGATCGGCACGGTGTCGAACGTTGCCTCGCGGCTATGCGATGAAGCGACGTCCGGGCAGATCCTGATCAGCCCGCGCGTTCTGATTGCGATCGAGGACGCCGTCACCGTCGAGCCGGTCGGCGATTTCGCGCTCAAGGGCATTCGCCGGCCGCTGACGGCCCACAACGTTATTGCTGCCATAGCGTCGAAGATCTGAGACAGCCGGGCTCCGGACCGCGAAGTGCCGGTCCCGACCGCGCCCCGTTACCGAATCGCTTCGGCGCGGCGACGGATGCGCTTGGGGATGCTCAGACCGAGCGCCCTGGCGGTGTGCAGATTGACGACGAGCTCGCACCTCTTCGCCTGCTTGACCGGGATATCGGCGGGCTTGGCGCCGCGCAGGATTCTATCGACGATTTCAGCCGCGTCGCCGAACAGGTCGCGGAAGTCGGGGCCATAGGAGATCAGGCCTCCGCCTTCGATGTGGTGGCGGAAGGCATGCATCGTCGGCAATCCGGCGCCCGCAGCCAAGGTGTTGATGCCGACCCGGTGATGCGTGACGAACGGATCGGTGCAAACGTAAAGCGCGTCCGCCTTGCCCTTCGCGCCCTTGATGGCGGAAGCGATCTGCGCCTCGTTGCGGATATCGCGCACGATCGTGCCGATCCGCTTCTTACGGGCCGCTTTTTGCAGCGCATCCATTTCCAGCCGGACATTGTAACTGGCGCGATTGCCGATGACCGCCAGCATTTGCAGCTTGGGAACGACCTCGCGCAACAGCTCGAGCCGTTTGCCGGCAAGATCGGTCTGGCCGTTCGACAGGCCCGTCGCGTTGCCGCCGGGGTGCGCGAGACTGCGGACCAGACCGGTGCGCACCGGATCTCCGACCGTAGCAAAGACGATCGGGATCGCCTTGGTCGCCTTCTCGGCAGCGGCGACTGCCGGCGTCCCGGCGGTGACGATGACGTCCACGCCGCGGCCGACAAAATCCCTCGCTATCTTCTCGTAACGGTCCGATCGGCCGTCGGCCCAGCGATAGTCGATCTCCAGATTGTGGCCATCGATCCAACCGTGCTCGCGCAAGCGCCGCTCAAAAGGCGGAATGAATTCGCTCCAAGCCGAAGGCTTGGTAGCGCCGAGAAATCCAATGGTAGCCGGCCGTTCCCAACGTTGACGTCTGATAAATTCATGCGATGCCATGATTTCCCCCCGTCGGTCGGCCGCTCACGGCGCGCAGCCGCCAGCCGAACTTCCTAACAAACAACAGCGTCCGCCTTGGTTGATCGCCCGTCAAGTACTTGGGA
>Ga0335085_10009587_pt1 | contig 14596 bp, 11 predicted proteins | sample Lox_Sample_45_FD_206712 | JGI IMG/M metagenome (GOLD analysis project Ga0335085, IMG submission 206712) | Soil microbial communities from Loxahatchee National Wildlife Refuge, Florida, United States - Lox_Sample_4.5 | ecosystem: Environmental > Terrestrial > Soil > Wetlands | place: USA...
GCAGTAGGTTTCCACCCGCCACAACAGGTATGGACTGCGCCAGGGGGTGAAGCGATGGCCGCGGGTGGCATTCCAAAGGAAGCGCAGCATGTGCCGCATGTTTCCAGTATAGAAGATGTCATAGCGACGTAGCGCCGGCGTCCCGCCGGCATCTGTGTGAGCATTTCAGTCCCACGCTTGAGATAATCTTCAATCGTGCCGCCGGGACGCCGGTGCTACATCACAAGGATCGATGCACAAGCCGGCGGAGCATGCTGGAGCGCATGCTAGAATCCATTTTTCCCCGAAGAATTCAATCCTCATGTCTGATCAACCTGCCCGCCAGAAGGCCGAAGACCACTACTATGCCGCGCTTGATCTGGTGTCGGAGGGCGAGCGGGAGCGCGCTCTGGAGGAGTATGAGAAATCACTTGCGGCCGATCCCGCCTTCACCGAAGCAATGCACGGAATGGCCCGCGTTCTGCAGGACTTGAACCGCCTGGATGAGGCCATCGAACTGGCCAAGCGCATCTCCGAACTCGATCCCGACGACGTGCTGGCGCACACCAGCCTTTCGGTCCTATATCAAAAGAAGGGGATGATTCCGGAAGCCGAGGCGGAAGGGAACAAGGCGAGAGTTCTGGGATGGAAGCAGCAGCTGAAGGGTGGTCGCTAGCTCTTGGTCGTTGGCCTTTAGCTCTTAGCCGTCAGGCCGAGGCTGGGAGCCAGCAAACGACTAACGACTACAGACCAACGATCAACTAGAGCCCACCCTGATCCTTCTTCAGTTCAAACGGCTTCTGCAGGCACTTGCGGGCTTCGTCGAGGGCGCCTTGCGTGTTGTCGTTGGTCTGCAGAGCCTGGCGGTATTCGCCGGTGGCGCGCTCACGCTGGCCGGTGATGTCGAAGATCTTTCCCAGCTGCACGTGGCTCCAGACCTCGGTCCAGCGCGGGTCCCCGTCGCCGTTGAGGGAGTCGCGGTAGGCATTGGCGGAAGCCTGGTAATTCTTCTGCTGGAAAAATACTTCCGCGATGCGATAGTGGGCCAGCGAACTGTTCTTGTTCACTTCCAGCGCCTTGTTAAACTCCAGCAGCGCGCCGGCAAGATCCCCTTGCAGGACCAGGGCCTGACCACGCTGGATGGAGGCGCGCAGCCGAATGTCGGCGGAGTTTTTCAGTACCCGGTTGTCGGGATCGATGACGATGCGGCGCGGACGGCCGAAGGTCTCGACGGTGAAGGGCGAATCCGTGCCCACTACCTCAATGCGTTTCTCTTCCGTCTTGCCATCGGTATCGATCTTGAGTTCCACCGGCATGCGGAACAGATCAAGATCCTGTGCGACCCGGCCTACCACGCGGAATCCTTTGTTGTTCCCCAGGCGATAGACGGCATATTTTGTCTTGAATTCGGGAGCGCCAGTGGAATCCAGCCACTGGGTAAAGAACCAGGTGAGCTTGTCGCCGTAGGTTTTTTCGGCGATGGTCTGAAAATCCTCCAGCGAAGCCGACTTGCCCGCATATTGCGTGGCGAAGGTGCGCATGGTCTGGTCGTATTTCTGGTCGCCGATTACCCAGCGCAGCATGTGCAGAATCATCGCGCCCTTGTCGGTCACCAGCGACTGAAACTCGGGGGAAAAAATGTCCAGCTTGCCCACGCTGCCCAGGGGAACGGTGTCATAGGCAAGCGCGCCCACCGACATATCTTTCACCGCTTCTTCCAGCCCCGCCGGGCCGGCCGCCTGCTCGATGTAACGGGCCTCAGAGTAGCGGGCAAAGCCGGTGCTGATCCACCAGTCATCGCGCGATGCGGGGCTCACTGAGACTCCCCACCACTGATGCGCCAGTGCCTCCGCCAGCAGGCGATAATTCACCCGCTCGGTAACGGCGCGGCTGGCAAGCCCCGCAATATCCGGGGCCCAGGCGATCGGGACAGTATCATCGGGGATCTCAACTACCCGGACCACGGGTCCCGGCAGCGGACCGTAGAGCGTGATGTAGTACGTGTATTCCTTCACCGCGGTTTCAGCGTAGATCTTGGCCAGATTCTGGTGGGTCGGCTTGAAATACACGTGGGTATCGAGTCCGGCTTCGTCACTCTTGAAGTCCTGGAACACGCCGGCGATGATGGTGCCGGGAAAGCTGGGCCGGTCATAGACAAAGGTGAAGGTCTTGGTCGGAAGGGAGCTGGGACTGTTCTTTTTTGCTGGAGCAACAGCGGATACCGTCTCTTTACCGCTGCCGATCACAATCATGTGGGCGGGAAGGGTGACGTTGACGGTGGCGGTGAAGCGGTTGATGCCGTACGCGTTTACCGGAAACCAGCGTCCCGCATAAAGCAGATAGCTGGTGTCATCGCCGATGGAGGCTAGCTTGAGTCCCTGCACCGGGCTGTCATCGGCGGAGTCCAGTTGGCCGTTGTACTCGAAAGTCAGGGTTTCCTGGGCGTCTTTCTTAACATTGTTAGGAAGTTGTACGCGGACGGTTGAGTCCTGGGTCGCGCGCTCGGCCTCGAGCGGCTTGTTGCTGGAGTCCGTGACTTTGGTGACACGAAGATCGTTGTGCAGCTCGAAAGTGGCGACATTCAGGTCTTCCAGGGCGGTGAATGTGACTTTGGCAGTGGCCGCGATACGGTGTTCGTGGGGGAACAGTTCCGCGTCAATCTGGTAGTTATCCACCCGCAGGCGCATTTTCTCCGCTGCCAGGGCGGGTCGTGAACCGACCAGAATTAAAAGTGCCAGAAATGAGACGAGAGCCCGGCGCCTGCACAGGCTATGGAAGACCATCAACACTCTGCTTTCGTTCCCCCTATCCTATGATGAAGATTCTGACGTAAAAGATGCTGGCGGCACAAGGGTCCAAGCCGCTTTGATGCCGCATGGCGTTCCCGAATGGGCGGGTTTCCTACCCGCTGAGGGCCAGAACGGCCTTAGCCGCGCGCACAGCCGGGTGTACCGTATCCTCGGTCGCGCCCCGCAAGCGGGTCTTTACCTCCGCCAAGCCGGAGAGCATGGCCTGCCGGGTGGGGGAGTCCGGAATGATCTCATTCAGACGCGCCACTACGTTTTCTGGAGTGAAATCGGCCTGAACAAGCTCGGGCACAACTTCCCTCTCTGCGATCAGGTTGACCATAGCAAAGCGCGGCACCTTCACGCGCGGTTTGCCCAAGAAGTAGGTCAAAGAAGAAACCCTGTACACCATAACAAAGGGTGTCCCCATCATAGCTGCTTCTACCGTTGCTGTGCCGCTGGCGATGATTCCCGCCCGGGAGTGGTGAAGAGCGGGGAGCGACTCCGGGACGAAGTGGATGGGCAGGTCGCCGATCATATTCTTCAGGAAGCTGCGGTCGAGGGTTGGAGCTACCGGCAGGAGGTACTCATAGTCGCTCCCGAGGCTGGTTGCAGATTGCAGGATTGGGGGCAGATTCATGCCTACTTCCTTTATGCGGCTGCCGGGCATGAGGGTGATCCAGGGCCTGCCGCCGCCCAGGCCGAACTGCGCGGCATAGTCAGCCCGCGAAATGGCGGGCATCGCAAGGTGCGCCAGGGGATGGCCCACGAAACTCGCATCCACTCCCCGGTCGCGGTAGAACTTCTCTTCGAATGGGAAGATCACCAGCGCCTTGGTCACGTATTTCCGGAGCAGGCGCACTCTTCCCTGGCGCCATGCCCAGAACTGCGGGCAGACGTAATACGCCACGGGGATGCCGCGCTTTCGCATCTGGCGGGCGACACGCCAGTTGAAGGCGGGAGAGTCGATCACTACGGCCACATCGGGCCGATGCCGATCGGCGGCGGCGATGAGCTTATGGAAGAGACTGTAGATCTTCGGCAGGTGGCTGATAATCTCCGTGATTCCTACCACCGACAGGTCGCGGGCATCCACGACGGTGTCGCAGCCGGCGGTTCGCATCCGCTCTCCGCCCGCTCCAAAGAACCGGCATGAAGGATCGAGGCGGCGCAAAGCTTCCATCAACTGCGCCCCGTACATATCGCCAGAAGCTTCGCCGGCGGAAACCAGGATTCGCACGCGATGTATTGTATAGGCCAGGGTAGCGCCGGCGTCTCGCCGGCAACCGGGCAGAGTCAACCTTGCTCAGGTTCGAAGGGAATCTGATGCCAAAAGCAAAATCTTAAATCGCCGAGTACGCTGAGAACTGCCGCCGAGGACGTGGAGAAGTGCTGCAACGCCGCCGCTACTTCAGGAATGGATTGCTTTCCCGCTCTTCCCCAATGGTGGTCAGGGGACCGTGGCCGGGAACCACTATGGTTTCGTCAGGCAGGGCCAGGACCTTTTCGTGAATGGAGCGCATGATTTTGTCGAACGATCCGCCCGGCAGATCGGTGCGGCCAATGCTTCCCGCGAACAACGTATCCCCCGCGATCAGCTTTTTCTCTGGAGCAAAATACAAGCAGATGCTGCCCTCCGTATGCCCCGGTGTATGCAGCACGCTCGCGGCCAGCGATCCCGCCTTGACTGTGTCCGCCTGCCCCAAGCTCTGGTCAATCTCCACCTTTCCCGGGGCAGCCACGCCAATCCAGGCGGCCTGCAAGTCGAGCATCTTCAGCAGGGCCTGGTCGTTCTGATTGAGGAGGATGGGGGCGCCGGTGGCAGCGCGCAGCTTCATGGCGCCGCCGACGTGATCGATGTGCGCGTGGGTGACGACGATCTGCTTGACGATGAGTCCGTGCTTCTGGATGAGGTTGAGAACGTCATCCACCTGGTCGCCGGGGTCGATCACGATAGCTTCGCGCGAGGCTTCATCGCCGATGACGGAGCAGTTGCACTGCAAAGGCCCGACGGGAAGGATTTCGTGAATCATGACGGTCGTTGGCGTTTGGTCGTTGGTCGTCGGCTGTTGGTCTTCGTGTCGGCGGTCTTGGTGACAGAAAACGACCCGCCGGGTGACGTGGCAGCTGCTCTAAACCCAGCGGCCAAGGACCAACGACCAACGACCAACGACTGAGGACCAAAGACCAGACGGCTACTTCACCGGCTTCGATTGCGTCTGTGAAGGCTTGATTCCCTGCAGAACCGAACTGGAGGCGCCGCGGCGCTGCACCATAATGGAGAGCGTGATCGAGGTCAGAATAAAAATGACCGTTGACCAGGTAGTGGCCTTGGAGAGCGCCGTCGCGGCTCCGCGCGGACCGAATGCGGTCTGGCTTCCCTGGCCGCCGAAGGCGGCGGCAATGTCGCCGCTTTTGCCGCTTTGCAGCAGCACGACAACGATCAGAAACAAGCTGACGACGATGTGAACAATCGTGATGAGAGTGATGATCATGAAGAGTATCCAATTGCCGGCCGGCAATCGCCAACCGGCAATCGCGGACAAGCGCGCTCAATATTTTGGTGCGGAAGGGGGGATTTGAACCCCCACGCCTTTCGGCGCCACCCCCTCAAGATGGTGTGTCTGCCAGTTCCACCACTTCCGCACGTTAAGAAGGCTGAGTTATTAGCGCCTTTGACTGCCCTTCGGGGTACAGGGATTCCGGGAGTCGTGACGCTCAGGACAAACATGAATTTTATCACGGGTGGGCCTTTGGCCGGTCGGCCACGCCTTGAGTTGACGCGATTAGGCAGCAAGGGTTTACTTTCCTGCCGTGCCTGAGACTCTTGTGGCCGTGCCGGGGACGGGCCAATCACTAGCAAACTTCTCCGATGCTCAAGCGCCGGATTATATCGTCATATCGAGCAACCAGACCTCGAACCACGTCGGCGTCATTTTGGGCTGCCGCTTGACGTTTCTGCTCAAGAACATTTGCAAAGGTTGGGTCGAGTCCGCGCAGAGTTTCACGGAGCGCGGTTACTTCGTGCAACAAAGAAGAAAGCATCACGTAGTTCGACCGTCCATCTGTCGCCAAAGCAAGCAAAGCGTCCCTCAAGGCGTTCTCGTTCACCATAGCTATCTCCTGTAAGAGAAAGTGTCGAATGCGGGTGCCACGACTCCCGAATGTCGTTGCCTCGGCCAATCGGGAATCAATATCTTCAGTTTTGGGCTCCCCGGCCGCTGCGTCGGCCTTGAGGGATTGTATTCCGTGTTTGGTTAGCCGGTTTGCAGCAGGTTTTCACAGTAACGAATGCAAAGGACGCAAAGTCGCGAAGACACCAGGGCCCGCGAATCAGCCGAGACGCGAGTACAGCTGAAAGGGCGCCCAATAAAAGGGATTGCGGAAGGCGCTGTGGTGCAAGAGGGAAAGCTTGGCGGCGCGCAGGGCGGCGTCGGGGCTGGCGCCGTGGTTTAGTCCATCGTAAAACCGGTCCATGAGCAGCACCGTGGAGGCGTCAGTTACCTCCCACAGCGCGGCGATCACATTACGCGCGCCGGCCCTGAGAAAGGCCCACGAGAGGCCCACCAGGCCTTCGCCCGCATACGAGCGTTCACCCTGACCGTAGCATGCCGCAACGGTCACCAGTTGAGCGCGCAATGGGTAACGGATAATGTCCCGCGCATAGAGTTTGAAGGAGTCGCCTTCGGTCTCCCCGGCGGTCGCCGGTCCGTTCGAGAGCACGACTGCTGAGTCGAGAGGACTCAGGCGGCTGGCGGTTCCGTGGGCCACGAAATGGATGTAGAAAAATTGCCCAGGATTGCTGGCCATGTAGGCGGCGGGAGTGGCCGCTCCCCGCGACAATATTTGCTCGGCTGTTGCGGGGAAATGGCGGGCGACGTTTTCCATCTGGGTGGCCGCCTGGGCAAGTTCAGGATATTTATCATTCGGTGCGATGCTGTTGCCTACCAGCAGCAGGCTGCGAACTTCCTTCCCGCTTCTCGCCTCCCTTTTCTCCCGGCCCGGTCCATCGGCGCCGAGCACACGCAAGGAACTGGCGTTGGCAATGGTGACGTCTTCGATCCAATAGTGCGGCCTGGATTCGGGCTGCGACGCGGGAACAAGCAGAGTCTCGAAATTCAAGTTGTTCAAGCTCCCATCGGGAACGACCAAAACCCTGGCATCCTTGGTCAGTAACCCTGCTGCGGGCGAAATCAGAGTGCGATAGAGCCATTGCCCGTCGTTATCGGATGCTTCCATGACGTCCTGCGGACCGGCGAGCGCCTTGCGATAGCGTTGCACGGCGGCGTCAATCTCGGCGCCGGGAGGAAGGCTGAACAGGCTGGTTTTGCGCGCGGTAATGGCCCATAGGTACGAGTGCTTCGTTCCCAGCCAGTAAAACAGGACGGCGGCCTGGGCTTGCCGGGCAATCTGCCGAGGATTCAGCGGCTGCGCGGCTGAAGCTGGCTTTGGCACCGAAGCCAGCCCTTCCGCCAGAGCGCGTGCGCGGCTATAGTCGGCCCAGCGGAGCGCATCGTCGGCTCTGCCATGCACGATCAGGAAATTGAGATAGTCATTGTAGATGCGGGAAGCGTTAGAAGAAAACGGCAGCCTGGAATCGTTGCGCCGGAGCGAATCCCGGGCGGCTTCGAAGGTGGCCAACGCAGCCCGATATTCGCGGTCCGCGGCGCCGTCGTGCTGCTCGTCCTCATAGAGGCGCGCCAAGCCATGTTCGGCCCGCCACTTGAGGGAGGCGTTGCCATTCGGATCGCGCTCGACCTCGCGGAAGATTCGCTCCGCCTCCTTCGGTTCGTGGGATGCAGCGGCAATTAGCCCTTGTACCAGGAGGGGATAGAGTTCATCCAGCTGGTTGTGATCCGCTTGCGCCAGGGCGAGGGCATCGGAGGAGTACTTGCGAGCGTCCGCAAGATCACCGGTTTCGACCGAGACCAGCGCAAGCGCCCGTTCAGAGTTATAAATATGCTGCTTGCTGGCGATCTCATCCGCCAGGTGGAGCGCCTGGCCATACGACTGCTTAGCCCGGGAGAAGTCCTGCTGTTCCGCATAGACGTACGCTGCATTGCTCAAGTAGGAGAGCTGATCGATGACATTCGACAGCTCCACCGCGCGCTGCTCCGCCTGCTCGGAGAAAGTCAGCGATCGTTCCGCATCGCCAAGGTTGTAATACGCCCATCCGAGATTGCCGAGCGCTTTGGTGGCAAGGCCTCTCGCCTCGATCGCGTCTGAACTCTGCAATGCTGACTGCGTCCAATCCACAGCCTCATCGAAGTGCTGGACTTTGAGCGCATAGACTCCGAGATTGAGGAAGGCTGACGCTTCCAGAAAGCGATCGCCGTGTTCGCGGGCAAAGGACAGGCTCTTTGCGAAGTATTCCCGCGCCAACGGGAACTGGCCGCGTTCGATGGCGAGCACTCCCTCGGCTCGCGGCACACCGCCGCAGGCCAGGTCGGGGGCCGTCGTGCATAACTTCTCCGCCTGTCCCAGGCTGCGGTCCGCGTCCGCGAATGAGTGCAAGCGTGCGTATGCCACGCCCTCGATGGCCAACACTTCAATTGCATCATCTTGCCCGGCGGGAGATGCGGGTTGGGAGCTGAGCAGCGTGATTGCCTCGCGGCTCATCCCGCGCCACAGCAGAGATTCCGCCTCCAGGATTCTGAATTTCCACGCCCACTGCGGACTGGAACTTTCGAATCGCAGGCGCGCGCGATGGCATTCGTCCTGACTTTTCTTCAGATCGCCGCGAAGGAACGCCTTGGAGGCGGCATCGAACAAGGCCTGCGGGCTTTCGCGATGGGTACACGCAAGCCCGCAGGCCAGGACGAAAAAGAAAGCAGCGGAGACTACGGTGCGGTGTTGCCGTTGGCCTTGGCTCCGCCCGCCAGCAACTTCCCGCCACCGATGCAGCCCAGGCGCATGTCCGCCATGTTCAGGGCGAAGTAGTTGCTGTACGGCTTGAACGCGGGCTCGCCAAAGCCGTCGTAGGAAGGCTCGAGGCCCACTTCGATCTCGCCCAGCGCAACCGTGCCAAAGTAGGGAATGAAGATCACGTTCCCGAAGGTCTTGACTCCCGGAACCGGAATCGGCCCGATGCTTTTCACCAGTGCGCATTGCAGCTTATCGGTTTTGCGCTCGTCCTTGCCCTTGGCGCGCTTGCGCAGATCCTCAATGTTGACGATCTCGGCATCGTACTGTTTCTTCAGCGTTTCAGGAAGACCTTTGGCGCCGGCGATGCCGTCGAGCTGCCGCTGCACTCGTTCCAGGAAGCCGGTATCCTGCAGGTAGGTACGGTCATCGGCCGGTTGTTCGCCGCAAATCGCGAGATCGAGTTCGATCTGCACGGGGAAGCCGGCTACCCGCAAGTTTTCGAACCGCGTGCCCAGGAAGGTCACCTTGGGAACGTGGCCGTTGATCAGCGCGTGCTCGGTGGAAACCTGCGCCACCATGCGGTCGGCGGTGATGACCTCGAACACGTTCAGGCCTTCAATGACCGAGGTGGATAGCGTTACCCAGCCGGAATGATCATTGCCCCACAGGTCTTTCTTGTTCTTGATCAGGCTGCCCGAAACCGACGTGCGCCCCGACCTGAATGAAATCAGTCCCTCGATTGTGGTTTCGCCGACCTCTTCCGTGAGGTGGCCTTCGCGGCGTGTCCTCTCGAATGCAAGCTGGCCATAGTTCTCGAGCTGCTGCTTGACTGGATGTTCCAGGGCGCCGCTGAGTACCTGGGCTTCGGCGTGATACACGTGATACTTCTCTTTGACGGATCCCACATTTGCGAGCGCGGCCATGTTATTAGCTCCTCTCTGGTTGAGATCGTTGACTACTTCTGAACTTGCAAGTCAAATGTCGCGCGGCCCGTTTCCTTACTTTGACCCCCGGGAGTAATTCCCCGAACCACCAAGCTATAACTTCCGGATACCCGGTTTGCAGGCGGAACCTGGATCGGCCATTGGTCCTGAGTGGACGACGCCGGAATCGTGAGCGACCACTCCAGCCTTCCCGCCGGATCGTACAAATCCGCAGTGTAGTGCGAGTAGCCGCTTTCGGGCGGGATTCTGACGAAGAGCAGAAATCCCTCTCCCGGACGGGTCGTAATCACCGGCCCGCCCGATCCCCACGTGCCCACATTCACCGATGCCCAGGGCAAAACTCTGGCATGACTCGACGCCTGGCGCAGGGCCGGATAAGTGACCAGGTTCTGATATCCCACGATGACAAGCAGCAACGCGAGAGCAGGCGCCGCGTAAATTGGTCGCAGCCAGGCAAGCCATCCGTGCTTCACAGGGACGACTGTGCGCGCTTCGGACAACACGCTCCTGGCCCCTTCGACAAACGTGGAGCCCGCCTGCACATCTACGGCGCACTCCGCGCAGTCGAAGAAATGCTCCTCGAACTCATCCCGGGTCGAGGGATCGAGTTCATCGAGCAGGTACTTCTCCGTCATTTTTTTTCGAACCACCGCGTCGTGGTCCATTGCAGTCCTTCTCTCTCCCCCAACGACCGCGCGGCAACCGCCGCCCGGCAGGAACCTCAGGCTTCCCCAAAGACTGGAGGTTCGTGCATATTCTTCAGGTACACCAGCTTGAACGCCTGTTTTGCGCGATGCAACAAAACCCTTAAGTACTCGCGGTCCACGCCGAGACGTTGGCAGACTTCATCCTTGTCGCGCTCCTCCAGGAACACTTCGCGCAGCAACTGCCGGTCACGTTCCGAGAGCTTGCCAAGAATCTCGCGGACCTTTTTCTCTCTCTGCTTTGACTCCAGTCCACCCAGCACGTTCACTTCGCGCGCCGGAAGCTGGTTCTTTTTGTCGTCATCGTCATCGAGCGATGTATCACGCCCGCCGATCCGATGCTCCTCCTTCAGGACGTTGTTACAAATAGAATTCACAAACGATCCCAGCCGGTCCGGCTGCAGGATCGTGCCCTTGCGCAGGGCCACAAAAAAGCGCGCGAAAGTTTCCTGCCTGGCATCTTCAATCGCCTCGCGGGAAAGAAACCTCGAGCGCAGCTTGATCTGGATTAAAGCGCTGAAATAGGAGACGAAATGCTGCTCGGTGCCGCTGTCAGCGGCTCGCAGGCGCTCGACGTAAGCAGCATCAAAGGAATGGAACTGCAAGCCTCCCCCTCGCGCCCCAAGAAATGGCAACCAGTGTAGCACCGGGTTTGAGGGAGCCGGCGTGCTTTCCCGCGGCACTGGTTGGCATGGCGCTTCATGGAAAGAGTGCCGGCTTCGGCTGCGGATCGAGGGCGAGATAGGTCGGGCCGAACTCACAGGGACCATGGTCTTTCCGGGCATTGCAACAACCAACAGTTGTGGGTGAAGACAGACCGCTGTGCCGGAGTCGCTTCCCCCAGTCGGCTCCGGCACCTGAGCAGTGGATCCCGGCGGCACTTTCAACGCGGGACCCGATTCGTGGCGCGATCGCGGTTTGCGATGTCTCCACTTATTCAGATAGTGCGTCGAAGTGGGGAATCGTTTCATTTAGTTCTCATTACCAAGGAGACGGCCGGGAGACAGGGAAATAGACGAACCAGGGCCCAAGAGAGAGCGCAGACTGCAGATATGAGGATCCTCGAGGCGCTCACAGCGAGCGCCCCGTTTCGTGGCCAGGTCAGATTTGCAGAATCCGCGGCTGGATCTGCTCGACGTCGATAGCGGGAGCGCCGCGATCTCCGCCTGCGGTGTAAACCGCGGTTACGTTCAGCTCCGCTGTGGTGAGAATCTCGACGATTCCCAGGGTCAGCGCGCTCCTTCCTCCCGGATCGGCGCCCAGGATCTTCTCCTGCAGGTGGCAGCAGTCGCTCATGGTGGCTGAGTGGGCCGGCAAGCGCAGCCCTTCTGCTTTCGCTACTTTGGCTACGTTGGGCGAGCGCCCGGATGCCACTCCTGCCAGCACCAGAGGGATCAATCCCATCACCACGGGAACCTCCACATCGCCGCTGTTATGGATGTTGATCTCGGTGGAGTAGCTGCCGGGACGAACGGGAGCGCAGCCGCAGCAGTCGTCGGCCTGGACCCCGCACAGGAACTTCACGCTGTACACAAATATGTTGAACTTGGGCGGGCGGATCACCGCCGGCGGCCGTCCCGGCTGCGAGATGCCGATGGATGGCGGGACCAGGGAATCGGGATCCGAGCACACGTTGACCTGATAGCTTCCGTTGCCCAAATCGGTCACCGGACCGGACGGCGAGCTGCCCGTCTGCGCGACCAGGGTAAAAGCGTCGAGCCGTCCCGGGCCAAGCATGTTGCCGTACTTGTCGCGCGGGGTGAAGGTCATTTGCAGGCAGTTGCCGCCGGTGCCGCCCCCGATGGGGGTGGTGGTTACGGTTGTCTGGCCGGGATCGATGCCGATTTCCACATGCGACGACCAAAGCAACTCCCGCATGCCCGGGCAACCGGGATCGCCCCAGGAGGCCTTAGCGTGGAAGGTGTAGTTGCCTTCTACGGTGAGGAAGTCGTCCAGGGCCTTGCCGAAGGTTCCCGCCGATTCGAACATGCCGCCATTATGTTGGGCAGAGTCCGAGAGATCGAACGAAGTATCCACATATTGAACGACCGGCTTTCCCGTGAATGCCTCAATCGCCTGCAGCGCGGCCTGGCGCGCGGGAAGGGCATCGCCGTCAGCTGTTCCGGGGCCACCAAGTCCGGCTTTGCTCAACAATGTACCGACGCTGCCGTCCGGCCTGGTGGCGGTCATGGAAACGTCCATTCCCTCTGGCCAGCTTCCATCTTCGTAGCGCACCAGCACCAGGGGATTGAAACGGTCGCCAGTGTAGAGCGGGCCTGGATCGGGAAGCCGGGTCATCCTTGGCCCTCCCGTCGGGATCACGTTGACGAAATAGTGCAGCTCCGGCGTGGGCGGAGGGAACTCGCCTCCACCGCCAGGACGCACTACATTGACCAGCCATTGACCATTGCGAGCGCCTCCGAATGGAAGCGCAAAGCGCAGGAACGTCCAGGTTCGGCCGGAGGCGGAGCGCACGCCCGCGGTCGTGGCGCGAATAATAATTCCGCCGGGCGCGGTCACTTCAATCAGCAGAGAAGCGTCGCCGTTATCCCAGCCGGCTACCGCCGTGATTTCTTCCTCGCCGCAGATGGAGAAGGGAACCGGCGTTCCCTGGGGGGCATCGGCCGGCAAATCGAATTCGGGGTCGAACAGGACGCCCGCTTCGAAGATATTGCCGAAAGCGCTGGAGAAGAACTTCTCCAGTGAGAGTCCGCCACTGGCGCGGGTGTACAGGCCGCCATGGGCCGCAGTCAACGAGGTGAGCAGCGCCCCGTCGAGATTCGATTCTGAGCCCAGGCCGATGGCGTGCACGGTAATTCCGCTGAGGGAGCCATCGACATCGGCGATCATCGGACTGGTGTTCTGCAGGCCGTCGGTCAGCAGAAGAATTGCCCGCGGATTTGCTCCGGGCGCCGGAAATTGTCCTTGGGCGGCAGCCAGGCCGCCACCGATGCTGGTCGCGCCGCCGGGAGCCAGACCTCCTACGATGCCGCCGGAAAACGGCGGTCCGCCCACGAGCGTAGTTTGCGTCGCGGGCGTGACGGGGGCGATGGCGAAGTCTACCGGCGAACTTGCGGTCGTGCTGAAAGAGACCAGGCCGGCTCGATTGCCTGTGCTTGCCCGCACCAACTGAACGAAAAGCGAGATGGCGTCGCGCGCGGCTTCGATCTTGGTGCGACCGCTGCCGTCATCGCTGGACATGCTCCCAGAGCGGTCAGCCACAAGCATGACGTCGCGGGTGATCGGGGGCGGAGGCGCCGGAGCCAGGTCGGCGAGAATGTTGACGGTCGGGCAGTAGCCAAGCGGAGAGCCGCTGCACGGCGCGCCTCGGGACAGGACGCCGACAATTCGCCCGGCCATGTCGAACAACCCCGAGCCGGAACTTCCGCCGGAAACGCTAACATTCGACGAAACGAAGATGCCCGGGGAGCCGCTGCCGGTAACCGTTGCAAAGCCTTGGCCATGCGGAATGGAGAGCTTTTTCACCGCGCCGTTCGGATGGTGCAGACCAAAAACCTGCTCGCCCACAGCAGGAAAGTTCGGGCGCATCTGGATGACGGGAACGCCGGCCGGAACTTCCGCCAGTTGCAGCAGGCTGTAATCGAGGTTGGTATTGACGTTCTTCTGGCCGAGAACCGCTTTCACCTTGTAGAAGCGCGGGTTGTATCCCGCGGGACGGTTCCCGGAGGCATCGGTCTCATAGTCGAACGTCACCGAGGCGGTCAACGCCTCGGTCGGGGTATGGCAGTGCCCGGCGGAGATCACTTTGTCGAAGTCCACCAGGGTGATCGAGCACGTCGATACCTGCTTGATACCAGTGGTTTCGCTGTTCTCCACGGTCACGATCATGCCGGTCGAAGCTACGATCTTGGCGCGCACGTCCGTGGCGGGCGTGGTGCTGGTCGCGTTCTCCCAGTTGGGCGGAAAAGTGCAGAACCAGAACGGGTCATACTGCGGCTCGACGTACGCCGAGGGCTGATAGAACGGATCGCAGTTCGAAAAGCTGGGCATCGGCTGGCTGGGTTCGCCCAAGTGCCGCTCGCCGCGCCCGTACTGGTCCAGCTGGACGTTTCCCGTCCCGGTATAGGTAATGGAAACACCGGCCGGAAATGCGTACACATTGATGGGGCGCGTCCAGAAGTCGGGGCCATCGGCGGCGGTGAAGATGTCGGTGTCGTAACCGAGGTCAACCGCAAGCTGGTCCCCCGGATTGAAATTGAGGTTCTGGAAATGCAGGATGAGGAACTTCGTTCCGCCGGGAGCGGGCGCGGGATTGAAGACAGTAGTGCCTGCTCCGATTGTCATGGGAGTGCCGAGT